>Ga0105100_10002711_pt1 | contig 10303 bp, 11 predicted proteins | sample PPLLak12cMay2015_2_FD_87033 | JGI IMG/M metagenome (GOLD analysis project Ga0105100, IMG submission 87033) | Freshwater sediment microbial communities from Prairie Pothole Lake near Jamestown, North Dakota, USA - PPLs Lake P8 Core (1) Depth... | ecosystem: Environmental > Aquatic > Freshwater >... | reverse complement strand
TGAAGGGTACGGAACCGCCCCGGAAGGAAACGACGCCGCCTGCGGAGCAAATCGACGCGGCCTTTCTGGCGGATCTCGAGCAGGACATGAACCGCCTGCACAACGTGTCGTTGAAGTTCGACCTGCACGAGGCCACCGGGCGCACCATGGTCAAGGTCATCGATCGGGAAACCGAGGAGGTCATCCGCGAGTTCCCGCCCGAGAAGGTGCTGGACCTGGCCGCCAAGATGGAAGAGATGCTGGGGATTCTGTTCGACCAGAAGATTTAGGCGGGCGGGATTTTCGACCGGCTTTCGCTTGCCGCATCCGGTGTTACGCGGCGCATTTTCGAAAAACCGGGTGCCGGTGGGAATACGAACTTTTGTGCAGCGCCATCTGGTGGGCCTCCAACCGGACGGTGTTGACAATCAGGGGCCCCATAAGGTTGGCGGTGATCTTTTCCGGTACGCCGTCGGCCGCATTGACGATCACATAGATCTTGAGGGCCTCGGGGCCGTCCCCGGTCCACGCCATTTCCGCGATACACTTCCTTAGATCCACGCTATAATCCGCCTCGAACAAAAAGGGGTCCATGATCACAAAGGCCAACTGCGGGTCATCGACGCTCTGGTAGTAGAAAAAGGGCCAGGTTTCAGGCCGCTCCAGAACGACGTAGCGCCGCTTGCCGGGAAACCCCGGCATGCCGCAGGGCATGCTGATGATCTTTTCGGGTTCGATCGCGACCCTGCCAAAGCGGGTGTTCTCAAGAATCACAGTGTTCTCCTCTATTCCTGGCCTTTTTGCCGCCAGATGGCGGCGGCCTTGCCCAGGTCTTCGGCCGCCCCGCGGGCCGAGCCCAGGTTTTCGGCCTGGATGCGCTCGAACACCTCGTGGCGCAGAATGGTCACCCGCGACGGGGCCTCGATCCCCAGCCGGACGTTGCCCTTGTTGATCTCCAGCACGCAGATGACGATGTCATCGCCGATGTTGATCCGCTCACCGACTTTCCGTGTCAGTTTCAGCATCTGCCCTCCCTGGCATTGTGGATGATTCACCGCAGAGACGCAGAGAACGCAAAGTTTTTATTTTCCCCTCCCAGGGAAAAGCAAAGATTTCCCTCTGCGTCCTCTGCGCCTCGAGCGCAGCGGGCGGTGAAAACTTTAAAACCAGACCCGCCTACAGGTAATCGATCAGGCTGGTGCGCATCACCGCGGCCGAGGCCCCCAGGGCGGCCTCGTAGGCGTATTGGATCTCCTGCAGGTTGGAGATGGCCTCGATGACGTCCACGTCCTCGAGTTGCGAGCGTTTTTCAGAGAGGCTCACCTCAAGGTCCGCGATGATGTTTTCCTTCATGTCCAGCCGCAGCTCCCGCGCCCCCATGGTCGAAACAGTCGTCACCATGTGGTTGAAACTGGTGTCCAGGCGGCTCAGGGAACGCTCGATGCCGTCGATGTCGCCGCTTTCCAGATACCCTTTGAGATCCACCAGGGTGTTGAAAACGCCCCACTGGGCCTGGCTGTCGCTGGTGTGGGCGGCACCGGTGGCGTCGGCGGCGGCATCGAAGCCCAGGTCCGCTGCGATGCTGACACCCGCATGGGGGCCGCTTTGCCACAGCAGGCTGAGCCCGCCGGCGTCCGCCCGGCTGATGCTGTAGCCGCCGCTGGCCTCGTCGTAGGCCACCGTGAAGTCCAGCCCGCCGCCGGCAGTGGTCGACGCGTTCTCCATTTCACGTTCGATGATCCGGGCCAGCTCCCTGTGGGAATACTCCCCGTCGGGGATGGTGGCCGTGAGCGGGTTGCCCCCGTCCTCGCTGAAATCAAGCCGGTTGTTGGTGTCATCCACGGCCAGGGTGGCGTCCCAGAAGACCGCTGCGCCGTCGTGACCCACCGTCACCGCCGCGTCGCTGCCGGTCTTGACGGCGAACGCGTTGCGGTTGCCGCTGTAGGTGAGCGGCGGGTCCTGGCTTTGATCCAGCTCAAAAGGCTTGAGATCCGTCCGGGTGCCGGCGAAGATGTAGCGGCCGTTGACCGACGTGTTGGCCAGCTCTTCCATCTGCAACAGGATCCCCTCGATCTGCTCGGCCGCATCGGCCCGGTCGGCGTCGCTGACCCCGCCGTTGACCATCTGGATCGAAAGGGTCTTGGCCTCGGTGATCAGATCCTTGGCGGTGCCCAGGGCGGCCTCGCCGGCATTCAGCCAGGTGCGCCCCGTGGCGATGTTGCGCGCCAGCTGGTCGATGTTGGAGAGGCTGGAGCGGATCGAAAGCACCTGGCTGAGGCCCACGGGGTCATCGGAAAGGGTGTTGATCCGCTTCCCGGTCACCACGGCCGTGTTGGCCGCGCTGATTTGGGTGGTGATCTTGCCCAGCTGATAGGTGGTGCCGCCGAAGGTGGTGACCGTCGGAACACGCATTGGAAGGTTCCCCCTTTTTATGCTGCGGCCCGCAGGCCGCCGCCTTTTAACGTCAGACCTTAGCGCGAATTGATCAGGGCGATCAGCATCTCGTCCGAGACGCTGAGCAGCTTGGAGGCCGCCGTGTAGGCCTGCTGATACTTGATCAGGTTGATCATCTCCTCGTCCAGGGAAACCGCCGACACGCTGTCGCGCTGCTGCTGCAGGGAGTTGACCATCAGCCCGGCGGACTCCTGGGACTGGTAGAAACGCAGCGCCTGCAGCCCCATGGACCCCACCATCCGGCCGTGAAAGCCCTCCAGGGTGGACGTGAATTCGGTGGCGGTCGCGGCGCTGCCGCGTGCAAACGACCACTGGACGATCCCGCAGGTGTCGTGCTGGACATCCGCCAGGGCCAGTGCGTTGCGGTTGTCGCCGGCGGTGACCGCACCGCTCGCGGCGTCGAGCCGGGCGGCGGCAATGTAAGATTTATCAGCCAAAAGGGTGTTGACCGAGATGCCGGCGGCGTCCTCGCCCGCAAAGAAGGTATTGAACCCCAGGGCCCCACCCAGACCGGAGTCGTCAAACCCGTCGTCGCCGAAAGCGAAGCGGTAATCAGCGGATTGGGCGCTGAAGACCAGGCGGTTGTCCGCCACCGAGGCGGCCACCACCGGGCCGCCGAACTGGGCGCTGACCGCGGTGTTGAAGGCCGTGGCGAAATCGCCCAGGGTCCAGTAGTCGCTGTCCGACGGCAGGCTGGCGGTCGGAACCCCCTGGGCGTCGGTTGAAATCGTGAATTCAGCCAGTGCCCCGGTGGCGGCGGTGAAGGCCACGTCCATGCCGTCCACCGCGATGGAAAGCGGCAGCGCCCCGGGCGCCAGGGCGATGGTCCCCTCGGCCACACTGCTGGCCCAGGTAATTTCCACGGGATCGGCGCCGATGACGGCCCCCGGCGGGGAGACTTTGAAGGTATAGGTGTCCAGAACGCTGTTGGCGGCTCCGCTGGGCGCGACAGTCAGCGGGGAGACCGAAGGCGGTTTGGCGTCCAGATCGATCACCACGGCGTCATAGCCCGGCGGGCTGGTGCGGTTGTCCTGGATCCACATCTTGAAATCTTTGGCGGTGTCGACCTTGTCGCCCATGGGCAGGGTCGTCAGCAGCCCGCTGGGGTCGGTGGCGTACGCGCCGGTGACCGACCCACTGAAATATTCGAGGCCGACCCCCTGGCTGTGAACCTGGTTGACCGCCCAGGCAAACTCCTGGGCCAGGGCATCCAGCTCCGCCGTGTACTTGGGCAGCACTTCGTCCTGAATCTCCAGCCAACCGTGGAGCTGGCCCCCGCTGATCTTGTCGGAGATGTCCACCGTGCCGCCGCTGGAGTTTTGCCAGAGGATTCTTCCGCCGGCGAGTTCCAGCGGATAGCTGTCCGCTGAGCTGACCACGGGAAACCCCTTGGCCACGGTGACCGTCAAAGAGCCGTCGGGCTGTTCGAAGGAGCGCGTGTCGATCAGCTCCGAGAGCTCCGTCAAGAGGGCGTTGCGCTCGTCCCGCAGGCTGTTGGCAACCTGGTTGACTTCCAGGCCGATGATCTGGTTGTTGAGGGCCGCGATATTGCCGCTGATGGCGTTGATGCGCTCCACCGCCGGCGTCATTTTAGCGGTCAGGTCGCCCTCCATCTGGGCGAGCTGGGCGCTAAGGGTGTTGAACAGATCGGCCACCTGGCGCCCTTTTTCAAAGACCGCCTCGCGCTCGGCGGCGCCCGAGGGATTGTTGGAAAGGTCCTGCCAGGCGTTCCAGAACGCCGCCATCTGGGTCCCGAGGGAGTTTTCGGTGTTTTCGGTGAAAATGCCCTCCAGGACATTCATGAACAGAGAGGCTTCTTTGAAGCCCGCCAGGCCGGACTTGGCGTCGATCAGGCGGTTTTCGAGGAGCTGGTCGGCCGCCTGTTGGATGGCCTCGACCGCGACGCCGGTACCCAGCAGGAAACCCGCAATCGATACCGGCAGGGTCGGCGTCTGGGGCGAACTCTGACGGCTGTAGCCGGGGGAGTTGACGTTGGCGATGTTGTTGCCCACGACGTTCAACCCGAGCTGCTGGGCCGCCAGAGCGCCCTTGGCCGTATTCATGACCATTGCGATGCCGGACATCTCAGACCTCCTGGTGCAGGAAAAGGTTGCGTTGCGCGCAGCGCCCGACGGACTGGCACCGGCCGTAGCCGCTGCCCGCGCGCTCGACGTTGACGATGGTGCCGATGAGGTCCGCCACCATGGCCAGCCCGTCATCGAGCAACCGCCGGTTGTGGGCCGCGAGGGTGCGGATGAGGTCTTTCAGGTTCAGCACTTGTACCACCACCGGCCGCAGCGCGCGGCCGCAGTCAACCGGCAGCACCGCCAGAAGTTGCGCCAGCGTAAACGTCGCGGCGTCCAGCGCGTGGGGGATCCCGGCTGCCGTCACGGCCGCGAGAAGCGCCGCCCGCCGACCGCGCAGGTCACCCGCCAGCGCCTGCTTGTGCGCGCTCAGGGCCCACAGGGCGGCCACGTCGGAGGTGACGATGCAGGCCTTCTCCTGCTCGAAAACGACCGCCAGTTCACGGTAGAGGGCTAATTTTTCCTGAAAGACGCCCAGGAGTTCTTCTTTCAGCTGGTCCATAAGGCTGCTCCCGCCCAAAGGCACTTCTCATCACTGTTTATCGGCTGAGCGCGGATTTTCTGCACCCTGGGATGGGGTGGGGACCGCCCCGGCGCGTTCGGCCATCTGACGGTAGAGGCGCTCCCCGATGCCCAGCCCCCTGGCGCGGGTCACCCGGGTGGCGATTTCCTGGTAATACAGGGACTCGTAAATCTCCCGGCCGGTGCCGCCGTCCAGCAGCCCGTCATGCCGCAGGGTGCTGCGCATGACCTCCAGCATGCGGTTCACCAGGATGGCCTCGAAATCGGCGCAAGCCGTCCGCAGCTTCGGGTCGTCGGTTGCCTGCGACGCGGCGGCGCGTTTGACCTGCGCGGCCAGCTGGTCCGTCATCAGGCTGTGGGCGACACTCTTGAGATCGATGGGGGTGCTCATATGATTTCCAACTCCGCCTGCAGCGCTCCGGCCGCCTTGATGCTCTGAAAGATGCTGATCAGGTCGCGCGGGGTCACCCCGATGGCGTTCAGGGCCCGCACCAGGTCGCCGATGGTGGAACCCCCGGGCACGACCATCAGCTCGTTGTTCTGCTCCTTGATCTGGATCTCGGTGCGCGGGGTCACCACCGTCTCACCCCGCGCCAGGGGCTCGGGCTGGGAGACGTCAAAAGCTTCCTGGATGGAAATGCTCAGGTTACCGTGAGCGACCGCCACGGTGGAGATTCGCACATTTTCGCCCATCACCACCGTCCCGGTCTTTTCGTTGACCACGATGCGGGCCACGCTGTCGGGGGTCACCGTGAGGCTTTCGATGCGCGCCAGAAACCCGGGGATATTGCCGTGAAAGCTGCCGGGCACCTTAACCTCCAGGGTCCCGGAATCCAACGCGCTGGCCAAGGCGCCGCCCATGGCCTGGTTGATGGCATCCGAAACCCGCACCGCGGTGGTGAAATCCGGCTGCAACAGGGTCAGCGTCAGCTCCTGGCGCCCGTCCAGGGCAAAGGCAATTTCCTTCTCGACCGTAGCGCCCCCCGGGATTTTGGCCGCCAACAGATGGTTCTGGGTGACAGCGCTGCCGGTGGTGCCTTCGGCGCCGAAGCCTCCCACCGAAACCGGCCCCTGGGCCAGGGCGTAGACCTGCCGGTCGACCCCGTTCAAGGGGGTCAAGAGCAGCGTTCCGCCCACCAGGCTCTTGGCATCGCCGATGGAGGACACGAGCACATCGATCTTGTTGCCGATGCGTGAAAACGGCGGCAGGTTGGCCGTGACGATCACGGCGGCCACGTTTTTGACCTTGACGTCATTTTGGTCCACGTGGACGTTCATGCGCTCCAGCATGTTGACCAGCGACTGGATGGTGAACTCGGTCTTGTTGTTGTCGCCGGTACCGTTCAGCCCCACCACCAGGCCGTAGCCCACCAGCTGGTTGGGACGCACGCCCTTGACCGCGGCGATATCCTTGATGCGCGCGGCTTCGGTCGGCGTCAAAGCGGCCAGCAAGATCATCAGCAGCAAGATCACGCCCGACAGCAGCGGTCTCATCCGCTCGGTTTCAGACAGGTATCGGCGATCTAAGGGTTCCGGCTTCATTTCAGGCTTTCTTGCTGTTAAAAGGGCCAGATGTGGTCGAGCAGCCGGGTGCCCCAGCCCGGCTTCTGTTTGTCCGCCAGCACGCCCCGCCCGAAATACTCGATGCGGGCATCGGCCAGGTAGACGGATTTGACCCGGTTGTCGCTGCCCACGTCCTCGGGCCGTGCTACGCCCGAAACGACGATGTACTGGACCTCGTTGTTGACCTTCATTTCCCTCCGTCCGAAGAGCACCAGGTTGCCGTTCTGCAGCACCTCGATGACCTGCGCCCCGATCGAGGCCGTGATCCGACCGCTGCGATCGCTGCTCCCGTTACCTTCGAATTCGCTCTCCATCTGGGCTTTGAAGAGTTGGCCGGTGATGTTTCCCTGGAGGTCGCGGCCCAAATAATTGTTCTTGGCGTAGAGGCTCTCCAACAGACCGAGGGTGCTTTCGATGCCGGCATTGATGCTCGAGGAACGATCGGCCTTGGTGTTGGCATCGATCTCCGAGGAGGTGTTTTCGATGATGTCGATCGTGACGGTGTCGCCGATGGTGCAGGCCTTTACGTCGGCGAACAAAAGTTCCCCGCCGCCGTGCCAGAGCGACCCCTCGGCGGGGACCGGCGCCCGGTAGGCCGCGGGCATCTCCCGCATGCCCTGGGATTGCGCCAGCGGCGGGCTCTGGGTGGCCATCGGCGCGGCGCACCCGCAGAAGGCCGCCAGCAGCAGGGCCGCCAGGACGCATGTAGGGATGCCAGCGGTTTCGCTTTTCATGGTTTTCCCTCAGAAATGAATTGCTACCGTGGACGCATCGACAACCGTGCCGACGACGGTTTTACCCGAGGCCGGGTTCTCGACCGTGATCTGCGCCCCGCAGCCGGCCTCCGAGCGGGCGATCCCGATCGTCGAGACCCGCAGCCGGCCGGAGGCGGCCACCAATCGGATACGATCGCCCTTGCTGATCAGTGGCGGGTTTTCGACAAACTCCTGCTTCAAATAGTCGCCGGCCTGCAGGCTGCGGCGCACCCGCAGGCCTTCGGCGGCTTGCAGCTGAAGGATCGGCTGCCCGGTCAGACGTGACAGGTCCCGCGACTCGAGGCGCAGATCCGCGGCCGTCAGCACCACCCCCCGTGAAACCGGGCGCTGCAGACAGACCACCTCCTGAAAGCGGCTGACCCAGGCGGAAACAATCAGTCGGCCGCAGCGGTGGTCGTCGACCAAGACCTCCACCGGCAGGTTGACCTGGCCGGCAAGGTCCACGCTGCGCCGTTCATCCGGCCGCAGCGCCAGGGCCCCGACGGGGAAGGTGTGATCGCCGCGCACCTTGAAGCCGTTGACGCCAAAATTCTGTCCCGGCAGGCGACGCGCCACATAATCGTTGAAAAAGCGCTCCAGGACATCGCCGGCTATCCGCTGGGCGGCCCGCTGGACCGTAACCTGCTCGGGTATGCTGACCGCTGCGGCAGCCGGGATCCGGGCCTGGGCGTTCAGCCGGGCGGCGATCCAGGCACCCGCGAAAGGCTTGGCCTGCCCCGGCAGCGGCGCCCGCCCCAGGGAAATGGCGGCCAGCTGGCGCCGGATTTCAGGGGCGGCCGTGATCTCGGCGATGTCGCCCAGGGTGACCGCCTCGCCGGAGACGGTGGCGCGGGCTGCGACCTCGACCACAATCCCGTTGGCAGCGACGGTTGCCGCAAAAGCATGCCCATGGCTCACCCCCAGCAGTAAAACCAGCAACACCCCGAGGGCCGGGGCCGGATAAAACCGCCGGTCGGGTGAAGTGCCTGGTGCACGGTGTCTGAGGGCGGAAAAGTTCATCGGATAGTTAGCGCCTTACGTTGTTGGCCATCTGCAGCATGTCGTCGGAGGTCTGGATGGTTTTGGAGTTGGCCTCGTAGGCCCGCTGGCCGACAATCATGTCCACCATCTCTTCCACGACGCTGACATTGGAGTTCTCTAAATAGTTGTTGACCAGGGTGCCGAACCCGTCGCTGCCGGCCGTGCCCTCGATGGCGTCGCCGGAGCCGTCCGTGGGCCGCAGCAGATTGCGGCCGACCGCATACAGCCCGCCGGGGTTGGGAAAATTATAGAGCGGGATGTCGGCCGTGGCGAGTTCGGTGTTGCCGAGGCCATAAGCGACCAGGTGGCCGTTGGGCTGGAGGTTGATGATGACCGTATCAGCGGGGATCGAAACCTCCGGCTGCAGCCGCTCGCCGGCGGCGGTGGTGATGTAGCCTTCGCTGTCGAGCTTGAAATTGCCCGCCCGGGTGTAGAGTTCCTCGTCGCCGCTGAGGACCTTGAAAAATCCATCGCCCTCGATGGCCATGTCCAGTTCGTTGCCGGTCTGGACGTAATCCCCCTGGCTATAGACTTTTTGAACATCCGAAAGGCGGCTGCCCATGCCCAGCTGAATTCCGGTGGGAATCTGGCCGCCGCCGGGGGTGGTGGCGCCGGCGACCTGGTGCGTCTGGTACATGAGATCCTGAAAATTGCAGCGGCTCTTTTTAAACCCGGTCGTGGTGGCGTTGGCCAGATTGTTGGCGACCACGTCAATGCGCGTCTGCTGCGCAATCATGCCGGATGCGCCGGTCCATAAACTTCTGATCATAATTATTCCTTTCCCACTTCGCTGATGATCCTGCCGTCGGTTTCATCGTAGGCCTGGATCATTTTCTGGAGCGCTTCATAGGTGCGCATGACTTCGATCATGCGGGTCATTTCCACCACGGCTTCGACATTCGAGCCTTCCAACGCACCCTGATGGACAACGGGGGTTTCCACGCTGATTTCCGGGGAATCCGTCGGACCCACAAACAGGCTGTCGCCGTCTTTGGCCATCTTTTGCCTGGATTCGAAGTTGACCACCGCGAGCTTGTCGACCAGCGCGCCGTCCACAAAAATTTCGCCCTCGCGGTTGATCTGGATATCGCGGCCTTCGATGGTTATTTCGCCGCCCTCCCCCATAACCGGACTGCCGGTGGCGGTCACCAGGAGGCTTTCGGCGTTGAGGGTGAAATTGCCGTTGCGGGTGTAGCGTTCCCCCCGGGCGGTGCGCACTTTGAAAAAACCGTCGCCATCCAGGGCGACATCCAGGGCATTTCCGGTGGTCTTGAGGGGCCCCGGGGAAAAATCGATGCCCATCTCGGATCTGAGCAACTGATCAAAGGTCACCATGTCGGATTTAAACCCGCTGGTGTCGACATTGGCCAGGTGGTTGGCGATCATTTCCAATTTGCGTTCCTGCCGCAAACCGCCCTGCACCGGGTTGGTAAACTGAAGTATCATCGGGGCTCTCCTCCCACCGCTGGAATTGACTGCCGCCCTCTGTTAAGCAATTAAAATGCCACCACTCCCACCTGGCAAAAGGCTTGCCCGGCAACCGCCGACCGTCGCCTGGGCAAAGAGTGAGTCAAAATTTTGACAACTGCGGGGGCAAAAGAGTCATGCGACCGACCCCGAAAGGGGCCGAGCCAAACCGGGCGGCACCCTGAATCCGCGCCGAACTTGGGTTTGTGTGCCCAGCGGGCGGGAGCGGCCGCAGGCGACCCCCCACCCGGAACGCCCTCCAAAACCGCCGGACAGAGCCGAGGCCGGACGACTGGGGGCGGTTTGGCGTGAAACCGCGGCATGCGCCGGACCCTTCTGGCGGGCTGGGCTACCGCCTGGAAAAAAATGCCTAGCCCGGCTTTTTTTTCCCGTTGAGGGAATAGACAAAGGCCAGGAGTTCGGCCACCGCCAGGTAGA
>Ga0105100_10002710_pt1 | contig 10306 bp, 7 predicted proteins | sample PPLLak12cMay2015_2_FD_87033 | JGI IMG/M metagenome (GOLD analysis project Ga0105100, IMG submission 87033) | Freshwater sediment microbial communities from Prairie Pothole Lake near Jamestown, North Dakota, USA - PPLs Lake P8 Core (1) Depth... | ecosystem: Environmental > Aquatic > Freshwater >... | reverse complement strand
TTCTGCTGGGTGTATTGCCAGCAGCCTGTTCTGAGCCAGTTTCTGAGTTAGAAATTGGACTCCCGGAAACAGTCATTACCCCAGAGACAGCTGTAACTGCCACACTTCCTGCGACACAGGCTGCCACCCCAGAGACAAATCCATCACCGCTCCCTCCACCAACGGCTGAAGCAACCCCTGGAGGTAGCCAAACCGATGCCCTGCCCCGCACCCGCTACCAGCTGACCGCGGTGCTGAACTATGCACATCATTACCTGGTGGTGGATGAGGTGATCCACTATACCAATCGCCAGGAGCAGCCTTTGCCGGAACTGCTCTTAATGGTCGATCCACTTTACTATCCAGGGGTGTTTAATTTAAAGAGTTTTACCGGTCAGGATGGTCAACAAGCGATAAATTACACCATAGAGACCGGTCAGATCCGGGTGAGCTTACCTGAACCACTCGCTCCTGGCGCTTCGATCAGCTTCTCACTCTCCTACGAGCTGAACCTGCCTTCACCGACACCCTCCGCCGCGGTGAGGCCCATCCCATTCGGATACACAGCCCGCCAGGTGAACCTGGTGGATTGGTACCCTTTCATCCCACCCTATCTACCGGGAGAAGGCTGGCAAGCCCACCAGGCAGGTTTCTTCGGCGAGCACCAGGTGTATGAGCTGGCGGATTTTGAAGTAAGCCTGAGTTTGAGCGATACAGGGCAAGATATGCATATTGCTGCCAGTGCGCCCGCCAGGATAGAAGGCGATTGGCATCATTACCAGCACCAGGCGGCACGCAATTTCGCCTGGTCTGCCAGCCATATGTACCAGGTCTTTTCAACGACCGTGGGGGATACCACCATCTTAAGCTACGCCTTCCCCGACCATACAACTGCTGGCGAAGCGACTCTGCGCACTACCGCTGAAGCTTTGGAACTGTACAGTGATCTGTATGCACCTTACCCTCGCCAGCTTCTCTCGGTTGTGGAGGCCGATTTTCTGGACGGCATGGAATACGACGGGTTATATTTCCTGAGCAACGGATTTTATAACCTCTACCAGGGGAGACCGGATGAATACTTAATCACAATCGCCGCCCATGAAACGGCTCACCAGTGGTTTTATGCAATGGTGGGCAATGATCAGGCGCTCGAACCCTGGTTGGACGAGGCACTCTGCACCTACCAGGAACGCATCTTCTACGAGCATCTCTATCCTGATGCGCTGGATTGGTGGTGGGCTTACCGGGTGAACTATTACGACCCACGCGGCTGGGTTGACGGGACAATTTACAACCCAGAAGGATATCGTGCTTATCGGGACGCAATCTACCTGAATGGGGCGGTTTTCCTGGAGGAGCTGCGCCTGGAAATTGGAGAAGATATTTTCTTTAAATTTCTAAAGGATTACGTCGACCAGACAAAAAACCAGATCGCAACGGGCAATGATTTCTTTGCTGTTCTTGAACAGCATACTCAAGCTGATCTCTCAGCTTTGATCGCTAAGTACTTTCATTAGAGGGGCAACTGCCCTGTTTGCCTTATTAGAGAAATGAATCATATCTTACTTAATCTTTATTATAGTCATCGTAGTAGAGGCTGGGGATATGTGGATAAGAGAATCGAGGCCACTAAAAAACCATAGATGCAGGGATAGGGGTTCTGTGTCACCCAGATAGGCGGTGTTTGTTAATCCAGATTATCCCCAGCAGCAAATGGGATAATAAGGAGGAAACGGGAACTGAAAAACCACAAAAACAGCGAAAAAGGTTATTTGGGGGTGGGCTCAAAGATACCCCCATATATAGGGGGTACAGGAGTAGCGATAATTCGCACAAAAGTGCGAGTTTTCCCCAAAACAAGGCACTTATCCACAGTTTTCCGCAGGTTATCCACAGTCTGGGAGTTGAAGACGCTCATCTTGGTTATCTAGACAACCCCATATATAGGCTGCTTTCGTGGCCTAATTTTGTCGAAAGTACTTGACAAGCGAGAGTTTTTAGGCTATTATCTAATTAGATATATGTCTAATATAGATGTTGGTCTAGTTAGATGAATGGCTAATGGCATTGAGCGCCAAGAGGAGGTCTGACATGAACGAGCGTGATCATAGTTTTGCTCATGAATATCATTCCCGGCTGATTGAGGCGACACGGGTTGAGAGGCAGACAAAAGCTGGCAGACCCAGGTGGTCCGATCAACTCCTTCTCCAGTTAGGTAATTTCATGATCAGTTTTGGACAAAGGCTGAAGGATAGCAGCGCTATTGCACAGCCGGCAGATTTGACCCAGGAGTGCGTATGAGCGCCCTACCCACCGGCTCAGAATTAGATCCCAAGATCTCTGTGCTAAAGGAGTATCCCAGGCTAGTTTGGGATATCGGCACAGCGTATGATTTCTTCATGAGCCTGGAGGTGCTGTTCCACCCGGACCAATTTGGCTTGCGTCCTTCCTGGGCTGCCGGGGTACGCTCGCGCTTGCCTGCCGCAGAGCGGAAATTGCTGGAAGATATCCAAAGCTTCTTATGGGTGCCAATGCACTGGATCTATTCGCTGCCTGCACCTAAGGATGCTTCCACTGCCCTCTGGGCGCTGCGCCAGATTCCGCCAGCTCAACGCCCATTGGAGATGAACAATCCCCACGAGACACCTGCTGATGTGGTTGAGATGCTACACCGGGTAGTGGAGCGGCGCAAGTGGGATAATGAAGATCTGGATGTCATCCGGGCACTTCTGGTCCAGCACAAGAAAACGGATAAGATCAAGGATCTGCCCGTTTATCTGGACTGGCTGGCGCGCCCCGCAGAGATGGGAGAATTGTTCCTGTCTGCCATGCAGAACTATTACCAGGAATACTTTGCTGAGGAGGAAAAACGGATTGCCCCGGTATTGCAGGAATCCCTGGCTCAGGCGCAAGAGATGGCAGAACGCATGCCCCTCCCTGACCTGCTCGCCGAACTATCCCAAGGTATCCATATTGATGAACCACTGTTGGTCAGTGAGTTGATCCTGGTGCCTGGTTATTGGAATACACCCTTAATTGTCTATCCTAATATTGGCTCGGGAAAGCTGGTCTATATGTTTGGAGCGCGCCCTGCCGATATGTCCCTGGTGCCAGGAGAACCGGTGCCAGATGCCCTGCTGCGAGTGCTCAAAGCGCTGGCGGACCCTACTCGCCTGCGCATCTTGAACTACCTGAGCCAGAATGCCCTGACACCCGCCCAGCTTTCACGCAAGCTGCGATTACGCGCCCCAACCGTGACCCACCACCTCAGCGTTCTGCGCCTGGCGGGTCTGGTGCACGTGATACTGGATGCCAGCGACGAAAAAAGCTATACCTGCCGCAGCGAGGCGCTTAAGACTGCTTTCGATAACCTGGAGAATTACGTCAAGCGTGGTTCTACTGAGGATAAAGAGGCATAGAGATCGAAATTGAACGTGATCACATCGATGCGGAACCTGACCGGCGAGTATAGCTCCCGGATCAAGGAGTTTCAGCCCAACGCCCGTCTCTACCTGTTGAGCGTGGTGATTACCGGGGCCGCGATGGGTGTGTTTCGCCTGCTTTTCAATTTTTATGTACTCAGCCTGGGCTTCGACGAAGCCCTGTTAGGCAGCTTGATCACCATCAGCAGCCTGACCGCGCTCTTGGCAGCTTTGCCAATGGGTTATCTGGCAGACCTGTTGGGCAGGAAAGCCTCCCTGGTTATATCCGGTGTTCTGATCAGCCTATCTATCTTTGCTATGGTGCTGTGGCCTTCGCAGGGCGTATTTTACGCCATGAACGTAGTCTCAGGGCTGGCACAGAGCCTGGCAGCGGTGACGATGGCGCCTTTCTTGATGGAGAATAGCGGGGAGAGCGAGCGTACTTATTTATTCAGCTTCGGCTCGGGTATTCAAATGGCAATGGCATCGGTCGGTAACTGGATTGGCGGTTACCTGCCCACCTGGGTATCGCAGATCAGGGTTGTCTCCCCCACCAGCAGCGTAGCTTATGCTGGGGCTTTGCTGGTGATTGCAATTGTGGCAGGGATCGGTGTCATCCCCTTGATTTTCCTGCGCTCTCATCGCCTGGATCGTTCTGAGCGGACTGTGTTTGCGCCGTTGTCGTACGCTTATAAGAACCCGGGTCTGCTGACCAAGCTCATCCTGCCGATGCTGCTCACCTCCATCGGCGCGGGCTTGATCATGCCATTTATGAACGTGTTTTTCCGCGTGGTTCACAACCAGCCGGACCCGGTCATTGGTGCGTTGTTTGCCTGGGGCTCGCTGGCAATGGGCATCGGTTTGTTGATCGCCCCGCCCTTGGCGGATCGCATCGGGAAGATCCAGTTGGTAGTGATCACCCAGGGGCTATCGATCCCCTTCCTGATTATTTTGGGCTATGCTCCCTGGTTCTGGATGAGCGCTGCAGCCTATTATATTCGCCTGGCGCTGATGAACATGAGCGGGCCGGTCTACCAGACTTTTGTCATGGAGCAGGTCGAGCCAACTGCACGGGCTACGGTAGCCAGCCTGGTGAGCATGTCCTGGAATTTCGGCTGGGCATTCAGCCCGATGATCAGCGGCTGGCTACAGGTGAATTATGGTTTTGGGCTTCCTTACCTAGGCACCATCGTGCTGTACACCATCTCGGTCTTTTTATATTGGTATTTCTTCTGGTATCACCGCCCGCAAGAATCACTCCTGCCGGTTCCTGGGGATTAACCCTCCTTGAAGTTCCCCTAAGAAAACTACCCCGGGCTGCGTTATAAATCGCCGGGGTAGTTTTCGTTTAATGTAACCTCTGCTCTGCTTCTGCATCTAAACGACTGTGACAGTAAACCGTGTAAGACATGGTCAACCAGTTATATAAGGAGAAATTTACGTTATGGAGATGGTAATTGACTTTCCCGGCGGGGCGCGAGTGGACGCCCATTTTGGTCCGTTTACGGTCCAAACCGACCAGCCACCGGTTGCCAGCGCGCCGACCCCTTTTGCGACCTTCCTTGCATCAATCGGCACCTGTGCCGGCATCTACGTGCTCGGCTTCTGCCAGCAGCGCGGCCTACCCACTGAGGGTATCCGCATCGTCCAGCGCATGCACAGCAATATGCTGACTGGTATGGTTGGCAAGATAGACCTGGAGATCCAGGTGCCGCCGACATTCCCGGAGAAATATTTACCCGCCCTGGTACGATCGGCTGAGATGTGCGCCGTAAAGAAACACTTCGAGAACCCGCCGCAGTTTGAGGTTTATACCCAGACGGTGGAGATAGTAAGCTAAATGTGCTGGTATGCTGCCGCCAGCCTGTCAACAGACAGGCTGGCGGCAGCGATATATTCACTTACTCGGGGCCAATATACGTGCCCGGGTACAGGATGCCGCTCTTGGGGATCACGACGATGCCATCCTGAACCACCCAGTTACCGCTATCGATCTCCGTGCCGCGCGGGAAAGGCTTGATAACCACACCTTCGCCGATGCGCACATTTTTGTCGATGATTGCTCCCTCGATCTCGCAGTTTGCTCCCACGCCGATCGGGAGCCCGCCCGGCAGGGGAGCGCCGGGCGTGTCGTAATAGTCAGCGCCCATCAAGATCGTATTGTGCATGCGCACGCCGTCGGCGATCTGGCTGCGCAAGCCGATCAGCGAGTTGCTGATCTCGGCATCATGGATCTGGCACCCATCGGTCATCAACACATTGTTCAGGGTGGCGCCATCGATGACCGAGCCTGGCAGGTAGCGCGGGCGAGTGTAGATCGGGCGCTCCGGGTCGTAGAAATTGAACGGCGCTTGCGGGTGTGCCAGGCGCAGGTTGGTTTCGTAGAAGGAGCGGATAGTCCCGATGTCCTCCCAATAGCCGTCGAAATCAAAGCCGATCACGTTGTGGCTGTGGATTGCACCGGGGATGATCTGCCCGCCGAAATCCTCCGCGGCTGAGTTTTCCAGCAAGTCGATCAGCACTTCCGTATTGAAAATATAAATCCCCATCGAGCCCAGGTAAGGGCGCTCCGGGTCATCCCGGCTGACGAATTGAGCCAGGATGTCGGGGTCACGCGGCTTCTCAACAAAGGAGGCAATCCGGAAATCTGGGTTGCGCTTGAGCAAGCCAAAGCGAAAAGACTCGCTTGCCGCAACTGGCTGCACGGCGACGGTGATATCAGCGCCTTTCTCCCAATGGAATTCTGCCAAGGTGGCGTAATCCATGCGGTAGAGATGGTCGCCCGCCAGGATGAGCACATAGTCGGCGTGGGTGGCGCGGATCTCAAAAAGCTGCTTGCGCACTGCGTCGGCGGTGCCCTGGTACCAGTCGGTGCTGCGCGGGGTTTGCTCAGCCGCCAGGATCTGCACCCAACCGCGATGGAAATCATCAAAAGTATAGGTTTGGGTAATATGGCGGTGCAGCGAAACAGAGCTGAATTGAGTCAGGACAGCGATATGGTTAATATCCGAGTTGATACAGTTGCTGATGGGGACATCGATCAAGCGGTACTTGCCGGCGATGGGCACAGCCGGCTTGGCGCGTTGCTTGGTCAGCGGGTAAAGCCGCTTGCCAACGCCGCCGCCCAGGATCACAGCCAGGATATTGTTGAGGGAGGGCATGCGATATTCTCCAGCGAACCAGGTTACAGGGATTGGATAATCAGCGGGGCGAGATCCTCGCTGCTTCTATTATAGCATCCCCGTTCTTTGCAGTTGCTAGCGCTCATGTCCTCCAGCCATAAGATGCTGGTATCCCGGACGCGCCAGTGGAACCCCCACAAAAACAAACTGCCCTGCAGGGAGGCAGGGCAGGATATGCAGCGTGTTATAATCGCCAGGTGCCGAAGGTGGGAATCGAACCCACACTCCCGAGGGAACACGATTTTGAGTCGTGCGCGTCTGCCTGTTCCGCCACTCCGGCTGCTTGGTTTGTAGATCTAAGTATATCGAAATAACTGTTCACGGTCAAGATTTTGGTCTAAAGAGTGACCAGCGGTAGCGAGTCGCTGTCTGCGGTTAAATGAATGCGATCACGAACAGAGGAGAAAGAAAACAGTGCGCCTGGGAATTATTGGATTACCCCAAGCAGGTAAAACCACCGTATTCAACGCCCTCACCCGAGGCGATCGCCCGATCGCGGTGAGTGGGGGTCGCTTTGAAGTGCACACCGCCGTGGTAGATGTGCCCGATCCGCGCGTGAAACGCCTGGAGGCGATGTTCAACCCTCGTAAGACCACCTACACCAAAGTGACCTATGCCGACATCGCCGGGCTTGAAGCCGGCGCCAGTAAGAGCGGCTTCTCCGGCGCCCTGCTCAACCAGCTCTCCCAGATGGATGGTTTTCTGGAGGTAGTGCGCTGCTTTGAAAATCCCGAAATACCCCATCCCCTGGGTGACGTTGATCCTTGCCGCGACCTCTCTATTCTGGATACTGAGCTGCTGCTTCAAGACCTGATCTCGGTGGAGCGCAAGCTAGAGCGCCTGGTTGGGGAGCTGAATAAAGGCGGCGGTCGAGAAAAATCCCTGGTGAAGCGCGAGAGCGAACTTTTTGACAAGCTGCAGGCAGCTCTATTGCAGGAAATACCCCTGCGCCAAGTCGATTTGAGCGCTGAAGAGGAGAAGATGCTCTCAGGCTTTGGTTTCCTCACCCGCAAACCGATCCTGCTCCTGCTGAATATCTCCGAAGGTCAGACCCCTCCCCAGGTCACCTGCCCGTACCGGCGCTGCAGCGTCGCCCTGTTACAGGGTCGTCTGGAGATGGAAATCGTCCAGCTATCCCCGGAGGAAGCCAGCCTGTTTATGCTGGAGTATGGCATTGATGAGCCCGGGCTGGACAAGGTGATCCGCCTGTCGTACGACCTGCTCGGATTGCAGTCATTTTTCACCGTAGGCGAGGACGAGGTGCGCGCCTGGACGGTGCAGCGAGGTGCAACTGCCTATGAAGCGGCAGGCGCCATCCATAGCGACTTGCAAAAAGGCTTCATTCGCGCCGAGGTGATCGCTTATGAAGAGTTGCTGGCTTTGGGCGGGCTGGCAGAGGCCCGGTCTAAGGGCAAGCTGCGCCTGGAGGGCAAGGAATACCTGGTGCAAGATGGCGAGATCATGCACGTCCGTTTCAACCTTTAAGTCCCCCGGCAAGTATAATCTACGACACAATTTTTTCAGAAAAGGATCACACCATGACTTTACCCTATACTTTATCCCGCTGGAGCCTGGCAGACCTGTTTCCAGCCTCCGAGTCGCCGCAGATGGCAGCCGCATTCGATGAGCTGGATGCCCAGGTGAGCGCTTTTGAAACCCGCCGCGCCCAGCTTTCGCCTGAGATACTCGTCCCCGATTTTTTAGAGGTGGTGAGCCAGCTTGAAGCGATCATGCACCAGGTATACCGCATCCACAACTTTGCCGAGCTATCTTTTACGGAGGATACCCAGGATCAGGCTGCCCTGGCGTTTTTGGGACGTGTGGAGCAGTCCATGGCGCATATCCAGAACCGGGTGCTGTTTTTCAGCCTGTGGTGGAAGGATCTGGACGAAGCAGCGGCGGCGCGCCTGATGGCCGAGGCCGGCGATTACCGCTACTGGCTGGAAGAGATGCGCCATTTCAAGCCGCACACCCTCAGCGAGGCGGAAGAAAAGATCGTCAATATTAAGGATGTGACCGGTGTCAGTGCATTGCATAGCCTGTACGACTCGATCACCAACCGCTACGTCTTCAAGGTGGAGGTGGAGGGTGAGGTCCAGGAGCTGACTCGCGGCGAGCTGATGGTGTATGCCCGCCACCACGATCCCGACCTGCGCGCCCGCGCCTACCAGGAGCTTTACCGTGTGTATGGGAATGACGGGCCGATCCTGGGGCAGATGTACCAAACTCTGGTGCGGGATTGGGCTAATGAGCAGGTTGACCTGCGCAAGTTTACCAGCCCGATCTCTGCCCGCAACCTGATCAATGATATCCCCGACCCGGTGGTGGATACCCTGCTGGAGGTCTGCCAGCGCAACGCGACGGTCTTCCAGCGCTATTTTCGCCTGAAAGCGCGCTGGTTGGGGGTGGAGCGCATCCGCCGCTACGATGTCTACGCACCGGTGGCTAAGTCTGAGAAGCGCTACGATTACGCACAGGCAGCCGAGATGGTGCTGGACTCTTTCCAGCAGTTCGATGCCAACGTTGCCAGCCTGGCGCAGCGTGTGTTTGATGAGAACCACCTGGATAGCGAGGTACGCAAGGGCAAGATGAGCGGAGCGTTCTGCGCCAGCACCGCTCCGGACCTCACCCCGTGGGTGCTGCTCAACTACCAGGGTCGCCCGGACGACGTGGCTACCATGGCGCACGAGCTAGGGCACGCCATTCACTCCATGCTGGCTTCTCATCACAGCCTGTTCACCTTCCACGCCTGCCTGCCCCTGGCAGAGACGGCCTCCACATTCGGTGAAATGATGCTGATCGACCAGCTCCTGGCAAAGGAGAGCGACGAAAACGTGCGCCGTGACCTGCTCTTCCACCAGGTGGATAACGACTACGCCACAATCATGCGCCAGGCATTCTTTGCCCTGTTCGAGCGCCAGGCGCATCAGATGATCAAGGATGGCGCCACGGTGGACGAACTGGCAGCGGCCTACATGGAAAACCTGAGCCAGCAGTTTGGCGATGCGGTTGAGCTGAAGGACGAGTTCCGCTGGGAGTGGGTCTCTATCCCGCATATTTACCAGGTGCCGTTTTACGTGTACGCTTACACGTTTGGGCAGCTTTTGGTGCTCTCCCTGTACCAGCAGTACAAGGCTGAAGGCGATGCCTTCAAGCCGCGCTACCTGAAGATCCTGTCTGCAGGAGGCTCGGAAGCGCCGGCGCGTGTCCTGGCAGAAGCCGGCATTGATATCACCAGCGCCGATTTCTGGCAGGGCGGCTTTGATGTCATTTCAGGCTTGCTGGATAAGCTGGAAGCCATTCCGGTCAGCACGGGTGAATGAGGATTAGAAAATATATCACCGCCAAGGCGCAAAGTTCGCTAAGGGTCTACCCTAAGCGTTCTTTGCGCCTTGGCGGTTAATGATCTGTGTAAGGATATTTGCATGGGCGAATTACCGGCAAGACTGCAAGCGATCTTCAGCGCGGTGGGTGAAGCGCTGGATGAGCGTCGGGCTGAGCTGAACCAGATGGATGAGCTCAACCACAACCACGGCGACCACATGGTGGAGGTCTTCCAGCTAGCAGCCAGGGCCGGGCAGGAGATGCAAGACGCCCCACTGGCAGATGCCATGGATCACGCTGCCGGGCTATTGCGGGAGCGCACGCAAAACGGCTCGGCACAGGTCTATGCCCGCGGGCTTGGATTGCTGGCGGCGCATTTCCGCCAGCGCCAGATCGAGT
>Ga0105100_10002709_pt1 | contig 10310 bp, 9 predicted proteins | sample PPLLak12cMay2015_2_FD_87033 | JGI IMG/M metagenome (GOLD analysis project Ga0105100, IMG submission 87033) | Freshwater sediment microbial communities from Prairie Pothole Lake near Jamestown, North Dakota, USA - PPLs Lake P8 Core (1) Depth... | ecosystem: Environmental > Aquatic > Freshwater >... | reverse complement strand
TTGTTCATCCGGTGAAAAAGGAAAAAGTGACAATAACAGGTCATTTCCCTCAGGGAGACGTGTGGAAGCTATTCATGAATGCTGAGGTATAAAAAGAAAAATGAGCCGGAATTTCCGGACTCCATCAAAAGTACTTTACCTGGATTCAAACCGAGTTAAAATCAGGTTAATAAGAGTTAAGGAAAAGTTAAATCATGTTTGTGAAACAGTGTAAAAACTTAAATTTGCGCCATGAGCAAGAGTAAGTTCATCGGTTTGATTTTAATGATGCTTCTATCGATCACCGGCATTATATGGGTACAGCTGGTATGGATCAGGAATGCACTGAATATCAGGAATGATATTTTCAACAGGGCGGTTTTTGCCAGTCTTAATGATGCGGCGCACGCCATTGAGTCAAACCGTAAGATGAATTTTTTCTTTGATTCCCCAATATCAGCTAATTCAGAAGGAAGCGATGTCTCTTCATATTTAAGAATCGGAAGCTATTCCTCAACCGATGGAAAGAATTTCAACTACAGTGTAACCAGCCAATCGGTTACAGGTACAGTCGATTCGACTGGAAAAATAAGGATGAACGAACCTGTTATAACAAGAACAGATACAACATTCTATGCAGGTTCCGGATCGGAAACTCTTACATTTCCTGAGGAACGTGGTGATCTGATGATATCAGGAAACGATCAGCTGACACATTCCGGACAGGGCTCGGTTCCTGTCAGCAGCAGGGATTTTATTGACCGTGTCAGAAAAAGGGCAAGCGAGTTCCAAAACATGAGCGATCAGATGATAGCAGAGGTTTATCAGTGGGAAAAGACAATGGACCTTGATTATGATGAGGTTAAATTTGCACTTACACGGTCATTTCATTTCTCGAGAATTGAGACTCCGTTCGAAGTTGCTGTAATAAAAGACGGAAAAGTGCAGGATGGAGCCTTTAGAAAATCGGTTAAGAACGATTTCCTGAGAAGTAATTATATGGTTCAGTTGTTTCCTGACAACATGATCCAGCAGAACCTTATATTATCGGTTATCTTCCCTGACCGGGCAAACTATGTCCTTGGATCGATGGCCTGGCTTCTTGGCGGATCATTACTCTTTTCAATCATAATCCTGGCCACATTTGCCATGAGTCTTTTCTTTATTATAAGGCAGAAAAAGATATCTGAAATGAAGTCCGATTTTCTTAATAACATGACACATGAATTCAAGACGCCTATTGCAACCATATCTCTTGCAGCAGATACGATAACTAATCCCAAGGTTATAAATGATGAAGCGGGCATAAAACATTTCATAGGTATGATCAAGAAGGAGAACAGCAGGATGAACAAGAAAGTTGAGACAATTCTTCAGATTGCTTCTCTTGATAAAAAGGAAATTGATTTCAGGTTTGAAAATGTTTCAATGCATTCGATCATAGAGAGAGCAGTTGAAACAATTGAGATCCAGGTGCATCAGCGAAATGGCACGATCACTCAGCACCTAAGGGCCCCTGAGCCTGTGATTTATGGCGACTCAGAGCATCTTACAAATCTCGTCAACAACCTGCTTGACAATGCAATTAAATATTCTCCGGAGGCTCCGGCTATCACGGTTGAGACAAAGAATAATGAAAAAGGATTAATTTTATCCGTAGGAGACAATGGAATCGGAATGACTAAAAGTGTGCAGAGCAAGATTTTTGAAAGGTTCTACAGGCAGAGCAGCGGGAATGTGCATGATGTGAAGGGATTCGGGCTTGGCCTTAATTATGTCAGGGCAATTATAGATGCCCACAAAGGCAATGTAACCGTTACCAGTGAGCCGGGCAAAGGAAGCAGATTCGATATTTTCATGCCTTTCAACTGGGAAAATTGAAAACAATATGAAATCCGCAAAAATTTTTCTGGTTGAAGATGATCTGAGTTTCGGATCAGTGCTTAAATCATACCTGGAACTGAACGACTTTCAGGTTGACTGGGTTGATGATGGGAAATATGCCGTCGAGCATTTCAGGAAAGGTGCCTTTGACATCTGCATCCTCGATGTAATGCTTCCGCATGTGGATGGATTTACTATTGCCGGTGAGATAAGAAAGATCAACACCCTGGTTCCGATAATTTTCCTTACCGCCAGGAAACTCAAGGAGGATGTTCTTAAAGGGTATGGTTCCGGGGGAGATGATTATGTTACAAAACCGTTTGATACGGAGATCCTTCTGGCAAAAATAAGGGCTATCCTTTCAAGACGGGATTTTCAGACCGGGACAAAAGATGTTTTCGAGATTGGCAAATTCATTTTCAATGCCAGGCTCAGGACTCTTTCAGACGGAAATGATGAAAAGAAGTTGTCACCAAAGGAGTCCCAATTGCTCGAACTTCTTGCTGTTAATCCAAATGAATTGATCAGCAGGGAGATGGCGCTTAAAAAGATATGGGGTGCAGATGACTACTTTACTGCAAGAAGTATGGATGTTTATGTCACCAAGCTGAGGAAATTCCTTTCCGAGGATCCCCGGCTGAATATCAAGAACATTCATGGGGCAGGATTTCAGCTGATAATCAGGGATGATCTGCCCTGAGACTTTTTCCGCTGAACTGCAGTGGCAGGAGGTGGCCGATGCTTTCAATCACCCGGATCCTGGTTTTACCTGTCAGAATTATCCTTATCTGTTTCCCCGTCTTTGCTTCCTCTTCAGCAATTACCTGGCGGCAATTCCCGCATGGTGAAACAGGTTCAGCCGTAAATCCGTCCCCGTTCATGGCTGCAATGGCAATGGCGACGGGTTTATCATGGGGAAAATTTGAGACTGCCCCTGCAATTGCGGTCCTTTCTGCACAAATGCCTGATGGAAATGCTGCGTTTTCAACATTCGACCCATGAACGATCCTTCCTGATTCAAGTCTAAGTGCAGCCCCCACCATGAACATCGAGTATGGAGCATACGCCATTTTGGCGGACTCTTTTGCTGCAATAATAAGTTCCTGATCTTCTATTTCCAGCTCTTCGGAACTTTCATATTCCCTGTAAGAAAATGATATATTTTTGGTTATCGGCATAACTCTCTTATAATGTTTGGATTACAAAGTTAGCAAAATTACTTTCTTTTTTTCTATTTTTGCATGAAATGAAAAAACAGTGGGGAGGAATGTAAGTTACTTTATTTTTATATTCATTTTGGCCGGTTTCAACTCATGCAGGGTTTCCAAACCACTGATGACACCTTCGGCTGTAAGCGGTTCTGTGGCTGATTATGTGAGCAGATACAAGGATCTGGCAGTAAGTGAAATGAAGAGGACAGGTGTTCCGGCAAGCATAACACTTGCCCAGGGAATGCTGGAATCCGATTACGGCCGGAGTTCGCTCGCCAGGATCGGGAATAACCATTTCGGCATAAAATGCCATAATGGATGGAACGGTCAGACAATGAGAAAGCATGATGACCGGCGGAACGATTGCTTCAGGAAATACAGAAGACCGGAAGATTCATTCTATGATCATTCCGACTTTCTGAAGACAGGCTCCCGTTACAGTTCCCTATTTGATCTTGATCCAATGGACTATAAAGCATGGGCCCATGGTCTCAGGAAAGCAGGCTACGCCACAAATCCTGACTATGCAAATATGCTTATAAGGAAGATAGAACAAAATAAACTGTACGATTTTGACAAGGGCTTAACAGCCTCTAATTCTGCACCGCGGGAACAGGTTCAGGAAAAATTACCGGATAAGATTCAGGATAAGGCTCAGGATAAGGTTCACGGTGAGGTGATCCCGGTGGAGACGAAAACAGGTACAAACGAAACTGTCAAAGTTCAACAGGAAACGATCACATTTGGGGATGTGATGGCAAAGGTCCCCCGGATTATGGAAAATAACAGGATCCAGTATATCGTCGTAAAAGATGGCGAAGCAAGGGAGAAGCTCGAGAAAGATTTTGATCTGCTGAAATGGGAACTTGCAAGATATAATGACCTGAAGGAAAATTTTACTCCGGTTCCCGGTCAGTTACTATATCTGGAACCTAAAAGAGAACGGGCTGAAAACGGTTTGGAATTTCACACAGTTGCTACCGGAGAGACAATGCATGCAATATCTCAGAAATACGGAATTAAATTGAAAAGCCTTCTTGAGATGAACAGAATGGCAGAAGGAGATGAGCCCGTCCCAGGACAAAAGATCTGGCTTCAGTCACAAAAACCGGTACCCGGTACCTTAAGTCAATTAATAGGAACCGAGTACTCGTCAATCTTAAATCCTCTCAGGAAATCTTCAGTGCCAAGCCTTTTCTTTCCTTCGGTCTGAAGATTAAGTACTCTTATAAATCCTCCGGTGCAGGCAATTTTTAAGACACTCTTCCCATCCGAGACCACCTGTCCTGGCTGAAGCAGATGATTTTCCGTTTCAGGCTGGCTTTCAAAAATTTTATATGTGATCGTCCTGCTCCCGTTACTTAATGATGATCGTGCACAGGGTGAAGGTGAAAGTCCCCGTATAAGATTATGGATGATCCGGGGATAATTTTTCCAGTTTATGATGCAGGAATCAGGAAAAATCTTTGGTGCCGCCTTAAGGATTTCCCCCGGCATCATAAATTCCGATTGGTTTTTTGGTATAATAAAATTGCCGGCTATGCCTTCGAGGGTCTTTATTACCAGCCTTGCACCGTGTTTCATCAGCTTGTCATGGAGATCGCCGGCATTCTCAAATGGGAAAACCGGCACCTCCTGTCTCAGGAGTATATTTCCGGTGTCAATTTTATCATCAATAAAGAATGTCGTTACACCTGTCATGGTTTCGCCGTTTATAATCACATGATTGACTGGTGCTGCACCCCGGTACTGCGGCAGGAGAGACGCATGAAGGTTAATTGTGCCTTTTGGAGGGATTTTCCATACATCCTCCGGAAGCATTCTGAAAGCCACCACTACAAATATATCCGGATTAAGCCGTCTGAGACGTTCGAGAAATACGGGATTTTTTAAGTTTTCAGGCTGGAGGAGAGGAAGATAGTTTGATTCAGCGAAACGCTTTACGGCCGATTTTGTTACAGTTCTTCCTCTTCCGGCAGGCTTATCGGGAGATGTGACAACAGTGACAACGTTATACCCGTTCATCAGCAGTGAGCCAAGAGGCGCCACGGCAAATTCGGGTGTGCCCATAAACACTACCCTGAGACTTTTCATAGATTGAATCAGCCCTTTTATCACACAAATCTACGAAAAAAATCAATCCTTCACAATGTGCTTGTGGCATGTGAGATTATGGCCCATTTTATCAGCCTTGGTCTTGAGATAGAATTCATTATAGGGATTTGAAGGGATCTCAAGCGGGACGGTTTCGACGATCCTGATACCATAACCCTCAAGTCCGGCCCTTTTGACCGGATTGTTTGAAATGAGCCTCACCTTACCAAGCCCCAGTTCCCTCATGATACTGGCCCCAACGCCATAATCCCTTTCATCCTCTCCGAAACCGAGCTTAAGGTTGGCCTGAACGGTATCCATTCCTTCATCCTGAAGCTTGTATGCCTTTATTTTATTGAAAAGCCCGATACCCCTTCCTTCCTGACTGAGATAAATCACAACTCCCTTCTCTTCCGCTTCGACCATCTCCATGGCTTTGTGAAGCTGGGTTCCGCAGTCGCATCGCAGGGATCCGAAAATATCTCCGGTAAAGCATGATGAATGCAGTCTTACAAGAACAGGCTCGTCCCTTGTCCATTTTCCCTTTACAAGTGCAGCGTGTTCCAGTCCGTTGCTTAGCTGGCGGAAAGGGATAAATTCGAATTCACCATGTTCAGTGGGAAGTTTCACAGTCTCTCCCTTTTCAATTATGGTATCTCTTTCAAGGGTAAAGGTTATCAGATCCCTGATTGCAATTATTTTGATATCAAATTTCTCTCTCAATTTCTCGAGATCCGGCAGACGGGCCATCGATCCGTCATCATTCATTATTTCAACAAGGGCTCCGCCTGGATTCAATCCGGCCAGACGTGTCAGATCAACAACTGCTTCGGTGTGACCTGCTCTTCGGAGAACTCCTTTCATTTTTGCCTTAAGCGGAAATATATGACCGGGCCTGCCCAGGTCGGAAGGTCTGGTGGCAGGATCAACCAGAGCTTTTATAGTAAGAGCCCTGTCTTTGGCCGATACACCGGTAGTTGTCTCAGATCCGAGAAGATCAACCGACACAGTGAACTGAGTTTCATGGAGCGATGTATTAACTCCAACCATCATATCCAGCTCAAGTTCTTCGCATCTGTCTTCGGGGAGGGCAGCACATATAAGTCCACGGCCATGCCGGGCCATAAAATTTACTATTTCCGGCGTTATCAGTTCAGCTGAACAGATGAAATCACCTTCATTCTCCCTGTCCTCATCATCCACAACGATAAGAAGTTTCCCTTTCCTGATATCTTCTATTGCCTCTTCAATAGTGTTAAGCCTGATGATTTCCATAAATTTCAGTATTATTGTTCTTTAAAAGCAGGATTACGCCTTGTCCCGATAATAAATATCCTGTACAGGTGATCCTTTATCTTTTTAAAGAATGCCAGATAAGTGTCAATATTCATAATTACGGAATCGGTAGAAGCCTTGTAAGTGAGGAACAAGCCAATAGGCAGCAGTATGTAGGTCGAAGCCCACATTCCGGCTGTTGTGCTCACCAGATTTTCCTCAACAAGCTTCTCACCCGAAAGAGAAATAACATACCATATCACAAAAAATAGTATTGAAATTACAGCCGGTGTTCCCAATCCCCCTTTCCTTATAATTGCCCCAAGCGGGGCTCCGATCAGGAAGAAGACCAGGCAGGCCACAGACAACGTGAATTTCTTGTTCCAGTTAACCTCGTAACGCTTGATGAATTTAACATCATTATGAAGGGTCTCACTTTGTGTTGTAAGGAAATTGCTGGCACTCTTTATGTTTGATATGGCCCTTGATATCGCCGTCTTCTTTTCAACCACAATCAGGGAATCATAAAGGACTTTCGTGTTAAAAACAGGAATGTCACGAGCTGGTGTTTCATCCCGACTACCGCTGTTTCCCGCATTGAAGTTCCTTTCATTAAACAATAATGATGTGGCGAATTCCTTGAAATTTTCATCAACCCTTTTTGTATATCTTTTATTAAGCGAATCAATATCGTGTGTCAGCTGTGAAATGTTCTTCATAGCGGAATTATTCTTGAAAAGATCTATTTCAGTCCGCTCGAGATCGAATCCTGAAAGCGAAACTACAAGTGTCTGCTCCCTGAAGACATCTTTTCTGAAAGGAAATTTCTTTTCCTCTCCACCCGGTTCCCTTTCCGGCATTTCACTGTATGAATAACCATTATAGAGCACCATCGACATTGCAGTTTCATCCGGAGTTACCTTCATAAACCCGGAGTCGGCATAAATGACATCGCTGTTTCCCTTGTTTCTGCGATGGTCATAGATATATACCTTGTCGAGGCGATTTGTGACAGGGTCCTTTGAGGTGATTTTTATACTGAAGCCGTCAATATCGTTGTTAAAGGTACCTGACTGGAGGTTTATGTCGGGGCGTTTCCTGCGTATATCCTGAAGAAGTGTTCTTGCCTGCCTGTTTGAGTAGGGAAGCACATTGTTTGAAAAGAAAAAGGAGACAATGCAAATAACCGAAATAAGTATGACCAGTGGCCTCATAATCCTTCCAAGCGGAATTCCGGAAGATTTGAGTGCCGTAAGTTCGCTGTATTCCCCCATGTTACCGAAGGTCATCAGGGATGCCAGCAATATGGCCAGGGGGAGTGCCATTGGCACAAAAGTAAGCGAGAACTGGAACAGCAGCTCGGCCACTATTCCCAGCTCCAGTCCCTTACCGGCGAGTTCATCGACATACATCCACAGGAATTGAAGAATAAGGATTATAAGCACGATGAAGAATGTGAGTATAAGGGGACCGATAAAGGATTTTAAAACAAATATATCGAGCTTCTTCAATGCCTTTTGATTTTCAATCTGCAAAGGTACTGATTTTTGACAAAAAATCAGTTCCACTTCTGCTGAATCTTGAACCACGATCCAACTCTATCATGCTGGAGTTTACAAAGAATTTCACCACTTTGGCTCAGCCCCCGGCAGCAGTGACTCTGGCAGCCGCCATCATAATGGGCAACTCAGCCACGCTTCAAAGCAGGGTAAACGCCAATAATTCCACAACAGAGGTTTCATTTGAATATGGTACTACCTCAGGCTATGGGCTGACTGTTACAACCAGTATCAGCCCGATTGACGGGTATACAGATATTCATGTTAATGCCGGCATTCATGATTTAATTCCAGGTACAACATATCACTTCCGGGTGAAAGCGGGCAACTCAGCCGGGACAACGTATGGAGAAGATATGACTTTTACGACACTCAATATACCAATGGTTAGTACAGCAGCTGTGCATCAGTAACAGGTAATACAGCAATAAGCGGAGGAGTTGTTATTTCTGACGGAGGTGCCTCTTCTCTCTATTCAAGAGGTGTTTGCTGGAATACTACGGGTAATCCTACAATTTCTGACAGCAGGACTTTTGATGGTTCAACAACAGGTGCTTTCATAAGCACAATAAATGGGTTGCTTCCCAATACTGTTTATTACGTCAGGGCATATGCATCCAGCTATGTGGGAACGGCATACGGGAATCAGTTGACTTTTACAACAGATTAATCAGTACAACTCTAAAGTTAAACCTATTATGTCGCTATTATGATCATTTTGGATTTTGGATTGCGGATTATAATTTTTTGGAGGTGGAGTGTGGTCAGGGCGACCGGCGAATGCAGACTGCCAGCTTGGGAACTCAACTTCTGAGGTTTTTTCCCTCTCTGAAATTATCAGATGGATTTACGGTACAATTGTTTTAAGGAACGATTTCAGATCAGGGTAATTTTCAACACTACAATAAACTTTACATTCCCTGCAATTAGTATTTCTACAGAGTGTCCCCCTCTCAGAAGCTTCCCAGCAGGGATAAGTTTCACTAATGTAAGCCTGACATTGTAAACGATCCTCACCGGAGCATTGTCTGATTGCCCAGCATGGAATAAGAGCCAGTAAAGTTCTTATGCCCGCAATGTTCAGACCATCCTGTTCCAGTAATTTATGAATATATTTTAGTCTCAGAATATCCACCTGAGAAAATAAGTTCCGGCTTGACTCTTTCTTGAAAGGAATCATCAGCCCCTTATCAATGTATTGCCTTATTGAATGAACAGGGATTCCTGAAAGATATGCTGTAACACTTAGGGTATAGACCGGAGTAGTGCTTGCGACTGAGTTATTTTCCATGATTAATAATCGAACTTATTTTCACTTATATAAAATATTCTGATGCCTAAGAACTAAGAATCCCGGTATTGATTTTCCTGTTTAAAGCATTCAGCAGTAGTAATCTAATCTGCTCATTCAAAATACAAAGAAAAAAATTACCCTTAGGGTTTTGCTGTTAATAATTTAACAGCATGATTTTCAGAAATTTATTATTACAAAACGTGCTATTGAATCAAAAGTAATAGTATACATTTACAAATATATGATTTTAATTGCACAGAATATGTGAATTAAACAACTCTTTTATTCTGTAATTAGTATCCAAAATATTATTTATAGTTTTTAAATAATCCTGGTTTGTTTAACAACTTAATACTATTTACCCTATACTTTTAATAAGCCACAAGAACTAATTTCGATTTAAGAACTTCTGAACATGCCAGCAATAAATGAAGACCTTATTCTGAAGGTCTTTGACGAAATGGTCAAAAACAGACCTTCCCTTTCAAAGTTCATGCCTCAAAAAGATGAAGATGAAGAGATTGATTATCGGATCATCGGTGATCTGGTAATTAAAAATTTTCCGTGGCCGGTTGGGGTGGAACTCAGAAGACTTTTTTCCGGTTCAATGCGCCAGCCATGCAAACTGAGACTTGACCAGGTTTTCAAAACCATTGAAAGATCAATGCAGTTTGTAAGTTTTGTCATGATATGTCAGGTGTGGTTCGATATTAAAAGTAAAAAAGTCTCTATTGCGGATCCCGTAAAAGCTGAATTTGCCAACAGGTTCCAGGTTTTGACAATGGGCAACTTTTGTTGGCTGATAAGAACTCTGGCAACAATTTATACTGAGCAAAAGGTGGAATGGTTTCTGCCCGAGATGAATGAACAATTCGATAAAAAGTTTTTTGCCGCGCTAGATTTCTGGGTACCTGAGAGGAATGAAATAGGCCACTACCAGATAAACCTGGATGACAGAGAAATTGAAATGAGATGCGTTGAATATGTGGAAAAACTTACAATGATCCTTCAGCG
>Ga0105100_10002706_pt1 | contig 10314 bp, 6 predicted proteins | sample PPLLak12cMay2015_2_FD_87033 | JGI IMG/M metagenome (GOLD analysis project Ga0105100, IMG submission 87033) | Freshwater sediment microbial communities from Prairie Pothole Lake near Jamestown, North Dakota, USA - PPLs Lake P8 Core (1) Depth... | ecosystem: Environmental > Aquatic > Freshwater >... | reverse complement strand
TTTGAATGAGCTGCTCAATATCTTGGACTTTCTGGTCTCCAAACCGCCTCACTACCTGGTAGTAAACCTCTCCCCAGTTGATCATACACATCAAAAGAGGCTTGGAAGACTCAACAGCTTTGTCGAAGAGTTCGATTATCTTATCGTAACCGGGTTCTTGCTCAAGATAGCAGAGGAGAGCCCAACTATCGAGAACCTTTTCGACGGCCAATTTTCTCCTCCTCTCGCTTAAGATCATCGGCCCTGGTTTCTTCTAATGCCTTGACGAGCCCTCCTCCCTTGAGAACACCACTCATCTTTTGAAAATATTCCTTGTTTAGGGGACGAAGGACGATCTCCCCCTTTCGCTCTTCGACATAGAGCTTGGTGCCCTTCTTGATTCTTAAACGATGCCTAATCTTGGCGGGAATCACGACCTGTCCTTTAACCGTTACAGCAGTTTCCATATAACCTCCAAGCTTCATTCTTGTGCAAAATAGAATTTTCACCGCAAAGGCGCAGAGGACGCAGAGTAGATATTTTTTGTTTGGCGGTGAGAGGCCGCCAAACAAAAAGGTTTCTGCCCCTTCAATACAAGGCTCATATCATGCGCCATAGCCACAAACAGAGTCCGATCTTATTCCCGAAGGGATGGAGTTTCTGCTCCAATCGCGTCTCCCGATTGGAGCAGAAGAAATCTTCCTCAGCGATCTCTGCGGCTCTGCGGTGAAACCTAGCCTTGAAAGCGGCTAAGATCAATCCAAAAGCCCAATGAAATCAACCTAATCTTCAAAAAATACCGCCTAATTCGGACAGCAGTGTTCAAGCTTACAATTTTTATTTTGTATACCACATTTAATAATGTAAGTCAATAATAAATTAGTAAGAAATGTTTACCTATGTGCTCCATTTGACACCGAGCTTCGAATCTTGTTAAAAAAATCTACGACAGCAGATGGAGAGATAGAACGTGATGGAGACGCTCAGCTCGCTTTTCGATCAAACAGCACTCCGGTTGGGCGAAAAGGAAGCCATCCTTTTTCTGAAAAAGGGGAACATGGAAAGCCGGGTGACCTACGCTTCCCTTAAGAGAATTTCTGATCGGGTCGCAAGTGGCCTGAAGGAGATGGGGCTGGAGAAAGGGGATCGAGTCATCCTCTATATGCCCAAGAGCGTCGAGGCAGTGATGATACACCTCGGAGTCCTAAAGGCCGGGGGAGTCTCCGTGATCCTTAACCCGGGATTTAAAAGAGATGAGGTGGCTTATTTCTTAAAGGATACGGATGCAAGGGTCATTGTTGTGGGGAAGAAGGAGGAAGAAGTCGTCCGAACTCTTGACGCCAAAGGGTTGATCCTGTCTATTGATACAGAATCCTCTTTCTCTGAAGAGAAATTATTTCCATCCTCTCTTCCCTGGACATCCCTTCCCGGGGAAAACCTCCACGATCCTGCTCTCCTCATCTACACCTCGGGGACGACGGGTCAACCCAAGGGAGCGATCCTCACCCAGCAGAATCTGATCCAGGATGCGCGGAATATCATCCAGATTTGGGAGATCTCCGAAAGAGACATTCTTTGCCACGCCCTTCCGCTCTTTCATATTCACGGTTTGTGTTTTGCCCTCCACACTTCGTTCATCGCCGGTTCCACGATGGTGATGCTGGATGAGTTCTCCGGCGAGCATGTCAATGATATTCTCTCCCAACAGGAAGGAGAACTAGCTTGCACGATGTTCATGGGTGTTCCGACCATGTATGTCAAGATGGTGGGCAGATTAGAAAAGGAAACGCGGGATTTTAGCCACATTCGGCTGCTGGCTTCGGGTTCTGCCCCACTGCCGCCGAGAGAATTTGAGAGGATCACGAGGATTTTTGGGAAGGAGCCCGTGGAGAGAGAGGGAATGTCGGAGACAGGAATGAATTTTTCCAACCCCCTCAGGGGTAAGAAGAAACCCGGCTCCATTGGCCTTCCGCTCCCTGGCGTAGAAGTCAGAATTGTAGACCCCGAGAGCTTCAAAGATTCGGGCAGAGGCGAGGTGGGAGAAATGTGGTTAAAAGGGCCCAACGTTAGCCCGGGTTATTGGGGAAAGCCCCGGGAGACGGAAGCTGCCTTTGTAAACGGATGGTTTCGTACCGGCGATCTTGGCAAGAAGGACGAGGAAGGATACTATTATATTACAGATCGTTTGAAACACATCATCATCTCCGGAGGAGAAAACATCTCGCCCAAGGAGGTGGAATCCATCCTCGACCGGCACCCGGAAATATCCGAGTCCTGTGTGGTAGGGGTCCCGGATGAAAAATGGGGAGAGAAAGTGGTGGCTGGGATTGTCCTGAAAGCTGGTGTGAAACCCGCCATTGATGAAATAAGAAAATTCTGCAAGGAACACCTTTCAGACTGGAAATGCCCAAAGGAGTTCATATTCCTAAAGGAACTCCCCAGAAATCGGATGGGAAAGACAGTGAAAGAGGACGTGGTGAGACAATTCATGAAATCAAGCCGCCACGAGGGATAGGTGCAGGGTCGGAGGATGTCTGAGAGTGCTTTGATAAAGGCAAGTTGGGAAGATGAATATTCGATCTCATTTTATCAGGTGGATACGAAGAATGAAGTGTTCCTGCCCGTCCTTTGGAGTTTCATGCAGGAAACCGCCTGGCATCATGCCGATCACTTGGGCGTAGGTTATTCCGATCTGATGGGGCAACAATATTTTTGGGTATTGTCCCGTTTGTCCGTTCGAATGGAAGAATATCCTCGCTGGGGAGACCGGATCAAAGTAAAAACCTGGCTGACAGGGACGGGCCGTCTCTTTGCCCTTCGACAATTCTCGATGGCTGATTCAACGGGCAAGATATTGGGGACCGCGCGGAGCGCCTGGTTAGTTCTCGACGTGAAGAGCCGGAAGCCTCAAAAGATTCAGCCTATATTCAAACATCTCCGGCATTTGTTCGATCATCTTCCTCCTGCCGAAGAGCCTGAAAAGCTTACTGCCCCTGTCCAGCCTAAATCGAAGAAGTCTTATGAGGTCCGTTACAGCGATATCGATATCCACCATCACGTGAACAATGCCAAATACCTTGAATGGATTCTGGATAGTGTTCCGTTTGAGATGAACCGGACCCATCAGATTCAGATCTTCGAGATCAACTTTCTCGCCGAATCTTCCTTTGAGGATGCCATATCAATCCAGACAGAGGCTCTTCACGAATCCCCCCCCGTCTTTCTTCATCGCGTTTCCAGGGAAGGGGAAGGCAAGGAATTATGCCGCGCAAGAACAGGATGGAAAAGAGTGAACCAGTATGAGCGAAACGCGGCAGAGAAATATCCTCAGTAAACTTACCTGAAGAGATATTCCGCCGGATACGACCCCCTCCCCGGGCCTTCGCCAAAACGACCTGCCTGCCTGAAGCACGCATTGCGGGGCAAACCCAGGCCAAGGGGGTATCGGCGACCCACCCCTCTTAAAAACGCCGATTAATAACCTCCAAATGTCTTTAGACCCAATACTTTAAAGGGAGTGCCTCTGTAAGACCTTTCGCTCGTGGCTAAGGGAGCTTAGGGAAAAAATGTATTGTTTTCGCGTCATTTCTGGAAAATAAGGATGGGGCTGGAATGAGAATTAAAGATCCGACGAAGTCATTAATGATGATGAATGAATGAGAAAGTGAGAATAAGTGACAATTTTGGGCATCGAAGATATTTAATGAGAATGTTGAATTTATAAATTGTATTATTATTTCAATATCTTACATGTATGAACAGAATGGCATATAAATTGCACTTGTAAATACCGGAAAAATCAAATTAAATCGAGATCAGTAGGACACCCAGGGAACCTAATATGAAATATTACTTCTTAATATCATTAAGTTTCTCAATTACCTAAACAGATCATCAGGGGGGTTAGATTGGATACTTTATCCGGAGATATTTCTCCTCTCGTTTTCCAGCTTTCGGTCAAAAATGAACCAGGTGTGGTCACTCTCGATAAAGAGATGCTAACCGTCATCCAGGAGTTAGACGGAAAGAAGACCATCGGTATGGTCGCCAAGAATATGGGCTTAGAATTGGACAAATTAAAGGGAATCATTGCGAAACTATTGACGCATGGGATTATAGCACTGGTCAATCAGTCCATGCCAATGATGAAGGAGGATTTTTTTATCTATCTTACGGATCAACTTTCCCTGGCAACGGGTCCAATGGCTGAAGTGTTAATTGACGAAGCGCTTGCTGCTCTAGGTTACAACCTCACAAATTTTCCGAAACATCGCGTGCAAGAACTTATTGACCTTCTTGCTCCTAGGATTTTTAGAGAAGAGAAGAGAGCCGCCTTCAAACAGAATTTATATAAGAAAATCTTGAGTAAGGAGGTTTAGTTATGAGTTTCTCTGGATCGAAGGAAAGCAAGGTGATTGATAAAAGACAAGTTCCTCCTTCTGCAAGGGATAAAGGTGCCCAGAATAAGATGGCTTCTAAACCTGCATCACCCGTTAGAGTCAAGTTTGGGTTGACGGCAAAAGTGATTATCCTCATGCTGATTGTCAGTTTGTTACCGCTCGGGGTTTTTGCAGTGATCACCTTGAAACAAACTGACTATCGCATACGGAGTGACACAGAGAAGCTGATGGCCCTCACCGCCTCCGATATCGGAGCCAACGTCGACGAATGGACCGATAAGAATGTCAGGGTTCTAAGAGCTCTTACCAAGATGCCGGATATCATTTCCATGATGAGGGAAAAGCAAGAACCATTGCTGAAAGCGGTTGCAAAAGAATATCCCTGGATGTACCTTGTCTTTACCGTAGGACCGGATGGCATGAATGTCGCCCGAAATGACGACAATCCTCTCCTGGATTACTCCGACAGAGATTATTATAAGGAGACCATGGCAGGAAAAGATTTGGTTTGGCAGACTCTGGTTGGGAAAACCTCAAAAAAACCTGCCCTGATCATCGCCGTGCCTATCAAGAGAGACGATAGCACCATCGGTGTCATGGCGATGGCTGCAACGATAGAAGACCTGTCAAAGCTAGTGGCCACATGGAAGCAAGGAAAAACAGGGTTTGCTTTCCTGGTGGACGAGAAAGGAAAAGTGGTATCCCATCAAGTGGAAGAGTATGTTATCCAGCAGACAAATTTAAGTGAATACCCACTCATCGCCGCTTTTAAAAAGGGGCAAAACGGAATGATCTACTTTAATGACCGTGGAACGATGAGGGTGGGCTATGCCAAAGAGACGAAATACGGTTGGACCCTTGCTATGCAGCAAGACATGAAAGAAACCTTTAAAACTCTTAGGGATACGGGAATGTTTACCTACATTCTTTTGGGAATAACCGCATTGGGGGTCATCATTATTGCTTGGTTCTTGGGCAGGGCGATTGGTACACCGATCAAGAAACTGACCGAAGTTGCCGAAAGGATCAGCGTCGGCGACATGGGAGCCGAGATAAAGATTAAATCCAGGGATGAGATAGGGAACTTGGCCGAAGCGATCTTGCGCATGCAGGATAGCTTACGCCTTGCCATCGAAAGGCTCCGACGTCGGCAATAGAACGGAGCAGACTCCTTAGCGTTTGGCTTTGGTTGTATTCAATCCAGTCTTCAGAGGCAGCCCTCGGCCTCGACGTTTAAACAGAGGGAATGCCAAAAACATCGGGGTCGTATTTTTCCAGAGGTTTTTTCTCCTTCTCCTTCAATTTGGCATGAGCGGCCGCCAGACGCGCGATCGGGAGGCGTGGAGCAGAGCAACTGACATAGGAAAGTCCGATGCTGTGACTGAATTCGACCGATTCCGGATGCCCACCATGCTCGCCACAAATCCCAATCTTCAGGTCTGGCTTCGTCCTCCTTCCCCACTCGATCGCGATCATCATTAACCTTCCCACGCCTTTCACATCCAATACTTCAAAGGGATTGTCCTGGAGAATCTTCCGTTGATTGTAAAGGGGCAGAAATTTATTTTCCGCATCTTCTCTGGAGAAAGAGAAGGTGGCCTGAGTGAGATCGTTGGTCCCGAAGGAGAAGAAGTCTGCCACCTCTGCCAACCTCCCGGCCCTCATACAGGCTCTCACCACTTCGATCATCGTCCCGAATTTGAAGGGGATCCGGATTCGATATTGTTTCTCCGCTTCCTTTTGGACCTTTAAGACGAGTTGATAAACCCATTTCAATTCCTGGGCGGTGCAGACTTGAGGAACCATGATCTCAGGTTGAATATCAAGACCCTCTTTGATCAATTCGGCGGCGGCCTCAAGAATGGCCTGGATTTGCATTTTATAAATCTCAGGGTAAGTGATTCCCAACCTCACTCCCCGATGGCCCAGCATGGGGTTGACCTCCATCATTTCTTTCACTTTCCTGAGAGTGTCGTGTTGTTTCCGGATGAGCTTTTTATCGAGTCGCTTCTCCTTGATCTCGACAATGTCCGTGACCACATGGTCGAGGAGTCCAAGGGATTCGCGGAAAGAGGGGTCCAGAAACTTCATCGCATCCGAGATGTTTTCCATGGTGGAGAAAGCGGTATCAATCTCCTTCAGTTTTCTCAATTCTTCGGCCAGTTCTTCAGCGGACGGGAGAAATTCATGGAGCGGTGGGTCGAGGAGACGGATGGTTACCGGTAGTCCTGCCATGGCCCTAAAGATTTCTTTGAAGTCGCTGCGCTGCATGGGAAGCAACTCCGCAATCGCCTCTGCTCTCTTCTCTTTCGACCCTGCCAGGATCATCTCCCGGACAACGGGGAGCCGATTCGCGGCGTTAAACATTCTCTCCGTTCTACAGAGGCCAATCCCTTCTGCCCCCAACTGCCTCGCCTTGACCGCTCCCTCAGAGGTATCGGCATTGGCCCGAACGCCCAAGGTTCTTATCTCATCGGCCCACCTCAGGAGCGTGAGAAGGTCCTTGTTGATCTCGGGGTCTACGGTAGGGACCTCTCCAAGATAGACCTCGCCCCTGGAGCCATCAATGGTGATGAATTCTCCTTCCTTGATGTTGACATTTTTGATGATCGCCTCTCTCCCTTTTGGATCGATTCGTAGCTCTTCGCACCCCGAGACACAGGGTTTCCCCATCCCTCTTGCCACCACGGCAGCATGGGAAGTCTTCCCTCCGCGGGTTGTCAAGATTCCTTGAGAGGCAAAGAACCCGTGAATGTCTTCGGGTTTGGTTTCTTCTCGCACCAAAATCACTTTGTGGCCAAGCTTTCCCACCCGTTCGGCCTCATCGGCATCGAAGACGGCCTTTCCCGAGGCTGCTCCCGGGGAGGCGGCCAGGCCGACGGCAACTGGTTTTCCCTTAAAATTTGGGTCGATGCGCTTATGGAGGAGTTGTTCCAGTTCTTGAGGCTTCAATCTCAGAACAGCTTTTTCCCTATTGATCAGTTTTTCAGAGACCATCTCTTTAGAAGTTCGGACGATCGCCTGCGCATTCATCTTCCCGTTTCGAGTTTGAAGGATGTAGAGGGTCCCTTTCTCCACGGTGAACTCGAAGTCCTGAACTTCATGAAAATGCTCTTCCAAGATTTTTCTGGTTCGCTCCATCTCCCGGTAGATCTTGGGCATTTCCTTCTTCATCTCTTGGATGGGTTTGGGTGTGCGGATCCCGGCCACAACATCTTCACCCTGAGCATTCACGAGATACTCGCCGTAAAGGATATTCTCTCCTGTGCCCGGGTCCCGTGTAAAAGCAACCCCGGTCGCCGAGTCGAAACCCATATTTCCAAACACCATGGTGCACACATTGACGGCGGTTCCGTTCGCCATCTCTGGGGTGATGTTGAATTCTTTTCGATAATCCATGGCCCTCTTTCCCATCCAGGATCTGAAGACCGCCTCAATGGCGAGTCTGAGTTGGACCATCGGGTCCTCAGGAAAAGGAGTTCCCGTCCTTTTTTTGACCAAGCCAAGATATTGTTTGCAGATATCTTTGAGATGATCGCCATCGAGGTCCGTGTCCTCCTTCGCTCCTGTTTTTTCTTTTGTCTGGTTAAGGATTTGGTCAAATTCTTTTTCTTCCACCCCCAAGGCGATCTTTCCGAAAAGTTGAATAAATCTTCGGTATGCATCGTAGGCGAATCTCCCGTCCGAGGTGATCTTGATCAGCCCCTCAAGGGTCTTGTCATTCAAGCCCAGATTGAGAATAGTGTCCATCATCCCGGGCATGGAGATCGCGGCGCCCGACCGGACGGAGAAGAAAAGCGGATTTTGAGCGCTTCCAAGTTTTTTACCTGTTTTTTCTTCCACTTTTTTCAGATTGACGCCCACCTCTTCCATGAGGCTTTTGGGAAGTCTCTTTTTGTTCTCATAAAAATGAAGACAAGCTTCGGTAGTGACGGTAAATCCAGGAGGAACGGGGAGGCCCATCCGGGTCATTTCGGCCAAACCCGCTCCTTTCCCTCCAAGGAGTTTCTTATCGATCGCCTCGGCTTCTTCAAAGAGGTAAACAAATTTGATACTTTTCATGAATTTCAGTTCCTCCTTTGGTGTAAATTCTATAATAATTTTAATTTGTTCAAAAATCAACCATTCGACTGGAACGTGCTGCGAAGGCCCCATTCAATCTCAACCCTGAAAACAGGACATTTCTACTTTGGTAAGAAGGTAAGAAATAGGACACTTCTAAATTGGCTTGACATACTTATCCAACGGGGTTGACAAGGGAGATCGGTTCGGATAAATTTACATTGAAGTACGTGGGAAGGCTTCTAAAAATAAATAACAATAAAATCACGGAGGCTCTCGGGGAGGGAATTATGGGGGAAAAACCTTACATTCTTTGGTTTGATGAAATTGGACTGGACGATCTTCCCCTTGTTGGAGGAAAGAATGCTTCCTTGGGGGAGATGCGAAGGGAACTGGCAAAGCAAGGGGTGAATGTCCCCAATGGATTTGCCGTGACCGTCAATGCCTATCACGCGCTTCTGGAAGAAGGGATTGTGCAGGACTGGCAGGAAGGCAAGGGCAAACCAAAGATCAAGGAAAGTATTCGAGACATACTTTCCGGTCTCGATGTCGAAAATGTGGAAGACCTCTCAGAGAGAGGAAGCCGGGTTCGGAGGCTAATCCATAGTTTGGAGTTTCCCCGGGAGATCGTTGAAGAGATTGTGAAGGCCTACCGGAAATTATGCAAGGAGTATGGAGAGGACACGGATGTCGCGGTCCGGAGCAGCGCAACAGCCGAGGACCTTCCTGGCGCGAGTTTTGCCGGTCAGCAGGAGACTTATCTGAATATCCGAGGGGAGTACGCCCTGGTTCAGGCCTGCAAACGATGTTTCGCTTCCCTTTTTACCAACCGTGCCATTTCTTACAGAACCCACAGAGGGTTTGATCACCTTCAGGTGGCTCTTTCCATCGGGATTCAGAAAATGGTGAGGTCGGACAAGGCCTGTTCTGGTGTCATGTTCACGATCGATACGGAATCCGGATTTCCGGACGTGGTGTACATCACAGGAGCCTATGGATTAGGGGAGAATATCGTTCAGGGAGTGATCAATCCCGACGAATTCTATGTGTTTAAACCTTGCATTAAAGGAAATTATAAGCCCATCATCCAGAAAACCCTCGGAAGCAAAGAGATCAAGATGATCTACACCCTGGAGGGAGAGGGTTCAACCAAGAATATTCCCGTCTCCGCACAGGAAAGGGCGGATTTCATTCTGAACGACGAGGAGATCATTCAGCTTGCGCAGTGGGGGATCAAGATCGAAGACCATTATTCAAAGAAAGCAGGAGTCTACAGGCCCATGGATATTGAGTGGGCAAAGGATGGCATTACCCAGGGGCTCTTTATTCTTCAAGCACGGCCCGAGACGGTAAAATCCCAGCGAGCCATGAATGTTCTTGAGACCTACTACCTAAAAGAGAAGGGGAGTATTTTGGCCCAGGGGAAGAGTGTGGGCGAAAAGATTGGCGCCGGCCCCATCAATGTCATCACCAGCGCGAAAGAGATAGAGAGGTTTAAGAGGGGCGAGGTATTGGTCACCCAGATGACCGACCCGGATTGGGAACCCATCATGAAAATTGCCGCGGGTATTGTGACCGACCGGGGAGGAAGAACCTGTCATGCGGCTATCATTAGCCGGGAGCTGGGCGTTCCCTGCGTGGTGGGGACAGCGAATGGAAGTGAAATTCTGAAGGACTATCAAAGTGCCACTGTGTGTTGTGCAGAAGGGGAGACGGGGTTGGTTTTCGAAGGGATCCTCGATTATGAGGTAAGACACTTCGACATGGCGCATCTGGAGAAGCCCCAAACAAAGATCATGATGAATGTAGGAAATCCGGACAACGCTTTCCACCTCTCCTTCATCCCCAGTGACGGGGTAGGTTTGGCCAGACT
>Ga0105100_10002705_pt1 | contig 10316 bp, 7 predicted proteins | sample PPLLak12cMay2015_2_FD_87033 | JGI IMG/M metagenome (GOLD analysis project Ga0105100, IMG submission 87033) | Freshwater sediment microbial communities from Prairie Pothole Lake near Jamestown, North Dakota, USA - PPLs Lake P8 Core (1) Depth... | ecosystem: Environmental > Aquatic > Freshwater >... | reverse complement strand
TGCGCAGCGTGAATGAATTTGATTTACCTTATGTTTTTAAATGGTTAGTTTTTACAGTTTGGAAAAATTTGACACCATTTTACAGATATCACGAGGAGTTGGTTGACGCTCCCGTGCTGATTCTGAAGTTTGAAAAAGGAAAGGTTTGTCGAAATTTCTTAAAGGAGGGAAGAACTTCTTTATAAATTATGGTGCATTACGAGCTTTCGACAATGTTGTTGCTCGGATCGACGCGAGTTTCCTCCTTAGGAGAACGCGTTAGAACATGGGCAACTAGAACCGCTTCCAATAGGGGAGCCACTTTAGAATCATTGCTTTCAGCGTCCCGTCGTTCTTCCATCTGTTCAGCAACGAGTTCACCGTCACCAGCAGTTCTTTGTCGTCGCGCCGCAGTCCCCAACCCAGATAATCAATGTTTAGCGGCTCCTGAAGTATCCTAAGTTCTGCCTCATTCTGCGAGACCATCCATCCGATCGCAGGAGCGTCGTGCACAAAAATGTCGATTCTCCCGTTTTTTAAAGCCAACGCGGCTTCTTCCACCGACTTAACAGGGACCATTCTGTTGCCGTCACGAAAGTTGTTGCGTGCATAGACCTCCCCCGTCGTATCTGCAACAAATCCAACAGAGGGGATGTATTCTTTAATGTCCCTCAAAGAGGTATATTTTGAAGCATTCTCGGCGGTGAAGGCAATCATGAGTCCGCCTGTGAGGTAAGGTTCACTGAAGGTGATCCGGACCTGCCTGGCCTGGGTTATCGTCATGCCTGACATGATAATATCTGTTTTTCTTTCCAGTAAGGCGGGAATCTGTTCCTCCCAACTTATTTCGACGAATTTAATGGGTCTTTTCAGTTCCTCGGAAAGCCGCCGGGCGAAATCTGTTTCCAGTCCTGTAATCTCCCCGCTCATTTTAAAGATGATAGGCGGGTAATTCGTGGTAACTCCCACCAGGATGGGATTCACCGGAGCTTCACCGGTTTTAACCCCAGGTGTTGCACAGCCACCGAGTAAGAAGAAAGAGAGGATAATAATCATTGCGCATCGTTTGGTCATTGTAATCTTACCTCCCTAAAGATCAATTATTCCATGAATACCGATACAGACTGCCAGTTATTGATTCAACGATCTCATCTTGCGCCCGATTAGTCATGGGTTAGGTTGTTGGGTCAACAAAACCTCGGGTAAGTCATCTTTCTCTGAAACAAATATCATTGAAATGATGAACAAGTCAATCAATAAAAATCGACGTGGAAATTATGTTCTGAGGAATACCCATTGGAGAATTGTATAGAAGGATAATTTTCAGAAACGCCGATTTCAGGAGAAAAGAGTGACTCTCTTACCCTTCCTCATTGATAATCTTACCATGGGGTGCTAATATTTTTTCACGAGTGCGGTGGGGTGAGAGGCATTCATCGCACACTTGGTCTTAAAGGTAATCCTTCATGAAAATCCTCCTAATCGTTCCTGGGTGGTCTTCTTCGAACCTCTGGGGACAGATTCGATTCAAATTTCCTCCGTTAAGCGTCCTTACGCTTGCTTCGGCAACTCAGGAGGATATCCATGTCGCCATCATTGACGAAAATCTGGAAGGAATTAATTATGAAACGGACGCCGACTTGATTGGAATCACCGCCATGACTCCACAAGCCATCCGGGCTTATGAGATCGCAGATGAATTCCGCAACAGAGGGAAGAAGGTTGTCCTCGGAGGGTTTCATGTGTCTCATCTTCCTGAGGAGGCTTCGAACCATGCGGATGCCGTGGTCATTGGGGAAGCAGATCGTATCTGGAAAGAGGTGATCAAAGATTTTCAGGGGTCGAGATTGAAGAAGATCTACAAGGATGATGAGCTGATTTCGTTTTCAGAAGTGAACATTCCAAGAAGGGATCTTGTGAAGGGAAAGGGATACCTCTTTACCAATACGATTCAGACAACCCGGGGCTGTCCCTATGAATGTGAATTCTGATCTGTCTCTTCCTTTTTTGGAAGAAGTTATCGGACAAGACCGATTCCCCTCGTAATGGAGGAGTTAACAAGATTGAGACAGGAGAGCGTCTTTCTCTTTCTTGTCGATGATAATCTCGTGGGGAACCGATCCTATGCCAAAGCCCTTTTTCAACAAATGGCATCCCTAGAATTCAAGTGGGCCAGCCATGCCCCGCTCAATTTTGCGAACGACGAGGAATTGCTCAAACTCGCATCTGAAAGTGGATGCACGGCGCTCTTTGTTGGATTCGAATCGCTCACCCGCGACAACCTCTCCATCATGGGAAAGAAGACCAACTTAGGAGTCTCTCCGGTCGAGGCCGTGAAGAAATTCCATGATCAGGGCATCGGAATTCTCGGTTCTTTTATTCTGGGATACGATCACGACACCCCGGACACACCGAAAGAGATCCTCGACTTTTGTCATCGAACGAAGATCGACGGCGGGCTTTTTCCTATCCTTACGCCCTATCCGGGAACCGTTCTAAGAGAGAGATTAAAGAAAGAGGGACGGATACTGACGGACAAGTGGGCTCTCTATGATATGGAGCATGTGACATTTGTTCCGAAGGGAATGAGTCCTGAGAAACTCCAGGAGGGATTTGAACGGCTCAATTCCTCTTTTCTCTCGTGGGGGTCCATGTTCCGAAGGCTTTTTAAGATAGACCGATCCCTTCAAATTTTTGGCCCCATGAACTTTGGTTTCCATAAAGCATGGCAGAAAAGAAGAAGTTAACGTCCTGACAAAGGTGCCTTTCATTTTTTTTGTCACGAGGTTGAAATAGGCTATGTAAGCATTTTACAATTCCGCCCAATGGGAGCGCTCGCCTGTATTTTCCTCCATGTTCCTAAGCTGACCAATTACTACCGGCCGATCAATCATTTCACCTGGATCAACTTCCTTCCCATGGGTCTCCTCGGGTTGGCCGATCTTCTTCAGCGCCATAGCATTTCCACTCAGGTTGTACATTTGGGAGTGGAGTGGATTGAAGATCGTTCTTTTTCTATCGTCGAATATATTAGAGAAAAGGCGCCTCGGGTTCTTGCCCTGGACCTCCACTGGCACCATCAGAGCTACGATGTCATGGAGGTGGTCAAAAAGGTAAAGGCCTCCTTTCCCTCCGTTTACATTCTTCTTGGAGGGTATACCGCTAGTTTTTTCCATGAAGAGATCATGAGGAACTTCGACGGCGTTGATGGGATCATTCGCGGTGAAGCGGAAATTCCTATTCTGGAATTGACGAATGCGCTCTTGCGGGGGGAGGAAGACCTTTTTTCCATTCCCAACCTGACATGGAGAAGGAAGGGAAGGATTCTTGTCAACCCCCTCTCCTACGTCGCTTCAGAGAGAGAATTAAATCAGCTCTCTTTTACGAACTTCCCGTTGCTGAAAAATTATCCTACCTACGTTCGTTACATCGGTCAGCCCTTCTATGTGAAAGGGGTCTCAAAGGAGAAGAATTTCTGGATGTATTCCCTCAAATCCCCCATCTACCATCTGACCGTGGGCAGGGGATGCCCTGTCCAATGCACGTGGTGCGGTGGCGGTCGTTCATCCCTGGAGACCATCACCGGGAGAAAGGAGGTGACGTTTAGAGGGGTGGAGGGCGTTCTCGAATCGATTCGAGAAGCGCTTTCTTATGGGTATGAGACCTTCCACATCTGCTTCGATCCTTATCCTCGGACCCCCCGATATTTCCTTGAGCTTTTTTCTCGCATCCGGGAAGAGAAGATCAGGATGGAATGTTTTTTCGAATCCTTTGGACTCCCCACCGTCGATTTTATCAGGTCTTTTAAGGAAACTTTTCCCGGACCCAAATCACTGATCGCTCTCTCACCCGATGTCGGGTCGGAACAGATGAGAAAAATTCACAAAGGATATTCTTATTCCAATCAGGCCCTGATGGAGACCCTTGACCAGTTGAAGGCCCATCAAGTCTTCTGTGACCTTTTCTTTACTCTTGGCGTGCCCTTTGAAAAAGAGGCGGATGTTCGAGAAACGATTCGACTCCAAAAGGTCATCCGGGATCGGTATTCCAACGTGAAAGGGATTCGCACTTTTACGATCGAGATGGAACCGGGCTCGCCCTGGCATCTCGACCCCGAAGAATATGGCGTCAAGACCTCACTCAAGCATTTTATGGATTTTTGTCATTACCATTCTGGAGCGAAGAATACTTTCTCTTCTCTAGGATACTGGATACCGGATCACTTCGAAGGGGAGGGAGATGAAAAAGCGTTTGAGGAAGCATTGCAGAAGATCAAGTGCCGCCATTTCTGCTTCATTCACCCCGAAGCCAGAAAATCATCCACTCCCTTCTGGGGGAGGAAACTCTGTGACGTCTCAGATCTATTTTGGAAAATAAAGGGCTTTGCCGGCAAGAAACATTCAGGCCATGATGAGGCATAGTCATGCGCGTATTTGTCACCCGGATGATTCCTGAAGCAGGCCTGACCTTATTACGGAAAGAGGCAAAGGTAGATGTTTGGCCCGGCCCCGAAGATGAGACACCACCTAAAGAGGAGATCATTCGAGGGGTCAGGAAGGCTGATGTTCTTCTCTGTCTTCTTACGGAAGAGATCGACCGCGCCATCATGGAGGCCAATCCAAGACTTCTTGGTATTGCCAACCATGCCGTTGGATATAACAATATTGATGTAAGAACCGCCACAGCGCTGGGCATACCTGTGACCAACACACCGGGCGTTTTGACGGATACGACAGCCGATCTTGCTTGGGCTTTGATCATGGCAGTGGCTCGAAACATTGTCCAAGGGCATCAGTATGTGAAACGAGGGCGCTTTAAAATCTGGGGTCCAAAACTTCTTCTCGGAATGGATGTCAGCCCTGGGGGCAGGGGAAAACCAAAGACCTTAGGCATCATTGGCTTCGGGCGAATCGGGCAAGCTGTTCTGAAACGCTCGAAAGGGTTCGACATGCGCGTTTTAGTTTATGACCCTTTGCAGAAAGAAACGATTGAACAGACCGAAGGCGTGACCTATCGAGAATTGGCCGACCTTTTGCGGGAGAGTGACTTGATCACCCTCCATCCTGCTCTCTCCAAAGAAACTCATCATTTGATTGGTGAGAGAGAACTCTCTTTGATGAAACCAACTGCTTTCCTCGTCAACACGTCAAGAGGGCCTATCATCGACGAGAAAGCTCTGGTGAAGGCCCTGCAGGAGGGAAGAATCGCTGGCGCTGGGCTTGATGTTTACGAAAACGAGCCGGACTTAGCTCCGGGGTTGATGGAATGTGAGAATGTGGTCCTGCTTCCCCATCTTGGGAGCGCCTCTCGAGAAACGCGTGATAAGATGGCAACCATGGCTGCGATGAATGCCCTCTCTTTGTTGAAGAAAGAGAAAGCACCCAACACCGTGAACCCTGAAGTCTATGACACGGAGCCCTATCATCGAAGAATCGAAGGCACATGAGATCATTTATCCGTAACAGATTGTTGGGAAAGCCCGAAATAGTTTAACTTGATCGATTACCTTGTGATGACGAAAAATGTCACTTTCTCTTTTCTCTAAGAGACTCTATCGTTAAGTAAAGCTATAAAAATCAACAAGATTGGTGGGTCGATCTTTCCTGGCATTACTATTGCAGATTTTTGGTCTATCTTCTGATTTCTTGCTTGATCCCAAATATTGAGGGTGAAGACCGTGCCAGCAAAAGAACGATGTTTATTCCACAGAGCCTCTGAAGGCGTTGGTTTAGGCCGTGGTATCGGACACTGCGATCTCGACGGGGGCCAAACGGTTTGCGACGGGGATCTCAGTTTTTGTGAAAAGCCAAGCGATCTAAAAAAGTATCAAAGCGAGCAGAAGGAGAGTAAGAAAGACAGAAGACAGTATCCGAGGTTCCTTTTGGATCTGCCTCTTGAATATTTGGTTACGAATGCCCTAAAAGCTCATGGAGGGCTTGTCGTCAACGTAAGTGAGATCGGCCTTCTCATCCGTTCGGTCAAAAACATGTCGATCGGGACGGAATTAAAAGTGGCTGTCCTCTTTCCGAAAGAATACGAATTGGCCAATTTTGACGTGTTGGCCAAGATCCTCCGGAAAGATCTTGTCTGGGAGGAAGATTGGGAAGGGTATGAATATGGACTAAAATTTATTCGAATATTGGAGGTAGATCGCCGGAAGTTAAGACAGATTCTGAGTGGGCAATTTTCATTGGAAAAAGTTTCCTAAGGATGTCCTGAATGGTGCTTAATCTGACAGACAATGTCAAATTGACTTTTGATTAAGGTGTACTACTCTTCAATCGAAGCATGCTTCTATAATCGAAGATTTCCGGTAGAAATCATGGATAGGGGGTTCGATATATGAGGATCAAATTGAAACATTTTCAGAAGTGTAAAAGCAGAGGATAGATAGCAGATATTGAAACCTCGTACTCTCCTGGGTGAGGCCTTCTCGGGGTTGAAACCCGGCGTTGTCCTGGAGAGTGAGATCCTCCTGCCGGTCAGTTTTGAGGAATTCATTATATTACCGTCAGCAAGGTGGTACGGGAAGCAGAGGTAAGCAAAAACTAGCTCGTTCAAGATCCTCTATTTACCTCCGTGTCATCTCCGTTCAGAATGTCGACGCCTTCTCTAAGGTCGTAAAATACTTCATCTAGGTTTCTTGCTCTTCGCAATATCTGCAAGGATGTGTATCGACGGTCTCTCAGTGCCTTTGCCAATCCTCCAGGAACAAGCGTTATTGGTGCAATTTCCTCCGGCGTCCCTGAAAAGTAAAGGACATATCTATCAGTGTTCTTCCATAGTTCTATCCGCTCCACACTAGCGATATGTGTAATAGCGGATATCGGTGCTACTCGATAAGCTGCGATATGTTTGATCTTGTTGATCATGTTTTGGTGAATTCTGATCGCGTACCAGCAGCTCTTTTCAATGAAGGTGTGTTGAAATTCCTTTTGCCGGGCAGGGACTATTATTGTATCAATATTAATTTGAGAACGCTTGATTACCCCGTCGTGGCTGGAAACGCCAGATTGTTCTATTCCCTTTACTGGATGAAGCATCTCATAGAGAAATTGAGGGCCTTGATCCCAATCAGGTCTGCGTTTGCGCCGAGAGAACGTGAACCCCTCTGGGGCAAGCTCAATCAGTGGAGATGAATTCTCCGAAACCCTCTCCTTGTGGAACGTGTCAATATCCTCTTTTTTAGAAAGGAGAAACTTTAGGAAACTCAACCCCTTATATTCGCATGACACATAAATACTCAATAGCACCAAATGCGCGTTCAGGCCGTTTTCCGAAATCTGGCCATCAAATATTTCACGGAAGTAGGCAAATCGCTTCAGTGCATGTTCTGCGTTGTTGTTATTCCATGGGACACCGTTGTGATTTAAGAATGTAAAAATCTTGTCCTGGTACCTCAGCAGTCTTTTTTGATATGCAACAGCTACGTCCGACTCGTAACATGCTTCGGAGACATCTCTGAAAAACCTGGAAACGTCACGTCTGTGCTTATTGAGATGCCGTTGCTTTAGCCCATATCGGTCGATTGTTGCAACAATTGGACGCATCAACTTCCCAAACTTGGCGGCGAGAGACTTGACTTCTTCGTCCCAGGGATTGTGCTGCACGTCATGATTGAAATCTCTCATCAAGTGGATCAGGCATTTCTGCTGCCGACAGCTCAAAGCGTCATATGGAGCATAAAAGTCGGATACGAGTACTCCAGTAAAATCCTTCAATAGACTCTGTAAGAATTGCCCGTCTCGTGACTGCTTATACATGAACACTACTTCTTCGAGGTTGGTAAATACCCAGACATATCCTTTGCCGCCGTTTGCAAAGTGAACCTCCGTCTCATCTGCATGGATTAAGCTTCCAGTAACTATCTTCTTCAGAAGGAGGCGGTATGTCTCCGCATAGCACTGTGCCAGTAGCTGCTTGAAAAGGTAGACATCCGATCCAGACATTGGTATTCCAAAATAATCGCGCATTCTCTCCACAACCTTCCTATAACTATTGCGGTGAACGACATTTTCGTAGACAGCCCAACTCTTCAGAGAGTGGAAATAGCGATCCACGCGGAGATAGTCGCGTGGTAAGAAACGTTTCCTACAATCCGCGCACCAGTGCCAAGCGGTTTCGACATGAAAGACTTTTCTCTTGATTCCAGTCCGGCTTACCACAAGATCATAGGATACTCGACTCAATCGACTGTCCCGCGTTATGCTTACGTTACTTCCTTTACAAAGAGGACATTCCTGGGCACTAATTTGAACCTGCTGAGTGGGGCGAAGATTTGTTCTTCTGTTCCTATGTCTTCTTTTCCGAACCACATTCCTTCTTGCTGTCTGATTTGTCCGGACATATACCTTTGCCCGTTGGTAGTCAAAGTAAGCACAGCTATTGATAATCTCGTAGTCAGGAATGGCAAAAATCGCAGGGCCCCACTGAGGTTTCCTCCATGGAAAATCGATATCCTGTACCCGACAAATCTTTGTATCCTGGGAATCAGGGTCTCTATCAGAGAATCGATTTGTGCATAACGTATATATGAACTCTGTTACAAGTTTCAGGGCCCAACAGTCTTCTATGTTATAGTTCATCAGCTTTTCCTTGAATATTGACCAACCTGTGGTCTCCCACTTCCTACGCCACGCGGTGCTTAGAAGGCCTGAAGCTTGTGGTCCCGTCCAATTGAAGCCCAGGTATCTTGCAATATCTTTTAAACTATTTGTGTATGCCGGAAAATAGACATATGCATATGTTAGAGACAGCATATTTACCACCCGGTCTAGTAATTTCTCGGTAATATCCCTCATATCCTCATGCTTCAGCATCCGACGCAAAAACATAGCCTCGTAACTGCCATAGGCGAACAGTCGAAAATCCTCGTAGTGTCTAATGACATCGACAAACTGTTCGTAGATCTGCCGTTCGTCTGTCTGAGCATCAGCCCAAAAAGAGTGAGTTTCTTCGTTCCCTTCTGTTTGAACAATCACGCCGATTAGGTATGAAAATCGGCGCTCTTCATCGCCTTCTACGTCGAAGTAAATACGTGTGTTGCAGACGGGTAATTCAGGCGTTCCATAGACGTAAACCTTCTCGTCTCGGATGGCTAGAGCCTTTAGCGCATGTTGATGAGGTTGGGGCTTCTGGGAGGAGTTCTTCCGACTTTTTCTTGCCCGGAAGGTACACGAAAGCTGGGTCACCGTGAAGATACCCCTCTTATTGTACTTCGAAATCTCTTTTTCGGTTATTCGACGTAAGAGGCTTAGATCATCCTTAGCCTTTGCAATCGAGTAGCATCGTTGGTAAAACTCACAAACTCCGCAATGCTTATTCAGACGGAATCTGGGTTGTTTCCCTGCTTGAATTTCCATGATCTCCTTGAGCATTAGCTGAGATTTTCCGTCTTTCAATTTCATACGGACTCTTTTAACCTGGCAGCCAATACCATGGAATAGCATACCGAAATCAGGCTTCTTTCTTTGAAGGCCTGCAAGTATTAGGGCCTGAATTTCAAGTATAGATCGCTGCTTTTGAGATGGGCGTTCAGTCTCATCGAATAAGACTGGAATGTAATGGAATTCCCCAACGGCCGATGATCCAGGGACTCTTTGGAGTGCATCAAAACAGAAAGATATTTTGGCATTTTGAAAGACAGGACCGGGGATGAGTGGCAGCCCTTGCTTAAGGCTAGCTCGGTCTAGTCGATTGATTCCCTTAGTCTCGGTTTTTCTATGGCACGCATTAAGTTTGTCGGTTGCAGTCTGATGGATAAGGATGGTTATCTCTTCAATGAGTTGCTCGTACTCTGATATTGTTCCCTGTTCGCCGGCCAGTTTCAAATATGCTTTGTATTTACAATCCAGGTAACCCTCAAGCACCTTTCTTGTTATTTTCCTTAACATTGTTTCTCCTCCACGTCTGTTAACTGGGCCATCGACTATCGTTGCATCCTGCTGTATAAAGATTCCCAATTTTAAATGATCATACGAAATTCCTCATTGAAGGATACCTTGCCAAGATGTTCTCCTTCAAAAAGGCTTCGATTTGAATAACAAACCAAAGCCCGGGACTAGTCTCGTTGATTACCATCTGGAATGTTGCATAGAAGCGAGATTTTGGAAAATAGCGAGTACAGGAAGTTATCCTCGGTCGGACACGTCGTAATGTTCCCAAAATGGAGAGTTAGCCAGTCCAAGAATGATTGGGACATACCCCAAGGACTAATGATTTCTATCAAAAATTCATGGGGTCATATTGCTTATCTGCCATGTAGAACATCCATCCAACGAATGGCCTCTGACTCCGTAACCCTCCCCAAATACGCCTGGGTGGTCTTTAGATCCTGG
>Ga0105100_10002699_pt1 | contig 10325 bp, 7 predicted proteins | sample PPLLak12cMay2015_2_FD_87033 | JGI IMG/M metagenome (GOLD analysis project Ga0105100, IMG submission 87033) | Freshwater sediment microbial communities from Prairie Pothole Lake near Jamestown, North Dakota, USA - PPLs Lake P8 Core (1) Depth... | ecosystem: Environmental > Aquatic > Freshwater >... | reverse complement strand
CGATGTAGGTGTGCGGCGTCAGCGCCGCGTAAGCAGGGTCGTCGTAGGCCAGGCGGATAATACGCGAATGGTCCTGTGAAGCCCCGTAAGGGTGGTTCAGGCTGAACTGCTCGATGCCCAACACATCCCCGCCGCCGCGCCGCGCCAACCAGTACAGGGCTGCGCTGCCCAGTCCGCCCAGCCCCAGCACAATCACTTCATAATCTTTGCGCATGGCTCAATCTTTCCAGTTCTTCAGGAATTGTTGGTCCTTCTCCTGCACTTTGGCCCCGATCATGGGGTGCAGGCTCAGGTCCGCCGAGTAGCGACTGGCGGGGGGCGTGCACCCCAGCGCCTCGGCCATGGCGCGCACGTGGTGCGGCGCGCCCCCGCAGCAAATGCCGATGTAATTTACGCCCATCTCCGCAGCTTGTTGGGCAAAATCCGCCATCTCGAAGCGCGTTAACAAATGCGGCTCCAGGGCGATCGGAAAGCCACGCGGCCCATCGCCTAACCTCAACGTCTGGAAGGCCGGCATCTCAGGCGTGGTGCGATATGGCACCGGTTGGGCGGCCACAAAGCCATTCACCTTCTGGCGGATCTCCGCCAGCATGGGCAGCATCGTTTCCGGCCCGCGCGAGCAGTTCAGCCCCACCACCATCGCTCCCATATCCGAAAGCATGCGGCAGGCCTGCACTTGGGAGAAGCCATCCCGCAGGGGCGTCTCCACCGAGCCGAAGGTGATCATTGCTGGTTTCCCCGACTCCTGGATCACCTCCAGGGCGATCTGCCCCTCTGCCAGGTAGCCCAGCGTCTCGGCGATGATAAAATCAGCCCCCTCTTCCACAGCCCAGCGCACCTGCTCGCTGTACATCTGCCGCACCAGCGGCACGGTCTCGGCATGCCGCTGGTGATCATACACCCAGGTATTGCTGATATTGCCCGCCACCAGTGCCTCTTCCCCGGCGGCCTGTTTTGCCAGCCGCAGCGCCGCCCGGTTGAGCGCTTCCAGGTCGCCTTCCCGCCCGATCGTTGCTAGCTTATGCCGGTCGCCGTAATAGGTCAGCGCCACCATCACCTCAGCCCCGGCGCGCAGGAACTCGCGATGCAGCTCCAGCACCGCCCCTGGCTCGTCCAGTACCACCTCTGGCACAAACGGTCCGGCTTTAATATAGCCGCGCCGCTCCAGCTCGAATACATACCCCTCCGCCCCCAGCACAATCCCATTCTCCAACCGCTCAAACAGACCCGCTTTCTCGCTCATGCTATTTTCCTCTCGCATCCTGTTGGGGGTTCTTCGACCTACACGGTCAATTCCGCCTATTTTACTCCGTTTATGCGAATGTTGGATTATTCAAATTGCTTTCATCGCCAGTGTTAGGGGCGCAGCGGTCCTGTTAATGCATAATTCCCGAAATGTCCCGCTGCGCCCCTCCGCGCACACGCCAGCGACAGGTCGCCCGAAAAAAACATGGATATCTAGGATGATCAGGATCATCACATCCATTCAATCCTGTACATCCATGTTAATTTCAATTTTCTAAGGTTTAAACGGCAGGGCCGCCTGGACTCCTCGCTTCACCAGACGGCCCTGATACGGGTTAACCTTCCCCCACCCGTAGTCCATTCGATTTTTAGTGCTGGTTGTGCTCCCTCATATCCAGAGCCAGCACCAGCAGCCCCAGGCCCACCAGCCAGATCAGGCCCAGCACGATCATTGGGTTATTCATGCCCGATTCAGCGCTGAAACCCGAGAGCTCTACCGCCGTCGGGCCGAAGCGGAACTGCATATCTTCCACCTCACCACCCTCCTGCAAACCGGTCAGCAGGTCCTCACCCTCATAGACCGCGCAGCTGCCATCAAGTGCTGGCGAGAGCCGGAAGCGGGCGAAGATATCCGGGCTGGATTGGCGAAGCGGCAGCGGGAAGTTCAGCGTGTGCACGCCTACTTCCAGGTACTGGTTCACGAGGGCATGTTCGTTCCAGCCTTCTCCGTTATCGCTGAAGTCGTAATCCAGGCCCACACCATTCGCCGCGCTGTTCCACACATCCAGCCATGCATTGAAGCAGCCCGCTTCTCCGCTGATCGTCACCTGGATCGTGCCTTGCCCGGCGTTCCAATAGTCCGGAGCGGTGAACACGCCTTGCACGCCGTCTTCGTCCGTCAGGCCGTCATTGTCGTCCTGGCGGGCGTCCAGCGAAGGCTGTCCGTCCAGCTCCTGGTCCACAATACTGCCCAGCCACAGGTTCCCCGGTAGGTGGCGGGCGCCATTTTCACTTAGCTTCGTCAGCCCATATGCTTCCGGAAGGTCGCCGAAATCCCTGGGCAGCACCTTGTTCCCGAAATAGACCACCTGGCGATCATTCATCCCCAGGATGATCTCCTGAACCAGCGGTGTGGTGTTCACGTATTCCCCGGTCAGGATTTCCAGCACCCGGTAGGGGCCGGGCGGCAAGCCTGTGAAAGCCAACCGGCCCAACACGCCGGTGTACCCCCTGCCAACATCCACCCAGCTTTCCCCGTCTAGCTGGGTAAGGATGAACTCAATCCCTGCCAGGCCGGTCTCGGTGGCTTCGTCCAGCACCCCATCGCCATCCAGGTCGTGGAACTTGATCACCTTGATCACGCTGGTCTGGGCATTGCCATATGCAATCGCCCATACCAGCCAGGGATCATTTTCCGTGCGCTGGTGCGTCTGGGTCAATGGTGTGGTGTTCGTCCAGCCCAACTGGGGAGTTTCCGTCACCCGGTACTCGCCCATCAGAGCTGGCACATCCAAAAATCTTGCAAACCCATCCGCCTCGGTCACCGCCTGAAGCATGTTGCCGTCTGGTGCGAACAGGCTGAACTGCCAGCCTGCTAGCGGCTCCTCGCCAACGTCTTGAACCTCATTGAAATTCGCGTCATTAAATTTGAAAACCTTGACGGTAATCCCGCCAGGGTCACCCGCCAGAACGGTGGTGGGTACAATAGCTCCAATCAGGAGCGCACATACCAGCGCTAGAGTTGCCAGCTTGGCGCGCTGCATGTGCCGTGGGTAGTGTGTGTCGCGATGCATTCTCTTTACCCTCCCGGGTTTTCTTACCTTGCTCAGCAGCGGTTCTTTATGTTCCCGCTACCATCCCCGATCCGCGTACAAACAAAAAGCTGCCGTGGCTCATGCACTTACATGAGATCCGGCAGCCAGGCTTTCTGAAAGTTTCAGACCCTTAGCTTTGCGCCTCCACCTCGCGATGGGTTTGCCTTTTTCGGGATTGATTATTTAGTTGTCTGAACCACTTATACTGCTAATTATATCAGACTTTCTTCATAATTGCAAGTACATTACGGGTTTTAATAAACTAATAAACAAACCTCACTTTCTGATTAAAATAACGTTAAGCGCTGTCATTTTGTTACAATCAATTCAGGACCAATTTCCAAATCGCAAGTGTACAGTTTTGTCAAGCAGCAGGGGATTGCATCGTTTTATAATGGACTCATCATGAGTAAAACCATTGCCCTTGTCAGTGGCATACCCCCGCAATTCGAGAACGCCATGCCTGCCCGCTGGTTGTATCACTCGGAATGGTTCCTGGTTGCTGCTGCGCTGGCCGAAACCGCCAGCACCGGCTGGTTCATCTTATCAGCGCGCTACGGCTTGCTGCACCCCGATCAAAAAATCGCCCCCTACGAGCTCACGCTCAGCGATCTTCCGCCCGACCAACGCCACGCCTGGGCCGAAGGCGTGCTGCAATCGCTCACCCAGATCCTCAAGCCCGGCGACCGCCTGCTGCTGCTGGCAGAGCCCAATTACCACACCGTCCTGTACGCCATTCTGGAAAATAGCAACTGGCGCCTGGCAGCCCCCCTGCACGGCATGCCGGCTGCTTCCCAGGTGGTCTGGATGCAAAACGCCATCGACCACCCCGTCCAGCACCCCACCATCAAATCCACTTCCAGCAGCGATACCATCCCGATCCGGTAATTTTCTACGCCGCCGGTAATTATCACACTCTCCCGGGCGTCTCAGCGCTTAAATTGCAGCTCCACATCAAGCCCGCTCAACACCAGTTGCTCGTCTTCAACCTTGAAGGTCTCCACCGCCTGCAGGGCTGCCAGATAAGCACTCTCCTGCGCCATCACCCCTGCGTCTGTACACGCCATCAGGGTCATGGTCAGGTTGGCAATTTCAATCCCCGCCCCGCCGGAGTCGAATGTGCCCCCGTAGGAGTTACAGCCTGCCGAGCCGGAAACCTGCCCATCGCCAAAATTTAGGCTGATCTGCGTGCCCTCGACTACGGGATTCCCGTTCAGGCTCACCAGGGCCCACTCGCCGCTGGGTGGCTCGCTCACATGGCTGCATGTTGCCAGCATGAACAAAGCCAACAACAAAATAAAGGTGCTGCGTATGAGTTTCATTTTATCTCTCTCCTTTTCCTCCCCCTTAAGACGCCGCGCCTACCTCCAGTGTTCCCAGCATATCTGAAAACCGAGTTTTTTCTTCAAAACTCGGTTTCTAATCATCCCAATTCCCATTGGCCTTTATTCAACCCTCGGCGTGGCCGGACTCCCGATCTCCCTCCCGCACACCTCCCTCCGGGAATATCGCCTGTAGGGCGGACAGGAATGTCCGCCCTGGCACCCAATTCACCTCACCGTCAGCGGCAAAAACTCGAAATTTGTCTTCGGCTCAATATCGTGCTGGAATGTGCCCGCCGGCTGGGTCAGGTGACAGACAGTACAGGTGTTGAGTGTCCCTGCATGACCTTGCAGGTCAACAAACTTCAACCCATCGCGTGGCTCGCGGCTTTCAGCGATGGCATGCGTGCTGTCATGGCAGGCCTCGCAAAATACCGCCCCATGCCCGATTGAATTCCGGTACAGCGGCTGGTCCTGCTGGGTCGCCACCCCATGACAGGTATCGCAGCGCGGCTCGTTCAGCCAGGGATCGGGATTCTGGGCCACAGCCAGCATATCGCCATGGCAGTCATTACAGGTGAAGTCGTATTCTTGCGACATCACATCCCGCAGGCACAGCGTGTCTGGACCGGGATGGCACTGGTAACAGCCTTCCGTTCCGGCTGGAAAATCATCACCTTCTTCAGCATGCTTTTCGTGCATGGCATTGGAGAGGCTCGGCAAATCATCCAGCCCCGGCGCACCGAGCGCATTGGACGAGTGGCAGGTCGCGCATAGCACCGGGCGCTGCTCCATCAGGGGTAGCTCGTATCCCGTAGGATAATCGTCCAAATTTTCCTGATCATGCATGGTCAGGATGTTGGTTTCAACCTTCCCGGTAGGCGTAATCCCGCTCTCCACGGTCGCAGAGCCCGTGTCCGAGTGGCATAGATCACAGCGCATCTCCGATGAGACGGGAGCGACCACCCTGGCCTGGGCCAGCATCTGGTTGTTGTTATAATTCCAAACTGTGACCGTAGCCAATTGGTAGGGGTCGGTAGTGGTTGGCGCTGAATCGCTAAATTCGGTAAGGGGAATGCCCACCGCCTCAAAATGATCGCCGGTGAGATCCATTTCCCCGGACAGGCCCTTACCGGTCAGGCCAATATCGGGCGGCAGCGGCGCAGCCAGGTCGAAAAGATCCTGGGCGTAATCCCAAAAATTGGTTTTCCCCAGCGAGGTCGTATTGTCCGTGAACACATACGTGACCCTGATCCCCGCTGTGACGATCGTGGGCGGATCGCCGCGCCGGACCACCTGCGCCCACAGCGTATTGAAGGGCGGTAGCACTGCCAGATCTGCGAAATCTGCGTTGTAACAGTGCATTCCCAGGTCATTCCAGGACAACAGGACATATTCATTCTCCACCGCCGCGGCTGGCTTCTGGGCGGCAGCAGATTGAGCCTTGAGCGCCACCAACCAGACGCCAAGGAGCAGGATTCCCGACAGGAAAGGTAAAAATAAGACAGACCAACGTGACTTAATCATCCCATCGCCTCCTATTTTGGTTTTATTGCCCTCTCGACATTTCTCGAACGCGATCTATTTGCCCACTCGCCTCCTTCCCCTGCATCGATTGTGATTTATTTTACAGCTTAATTTTACTCCGCCTGCCCCAAAAAGCCAGCCTCGACGCGTTTTCTAATAAAATATCAGCATCTGTTCCATATACCTGCACCTTCACCGCTGGATGTAGGTTAAGCTTTAGCTTGACCACCGGCGCAGCCGGGTCCCCGAAGTTGTGAAAACCGAGTTTTTTCTTGAAAACTCGGTTTCTTAAGGAAGAAAGACGGACTGAAGTCCGACCTACAAAAAAAACAGCAGGCGACCCCCTGCTCACCTGCCGTCTCAATAATTTTCCTCTGTCCACGACTCTTAGGGGTGCTCAATCCCAGCGCGAACCCCTACCCCCGAAATCCACATCCGCGGTTCCCCTCGGCTGCATCTTCCTTATTCTCCCGCTAGCTGTTTGCCTCAATCAGCTGATACAGCATATCCAATATGGGCTGCATGGCTTCTGGAACGGCGGTATCCACCATATGCACCGTATGTCCATCATACGTTAGCCGGTAATCAAATAGATCTGCCCCTGGTTGTCCAGGTGTGTAGTCATCAGCCAGCTGGCCAAAATTCGCCGCTTCAAGCTCGTTCTGGAGCGCCTTGAGTTCATCCGCGCTCAGGCTAAAGCTAAATTCCTGGTCCTTGCGGGTCAGCGCTGCCTTCCCGGTGCTGTCGATCACTAATCGATCGTCTAAACCGGCAATTCCTCCCGTGCGCTGGTATTCGAGCAGGGTGGTCTCCGGGTTCGCAGAGCATCCCATCAGGATGGCTGCTAGGGCGATTAATATCAAGAAAACTACCTTCGATTTCATCGGACCTCCAGATTTTAGAAAAAAAAACGTTCCACTATTCTATTCGATTGTCTGAATTAGATCATACATCATGAATCCTGATGGTTGAAAACCCTTCCCATTTTCTTCAGGGGCACCTGTTCGGAAAATCCGTTGCCAGCCATTGTCAGTCATCCACAGTTCAATTTTTGTTGTTGACTTTCATATATATTCGTATATTATAGAATAATAATTATGTAAGTGATTCTGCCTGCACGGCAAGTCAACACAGTTCGCGCTCAACCATTTCGCAAGCGCTCGTCCATCGCTGAATTCTCCTGATTTCATAGACCTTGTTCCAGCACATTACGGCTGCATCCAGGCCATTACCTGCCACCCAATCGTAATTTGCATGGTTGGTTTTTTGACTATTATTAGATGGGGCCAATCTGTAGACCACCCCGCACTCCCCCACAACAAATTCATACTCTGTTTGCTGTAGCTATATAAAAACTAAGTCAGCTTCACCCGAAAACATCAACTATTAAGCAAAAAGAAATGGAGGGTCATACCATGTCGCGCCTTTTCCGGATTATCCTGATTCTTGGAATATTGTCCCTCGTTGCTCCCACTCAGACGCTCCCCGCCCGTGGATCGACACCCGATCCATCCGCCTCCAGATCTACCGATCCAACAACCCAGATTCCCACCCCGGGGGACCTCAGGCAGCCAACCGCAGACCAGGTATTTACTTCGTTATACGCCGGCGATTACTCTATCTCAGGCCGGGTAACAGACCCGGATGGGAATGGAATGGAAGGCGTAACTGTCCTGGTTGTCCTGAATAGAATCTTCCTACCCCAGGTCCAAACGGTAGCAAACGAAGGCCAGACCATCAGCCAGACGAGCCAGCCTGCAATCCTACTGGATGAACCATCGGCTGTCACCGATGCCGATGGCTACTACACCATTCCCGACCTTGCAGAAGGCCGTTATCGCCTGGCTGCGGAGTTAGAGGGTATCCTCTTTACCCCTGCCGAACAGACCGTCATTTTGCCCAGCACAGGGGTCGCTGACTTTCAGGTGGAGATCATTGACCCAAAAATTCCGGACACCACTGCAGTTCTTCCGGAATCAACCACCCAGTACCTCCAGTCCATCTCTCCAGATGGGTCGGTGCTTACCTTTTCCCAGTCGACTCCTGAGCTCGAGGAGCTCGTCCCAGGGGATATCCTGCTCACCGATGTGAATGCTGCGGCTCCGGATGGCCTGTTACGTAAGGTAACCAGTGTCGCCCCACAGGGAGACGACGTGGTAGTGACCACTGAGCCGGCTGTGTTGGAAGAGGCCGTGGAGGATGGCGCAGTATATGAAGCCGTCCAGCTGACTCCAGCTGACGTCACCAGCGTGACCGCGCTGCCGGGAGTCCAGACAAGCTCGCCTGCCTCGCCCGACTCAACCACCTTTTACATTGAGATTCCGTATGAAGTGGTCATCTACGACAAAGATGGGAAATCAGAAACAAAAGATGATCAGGTAAATGTCAAAGGCTCAATCGAATTCGACCTGGACAATGAGTTCTACTTGAAGATTCAAAACTGGAATGTGAAACAGTTTACGCTCGCCAACACCACCACTGTCACCAAAGAGATTACGGTTTTCGTCGGGACGGAGCTGTCGTTCGAGCCGGATCCTTATACGATAGCCTCTTATAAATTTAAGCCTGTGACGATGTGGATCGGATGGGTTCCGGTGATCGTCTTCCCGCAGCTGGATTTATTCGTCGGGATGGAGGGCAGCGTGTCGGTTGGCATATCTACCGGTCTGATAGCGACAGCGACCCTGAGAGCCGGGATCATTTATACGGCCGCAAGCGGTTGGCGTACATTTTCCGGTATCACCACCGGCTTTGAATTCGTGCCTCCCCATTTATTGCTGGAAGCCAGTGTGGAATTTTATATCGGCCTCCGCTTTAGTGTATACCTGTATAAGGTCGCTGGACCCTATATCGAAGTGAAGCCTTTCCTGGAATTGGAAGTCAAGCCGCTGGACGACCCGTGGTGGGAGTTGTTTGGTGGTGTCAAAATCCCCATGGGTTTCCGGGTGGAGGATGCGGCTAATAAAATCCTGAAATTGGATCCGGTCGAGCTGCTGGAAGTAGGGGTTAAATTTTCCCTGGCGCAATCCGTATCGGATAATACAGCGCCGGACGCGGCCGAGATCGTCGATCCTCTACATGAGTCCCAGAATCAGGATATTAACGTCGATCTGCAGTGGACTGGCAGTGACCCGGACGATGATGTGCTGAACTATGAGGTCTACTTTGGAGAGTCAAACCCACCCCTCCTGGTCAACACCCGCCAAAGCGCTGGTACCTATGATCCAGGCACTTTAAATCTTTCAACCGATTATTATTGGAAAGTGGTTACCTGGGATGAGCACGGCCTCTCTACCGCCAGCCCTATATGGAAATTTACAACCCCGAATAGTCCCCCAGATGCGCCGTCCAATCCTACCCCAGAGATGGGAGCGCAGAATCAACCCTTGTACCCGATGCTCGGATGGCAGCTCAGCGCCGACCCAGATCCCGGTGACACAGTAACCTATACGGTGTTCCTGGGTACGGTCTACCCTCCAGCCACCATCGTATCTGCCGATCAGACAACCACAGATTACCAGACCAGCAAACTACCACCGAACACAACCCACTATTGGCGGGTTATCGCCAGGGATAATCATGGCGCATCGGCCTCCAGCCCAGTGTGGAATTTCACGACCGGCGACCCGGTGGTCCCCGGCGAAATGGTCCTCATTCCGGCCGGCAATTTCCAGATGGGATGCGATCCCGCTCATAATGGTGGCTCCGAATGTTGGTATACAGAGCCCCTGCACACAGTGTATCTCGATTACTACCGCATCGACCGCTATGAGGTCACCAATGCCGAGTATGAGGAGTGTGTAAACTCCGGAGCATGTTCCGCGCCACATTATACAGATTCGCCTACCCGCGAATCTTACTATGGAAACCCCACCTATGCTGATTACCCGGTCATTGCGGTAACCTGGTATGACGTCAGTACCTACTGTACCTGGGCTGGCAAACGCCTGCCGACTGAAGCTGAGTGGGAGAAAGCGGCCCGCGGTTCCGGCGACACCCGTCCCTACCCATGGGGTGAGCAAGTGCCAGACTGCACATTGGCAAATATCTGGTCCTGTCTCGGTGATACCAGCCCGGTAGGCAACTATCCGGCTGGAGCCAGCCCGTATGGTGTAATGGACATGATCGGCAACGTAGGGGAATGGGTATCCGACTGGTACGCTTGGGACTACTACAGCCTCTAGCCGCCGGATGACTGGCCACCCAATCCTACCGGGCCAGACACAGGCGTAGAGAAGAGCTTCCGTGGATTATTTGGACGTCTTGCGGATCGTTCTAGTTGGGAACCAGACTACTATGCCTATGAGGGTGACATTTTCGGTTTCCGCTGCGCCGCCCCAGTAGATGAGTGATTGGATTTCGACCGGATCTTATGTAGGGCGGACTGGCGAGAATACCGCTCGCCAGTCCGCCCATT
>Ga0105100_10002695_pt1 | contig 10341 bp, 7 predicted proteins | sample PPLLak12cMay2015_2_FD_87033 | JGI IMG/M metagenome (GOLD analysis project Ga0105100, IMG submission 87033) | Freshwater sediment microbial communities from Prairie Pothole Lake near Jamestown, North Dakota, USA - PPLs Lake P8 Core (1) Depth... | ecosystem: Environmental > Aquatic > Freshwater >... | reverse complement strand
TTACAGAGTTAAAAGAAGAACGGAATTATTTTATTGTAAAGCAGAAGCTGGTATATTCAGATGAGGAACACGGCGTTGATCTTATAATTTATCCCGATGATCATCTCAGCATAAACGTTCTTATCGATTATAATTCAAGGATATTGGGAAACCAGTACGCAATTCTTGATTCAATCGACGATTTTGAAAAGGAGATCTGCAAAAGCCGCACCTTCGTATTTTTCCATGAACTTGAGCCTCTTCACCGGATGGGGCTCATCAAGGGAGGTGATCTTGACAATGCGGTGGTAATTCTTGAAAAAGAGGTTGAACAGGAAGAAATTGACAGGATCGCAAAGCTTTTTAACAGGCCCGGCATCACAAAACATACTGCAGGGATACTTAATAATACCGAACTAAGATATCCCAATGAACCCGCAAGGCATAAACTGCTTGATATAATGGGTGATCTGGCGCTTGTCGGACAACCTGTAAAGGGGAAGGTGGTCGCCACACGTCCGGGTCATTTTGCAAATACAAGGCTGGCAAAGCTTATCAGGCAGGAAATCAAGAAGGCCCATTCCAAGAAAAGTACCCCTGCCTATGATCCTGAACTCCCACCGGTCTATTCTCTGGAAGATATCAAAAAACGACTGCCTCACAGGTACCCTTTCCTGATGGTAGATAAAATTATCTCCCTTGATCAGACTACGGTTGTGGGAATTAAGAACGTGACATTCAATGAACCTTTCTTCCAGGGTCACTTCCCCGATGAACCGGTGATGCCCGGAGTTCTCCTTGTCGAAGCGCTGGCGCAATGCGGAGGAATACTGATAATGAGCACGGTAGAGGAACCTGAAAAGTATTCAACCTATTTTCTCAAGATCGATAAACTGAAATTCAAGCACAAAGTAGTTCCCGGTGACACCATTATCCTGAAGATGGATCTGATAGAGCCAATGAGGAGAGGAATTGTCATGATGTACGGACAGGCATTTGTCGGAAATCATATTGTCGCTGAAGGAGAGATGACTGCACAGGTAATTAAAAATAAATAACCGACATATGATCTCGAATTTAGCATATGTTCATCCCAATGCCAGGCTAGCGGAAGACGTTACTGTTGAACCATTTGCCTATATCGCTGAAAACGTGGAGATAGGAGAGGGAACCTGGGTGGCTCCCCATTCGACAATTCTTTTCGGTGCGAGAATAGGAAAAAATTGCAGAATCTTTCCTTCAGCAGTAGTATCAGGCATACCCCAGGATCTCAAATTCAGGGGAGAGGAGACAACTGCAGAGATCGGAGACAACACAACGGTCCGTGAGGGAACAACAATAAACAGGGGAACGGCTTCTGCAGGCAGAACGATTATCGGCAATAACTGCCTCATTATGGCATATGCTCATGTGGGTCACGATTGCATTATCGGCAACAACTGTATCCTCGGCAACGGGACGGGTCTGGCTGGTGAAGTCAAGATTGACGACTGGGCGATCCTGAGCGCAGGCACCCTGGTGCATCAGTTTACAAGGATAGGCGGACATGTTATAATCGGAGGGGGATCGAAAGTGAGGACAGATGTTCCGCCGTTTATCAAAGCCGACCGTGATCCGCTGTCATACCTTGGTATTAATTCAGTCGGACTCACCAGACGGGGTTTTGAAAGGGACCGGATCGACTATATACACAATATTTACAGGGTCATATATCAGAACGGAATGAATGTTTCCCAGGCTCTTGATTTTATTGAGAAGGAAATAAAACCTACACCCGACAGAGAATATATCCTTGAATTCATCCGCAAATCCGAAAGAGGAATAATCCGGGGACCACGGTAGAAACCTTCAGGCTTTTTCCCATCCCTGAGCCCTGAGCTCAATTTGGAGGGGAACTCTTTTGCACCATGCGTCATACCTCAAACCAATTCCCTATCGCCTAACGCCTGGCGCCTGAAGCCTGAAGCCTGTTGCCTGCTTTATGTGTGCATAATTCTTCTTCCGAAAGGATTGAGAGCCACTTCGGTAAGCTTGAAATGCTGATTGCCGAACGGGATCCCAATGATTGTAATATAGAGAAGAACACCAAAAAAGGCATGTGAAAGGGCGATCCATATCCCGCCGCACAGGAGCCAGAGAACATTCATGAAAACGTTAAGACAGCCTGTTGGCTGAGGCTCGACCCTGCTTGTTCTTCCGAAGGGCCACAGGGAAAGCGACCCCATCTTGAGGGTCTGAAGACCGAAAGGTATCCCGATAACAGTAATCATCAGGATAATACTCCCGACGAAGTATTCAATTGCTATTATTATACCGCCGAAAATCAACCAGATAATGTTTCCCAGAATTTTCATACCCTGTTGCAGATTACTCAAGTATAATGGTTTTATCTTTCGGGTATTTCACGGAATATGTAAGAATAATCTCTCTTGTTTCCTGGGGCTTTATATCGAGATCCCATTTTATCTCGCCAGTCTGTGAATTGTATCGGCCACCTGAAAGCTCAATGTCATCGACCTCAATATCGCTGTTTGAAGAGACCGGTATCTGATCGTTTAAAGTTATACTTACAGTATTTGTTTTGTTGTTTCTGACAGTGATCAGGAAGGAATATGTTTCAGTCTTGTTCGATCCGAGGACCCTTCTGCTTGTGAAGTCCTTTCTTTTCTCTCTCTTAACAAGAATGCTGTTGTCGTTACCCAGCGACACTATGAGAGTATCTTTTAGCTGGTTCACATTAAGGTATGATTTACCGACAAATGTGTTCTCAAAATAAAGAGTTGCTTCACCGCCGATAAGATTCTGTTCTGCCCAGCCGGTAATATTGCCTGTGAGGTATGCCAGTGGTGACAATTTCGGGACGGTGACATATTTGTAATCAGCCGCTGTTGTGGTACGCTGGATTTCGATTGTCTGGATCTTCCCGTCAGATTCAATTGTATAAGGAGTAGTAATATCGAAAGTAACTGTTTTCTCCCCAACAGTTTTTTCAATAGGAACCGGAGCTGCTTCAGCTTGTTCCATTACAGCATCAGCCATGATTGCAGCATCGTTTAATTCCTGAGCCTTTTCTCTCTTCACCCCCGATGCCACACCTCTGATCATAATCCTGGGAGCCGGAGCGGGATTGTAATAATCAATAAACCAGGGATCGAGTACCGGGACATCCCCGGCAACCCACGGAGTTGCATTTGAGAAGCTGAGCTTCACGTCTTTCCATGAAACTCCGGTATTCTGGAATACGTTTGCCTTGTAAAAGATAACGACAGGCTTTGAGATATTATCCACCCTTATATCATACGAAGGAAACCATCCTGCATTGCTGACAACATAGCTGAAGGTCATCTTGCCTGAAACAGGTTTCTCGCAGCTAACCGAAACATATATTTCACCAGAAGGCAGTTGTTGTTTCCCGAATTTATCAGCAATCTGCTTCTGTAAGGCTGCAATCTGCTTCTCGTAATCCTTTATCAACCTGTTTTTTTTAAGAACGGCATTTTTAACCTGATCCATGTTATTTGTATAGAGTTCCATAACACTTCTCAACTGTTCGACCGAAAAGGTGGTTTCCTTTACAAGTATAGCCCTGTTGGCCACAAGGAAAGCCTCTTTTTCATTCAGGACTGAGATTGAGGCCTTCTCATCCTCAACTTTAAGCTGAAGGGCTTCGATCTGGTTTCTGATACTTTTTAGTTCGGGAAGATCCTCAAGGTTTTCAAGATAATTGTTCTGCTGATTCACCGCAAGTATAATAAAATTGCCATATCCCTTTACCTGTATGCTCTGGGCATCAATATAGGGAGAAAGAGAGCCAAGCCTGAGAAGAGTTTTTCCTGCAGGAAGCTCAACGGTAGTTTCGTGGCTCACCTGTGCCCTGTCGGGATAGACGGTAACATGTCTGATGCCGGCTTTTATCTCCTTTTCAGTTTCTGCAGAAATCCCTGAAACAGCAATCAGAACAAGTATAAAACTAATGAACAGATTTTTCATTTAAACTGAATTTAAAACATATAAAGATAGGATTTTCTGAAAGACTATAAAGCAACAAATTTGGGGCCGGTAATTGACATATCGCTACAGGTTTTCACCTCTCCCTAAATCGGGGTTGTTGAAAAAGTCTTTCTCTGTCTTTTTACCCCTAAATCCCCACTGACGCTTCGGTCAGGGCTAAAAGCCCAGGGGGGACTTATTGATTGAATAATGTGTATAAAGCCCCCCTGGGGGATTGGGGGGTAAACCTCAGCTTTTTCAACAATTCCATTTTCGAAAACAAGGATTATGTTAAATAAAGTGAATTTATCGCCTCATTTTATGTTAAATATGCGTTTTGCAAGCGATAATATTGTTAATAACATACCTTTGACCAAATTATTAAGTGATGAACGGATTGAAAATTGGGGATCTGAAGATAGCTGTTCCAATAGTTCAGGGTGGAATGGGTGTCGGGATTTCGCTTTCGGGACTGGCAGCCGCTGTCGCCAATGAGGGAGGTGTCGGGGTTATTTCAAGTGCAGGACTGGGGCTGCTATACAGTGATTTTAAAGGGAATTTCCTCGAGGCAAGCATTCATGGCCTGAAGGAGGAGATACGAAAAGCCAGGGAAAAAACATTAGGTGTGATCGGAGTCAATGTAATGGTGGCAATGTCAAACTTTACAGATATGATAAAGACCTCCATTGCTGAAAAAGTTGATATTATTATTGCCGGAGCAGGACTCCCGCTTGATCTGCCTTCATTTTTAAAGAAGGATTCACTGACCAAACTTGTTCCGATCGTTTCATCTGCCAGGGCTGCGAAGATAATTTGTGAAAAATGGAAATCGAATTACAATTATCTGCCCGATGCAGTTATAGTTGAAGGACCGAAAGCCGGAGGTCATCTGGGTTTTAAGGAGGAACAGATATCGGATATTGATTTCAGGCTTGAAAAGCTTGTCCCTGAGATCGTGACGGAATTAAAGGTTTTTGAAGATAAATATGATAAACCTATTCCCCTGATTGCCGCGGGAGGAATTTATACCGGACAGGACATTCATGATATCATGAAGTTTGGTGCATCAGGCGTGCAAATGGGGACAATATTCGTGACCACCGATGAATGCGATGCATCGGCTGCATTCAAACAGTCTTATATAAATGCCAGCGAAAACGATATTGAGATAATCAAGAGTCCGGTCGGAATGCCCGGACGAGCAATACTCAGCAATTTCATAAAAAAAGTGAAAGCAGGCAAAAAACAGCCGAAAAAATGTCCTTTCAAGTGTATCAAAACCTGCGATATTTCAAAGAGTCCCTATTGCATAATCATAGCGCTTATAAATGCACTGAAGGGGAACTTCGATAACGGATTTGCCTTTGCCGGGGCAAACGCATTCAGGGCAACCAGGATCTCGTCAGTGAAAGAGGTGTTTCAGGCACTGCTTAAGGAGTATAGGGAGAGTCGGTAAGAACATCGAAATATCCGACAGTTACCTGTCCCAACTCCTCTGCACCATGTCCTGCCATCGGACAGCCTGGTACCGGGCAGTTGATGATCTTGTGTTCATTATTATCTGCCGGTTCCCATCCAAGAAGCAGGTACAGGGCAAAAAATCCTATCACATATGCTACCGCCACGTGCCAGCCTTTCCTTACCCACATGACTACATCGCGGCCTTCCGGAAATTTATTCGTAATCGCAACACCGGCTGAAGAGCCGAACCATACAATCGATCCTCCAAATCCGACTGCATAAGCCAGCATACCCCAGTCATAATGTCCCTGGTCGAGGCACAGTTTTGTAAGAGGTATATTATCGAAGACTGCCGAAAGGAATCCCAGGGCAAAAGCAGTTATCCATGATGCGTTTGGAAGCTCCTCAACAGGCATCATTGAAGCACACATAACAAGGCAGAGAAGAAAAATTGTACCTTTAATTGCTCCCGGAACCTCCTTCCATGGTACTTTTATAACAAAAGCTCCGATCACCAGAGCGATCCATACACCAAGAGCCGGCATGTCATAAAGAATATTTGAAAGGATTGCACCCACCAGGATCAGGGCAACAACAACAATTCTCTTCCATTCAATAACGATACCTGGACGGGTATCCTTTTGAATTACCTGATATTTATCCTGCTGATGTGAACTGAACCAGGCGAAGAACACGAAGGCAAATACAGCCGCAACATAAGCGTGAAGGACATTTAATGCAGCAACGCCGTCGATCCACATCATGGTTGTTGTTGTATCCCCTACCACGCTTCCTGAGCCACCTGCATTGCTTGCTGCAACGATAGCTGCCAGATAACCGATATGCACCCTTTTCCTGAAAACAACAAGGGCAATTGTACCGCCAATGAGCGCTGCAGCAATATTGTCGAGAAATGCCGACATAATAAATACAAAAACCAGAAGCAGAAATGGGCCTTTCCAGTCGTCCGGAAGATACCTGGGAAGTATATCAGGCACCCTTGACTCTTCAAAGATCTTTGAAAGTATGGCAAAGCCAAGCAACAATCCCAGCAGATTGAGGATTATTCCCCATTCTCCCTGCCTTAATTCCTTGTCCATCAGTTGTTCTCCCAGAGGAGTGGTTCCAAACATATGTTCCTGAAAACTGAAATGCGTATCGAAAATCAGTTTAAACGTCAACAATACACTTAATCCGATAACTGCCACCCAGAAAGTCTGCTTATGAAAAAGTGCCACCCCGAGAAGGATAAGTCCGAATATTATAAATTCGACACGGATCGGCCCAATTGAAGGAACTTCACCCCCGGCTGCAAACATGACTGCAGGAATAATTAGCAAAGTAGCAAGAAGAAAAAGCCTTTTAAGGTTTCTGGAGAAGAATGATCCAGTCAGGTTGTTCATATTTCAGGTTTTAGGAATAGTTTTGTTAATTAATTAACAAGCCGCCAAATTAGGAATATTTTCGATTTTTGCTTTAAATTTCAGAAGTGCTTTTTTGATGATCTTTGTCATAAGCTCCTGAGTTCTTTATTTTCAGAATGATTTCTTACAGAAATCATGATTTTTTAATAATTTTGCGTCTTTATTTAGATTAAGTATAATTAAGGAACAGATAATTGATCAAAGGTTTCAACCAAATATTTTAACCCCCCAACCCCCCAATTGGATTGAAAAATAATGGGGCAGGGGTAGGGAAATCACTTAAACAATTAACAATTACCACTCCGGCTTGTTAGTTGTAATGGGAAGACAGGTGTTAAACTGAGGAAATGGAAAAGGACCAGGATAAGATAATAAATGACGTAACGTCGGGTGAGTATAAGTATGGCTTTTATACTGATATCGAGACGGAAAGGATCCCAAAGGGACTTAATGAGGATGTAGTGCGTCTTATTTCAAAAAAGAAAAATGAACCCGATTGGCTCCTGGAGTTCCGCCTGAAATCGTACCGTCACTGGCTGACAATGAAAATGCCTACCTGGGCCAATCTGAAAATACCACCCATAAATTACCAGGAGATAATCTATTATGCCGCACCAAGGCAGAGGGCCTCCCTTGATAGCATTGACGATATAGATCCCGAGCTGAAGAGAACATTTGACAGGTTGGGGATCCCGCTCGAAGAGCAGAAACATCTTTCAGGTGTCGCCGTTGATGCAGTCATGGACAGTGTTTCAGTTAAGACTACATTCAGAGAGACACTGGCTGAGCTCGGAATTATTTTCTGCTCATTCAGCGACGCTGTAAAAGAGTATCCCGATCTTGTCAGAAGATATATGGGCACTGTGGTCCCATACACCGACAATTTCTTTGCAACACTTAATTCGGCGGTATTCAGCGACGGTTCGTTCTGCTATATTCCAAAGGGGATTAGATGCCCGATGGAACTCTCAACCTATTTCAGGATAAACTCAGCAAACACCGGTCAGTTTGAGCGCACCCTTCTGGTGGCCGACGAAGAGGCTTATGTCAGCTATCTCGAGGGCTGCACCGCTCCAATGAGGGATGAGAATCAGCTTCACGCTGCGATCGTTGAAATAATTGCAGAGAACAATGCGGAGGTAAAATATTCGACTGTGCAGAACTGGTACCCTGGCGACAAGGATGGCAAAGGAGGAATATTCAATTTTGTTACCAAGCGAGGATTATGCAGGGGAGAGAATTCCAAAATATCATGGACACAGATAGAGACAGGATCGGCAATTACCTGGAAATATCCTTCGTGTATTCTCCGGGGTGATAATTCTACCGGGGAATTTTATTCGGTTGCTGTGACAAACCATCATCAGCAGGCCGATACGGGGACAAAAATGATGCACATTGGCAAGAACACCAAAAGTACCATCGTTTCAAAAGGAATTTCAGCAGGATTCGGACAGAACAGTTACCGGGGACTTGTCAAGGTCCTCAGGAACGCCTCAAATGCACGAAATTTTTCACAGTGCGATTCATTGCTCCTTGGTGATAAATGCGGTGCTCATACATTCCCGTATATCGAAGTGGACAATCAGACAGCTATTGTGGAACATGAAGCAACAACATCAAAGATAGGGGAGGACCAGATATTCTACTGCAACCAGAGAGGCATATCGACAGAGGATGCCATAGCCCTTATTGTTAACGGTTATGCACGGGAGGTGATAAACAAGCTTCCTATGGAATTCGCGGTTGAGGCCCAGAAGCTTCTTCAGATAAGCCTCGAAGGCAGCGTAGGTTAGAACTTTATAAATTACCATATTTCATTATGCTTAGTATAAAAAACCTGAAAGCCGGCATTGGGGGGAAGATGATTCTTAAAGGAATAAGCCTTGAGGTGAAAGCCGGCGAAATTCATGCGATCATGGGACCGAACGGATCAGGCAAAAGCACTCTTGCGGCTGTACTTGCAGGCAGGGATTTTGTTGAGGTGACTGAAGGTTCAGTTGAATATTTCGGAAAGAACCTTCTTGATATGGCACCAGAGGACCGTTCCAAAGAGGGAATATTCCTGGGATTTCAGTATCCGATCGAGATCCCCGGGGTCAGCATGGTCAATTTCATGAAGACTGCGGTGAATGAACACAGGAAACATAAGGGACTTGAGCCTTTTTCAGCCTCTGATTTTCTGAAGCTTATGCGGGAGAAGAAGGAACTTGTCGAAATTGATTCGAAGCTTGCAAACCGGTCGGTCAATGAAGGGTTTTCAGGGGGAGAAAAAAAGAAGAACGAGATATTCCAGATGGCAATGCTTGAGCCGAAGCTTGCAATTCTGGATGAAACCGACTCGGGACTGGATATTGACGCACTCAGGATAGTGGCAAACGGGGTCAACAAGCTTAAGAAGCCCGATAATTCTGCAATTGTTATCACACATTATCAAAGACTCCTCGATTTTATAGTACCCGATGTGGTCCACGTTCTTTACGACGGCCGCATTGTTAAGTCAGCAGGCAAGGAACTGGCATTTGAACTTGAAGAAAAGGGTTACGACTGGATTAAACAAGAGGTTGACAATCAGAACTGAAATGAACGGAAAATCTGAAGTATCGGAATTTTATTCAGGACTTTACACTGATAATATCAAAAAGATAGAGGATGGCTCATCTCCTTATATTAATTCATTCAGGAAAGAGGCGTATGACAGGTATACTCAGCTTGGAGTTCCGACAAAGAAAAATGAAGCATACAAGTACTCAAATCTCGATCTTTTTTTCAAGCATGATTACAAAAGCTATTTTATCCCGGATGAATCGGATTTTCAGAAAGCCGAGGATTTCAGATGCGATGTGACCGACCTCGATGCCCACGGAGTGGTTCTGGTAAATGGGTTTTACCCGACAATTAACGGTAAGCTCAGGGAACTTCCCGGACGCATTATCATCGGAAGCCTTAACGAAGCCGCAAAAAAATACCCTGCACTTATCGAAAAGCATTATGGAAAGTACGCAAAAAGCGAAACAGACGGCCTGATACATCTGAACACGGCAATGGCTTCCGACGGTGTATTCATATATGTACCCGGGGGAGCAGTGCTTAAGAAGCCTGTTCAGGTTGTTAATCTTGTCGATTCGGAAGAGGATACCTTCAGCCAGCACAGGAACCTGATAATTGTTGAAGAGAATGCCGAATTCACCCTGATCATCTGCGATCATACCCTTTCTCCCCGGAAGTTCCTTACAAATGCCGTTTCTGAAATACATGTTGGCGAAAATTCGCATTTTGACATTGTGAGAGTGCAGAATGAACATAACAATGCCTGCAAGATCACCCATACATTCATCTACCAGGAGAAGAACAGCCATGCAGCTTCAAACAATATCACCCTTCATGGCGGCCTTGTACGCAACAACACTTTTCATTACCTGGGAGGCGAAGGAGCAGAATGCAATTCCTATGGTCTCTACCTTGCTGACAAATGGCAGCATATTGA
>Ga0105100_10002693_pt1 | contig 10345 bp, 5 predicted proteins | sample PPLLak12cMay2015_2_FD_87033 | JGI IMG/M metagenome (GOLD analysis project Ga0105100, IMG submission 87033) | Freshwater sediment microbial communities from Prairie Pothole Lake near Jamestown, North Dakota, USA - PPLs Lake P8 Core (1) Depth... | ecosystem: Environmental > Aquatic > Freshwater >... | reverse complement strand
TACCTGTAATACGAACATTTAATGGTGTGCGCTCTCCGTTTACAGGCATATCCTGGAGGCTGATCATCTCAAGGAATTCGTTGTAACGGGATTGTCTCATATTTTCCAGTCCGCTCTCCGTTTGAATACCGTTTAAAGATAAATCGGTTATGTCCTTTGCCGATTTTACCAGGTAGTCACGAATATTGTTTGACTGAACCGGAGCAGCATCCTGAACGGTTTTATTTCCGGAGCATGAGCTGAAACAAACAACCAGCAACCAGCACCCGGCAGCCAGTAACCGGCTATCCCTTAAGCGACGCCCTGTTCTCATAAATTTTTGTGATGGCTTTCACAATATCATCCATATGGCTCCGGCTTCCAAGCAGGATGCTCTGATAGAAAACAACTGCTTCATTACAAAGCTTATCATTACCGGGAAGTACATTTTCCTCACGCCATTGTTTGAGGCGTGACTCGGGAAACAGTCTTTTGAATCCTCTTGAATTAAGTTGCTCTTCGAACAATCCATCCTTATTCTGTTGTCCGTAACCGGCACTGCAGGGGATACCTTCTGCATTCAGAGCTCTGATGAACCTCTCTTTTGGAACATTATTGAATTCTTTGTTTATATACCTGAATGGATACAGGTGATATGCTGACCTTGTAGCTCCGTCACAAAGTTTGTAAGGAATGATCCCCGGGATCTCTTTCAGCTTAGCGTCGAGATACATGGCATTTGCCAGACGGATATCGGCGTCTTTTTGAATCCGGTTCATCTGCGACATAAGAATCAGGGCCTGCATCTGCTGCATTCTGAAATTAGATCCTGAAATAGGATAAGCTGAAGTTCTTGGAACAGTACCTACAGGTCTTCCGCAGTTGTGTAATGAGTTACACAGGTCCATCAGGGATTCATTATTGCTTACTATGGCGCCGCCTTCCCCGGCAGGAAGGTTTTTAGAGTTCTGGAAACTGAAACAACCAACGTCGCCGAGGGTTCCAAGTTTCTTACCCCTGTATTCACCCAGCCATGCCTGGCAGGCATCTTCCACTACTTTCAGATTACGTTTTTTAGCAACTGCATTGATCCTGTCCATATCGGCGGGTAAACCGTAAATATGCACCGGAATTATTGCCGTGGTTCGATCTGTGATCCTTGCTTCGATCTTTGAGGGATCAAGGAGGAAGGTCTCAGGATCGGAGTCGACAAATACCGGCAGTGCTTTATTCATAAAGATCACATTGTAGGAAGCAATGAAGGTGAATGGCGAAACAAGCACCTCATCGCCTGCATCAACTCCGACACCTTTAAGGGCGGTGATAAGGGCTGTTGTACCGCTTGCGGTTGCAAGGCACCTTTTTGCACCCATCAGGTCGGCGTACCTTTTTTCGAAATCAGCAACGTGTTCACCATTGCCGCGCCACCACCTCCCGGTGCGCAGCATATCAGTTATGTTCTTTTCGGCAGCCGGGTCCCATACCGGCCAGTCAGGCCAGGTTCCGGTATGAACTTTTTCTCCGCCGTTAATTGCCAGCTTCGCCTGTTCTCTTCCATCAATTGTAAATGACGGGAAAGACCAGTTTACGAATGTTCCCAGGGCTCCCGCTGATGCGGCCGTAATGGCCTGCCTGCGGGTAATTTTTCTTGCTTTCATAACTTCAGTTATTTTAGGTTAAAATTAATAACAAAATCCGGGGGATGAAAATCAATCCACCAATAAGTAAGGAAACACCAGCTGAGATCAGAACGGCTGCCGCTGAATAGTCCTTTGCTTTCCCGATCTTTTCATTCCATTGAGGATCAGCAACATCAGCAATATTCTCGAGTGAAGAATTGATGAATTCAGTTATAAAGACCAGGCCGGTAACAATTATCAGGAGACACCATTCAATCGGATTAACTTTCAGTACGAATCCGAGGATTATTACTATAAAGGCTGCAAGGGCATGAATTCTGGAATTATGTTCTTCTGATAAAAGAGAAGAGATTCCTCTGAAAGCATGCTTAAAACTGCCGAACCTGGATCTAAATGAAAATTTATCGGGATTCATTATCAGATCACTTTAAATGAATAAACGGCACAATCCCTGCCGGCACATACAAAGTTATAAATATGAAGCGATTTCTGAAAGCAGTCAGCAATAAGTTATGAGACAGGATTATGGTATTACTTTGGTCTTTTATAGTTTTCGATCAGGGATACCCCTGGGTAGCCCAGTTCAGCAAGCTCGGGATAGTATCTGAAAGTCTCTTCCCTTGTATAGAATCCGGTAATAATAACATGATAATAATTCCATTGCAGTACAACTTCTACCGGTAGTTTTAGCTTTGTTGATATTCTTCTTTGCGCCCGGTATGCCAGAAATTTACTATAGAATATACCTACCTGAAGAGCAATTGTCGGTTCTCTGACTGCAGGTGCTTCTTTGACAACCGGTTGCTGTGACTTGACTTCCGTTGCTTTTTGCCTGGTAACCGGTTTTACTTCCTCACGAGGTTGAAGAGGTATTAACCTCCCTGGTGATTTCCCTACGGGAGGAATATATACAATCTTTAATCCGAATGTTTTAAGTGATGGGATGAAACTTGCCAGTTCATCTTCACTCTCAAATCCGGTTATTCTTACTTTATAATAATCATCCTCGCGAATAATAAGAACTGGTTTATTAAGTGATGCCATAAGGGTGTCTTTAAAGGCTATCCCACTGTTCAGTTTTTTAAATGCTCCCACCTGAATCGTCGAAGCACGACTGAAGGACGGTTCAACTGGTTCCGGGGGAATTTCCGATATATTAGCAATGGTGTCCTGCTTTTCAATGAGGATCCTTTGCTGCAGTTTTGCTTTCAGTTGTATTACCCAGAGTTCAGTTACACCGTTTTTAGCCAGGATACCGATATTCTGATCGACCTCCTGCCGGGTCCTCAGATTCTGGATCCTTACTTTGAAGAAGTCACCTTCGATAACTATCACAACCTTCTTGCCAAGGAGTTTCTCAAGCATTCTGCGATATGTCTCAGCGTTGGATCTCTGTTTGAATGCTCCAAGCTGAATCGCCCAGCTGTCTTCAGTTATTGTAACAAGCTCCTCGACGACCTCATGGATTATCATGTATGTCGTATCCTTTCTGATAACAGGTTCTTCAGGTACAACCGTTACAACAGCGGTTGTATCCACAGGTTTTGGAATAAGCCTGAGTGTGAAATCAAGATTATCAACTATATCACCATCCATACCTCCCGCAATTGTGAACTGAAGTGTTTCCGGGTCTGAGGTCATACCCAGCCGGTGTAATTGTCCGGTGTCAATCCGAACCTCGTAGGCACCTGATGGTAATCCTAAGAGACTGAAATATCCGTCCTCCTCGGAAAGTGTTCTGCCGGCAGGTTTTTGTCCTGCTTTGAAGAAGTTGACAATAATTCGTCCCAAACCACTTTTTACCCCATCCTGTTCAAGTGTGATCGTTCCATTTGCCTCACCGGCAATCATTACCGGGATCTCAATAAGCTTCAGGATGTTGGGATCAACAGCAACACTCAGTGTCTTCTTTTCCAGTCTCCAGGCGATGTTGTCGAAGCTGTTCTGGTCGAGTTCAATAAAACAATCCGTATATGGTTCAAGTCCAATTATATGTATTGTAGTATCTTTGTTGTTCTTTTCGATGCGGCCTCCATTGGTCCGCAGGTTCAGGCCATAGGCTTTTGGTTCTCCGGGATCTCTTTTCCTGTTTGAGTTCAGATCGAGGTAGGGGATTATTGAGATGCCTCCCCTGCCGACATTTGTACGGTTATCGGCTCCAAGGTACCTTGTCGTTCGGTCGTTTATCAGGCTTCCTCTTGCATACTGAACAAAAGAGGTAGTCTTATTAGCCTGTCTTACCGACATACCGGCCTGTGCGAATGAAAAGTCATACCGGAATCCCAGCTCTGCGATCCTGAGGTCATTTCTGAAATTCTGTTCATATGACAGATTCAAAAATGCACGATTATGGATGAGTTTTTCAAGTCTTATTTTAGCCGAAATAAATTCCGCAGGAGTATACCCAAACTGTGTTTGCGGCATAAGGATGAATCCGGCCGGAAACCTGAATGCCAAAGAAAGGTTACTGTATACGTTAGGATCTATATCGCCCATAAACAGGCCATATGTCGTCAGATTAGTACTAACCCCTGAAAATGATCCTGAGAACATCCATTCACCAGTGAGATATTTTGCAGCCGGAAGGATAATCTGGTATACAGTAAACCTGTTATAGGATGATAATTTCCCTATTTTCAGAGGAAGTGACATTGCTGCCCTTCGTTCCTCCCTGTAGGAGTAGAAAATAGCTTTCTGATCTTTCTCATACCATGTATAGTTAAGATCAAACTGCAGATTTGACGGCAATCTGTAGGTAAGTGTTCCTTTCGCCCTGACTCCATAGGTATATTCACCTGATACCAGGAAGTTATTTGTAAGTCTCAACGAAGCCTTTACAAAAGGCATTAATGGATTTGAAGACAATGATGAAAGATACTCTGCCCCGGCTCCGACAGTCAGATTGCGTGTAACACCATAATTAACATCAGCACGTGAAAATCTGCTCATTAATGTATCTTCAACAATACCTGCTCCCAGGGTATACTCCAGGGTTTTCGGGGGAAGAAAATTAAACGGGATACTGATATTCTGTTCACGTGTTCTCTCTTCACCCCATGGTCCGAAAAACCTGAGCTTCACCATTGAATTGCCATAAATCAAAGGTACTTCGAATGTAAAAAATCCTGAGGCATCAGCTTTTATATAATCTACAAGTATATTATTTATATAGAGTTCCACTATCCACCCTGGTTCAGTCATATCGTTTAGCCTGTAGGTACCGAATGACCGCCTGAATGTTGTCGGTGTATTGGTAAACTGCACCCCAACTACAGGACTGAAAATTGAAGAAGTGGCATGTGTTGCAATTTTCCCGGCCAAAACCTGTCTTAAAGGTTTGAAATCGTTATTAACAAATCGCCAGAGGTATTGCTGGTATTTTTCTTTAAAAGGACTGGAACTGTTGTAGTATAATGATGCAGTTGCTTCTCCTCCTGCTATCATGGAACCAAGGGAAAGGCCTAATCTTGTTTCTGCCTTGCCATCAATCTCTTCAGTTGCAATAACCGACCAGTCGGCCATTCCGAATTTGAAGAGGGGATATGTCCGGCCAATATCGGTATCAGCTTTCGTTTCTCCTTTCAGCCGGGTCAGATTTCGTCGCATCTCTTCCAGCCGTAACTCCCGTATGTAGGGTAATTCAAGCTTACTGTCAACCGTAACTGAGAGACTGCGGAAATTAAATGTGCATTCCAGGCCAAAAATCTGTCCGTAATATGACGATCTCAGGTACAGATTTGATTCAGTGCGGATCAGGTCACCCGGTTCAAGATTGTAAGTTTTTCCCTGGTAAACGATACGATTCCCCGGCCGGTCAATCAGGTAGGTTGCTTCGGGATTTATGAAGAATCCGGAAATGGATTCCAGTCCTGGTGCCGGAATATTCCGGATCTTTAAAAAATCAAACAGGTCAGTGACAGGAAGGTACAACTCTTCATCCCTGATTGCAGCATCAATTTCAGTCCCTCCAAATCGCGGGATTTCGAGAAAAATAGATATTTCGTCATATTCGGGTAAATCCTGTCCAAGAATTTGATGTGGGCATACACAAAGTGAAAGAAATACTGATAGGGTAAGATCACGAATTAACTTTGACAGCATACGCCCTGATTTTGCTGAGTTTGTGTATGCTGTTCTGATCCTCATTTATATCGGGCATTTTATTAAAACTCAGCCTCTATTCAATTATCAGGGTTATATTGAATGTGCCGTTGTAAGTGCCTGGCGGATTGGCCAGTGCGTTGCCGACAGTTAATGTTGCACCAATTATCAGTTCTGTAGGAACGGAATACGGATTTGGATTAACAAAGGGCGAAACCGGGAGAGAAGTCCCGATATGCAGGTTCATTGTGAATCCGCTCCATGTTAAAGGGACATCGGGTCCGTTAAGGATGCTGATCACAGTTCCGGCATTGGAATACACATTATAATGGGCCGGGGAAAACGGATATCCAAGACCGAGAAGGACAATATCACCCGTTGCCGTGCGGGACCCTGCAGGGGAAATAGTAACGGTTCCGCCGATCGCCCCGTGATAGAAAGCACCAAAACTCAGATCCGCAGCGACAGTTATGGAAGGTGGTCTGGGTGGATCTTCCTGAGCATTGGCTTCCGGTGATGTTGCAAAAAATAAAAAAATTCCTGCAGCTATCAGAGCAGACTTCTTTAATAGGGATTTTGTATGTTGCTTAAAGGTCATTAATTTAATACAATGATTTTCCTTGAAATTCTATTGTTTTCTGAATTTAGTGTGACAATATAAATTCCCGGTTTTATCTTCTGAGCAAATTCATAGTGCCCTGAATCGAAAATTTCCCTGATGAAAATTGATCTGCCTGTCAGGTTTGTGACTACCAGAGTTCCATTATTAAGATCACCGAGATTGATATCGGCTTTCAACATTCCTTCGGAATAATATGTTCTGAACACATCAATATCAGATCCGACACCGGTAATTTCAGTCGGGATCGAGTTGATATGCAGGATAAATCTGCCGGTATATTCTCCGGCAGGAAGCGATATGGGATATTCATTTCCGGGAAGCAGATCCTGATTTACACCTGCCACAATGTCGGAGAGATATATTGCCGTAACGGGAAGCAGGGGATCCAGATACGAAATCCTGAAAACGATATCGCCGGTCCGGTAAGTTTTAATACCCAGAGGAACTGAACAGCCGGAGATTAAAGTGGAGGGTAAAGCATCAATGGATAATTTGTTGCCGTCTGAACCGAAAGCATAAAGGTTCGGGACCTTCAGATCGGTATTCATCAATTTTAATGCATCAAGATTGTTGTCAAACGTTGTTTCTGCTTTGTCGTCAAAGTAAATAACTGCGGGATCAGTTGAAACAGGGTCATCAAAAAATCCTGCTGTAAGGCGCAGCAGCGGCTTTGGCTCCTCTTTACCGGATTTAATGAACGAATGGGTAAGATCTGTAATCCTTACATTGTTATCCATTGCAAGCGATCCCGTAACCGGGTATGCTCCGGTTGAAACATGAACAAAAAATCCCTGCATCGAAGGTATAACATTTGTTACCTTCGGGTCGACAGGTACTCCGCCGACATAGCTTTTATAGGTACCCCCGTACTGATCTGTTGTACTGGCTTCGAAGTACCAGAGAGCACCATCAATATTTGTTTTTGTCCAGCCCGACGCTGCATTCCAGTCGATTGGCGAGGGGTATGGATTACCGACAAGGTTATATCCTGTAGTATAAGGATTATTATGATTATACAGGGTCAGGGAAAGAGCTCCATTATTCACAACTCCGGTAACATCAGCGGTATCAGGAAGTGATAAGGCACCGAAATTAACTGCATATCCGTGGAGCGTTTTTAAGATAGAGTCAGGATAAGCGTATTTGATCCATCCTGAAGCAGGATTACCTCCCACCATTCTGTTTTCATCGTACCGGAAAATCGGGGGGAATGATGCTCCAAGATTCACGTCATCACCAAACTGACTCACTGTAGCACCCTGTAAAGGGGAACTGAAGTATTTGTATCCGAAGCCGGAAGGAAGATAGCGTTGCAGGGTTACATTTCCTGAAACCGATCCGCTGCCGGCACCATCGATAAGCGCTGTCTGAGCCGCAGTAGAAATGAGAGTTAAATATCCGTCTGACGCGAGGTTTCCGCTCTGAACAGTTACAATGCCGGAAATATTAAGTGTGTCCTGGAGTGTAACCCCTGCTGTATTGTTGACGATCAGATTTTCTATTTTGTTATTGGTAAAAACATCAGATCCTATTGATTGAGCTGCAGTTCCATTAAGTTCAATAGTACCTGTTGAAGCATCAAATGTCCCGTTATTTGTGATAGATCCTGCAATCTGCAATGTATTACCATCAACAGTCAGTGAAGAGCCAATATCGATTGTTAAATTATTAACAGTCCCGGCTGCTCCGATATTCAGTACCGGCTTATTCAATACATTGGGTATCTGAATGGAGTTTGTTAATAGCGGCATGATACCGCATGTCCAGTTTCCGGGATCATTCCAGTCATTGTTCACTGCTCCGGTCCAGGTCTGATCGGTAATTACTGTCAGAAGTGCTGTCGTACTGTTAACCGGAGATGTGCCGCATGTGGTGGTGATAACACACCTGTATAGTTTCCCGTTCTTAATTACTCCGGGATTAGTCAGGGTAAGCGTCGGGGTTGTTGCACCTGAATATATTCCGCCATCAGTGATATCTGCACCATCCTCCTGCCACTGGTAAGTCAGATTATAACCTGTAACAGAGATATCAAAATCAACATTATTACCCTGGCATATTGTTGCCGGCTGGGGCTGGGTAACAATTGTGATATCGTCAAATATGGTCAGACTAACGGATGTGGCCGCACTTTCGCATCCATTAACTGTTTGAGTTACAGTGTAATTATAAGTGCCGGGAGCAGTGAGTCCGGTCGAAAACGGATTTGCAGTACTTACAAGGGTGACACCATCATACCAGCGAATATTCTCACCGGAGGTGGCTTCCAAATATGTTATCTGATTTGCACAATACTCTTTATCCGGTGCAACAGGGGCGGGAGGAGCATCGGTAATCGTGAAATTCTTTGTTATATCGCCTGATCCGCATCCTCCGGTATATGTATATGTAATCGCATATGTTCCTGCACCTGGTGGTGTAAATACATTTCCTGCGATATAAGGATTTCCTGAATATGTTCCCCCTGAAGGGTAACCAAATGTCAGTGTGACGGGCCCCGAACAGAAACTTTCCGAAGGAATATTAGCAGATACAGATTCAGTACCCACTGAATAGAAAGTAGAAGGAGAGGACTGGTTATTATACTCTGTCCGCAACCACCCATTTGATCTTACTTCATCAGAGATCCTGAGTTCATCAAACCTTCCATCGAAATAATAACTTGACAGGAAAGGCTCTTTGCCAATAGTCAGATTATCGGAAGCTATTCCGAGAATACCCGTTTTTTTAAACGGCCTCTCAGGGATACCATTGACGAAGGTTTTTATCGAATCGAGGACATCGGAGCTCATTCCTGCCAGATAATACCACTGTCCTGTACTCAGAACAGTTCCCCCTGACACATCCCTGTTTAATGAGGGATTATTTGCAGAATTCCGGATTTCAAATTCCACCTTGTTATTTGTATAGATCCCAAACTTATATCCTCCGCTTGAATTATTCTGGTTACCCGCAATCTTCTGGTCACGTCCTCCTGCATCCATATAGACCCAGGCTGAAACAGTTATATTTCCCGCAAAGTTCGTATTGGGAGCGTTGATAACTTCGGCATACTGGGTTGTACCGTTTAATCCCAGGGAATTATAGATCATGCCTGCAGGATATGTCGGTGTGTTATATGGTGTTGCGGCCTTGTCAAAGGATGTAAAATCATCCAGGTTGTTATCATCAAGGTGCCAGACACCTTTATAGTGACTGTCCCAAACAGAGGTAACCGAAGGGTCGGCAGTTACCTGAGGGTTTCCATAAAGAATTTTGATTACCGTGTTTGATGAAGAAGAAAGATCGGGGATGCGGATCCATGCAATAAGATCGCCATTTGTGCCATTATAATACTCGATCTGATGATCAAGCTTATTATAATTGTCGTCAGTGAAAATTATGTCAAAACCGTTAGCATTTGTAATCCGGCCAGTCGGGAGGGTCCTCAGAAAATTCTGTCCGGTAAGGCTGAACAATACGGGGAAATTAAAGAGATCAGAACCACCGGATACCCTGGTATAGTCAATTGTTATGATTCTCTCGTATATGTAACTCAGTGAAACAGGAATGCATCCATGAGCCAGTGCGAAATCAAATGATGTGGTATTGAGGTTGTTGACTCCGGTACGGGAAACATCATTGCCTGACCTGGTGCCATGAGCTCCCAACGCTCGCCAGGTTGTATTTCCGTTATCTCTTCCAGTGATCCTTGAAGCCTCATCAATTGTATAGCTTGTAAAACCATCGCAGGTCAGGTTCAGTGAATATGTGGCTGCAGGAAGTCCCGAACTGGAAAATCTCCAGTAACCTTCCGTAAAAATGTTATCAAGATCAGAGACTCCGTCTGAATAGGCTGAAAAACCAGCAGGAGGGGTAGAAATGAATTCAGCAGTTATATTTGTTCCTGCTGACAATGAGGCAAAATTCATTATAGCCGGGCTGTAAAAGGAAGCTGTACCGACGGGGAATAAATAATCGGCAGATGTTGTACTCACAGCACACATGAATCTGCCAATTATTG
>Ga0105100_10002691_pt1 | contig 10350 bp, 11 predicted proteins | sample PPLLak12cMay2015_2_FD_87033 | JGI IMG/M metagenome (GOLD analysis project Ga0105100, IMG submission 87033) | Freshwater sediment microbial communities from Prairie Pothole Lake near Jamestown, North Dakota, USA - PPLs Lake P8 Core (1) Depth... | ecosystem: Environmental > Aquatic > Freshwater >... | reverse complement strand
TAATAACTAGAACACCTATACCCACTTTGTAAATTAGTTCCAACTCGGAATAGAATGCTGCGAAGATAAACACAATCATGAGTGCAATCATAAATACTTCCTGTATGCCTTGCATGCCTGATTTGAAACTCATTCTTTTCCCAGCCGTTTCTGAAAAATTCTCAAACCTGCTTATTAGTATTCTCTTATTGCCTTTCCCTGTTATTGCCGTTCTTGTTGTGCAATTCAGCTAGTCTGAGAATCGTTTCCTTGTAGATTTGGATTGCATCCAAGTACTCGTTTATAACAATATGCTCGTCTATCGTATGATCTAAGTGCGAGTCCCCCGGTCCGTAGGTAACTACGGGCAAATTCATGGCTTGGCCAAGAATGTTCATATCCCCTGTTCCGGTCTTCCGCAAGAGTGTGGCCGGTTTATCAAGTACTTTTCTCACGGCTGCAGACAGTGCATGCACCAGCAATGAGTTTTTGTTCACCTCGAAGGGCTCAACAACATCATTTACCGTCGCCTTTACCGTCACTCCTGGTTTCGAAGCTTGATATTCCGCAATTATCTTTTCTATTTGTTCAAAAACTTGGGATGAGGTAAACTGTGGAGGAATACGAATATCGATGTAAATCTCGCTTTCAAATGGTATCACAGAGTTTGCTCTTCCTCCGGTGACTTTGGTCAGACAGGCGGTAACAGTGTAAAATGGGCTTTCAATGTTTTCCTTTTTATCCACCGCTGGATATGAATATGAGTTTTTGATATGACGCCAAATCTCATAGGCGTTTTCGAGTGCATTCTCATAGAGCCATGGAGTGGAAGAATGCCCCGTCTTAGTCTTCACAGTTATCTTGAGCTGAATCTGACCTTTGTAACCTATGGTTATGTTTTCAACACCGCTTGGTTCGCCGAAAATGGCGTAGTCAGCCTCTATTCCCTGAGTTATCAAGTGCTTGACGCCCTTGCTTGTGGCTTCTTCTTCAACGACGCTAGCAAACAAGACTTTGCCCTTGAATGTTTTTTCTTTAGCAACTTCAGATGCAGCAATAATCATTGCGGCTAGTGGCCCTTTCGCGTCCACAGCACCCCTTGCATAAATTCTTCCTTCTTCGATCCGTAGTGGAAGATATCCTGCTACTGTGTCCATGTGCCCGCATAGGAGAATGACGGGGTCTCCTTCGCCGACAACCCCGATCACGTTTCCAATGCTGTCTTTTCCTACTTGAAATCCGAGTTTCTTCATTTCTTCTTCGATGAAGTTACCTATGTCTTCTTCTCTGCCTGATGGGCTATAGATACCCAGCAGGTTAGTTAGGAGGCGTACCGCTTTTTCTTGCATTTTCCTCTTCATCCAAAGCAATGTCTACAACACGTATTGCTGTGTCAATATGATCTTTTTCGATTACCAACGGTGGTAAGAAACGAAGCACAGTCCTGCCTGCGTCCAGAACCAGTACACCATTATTCAAAGCCTTACTTATCACGTTAAGAACATCATATCTGAGCTCCATGCCTAGCATCAGACCTAAACCTCGTACCTCCTTCACTATTTTGTACTTTGCATGAAACTGTTCAAGCTTATCCTTGAAGTACTTCCCTAGAACCGCTGCCCGCTCGACAAGCTTCTCCTCTAGAATTGCGTCTATCGCAGCGCATCCTGCCGCGCAGACGATAGGGCTTCCACTGAAAGTTGTCGAGTGTTCCCCTGTCTTGAGAGAAGACATGACTTCTTTTTCAGCTACGGTGATACCTATGGGTAAGCCTCCTGCAAATGGCTTGGCCAAGCACATTACATCTGGGACCACGTTCCAATGCTCGAAACCGAACATTTTGCCAGTACGACCAAAGCCCGTTTGCACCTCGTCGAACATCAAGAGAATGTTTTTTTCGTCACAAATCTCTCTTAAGGTTTGGAGATATCCATTGGATGGAACGCGCACGCCCCCTTCACCGCGAATAGGTTCGATAAGAACTGCGGCGGTTTTCTCAGTTATCGCTTCTCTCACTTTGTCAGCGTTATCCGGCGGAACATGCTTGAATTCTGGAACCAACGGCAAAAAGGGTTCGCGGTACTTCTTATCCCAGGTTGCGGACAAGGCCCCCATGGTTTTTCCGTGGAAGGCTCCCATCACTGCGATTATTTCGGGCTTCCTCGTGAATTTTCGAGCCAGTTTTATGGCGCATTCGACGGATTCTGCGCCGCTGTTCGAAAGAAACACCTTGTCCAGGTTTTTGGGCGTTTTTTTAGTTAGTTTGTGGAGGAATTCCACACGTACATCGTTATAGAAACCAGCATGGCAGGAGATCAGCTTCTTTGCTTGTTCACAGACTGCCTCTACGACTTTCGGGTGAGAATGACCCAGCAATGCTACGCCATAGCTGCTGGTGCAGTCCAAATATTCTCTCCCGTTCACATCCCAGACTATTGCGCCTTTGCCTCTGGTCAGTACCACATTCTTTTTGGCGAAAACATTCGCCATCAACTTATTTTCGCCTTCGATAATTTCTTTTTCATTCACGGCTTATCACTGTGCCACATTCATGTTTCAACGCAGAGGAAACTGGTTTAACTCCACTTCCTGATGTGACTATGACCTCGCTGACACCCTGGTTAAGCGCTTCCAAAGCCGCGTGTACCTTGGTGCTCATACCCTGCCCAATTGTGCCGAGAACCTCTTTAACCTCTGAGGCGGTTATCCTTTCGATTGGCTTGCCTTTAAGGACTAAGCCTTGTACATCGGTAAGAAGGATCAGGCGGTCTGCCTTCAAAGCACCAGCGATGAAGGCGGCTGTTCTGTCGCCGTCTACATTTAACGGTTCAAACTCCTCGCTTACGGCTATCGGTGTTACTACTGGCACGTATCCTTTTTCATGCAAGAGCTCTATCAATGAAGTGCTCACATTAGTTATCTTCCCAGTATAACCTCCATCGATGACTTTTTTCCGTCCGCGTTCATCGACCACGATTAACCGCTTTTTTCGTTCTGCCTTCAGGAGCAAACCGTCCAAGCCCGACAAACCAACTGCAGGCAGATTCTGACTCAGAAGTGCGAGGATAATCTGTTTGTTGATTTTTCCAGCCATGACCATCATGTAGATTTCGACGGTCTCTTTATCGGTATAGCGACTTCTGAAGCCTTCAGGAGAAACGACGAATTCCTGTTTTTTGCCAAGCTTGGAGGCTGTTTCGGTAACTTCGACTCCGCCTCCGTGGACTAAGACTATGCGATTCTCTTTCGCTAACTCCTTTAGGTCTGTGACTAGGTCGAATGAGGCGCCTGTTTTGAGTATGCTACCGCCGATTTTTACAACGTACAACATGGCTTATCACATCGGGTGGAAACCCGTGCTTTTCAATCCAGTGGTTTCATCTATGCCCATCATAAGGTTTAGGCATTGGACTCCTTGACCCGACGCGCCTTTGACCATGTTGTCGATTGCTGAGAAGAGTAGAAGTCTATTTGCATGCGGGTCCAATTCAAAACCTATGTCGCAGTAGTTTGTGCCTAGCGTGACTTTTGGATCAGGAAGTTGGTAGGTGCCTTTTTGGTACTTTACAAAGCGTATGAAGGGTTCGTTTTGGTATTGTGAACGAAGCGTTTTCCAGATATCTTTGGCAGTTAGGGGTTTGTTCGGGAAGACGTGAATTGTGCAGAGTATGCCACGCACCATGTTAACGGCATGAGGTGTGAACGCCACAGTAACACGTTCGCTTGACAGAATGTTCAATTCCTGTTCAATTTCTGCTATGTGCCGGTGTCCTGCTACCTTATAGGGTCTGACTCCTCCGAAACGTTCAGGGTGATGCGAAGCAGTTGTGGGTTTGCTTCCTGCCCCTGAAGAGCCAACCTTCAAATCAGCGATTACGCGGTTCATTTCAATCAAGCCTTCTTTCACAAAGGGGACCAAAGGGAGTATTGTGGCGGTTGCCATACATCCTGGACAAGCGACGAGTCTTGTTTTCTTTATTTCTTCTCTGTGAATCTCAGGCAAGCCATATACTGCTTCCTTGAGCAATTGTGGGCTTGTGTGGTTCCACCCGTACCATTTGTCGTAGTCAGAAGGGTTTTTGAGGCGAAAATCCGCGCTCATGTCGATGACTTTCAACCCTACTTCCAAGAGTTCGGGGACGAGCTTCACTGATCCGCCATGCGGCGTCGCAGTGAACACGACGTCACAATTTTTTTGAAGCTCAGCAATATTCAGAGGGACGAACTTCATCTGAGTAAGTCCACGCAGGTTAGGGTGGACATTGAAAACGTATTCTCCCGCATTCTGGCGAGATGTGACCATAGTTATTTCCACCTGCGGATGAAGCAGAAGCAAACGTAGGATCTCGCTTCCCACGTAGCCTGTCCCGCCGACTATTCCGATTCTCAACAATTTTTTCACCTAATATTACTTTTATTAGATAAGGCTTAGAGCGCCTTCTAAGAGTGGAACTGCTACATTGATTCCTGCGATTATTCGAGTGTGCTCCCAGAATTCTGGGCAGGAATTCGCTTCGTGAAACACTATTCGATATTTGTTCTTTTTCACGCTTTCCTCGATTATACTTTTAACGTTTTTGTAAGGTTCTGTCCTCATGTAGTCGTGAAAGGCAGCTTCCAACTTCTTATTCCATGTCGGGAAGTCACGCAACCGCGTTTCATCTGCCTTGACTCTTCTAGGTCCTTCAAAAGCCAAGTTTGCCTTATCAAGTTCTGATTTTATGTACTCGCTGTCTAAAGTTTTGTTCTCGCCGCACTCCGTCATTGCGTCAAGAGCGAAAACCCATGCTTCATTTTCTTTGCCAAGAGCTTTTCCGCATTTCACCGCCATTTCTCTGACGTAGAGTGGCAATTTTGAGTCGAAAACCAGATTGCCGAGATAAGTATTGGTCCGAAAGTCTTTGAAACCTGCCCTTGCTAAAGCTACAGGATGGCAGACAGGTGCTTTTCTTTTCTCTTTGTAAACTATTATTCTTAAGTCATAAAACCATTTTTGAATGAATTCTTGGGCCACTACACCTACCGGATTTATTATTGAAGCTTTTGTTTCGCTGATGTTGGTGATGATATCTTGGCGGTTTTTGGATAGTAGTATCTGTTTTCCATGAGTGCCTGCGTCAGGTTTGATGACTATCCCTTTCTCAAGGTCGATTTCCTCTTGAAGTAGGTCTGCTATGTCTGCTTCATTATGTATTGTTCTCCCGCTTTTGGTGACGTCGTTCGAGTCGCAGGGGACAAAGACTGTTTTGGGGATAGGAATGCCCTCTATCCAGAAATGCAGCAGAGTCCTGAATTTGCTGAAGCATATGAATTCTATTTGGCTGCTGTTCAGTGTTTCTTTGTCGAGCGCTTCCATCAGATATGCTGCCATAATTCTGCGATTTTTACTCTGCGCCCGGTTCAGAACAACCGCAGTGTTTTTGATTATGCTGGAATAGTCTCTACCTTTGGTTCTGGCATTGAACCCCTTTTTGCCGATCGAAAAAGCAATTTTTCGGAATGGAACAAAAGTTAGATCTATACCTAGTGTTTCTGCAGTCAGTTTCAAACCCATTTCGTCGGCTTCCGAACGTTCATAGAGAAGGGCGATGCTCATTCTTCATTCATCCTGCAGAAAGTAAGACTTTGGAATCTTTGGCTTCATTATATAACATAGAAGAACATAACGGCTATTCGCCCCAGTCTTCTCCTTCTATGGTTAATTCTTGAAGGTCGATGCACCCGCCGTTTACCTGCTTGACTTCGAGTTCAAGTCCGCAGCCTGGACAGCTTAGGATTTCTCCCTTTTCAGTGTCTGCCGGTACACGAAGTTCGGCGTCGCAATCAGGACATTTAGCTTTGTTCATTATCTTCACCTCTTGGGATCCCAACGTTGCATTTGGCTTAATCATTTGTTACCACTTTTTCTTGTCGGAAATGTCTCTTTCATTAACGCGTCTTTCTCTTAAACGTTGCGACTTGTTTGTTACACACATAGCCGTAGATGTTCCATTTGGTACAAGAAAAGTTAAGTGATTCATGAGCATTCTTCGAAAAAAAGTTCTGGGAATGAATATAGCGTAACAATTTGTGCCAACGTTCCAAAGGGTCTTCCGAAATCGTTAAATTTTTTCGCAAAATAACAACAAGCAGGGAAGCAAATGGACAGCAAAGACAAACAGATATTGCGTATTCTAAAAGATGACGGACGAGCAGGTTACGGCTATATTGGCGATAAAGTCGGATTGTCGGAAGGCGCCGTTAGGAAGAGGATTAGAATGCTCGCCGACTCAGGTGTCATAAGGAAATTTACAGTCAAGATTGGTGTGGCTGAAGGTGCCGAGGCTATAACGTTGTTGGCAACTAACCCGTCTTATCCTACGCAGGTTGTCTCTGAACGAATAAGAGCTATTCCCAATGTAGAGACCACATATGAAGTCGCAGGTCAATACGACATAGTAGCTGTAATCAGCGGTATGAACGTGACAGAAGTCAACGAGTGCATAGAGAAGATCCGCCGCGTAGACGGAATAATGAAAACTAATACAATGGTCGTACTGCGCAGTTGGTGAGAACTAAGCCCGAGCCACTCGGAAAGTACCACAAGCATTCTTGGCGGGAATTGTTATTCGCAGCGCAACTGCTTTAAAACTTGGCACATATTAATAGTTGCAGTGAGGCTTTGAATTATGGCAATAGAACAAACCCCTGAGAATAATACTGTACTTTTTGTGTGGTTCAATCATTATGCAGGAGTACTCATCAAAACTCCATCTAAAACCATAATCGTTGATCCCGTAGATGTGAAACCTCGCAGTTTTCCAGACGCAGATGCAATCTTGATAACGCATGAGCATTATGACCATTTGGACCAAAGATTAATTGCCAATATCCAAAAGACTACAGAATGCGTTATCATAGCGGACCCAACCTCAACAAAGGGTTTACAGCATTCCATTCCAGCGGATAAATTGAAACAGGTTCGACCAGGCGACGAAATGAAAATAGGTGAAGTTGCAGTTAAAGCAGAAAAATGTAATCATCCGGCGTCCTCGCCTGTTACCTACATAATCACAAGCGAAGACGGAGTGAAAATATATCATACTGCAGACAGTCTTCCTTTCCCTGAATTGGTCGCTATCGGGGAAAGGGAAAAATTCGATGTGGTTTTCTGTACTGTAGGTATAGCTCCCGGAGCCACGCCGCAGACTGGGTTCGAAATCGCACGCTTGACTAAACCGCAGGTGGCTGTTCCATATCATACGAACTCAAACGTTTATCAGAGAGAGTTCGCGAATATCATTAAGAGAGAAATGCCGAGAACTTCCTGCTTGATTCCGGAACAAAATAAGATCTATCAAGTTGCAAGGAGGAAGTGACTTACATGGCCACAAAAACCGACGAAACAAAGAAAATGGAAATGGCTAAGATTCTTCACAAAATTGATGCGCTGAAATTCGGTGTCTTCAAACTCACCAGCGGGAAAGCCAGCCCCTACTACATAGACCTGCGCGTTGTGCCCAGTTTTCCAGGTGCTTTCAGACAAATATGCGACTTCTACGCAGAGCAGATAACTCACAACATAGGACTGAAAAGCTTCGATCGCGTCGCGGGCGTGCCTCTTGCGGGAATACCTTTCGCATCCCAAATAGCTTACAATTTAGGAAAACCTTTTCTATACGTTCGCAAGGGCGTTAGGCTCCACGGGAGAAAGAGACGGGTGGAAGGCATACTTAGCTCTGGAGATCGTGTCCTCATCGTCGACGATTTAGTCACGACTGGCTTAACCTTGAATAGAGCTGCAAAAGCTGTGAGGGCCGAAGGTGGGATAGTGAAAGAAGCCATAGCGCTCTTAGACAGAGAGGAAGGCGGAAAGGAAAAGCTGGAAAAGAACGGCATAAGACTTTTCTCATTACTGAAAATGAGCGAAGTTGCTAACACACTTTTCGAAATTGAGGCAATAGATGAGGAAAGCCGCAAGACAATCCTGAAACAAATTAAGAAATAGATACAAAAGCGGAGCTGCCTAATCGTAGAAAATTAGGCTCTTTTCCTCCAAGAGTGTGTGAAGCTTCTCCACCGCATCATAAACATCCTGTTCTTTCTTGGCGCCTGTGCAGACCAGTTTTCCACTTGCAAACAGCAGAATCACAACTTTCGGTTCTTCCATTCTGTAGATAAGACCTGGAAATTGTTCAGGTTCATACATTGTTCTTCCAAGTGTGTATGCTGCTTTTTCCAAGTCTATCATCCCGCCTAGTCCAGCTGAAGCCACTATGTTTTGAATTTTCAGTTCGGGTTTGCTAATGATTATTATTCCCCCTTTTTTTAGCTCTTTGACGACTTTCATAACGGCTCTGCGCGACTCCTTTTCGGATTTCGCGCCTGTGCACACCATTTTTCCTGAGTTGAAAATTAAGGTGGCTGTCTTTGGTCTCTTGAGCCTGAAAACTAAACCGGGGAACTGCTCAGGGCGATATTCTACGCCTGGGTATCCTTTCACAACAGCGTTCAGATCAACCTTCTGATTTAGGGTTGCAGAAGCAACAACGTTTTCGATATTAATTACAGCTTTTACCTTTGGCATGCAATTCCTTCCCACTTAATTGCACTTAAATACCTTTTATGAAAGAGGGTTGCTTTATAAACTCACCTATGTTTATGATTATGTCTCTTTCAATCATTAGAGTGCCTTTTTCATTGCTTTTTTCCATACTTTTTGTCTACAAAAGGCTTGGGAATTCCTAATTTAGCAATTTTCGAAAATACTATTTTGGGTTCAGACAGAATTGCGTTTGCCTGCCTATTTGATTAAGTGCTTTGAACTTTGATTTGATCGAGTTCTTGCACTTTGCTTTCTGTTCCTGGATCCTTAATGGTTGGAGTGGTTTTCTCCGGTTCCAGGGTTTCATGTGCTTGCATTCTTGTGACTTGTCTTATCCAGGGAAATGTATTCTTTACAAGTGAAGCAGAACCATTTCTCGCTTTCTTTTATGAATGTTAATGGATGGTAACAATTAGGACAAGAATTGGCTTGCACTGAATCCTGATGGTGAATTTCACGGTTATCTCTTGGATCAGCGATATTCTCATATGTGTTCACGCTTTGGTGTTGGGCTTCGGTCCTTTGATCGGGTTTTTTCCTTTTGTACAAGGGCAGGATAAATTCGACCGCGACCAAGAGTATAATGAGCGCTATAACCAAGGGCAACCCCAAAGAGTTGCGCATGAAAAGCACAATGTGTCCCAAATAAGGAATACGCATGACCACCTTGCCTACGACCTGATCCGCGGAGACTAAACCCCATGGGTCATATTCAGTCTCGCTTATTGGATTTGGCCACCTGTTGATCGGGTTTCCATCGCCTTTCGTATTGAAGCAAAGCTCGCCATCAACAATTTTTTCGGCCGCTATTCGGTGTACAATAAGCTCGTCTGGGTTATTGGGTCTGTGAAAAACGATTATATCACTATTAGGGTAGCTAGGGTTGAGATCTTCAGGGTTCACCCCTTGAACGATTATCAAATCTCCAACGTGGAGTGTACGTTCGAAAATGTCAGAAAAGCCCTCACAAGCTCCATCGTATGGAATACACATACTCCCAGTTACGACCGCCAACGCTGGATAAGGTGTATTCAGGGCAAGTTGTGAACCATACCAGAACCCGAAGACCACTAGAACGATGAGGCCAATAACAACGACCGTTTGGAAATACTCGTTCTTCCAAAGTCTCTTGAAGGTTCCAGTCAAAGACGCGCCTTCTCAAATTGAAGTATTGTTGTTCATAAAGCGATTGATGTTTTAAAACCTAGCGCTTTGAAAAAAAGGAAAAATGAGAGTTTAAAGGGTCGGCCTTAAACCTTTCGTAATTGTGGTTTGGAATATTTCGTGATTGTCAGCTTTAGATCTTCTTTTTGCTTAGCACTTCTCGGAATGTAGCGTTAGCATGACCTTTGGGGCATTCATAAAGCCCGATTTCCAATTGCATTCGTTTGCCTTGTTTGTCTGGTCGTCCAGCCATTTTCCATGTCTTTTTAGGCTTCGAAACCTCAGTTCCACATTTTGGACATTTAGCCAATTGCTATTTCCTCCGTGATGTTACGCGTTTATGTTTTCTCATGATGGCGAATAAATAACTTTCCATGGTGTTCAAATAGAAAACATACATTGGAACATCGAGATTAGACATGTTTTTGTAAAAGAATATGCAACCGGGTTTTAAACAATCAGCATAAGCGTGCCTAAAGATGATCTCCGGAGATTGAACGGTATTTTCCAAATGCGTGTCGTTTACTCGAGGCCTCTGGGCAACTTGATCTCCTGAATGATTGGTCAAGTTAGCAACTGGGAAATGGTCTCTGATCTTCTCCTAAGTCTCTCCGGACTTTGAT
>Ga0105100_10002690_pt1 | contig 10351 bp, 8 predicted proteins | sample PPLLak12cMay2015_2_FD_87033 | JGI IMG/M metagenome (GOLD analysis project Ga0105100, IMG submission 87033) | Freshwater sediment microbial communities from Prairie Pothole Lake near Jamestown, North Dakota, USA - PPLs Lake P8 Core (1) Depth... | ecosystem: Environmental > Aquatic > Freshwater >... | reverse complement strand
TATAGAATTCAGTCATGTGGATATTATACTTGCACCTTGTCCTCAATCGACTACTCTATACTGAATTAGACTGTTATTGTATACTTAGTATTCAACCGAATAATAAATGGGATCGGGGCCCAGCCTCCCGAATTCTCAGATAGGTTTTTAGTATAGGAGGAGATCCTGACATGCAAATTCGATGTCACAACTGCCATAGACCATTTGCGCTCTCGAAAGAGATCGTCCATCTTGCCCTGGATAGCATAATTGCTGAAAACCTCAGTCACTATGATGCCACCTGTCCTCACTGCCGCAGAGTCAACCGTATCTCGCAAGCCGAGCTGAAACGGGCAGCTCCGGATTGGCGCCCTGTCAACCAGCAAGCGGATACGACCACCAGTTGAATAAGCTTCAACGTCTGCATTTCCCCCCGGGCGTGCTGAAGAACGATACGCCTACCCTTCGTGTCACTGTTTAGGGATAATCTAATGACATCTACTCGCTCATTCGCCTCCCCGCAGGCGTTAAAAAATGGTTTAAGTGAGCAGCAATACATCGCTAACGATGAAATTGCTACGATCATGTACTTAAGCCAGCAGTTGGGTAAACCCCTGCTCACGGAAGGACCGGCGGGAGTTGGCAAAACGGAATTGGCTAAAGCGATCGCTGGCGCAACCGGCCGGGAGTTTATCCGCTTGCAGTGCTATGATGGACTCGACGAAACAAAGGCCCTGTATGAATGGGAGTATGCCAAGCAGCTTTTATACACGCAGCTCTTGCGCGATAAGCTACAGGAGACACTTTCGAGCACCACTACACTGACAGAAGCCGCGGATCGCCTTGCACATGAAGAAGATGTCTTTTTCTCCATGCGTTTCCTGCTCCAACGTCCCCTGCTTAAGGCGATTCTTTCGGAACTGCCAACGGTTTTGTTGATCGATGAGATCGACCGGGCCGATGCGGAGTTCGAGGCGTTTCTTCTGGAGGTGCTCAGCGATTTCCAGGTAAGCGTGCCCGAGCTCGGGACACTTTCGGCTGTTCATCGTCCTTTGGTGATTTTAACCAGCAACAACACCCGTGAGCTGAGCGAAGCACTCAAGCGCCGCTGCCTGTACATCTTCATAGACTATCCCTCCATAGAACAGGAAATGGCGGTGGTCCGGTTGAAAGTCCCCGAGCTCTCAGCGAAAATGGCTCGCCAGGCAGTTGAGTTAGTGCAATCGTTGCGTTCAATGGATTTACGCAAATCACCCAGTATCAGTGAAACCCTGGATTGGGCCAAAGCCCTGGTAGCTATAAATGCGAAATCATTAGATGTTAAAACGATGGAAACAACCCTCAGCGTGCTGCTAAAGCACGAAAGCGATTTACAGCGCGCTCGCCGCTGGTTACAGCGTCCATCCCCAGGCTCTGGACCGGGAGACGGAGAGGACTCACGCCTGACTCGCTGGCGAAATTAGGAGCGGTCCATGGAAGAGCGCATCGTCAAATTCATCTCTGCACTGCGAGCTGCGGGTGTACGGGTAAGCCTGGCAGAATCAGCGGACGCTTTTCGCGCCATCGATGAGCTTGGCGTGCAAGACCGCGAAGTCTTCCGCTTAAGCTTGCTTTCCACGCTGGTCAAAGATGCCAGCAGCATCCCCATATTTGAGGAGCTATTCCCTCTCTTCTTCGGCACCAGCGGTGTGCCGCCCCTGCTGAATCTTTCGGATGATCTGTCTCCCGAAGAGGCCAAGATGATTTCTCAAGCCTTGCAGCAGTTCAAGGAGCAGATTCGTCAAATGATGGAGCGCTTGATGCGCGGCGAACAGCTCAGCCAGGAGGAAATGGAGCGCTTGGGGAAATTTGTCGGCTTGAACCAGGCTGACGATTTACGCTATCGGGAATGGATGACGCAGCGCCTTCAAAAAGCCTTACGTTTCCCAGAGATTCGCCAGGCTCTACACGAGCTGGCGGAAATGCTGTCCCAGATGGGGATGGATAAACAACGGGTTGAGCAGTTCGAGCGTCTGATGCAGTCTAACCAGCAAGCCCTGGAAGATCAATTGCGCCAATTCGCCGGGCAGAAGATCGCTGAGAACCTGAGCCAGCAGCCGCCTGATGAGGGTGTGGATGCTCTCCTCAATCGCCCATTCAGCTCCCTTTCGGATAGCGATATGCAGCGTTTGAGAAAAGAAGTACAGCGCCTGTCGGCTGTGCTGCGCACACGCGTGGCTTTGCGCCAAAAACGCGCCAAGGGGGGACAATTGGATGCTAAAGCTACAATTCGTGCCAACCTGAAGCACGGGAATGTACCGATAGAAGTCAAGCATAAAGAGCGCACGCAGAAACCGAAACTGGTGGTAATTTGCGATGTCAGCACGTCTATGCGCTCGTGCTCCGAATTAATGCTCAGCTTATTGTATGCTCTGCAAGACCAGATCAGCAAAACCTATGCCTTCGTTTTTATCGACCATATTGAATATGTCTCCCCCGATTTTGAAGGCAAAGACGCGCGGGAGGCGGTGCATGGCGTATTAGAGCGCATGCCCTCCGGTTATTACAACACTGACCTGGGAAATAGCCTGGAAAATTTCACCCGCAATCACCTGGACACTGTCGACAGTCGTACGACGTTTCTGCTGGTAGGGGATGGACGCAACAATTACAACGATCCCCGCATTGATTTATTCAAAACCCTCACACGACGTTGCCGTCGAGCGATCTGGCTCAATCCGGAAACGCCTGCGCTTTGGGGTACGGGGGATAGCGATATGCTGAAATATGCGCCTGACTGCGATGTAATCTTGAAAACCGGAACTCTCGCCGAATTGACCGTAGCAGTGGACAGGCTCCTTGCTCAGCATTAAAATAGTGAATAGACTTCATCTCAAAAATGGTAGTTTGGGGTGTGTGCGGCGGCAAAGCCGCCGCACACACCCCAATCCCCTCTTATTTTTGAGATAGCTTATAGTTCAACAATTGGGAAGGGAGTAGAGAAATGCCGCGCAAGCTGTTGCTTATCCCCGTTATTTTAGCCCTTCTGGCTCTGGCGTGTGGACCGAATACGCCGACTGCTGCGCCTCCAGCCACTGAAAATGTGATCATCTCGACAGAAGTGCCTGCCCCTGAAACACCTGCCGATAAGGTTTTCGTTCCCAATGTCAGCGCGGGAGAAGATGTCTCCCAACCTAGCAGTGTCCAGGAAGAGCCTGCAACAACACCCGATCCTCAGGTGCAGGTGGAAGCCAATACGACCACGCTCAAAGTGGGTGAGAGCTTGACGGTGACGGGTAAGCCGATTGGCATTGGTTTGCCTTATTATTATCTGATCGTCCGCGACGAAGGAGTACAGGACGCTCCCCCCTTGGTGCAGATCACTTATGATAACCACTCCACACCTCTGGAGGGCAGCAGCCAGGTGTTGGAGTTCGTCTCCGCTGAGGGCAGCATGGAGGTGGTGACCTTTACATTACGCGCTAAAGCAGCCGGCGTCACGACTGTCATGATCAATGCCACCGGTGAAGTCCCCCGCTCCGATGGAACTGCCTGGGGTGGGGAAGGCTCGGGGATTATCTTGATTACGGTTAATCCGTAACTTCTTTACCGCGGCGATACAGGTAATTGATCTCGAGGATCCGATCTCTTAATTCGGCATTAAGAACATCTTCAGAATAGCGCCAGGTCCATTGCCTGCTTGGATTGCTCGGGTAGTTCATGCGCGCCTCGTTGCCGAGGCTAAGCATGTCTTGCATTGGAGCCAGTGAAAAAACGGCGACGGAAGCCCAGCAAGCCCGAATTAAATCCCAGGAAACCTGGCTGCCATCCCGTTCCAGGTAACGGCGGTAAAAATCGCGCTCGCTCTCTTCCACGCGTTCATACCAACCCCGGACGGTGTCATTATCATGGGTGCCTGTGTAGGTCACACAATTTTGAACATAGTTATGGGGCAAAAAAGGATCCTTTGGACCGCCAGCAAAGGCAAACTGTAAGATCTTCATCCCGGGCAGCTCGAAACGATCGCGCAGCTCTTCGACGTCTGGTGTGATGACCCCCAGGTCTTCGGCAATGATAGGCAAATCGCCGAGGGCGTCTCGCACCACCTGGAAGAATTCAATACCCGGGCCTTTCACCCAACGGCCTTTTTCGGCAGTTTTTGCAGTGCCTGGCACTTCCCAATACCCGGCAAACCCACGGAAATGGTCTACGCGCACGATATCTACCTGGCTTAGAACTGCCTTCAGGCGCTCCAGCCACCAGGAATACCCCGATTTTTTATGAACTGCCCATTTATAGATGGGATTGCCCCACAATTGACCCGTTGCGGAGAAGTAATCCGGTGGGACCCCAGCCACGACGGTGGGCATTCCGGTTTTTTCTAGGTAGAAAAGCTCCTTGTGCCCCCACACATCGGAGCTGTCGTGGGCCACGTAAATGGGTATGTCGCCGATGATGCGGATTCCGTTTTCGTTGGCGTAGTTGTGTAAGGCCGACCATTGCCGGAAGAATAAAAACTGTCGGAATGCCTGGCGTTGTATAGAGGTGTGGAGAGACTGGGCAATATCCTTCAAGGCTTGCGGATCACGATCGCGTAAAACGGGAGACCAGGTAACCCACGAGGCTCCCCCATGATACTCTTTCAATGCCATGAACAATGCGAAATCCGACAACCAGCTTGCCTGCGAATGCCGGAAAGCCTCATATTCCGCTGGGTAGCCGGCAGGTGGGTGGTTTTCAAAATTCTTGTACGCGCGGTCCAAAAGGGCGAGCTTCCAGGGGATCACTGCTCCGTAATCTACGCGTTGTTGAGGAAAATCAGGAGTGTCGTCAAGATCGGTAGGAAGGAGCAGACCTTCTTTCAGCAGGATTTCGGGACTGATCAGGAAGGGATTGCCTGCGAAAGCCGAGAAACACTGGTAGGGTGAATCGCCATAACCGGTCGGTCCCAGAGGCAAAATTTGCCATAAATTACAACCCGTACTGGCTAAATAATCTACCCACCGGTACGCTGCAGGACCGAGATCGCCAATTCCAAAATTCCCAGGAAGACTGGTGGGATGCAGGATGATGCCGGAGGAACGCTTATAATTCATAGGGTAACCTCTGTGTCTGGATGTAATCGTCTTCGCGCACGGTATCAGAGAGATAATCCGAGGGGATGACGTCTGTTGCAATCACCGCACCCGGTTGGATGGTGAAATTTGCAGGAACCTGACTGTTTTTGCCCACCATGACGATACGCAACTCTGGATGCTGCCCACCCACGCGAGTGCCTGCACCGATGGTCACGCGCTTATCGATGATCGCGCGCTCGACCACGGCTCCAGCATGGATAACTGCATCCGTTTGAATAACTGATTCGAGAACGACTGCGCCTGGCTCTATCCGCACTCCGGGGGATATCACACTGCGTGCAATGCGGGCATTCACCCCGATCACACAGCCATCTGTGATCATGCTATCCCCGATCTGGGCGTCTTTCGATATCCATGCAGGCGGACGCTCCTCAGTACGCGTGTGTATGATCCAGGAGCGGTCATTGAGATCAATCGGAGGCGGGGTGGTGAGTAAGTCCATGTGGGCTTGCCAGTAGGAATCGACGGTCCCAACGTCTACCCAATAGCCGCTAAACGGGTATGCGATGACGCGCATCCCCCTGGCGACCATGCGAGGCAGGATATCTTTGCCGAAATCATGAGTGCTACCGGTCTTTTCCCGGTCTTCCCATAGTAACTGGTCCAACACTTTTAGATTGAACAGGTACACACCCATGTTAGCCATATTGGAAGGGGGTTGGGCCGGTTTTTCTACGAAAGAAGTGACGTTGAATTCCTTATCCGTTCCGACGATCCCGAAACGTGAGGCTTCTTCCATTGGAACGCGGATGGTGCACATGGTCAGGTCGGCGCCGTGGTCCATATGGAATGCGACCATGGCATCGTAGTTCATTTGATAAATGTGGTCGCCTGAAAGAATTAATACCAGGTCAGGGCTGGTGTTCTTGATAAAACGAAAATTCTGTTGCACCGCGTCAGCGGTCCCCAGATACCACTCAGAAGAGCCGCGTGCCTTGTACGGCGAGAAGATGCGCACACCTCCGGTGAAGTCCCGGTTGAGATCCCAGGGCCCACCTGCTCCGATGTGTTCGATCAAAGAATGGGGCCGGTATTGAGCCAGAATCATGACATCGAAAATTCCGGAATTCACGCAATTCGACAGGGTGAAATCGATAATGCGATACTTACCGGCGAAAGGCACAGCCGGCTTGGTGCGTTTGGCGGTGAGGATCCCCAGGCGTGAGCCTTCGCCTCCTGCCAGAATGACCGCTCGAGTCTTCATGATATGCTCCTCAGGGAGTATTGCCCTTGTTTAGACTGGAACAAATGGTCTCGATATGCTCGCGGGTATGATCATGGTTATCCTGCACGCTGAAACCCAGGCGCCAGAAGCTGCCTTTACGGGCGACCAATTCTGCTGGCAGAATACGTAACAGGGCAACCGTCTCGGTCTGGCTGCGATCCAATTCTTCCAATAAAGCCTGTGCTGTTGGGAAAGCAGTGGTCATGGCAGTGAGACGAGCGGTCAGGTTTGTGTGGTAAATATTCGTAATTTCTTGTCCCTCGATCAGACTGGTGATCCAGGTCTGGATATCGCGCTCCACGGCGATCAAATGGGCCAGATTATCCTTGATGCTCCATTCACCATCCGCTAAAGGTTGAGAGGTGATTTCATCCTCCACATCTTTCAGGCATTTCCCCAAACGATCGATGATTTGACCGTGATGGGTTTGCACGATTTCAGCCAGGGCTTGTGCAGATTCTGGAACACTGGGGAGCGGGCGCGGGGAGAGCTGTATTTTGAACTTGAGCTTCTCATCGCCTCGGTATAGGATAGCTTTGATCGTATCGCCAGCCTGATGCGATTGCAGGACGGAGAACAGACTGCCATAATTGGTAATTTTCTTTCCATCCAGGCGGACGAGAATATCGCCTTTCTGCAGACCGGCAGTTTGCGCGCCCAAACCGTCTACCACGCCAGTGATGAGCACCCCTTTGGTCACCGCGAGCCCCAGGCTTTCAGCTTTTGCGGCGTCGATTTCTTCCCCACCACTAAAACCTATCATGGGCCGGTTCGCAAACCGCAGATCGATGCCGCTTTCCAGGACGGATTGCAGGTTTTCGAGGCTTCTTTTCCAGCTGCGCCGGAATTCACGCGCGACCGGGCGCCATTCCTTGCTGATTCCCAATCCGCTGTGTGTTAAAGTAATTTGGGTGCTTCCATCTTCAGCCGGTTTCAGGATCACTTTTACCTGGGTAATGCCTGGCTCATTTCGTCCATGCCAAGAGAATACGATCCGTTCGTCCGGCAGCAAGGAACCGTATTCTCCACTAGCATAATAGCCGCTATTCCACCACAAATAAAGCCGCCCACCTTCATGAGCATCTGCTTCTGACACATTACACAGCCACTCGCAAAATGCGCTGGCGTGCGTAAATGCGCGATAAATATCCTGACTTGATGCAAGAACGGTGCGTCTAATTTTGATTGTGCCCTTTTTGGTCGCCATCAAAGCCTCCTTGACCTTATGACTATGAAATAATCTGGGATATGATTTCTTTTGAAGCTCTATAACAAGGATTGATACAATTCCAGGTATTGGCGGGCAAAGCGCTCCCAGGAGAAATCTTGAAGCATTCCGTTCTGCTGGATGGCTTCCCAGGCAGCCGGATTTGAGAAAACCTGGATGGAGCGATGGATAGCGTTTGCCAATTGGTCGGCATCCGTCTCTCTAAACAGAAAACCTGTGACCGGTGGGGAGGCATTCAGATCCTGGATGGTGTCTCGTAACCCCCCGGTCGAGCGGGCAATGGGTACGCATCCGTAACGCATGGCGATCATCTGAGTCAGGCCGCACGGCTCGTAGCGTGAAGGGATGAGCAGTGCATCCGCCCCAGCGTAAATCCGGTGGCTGAGGTTCGTGTCAAAACGGATAGCCGCCCGAACTCTTGCCGGGAAAGCCGATTCGAATTCACGCATGGCGGACTCCAGAGGCTCGACCCCGGTGCCAAGGATGATAATTTGCCAGGGGAGATCGTTGATTTGCGCGAACGCTGGGGGGATCAGGTCTATACCCTTTTGTGGATCCAAGCGGCTGACGACCGCAAACAAGGGCAAACTGGGATCTGGATTCAAGCCGAATTCATCTAGCAGACTTCTTTTATTCGCGGCGCGTTTTTCCAGGGATTGTGATGTATAATTTTCGACCAGAGCTTCATCTTTCGCTGGATCCCATCGCTCGGTATTCAAGCCATTCAGGATGCCGGATATATGGGCGGCGCGTGTGCGCAAGAAGTCTTCTAACCCGGAGCCAAACTCGGGGGTCATTATTTCTTGAGCGTAGGTTGGCGAAACTGCCACGATATGATCAGCGGTCAGCAGCCCCAGCGGGAGCGGCATGTTCTGAGCCCACCATGGTAAGGCCGGATCTGTAGAGGGCGGCAGACCGAAGGCATTCATGGCCGGTCCTGCGCCATTGCCTAAATAGGGGAGATTGTGCAACCCCAATACGGTGGCAGTGTTATTAAAGAATGGGCCTTGCTCACGACCCAGAGCATAGATTGCCGGAGCGGTGTGCCAGTCGTTTGCATGCACAATATCAGGTACCCAGTCCAGGATGCGCATCAATTCCAGGGCAGCCAGGGAGAAAAACGTATATTTATGCCCGTCTGCGTTTGTATCAGCAGAATATACCCCGACTTGGGAATGGATCGGCGCGCCGGAGATCAAGTAAACCAGCAGACCGTTTATTTCGGTGATCAGGGCATCTGCAAGTAACGCCCCGGAAGCATGCGGGATATCGAAAGCAGCAACGTGACGAAGGTGAAGCCAGGAGTGCTGTATAGCGGCGTGAAAGGGGATTACCAGGCGGATATCTACCTTGCCAAGAGCTCGTAAAGCAGCGGGGAGGGAGCCGGCTACATCTCCCAGCCCGCCAATCTTAACGAACGGATCTGCCTCCGCTGCTAAGAAAAGGACTCTGATCTTACGCTTCATCCAAACAAATCCTCCAGGGCATGGATATATTTTACCTGATCCGACCGGTTAATTTGAACCACAATGTGATGTTCATCACTTGATGCCTCGCTATGAATGTGATAACTTTAATGAAATAATTGAATGTCGCTAAACTACTTCTGCATCCACGCTCACTTCTACCAACCTCCCCGCGAAGACCCGCTCACCGGTATGATTCCGGTTGAACCTGGGGCTTCTCCTTTCCCCAACTGGAACGAACGAATCCACGCTGAATGTTACCGTCCCAACGCAGAGTTAGGGAACTTTGAGCATATCAGTTTTAACGTCGGGCCAACTTTGTTTCAATGGATGTCGACTCATGATTCAGAGACGATTCGGCGCATAGCTGCACAGGATCGGGTTAATTTCCAGCGTTATGGCGTGGGAAATGCTATTGCCCAGGCCTATAATCATACCATCCTGCCCCTGGCTACTATCCAGGATAAGGTTACCCAGGTTGCCTGGGGAATTGCTGAATTCGAGCACCGCTTTGGACGCCGGCCACAAGGGATGTGGCTGCCAGAAACCGCAGTCGATCTGGAAACACTGTCGGTATTAGCCGACCAGGGAATTAATTTTACCATTCTGGCGCCCTGGCAGGCTGATCGAGACAACCTGGATGTCACCGAGCCATACTGGGTGGCGTTGCCACGGGGCAAGCGTATGGCGGTTTTCTTTTATCACCACGACCTCAGCGGTGGCATCAGCTTTAACCCCTCTCTCACGATCAATGCCGACGCTTTCGCCATTAACAATTTGGCTTCCAATTTTATTCCTGAGAAGATGCAGAAGGGCGAGCCGCAGCTTTTGCTTTTGGCATCCGATGGGGAGCTGTACGGGCATCACCAACCCTGGCGCGATCGTTTCCTGGCAAGACTGGTAGATGGCGCCAGTGCTTACGGAGGTTTCCAGCCTACTTTTCCCGGTTTGTGGTTGAAAAACCACCCCCCACGCCACTGGGTGTACCTCCGCGAATACACTTCCTGGAGCTGCCCGCATGGAGTGACTCGTTGGATGGCTGGCTGCGGATGCGTTCCCGGTGATGGTCAGTGGAAGAAATCCTTGCGCACGGCGTTCAATAGCCTGGCTTCGGCATTAGATGATGTGTATTTACAAGCGGTTCGCCCCCACATCGAACAACCCTGGGAATTGCGACATCGATATATCGAAGTAATGCTGGGTAAACTCCGTGTTGAAGAATTAATCACAGAAGTGGCGGGACGGCGTCTGCCGGCAGAATTGGTCGTCCAGTTTCACCTGCTGTTAGAGGCCCAGCGTGAACGCCAGCGTATGTTCACTTCGTGCGGCTTTTTCT
>Ga0105100_10002686_pt1 | contig 10356 bp, 8 predicted proteins | sample PPLLak12cMay2015_2_FD_87033 | JGI IMG/M metagenome (GOLD analysis project Ga0105100, IMG submission 87033) | Freshwater sediment microbial communities from Prairie Pothole Lake near Jamestown, North Dakota, USA - PPLs Lake P8 Core (1) Depth... | ecosystem: Environmental > Aquatic > Freshwater >... | reverse complement strand
GACAAAGTGACAATAAACTCTTCAGCAGTCCGAAATCCAAAACTTATTTCACAGATTGCCAGGCAGTTTGGCAGTCAGTACGTGGTTGTGGCAATTGATACCGATTTCCAGAAAAATGAATGGATTGTTTTTATTGACGGAGGAAGGACCCCGACCCAGCTGAAAACTGTTGACTGGGCTCTCCAGGCAGAAAAATATGGAGCGGGAGAAATACTGCTTACTTCTATGAATGCCGACGGGGCAAAAACAGGTTTTTCAATTGAAATAACCCGTGAGGTGAGTAAAATGCTAAATATTCCTGTCATTGCTTCCGGAGGGGCCGGGAACATGGAACATTTCAGGGAGGTTTTTACAAAAACAAATTGCAGTGCAGCACTGGCTGCAAGCATTTTTCATTTCGGAGAGATAGCTATCCCGGAGCTGAAGGAGTACCTGTCTTTGAAAGGCATAAACATCAGACATTAGTTAATCCTCTACGTCAATCTGTTTCTACTCATTAAATCTGTGAAACTAAAAAAATAATTAAGAACTGACGTAGAGGTCCACAGAGGATGCACAGAGGCACACAGAGTTATACAGAGATTTTATCAGATAAATATGGTAACAATTGATTTTAAAAAAGGCAACGGACTTGTTCCTGCCATAATCCAGGATAACACCACCTTGCAGGTGCTGATGGCAGGATACATGAACGAGGAAGCATATGAAAAGACCCTTGCGGAGGATAAGGTAACCTTCTTCTCCCGGAGTAAAAACAGGCTCTGGACCAAAGGCGAAACTTCAGGTAACTTTCTTTACGTAAAGGCAATAGCGATAGATTGCGATAACGACACACTGCTTATTAAGGTCGATCCCGCCGGTCCTGTCTGTCATTTGGGAAGCAAATCGTGCTTTAATGAGGAGACGGCAAAGGGATTTATATTCGAACTGGAACAGATCATAAATCAACGGATCGACGATGATGTCCGGGACTCATACACCAACAAGCTCTTCAGGCAGGGAATTAATAAGGTTGCCCAAAAGGTAGGGGAAGAAGCTGTTGAACTTGTGATCGAATCAAAAGATGACAACCAGGATCTCTTTAAGAATGAGGCTGCTGATTTGCTTTATCATTTTCTTATTCTGCTTAAAACCAAAGGAATATCACTTACTGATATTGAAGAAGTGCTTTCAGATCGGCATAAAGAAATCAATTGACCGCAGTGATCGCCAGGTTATAGCAGAGAGCGCAGTAAGAATTTTATAGGCCTCAACTTTGCGAACCCGACTTATACTCTGCAAACTTTGCTGTTAGCAACAGATAATTGAACGTTGCAAAAAATTTAAAATATTCACAATTCTTAATTAAAAACCTTCTTTTTTATTGGATTTTTAAAAAATACATTACTTTTGTGATCCGATAGTGCATAAAAATGAATATCATTTACAACTATTTTGCCCCTTATTTTTACTTCTTTTTTTACTTTAAAAGGAGATAAAGGGATTTTTGTATACTGATAAGAAATTATAGATAAAGCAAGGGTCCCGGAAAAAGGGGCCCTTTTTTTTAATAAATAGAATATGAAAGTAGCGATTCAGGGAGAAAGAGGATGTTTTCACGAAGTTGCAGCAAGGCAGTATTTTAATCACGAAACTATTGATATTGTGCCATGTACAACCTTTGACAGCACACTTAACTCGGTAATTGAAGGAGGAGCCGATCTGGCAATGATGGCAATCGAAAACGCCCGTTCCGGAAGCATACTCTACAACTACAACCTTATCAGGGAGTCGGGGCTGAAGATGCTTGGAGAACACAACCTCAGGGTAGTGCAGAACCTCATGGCACTACCGGGACAGACAATAAATGATATCCGGCAGATCAGGTCTCATCCGATCGCCCTGTCACAATGTATGACCTTTCTGAACAACTATCCTGCAATTACACTTGTCGAAGCTGACGATACGGCCTCGAGCGCCAGGTTAATTTCAGAACATAAACTGAAAAAGATCGCAGCAATTGCTTCCTCAAACGCTGCGGCTATCTACGGACTTGAGATACTTGCAGCAGGTATTGAAACATACAAAAATAACTACACAAGATTTCTGGTAATCGGAGGCGAAGATAAAAGCACCGGCAGCGGAAATAAAATATCAATCTGTTTTGCCACAGGGCATAAACCGGGTTCCCTGGCTGCAGTGCTTGTAATACTTGCGGAGATGAACATAAACCTTTCCAAGATCCAGTCAGTGCCGAGACTTAACGGTGAATGGGAATATATGTTCTATCTCGATCTGGAATTACCTTCAGGTTCCGATGTTGAACAGATCAGATCAGTGCTTGAGAAATATACAAGCAATCTGGAAATTCTTGGAATTTACAATAAAGGAGAAATGCTATATGAGAGTTAATCCTGCAGACCGTACCGCACAGGTACAGGAATATTATTTTTCACAAAAGCTCAGGCAGATTGACCAGATGCGTCAGTCGGGGGCTGATATAATAAACCTTGGCATCGGGAGCCCCGATCAGCCGCCCTCACCCCGTACGATTGAGCAGCTCGCCTCGGAGGCCAGGAAACCAGATGTACACGGCTACCAGAGTTACATCGGCAGTCCCGTATTAAGAAAGGCTTTTGCCGGCTGGTATGGTAAATACTTCAGGGTCGCGCTGGATTACGAAAGTGAAATTCTTCCGCTGATGGGAAGCAAGGAAGGGATAATGCATATTACAATGGCATTTGTCAATCCGGGCGACGAAGTGCTTATACCAAATCCCGGTTATCCTACTTATTCATCAGTAACAAGCCTGGCAGGGGGCAGGATAAAGTACTATGATCTTGATGAAAAAAACGGATGGCATCCTGATCTCGAGGCGATTGAAGCCTCAGATCTGAGCAGGGTTAAACTGATGTGGATCAACTACCCCCATATGCCTACAGGTGCGAAGGCTTCACCTGAATTGTTCGGCAAACTGGTGGCATTTGGTTTGAAGCATAATATCCTGCTCTGCAACGACAATCCTTATAGTTTTATCCTGAACAGGGAACATATAAGCCTGTTGGCTGTTGATTCTGCAAGAGAGATAGCGATTGAATTAAACTCTCTTAGTAAATCCCATAATATGGCAGGTTGGAGAATTGGCATGGTAGCCGGGAACAGAGATTATATCAGTAATATTCTAAAAGTAAAGAGCAATATGGATTCGGGGATGTTCCTGCCAATGCAGCTGGCTGCCGCTGAAGCCCTGAATAATCCTGAATCATGGTACGATAGCGTAAATTCATTGTATGCTGAACGCCGGAAGGTCGCTGAATCGATTATGGAACTGCTGAAATGCAGATTTGACAGGAATCAGGTCGGACTCTTTCTGTGGGGACAAGTACCGGCTGAGGTTCCCGACAGTAGCGCTTTTATCGAAGAGATGCTTCAAAAAGCTCATGTATTCATAACCCCCGGATTTATTTTCGGATCGAAGGGTGAACGGTATATCCGGATCTCATTGTGTGCTGATGAAAAAAGGCTCTCAGAGGCAAAAAAAAGACTGGAAAACATAAAATTGGTGGTATTATAACAATTGAAATTACATACTCCTGGCCACCCGTGGGGAAAATTTAAAACCAATTACCAATCACCAATCACTAAAATGACGACAGCAGTAGTAGGAATCGGACTTATAGGGGGATCACTTATGATTGATCTCCGTAAACGTGGATTTACTGATAAAATAATAGGAGTTGATGCAAACCAGCAGCACCGGAACATAGCAGAACTTTGCGGGCTGGTGGATGAGACCGATTCCCTGGAGAATGCGATTGACAGGAGCGATCTGATAGTTCTGAGCACCCCGGTTGACAGCAACTGTAAAATACTGCCCGTAATCCTTGACAGGATTTACGGCACTTCAAAAGTTGTTATCGACATGGGTTCAACAAAGGGGAGTATTGCCAGAGCATCAGTCAGGCATCCTGCCCGCGGGCGATATGTGGCATTGCACCCGATGGCCGGGACTGAATATTCGGGGCCCCTTGCTGCCATTGGAAAACTATTCGATTACAAAACTGCCATCATTTGTGATCAGGAACTAAGCGACACCGATGCGCTCAGCTTTGTAGAAAGAATGCTAGAAGTTCTGAATATGAAAAAGGTTTACATGAATTCATCTGAACATGACGTTCATGTTGCTTATGTTTCGCATATTTCACACATCACATCTTTTTCGCTTGCGCTTAGCGTGCTTGACAAGGAGCGTGAAGAACAGAACATACTTACTCTGGCCGGAGGCGGTTTTGAAAGTACGGTGCGTTTGGCAAAAAGCAATGCCGAAACATGGGCACCTATCTTTATTGAAAATTCCTTTTATATAATCGAGGTCATTGATAATTACATAGAAAAAATGAACCAGTTCAAAAAGATGATCTCGGAAAAGGATAAAGAGGGCTTGAAAGCCCTTATGGAGGAGGCAAATACAATAAGAAAAATACTGAACTAAAAATAAGTCAACATGGAGACCGAAGTAAAAACCATATCAATCAAAGATTGGAGGGGATATAAGGGAAGACCATTTCTAATTGCAGGGCCCTGCAGTGCGGAGACTGAGCAACAGGTTATGGAAACAGCAGTCAGGCTGGCTGAACAAAAGGAGATCAGCGTGTTCCGTGCAGGTATCTGGAAACCGAGAACCCGGCCTAATTCATTTGAAGGAGTTGGGGTTGAAGGCCTTAAATGGCTGAGAGAAGTGAAAAAAGAAACGGGTTTGATGGTTGGAATTGAAGTAGCCAACGAAAAGCATGTTTATGAAGCGCTTAAATATGGCATAGATATGCTCTGGATTGGAGCCAGAACCTCTGTTAATCCTTTCACGGTACAGGAAATATCAAATGCTCTGACCGGGGTTGATGTAATGGTGCTTGTGAAAAATCCTATCAATCCTGACCTTGAGCTATGGATTGGTGCGATCGAACGTATTGCAAAAGCAGGGATAACACGACTGGGCGCTGTTCACCGGGGATTCTCTGCATATGAGAAGACCGTTTACAGGAACCAGCCTAACTGGCAGCTCCCGATCGAGCTCCGCCGCCGAATACCCGATCTGCCTATCATATGCGACCCAAGTCACATATCGGGTGCAAGGGAATACCTTTACGAGATCTCCCAGAAGGCAATGGATCTGAACTTTGACGGTCTGATGATAGAATCGCACATTGATCCGGATAATGCCCTCAGCGACTCGGCCCAGCAGCTGACCCCGAATGACCTGAAGGAATTATTGAGCCGGCTTATACTCCGCAGTCCCGTCACCTCCGACCCAAAATTGCTTGACATCCTTGGCGAGCTGAGACAGCAGATTGATGTGTTTGACGATCATCTGCTTGATATCCTTGAAAAAAGAATGAAAATTGCTGAAACCATAGGACAGTACAAAAAGGAAAATAATATTACTATCTTGCAAACAACACGCTGGGATGAAATTATTAAAAAAGTTCTGGTAAAAGGTCAGGCAAAAGGTCTCAGCCGCGAAGTGATTGATTCTATTTTCAAGGCTATTCATCAGGAATCGATAAATCACCAGATGAAAATCATGAATAATGGAGTGTCTGACCGGAAGAAGGTTAAATGACAACCATTCAATTTAAAATATGGAAAGATCTGTAGAGCCCTCCCATGTCACAGGCCGGTTAAAAGCCCCTCCATCGAAAAGTATGACCCAGAGAGCTATTGCGGCAGCCATGCTGGCTGACGGGGAGAGTCTTATCCTGAACCCATCTTATTGCGACGATTCTCTTGCAGCAATGAGTATGGCAGTCGGTTTGGGTTCAAGAGTCGAACCTGAAGCTGATGAAATGAAAATAACCGGTTGCAGGGAATTAAAGGAAAAAAAACTCAATTGCGGTGAATCCGGGCTCGCTATCCGGATGTTCTCACCGATTGCTGCTCTCTATCCTGAAGAAATAATTATGCTGGGGTCCGGCTCTCTTAAGAAAAGGCCAATGTTCATGATAGGTGATGCTTTGAATCAGCTGGGTGTAACCTGCATAAGTTCCGACGGATTTCTCCCTCTGACCATCAGGGGACCGCTGAAAGGAGGCAATTGTGAAATAGACGGGTCAATGAGTTCACAGGTGCTTACAGGTCTCTTGATGGCTCTGCCCGTTGCAGAAAAGGATTCTGTGATCAGAGTCAACAACCTGAAAAGCAAGCCTTATATTGATATGACAATCTCAATCCTGAAGGATTTCGGCATAAGTATTTCAAATGAAGGCTATAAATTGTTCACCATACCGGGCGGCCAGAAATATGCCGCAAGGAGATTTGAAGTTGAAGGCGACTGGAGCGGAGCTGCTTTCCTGCTTGTTGCCGGTGCCATCAATGGCAGTTTGAAGGTAACCGGACTTCGTTCTGACAGTTTTCAAAGCGATAAAGGGATCCTTTCAGCAATTGAAAGAGCAGGGGCTAAAGTAAAAATTTCTGCTGACCAGATAGAAATAACAAAGTCGGGGTTGAAAGCTTTTGAGTTCGATGCCACCGAATCACCTGATCTCTTCCCTCCTATTGTTACCCTGGCTTCCTATTGCAGCGGGGTCACAAAAGTAAAGGGGGCGTCACGTCTCTTTCACAAGGAAAGCGACAGGGCATCAGCCCTTTCAGATGAATTTGCTAAAATGAATATCAAAATCGAACTTATGGATGATTACCTCCTGATAACCGGAGGAGAGGTAAAAGGCGCCAGAGTGAATTCGCATGACGACCACCGGATTGCAATGGCGGCCGCGGTTGCAGCCCTGGGTGCATCAGGCACAGTATCTATAAAAGATTCACATTGCGTGGCAAAATCATATCCGGGCTTCTTTGAAGATCTGAGAAAGATCGGAGCAACTGTCGGGGAATAATCGCCTTTTAGGTCAATTCATAAAAAGCTCAATATTTGCAACAAAAACTAATAATATTTCGATAAAACCTTAAAAAAATTCACATTTTTTTTGTAAATTAAAATTTTTATTTATTTTTGGCATGATGAAAAACAGAAGGTTATATACCTGGTCCTGGCGCAGCTTGATCACTTATGCTGTGAATAAGGCCGTTATATAATCTTAAAAAGATATTGATCAAAAAAGGCACGCTTTCACGGCGTGCCTTTTTTATTTAAAAAAATTTACAAACACTTAATACTTAAAACCATGAAAAAGACAACAAAAATTATGCTCAGCGAAAAAGAAATGCCGCGTCAATGGTATAATATCGTGGCAGACATGCCAAACAAGCCCATGCCGCCGCTTCACCCGCTAACGCGTGAACCTATAGGGCCAGAGGCTCTTTCTCCGGTTTTTCCCATGGAACTGATAAAACAGGAAGTATCGGCGGAGAGGTACATTGATATCCCTGAAGAGGTTCTGGACCTGTATAAAGCTTATCGTCCCTCTCCCCTTTACAGAGCCGCCAACCTGGAAAAAGCGATTGGTACCAAAAGCAAGATCTACTACAAGTATGAGGGAGGAAATTATTCCGGATCGCATAAAGCCAATACTGCCTTAGCCCAGGCATACTACAATAAAAAAGAAGGAGTCAGAAGGATCACAACAGAAACAGGAGCAGGACAGTGGGGTAGCGCGATGAGTTTCGCCTGTCAGCACTTCGGAATTGAATTGCTGGTCTTCATGGTGAAGGTCAGTTACAGCCAGAAACCCGGACGCAAACTTTTGATGAATGCCTACAATGCCAAAGTAATTCCGTCACCATCCACCATGACTGTTGCGGGCAGGAAAGTTCTTGAACTCGATCCTGATTCCCCGGGAAGCCTTGGAATAGCAATCTCAGAAGCAATGGAGGTAGCTTCTGAAGACCCCTATACCAAATATTCACTTGGCAGTGTTCTCAACCATGTATCCCTTCATCAGACCATCATTGGACAGGAAGCGCTGCTCCAGATGGAAAAGGCCGGCGATTATCCCGATGTGGTGATCGGTTGTTTTGGAGGAGGTTCCAACTTCTCGGGAATTGCATTCCCATTCCTTCGCGAAAAACTGCTAAACGGCAAGAATGTCAGGCTTTTAGCAGTTGAGCCGGCTTCATGTCCAAAACTTACAAAAGGGAAATTCATGTATGACTTTGGCGATTCAGCAGGAATGACCCCCCTTCTTCCAATGTTCACACTCGGTCATAATTTCATTCCCGAAAAAATCCACGCGGGTGGATTACGTTACCATGGGGCAGGTGTGCTTGTAAGCCAGCTTCTCAAAGATGGATTTGTCGAAGCCAGGGCAAAGATGCAGAGGGAATGCTTCGAAGGAGGAGTGCTTTTTGCAAGGAATGAAGGTATACTTCCCGCTCCTGAATCGAACTATGCAATAGCAGGGGCACTTGATGAGGCAAGAAAGGCTGACCTTGAGGGTGTCTCAAAGACAATTCTTTTTAATCTCAGCGGTCATGGCCATTTCGACATTTCAGCTTATGAGAAGTATTTTGAGAACAATTTGCCTGATCATGAACTTACCGGCGCTGAGATAGAAGTGTCACTGGCAAACAGCACCCTTCCTTCCTGACAGGAATTGTATATTACTCTGTGGCTCTCTGTGCAACTATAAAGAACTTACACAGATTTCCACACAGAATACACAGAGAGACACAGAGAATTTTCAGAATCTAAAAATCAGAGTAGTCTGTCGGATGAAGCAGATATGCGTTCGTCTTTGATGTTGTATTCTTATATTCCTCCATCGAAGAGAGGGTCTTCCATTCGGGTGAATTCCTGAATGCCAGCCAGTGCTCGTCATGCGATTTCATGTCGGCATAGGTTGTCATGTATATCAGCCTTGGCTTCCGGCTCCCCAGCAACACCTGCGCGTAAAAAACAGCGTTGGAGCCTATCTTTTCAAAAATTTTCATCTCCCCGCCCTCATTGAACATATGAATCTTTTTCAGGGCCTTTGCTTCGGTGGCGCTTTCATAGCTTCTCAGTTCATAGATCCTATCCGAAACCGGTGTATCGTATGAATAAACCTTGAATTGCGGCATGTAGGCAAATGCTTTCATGAAAACGCTTTCATATCTGGTAAATGGCGGAGTGGCGACCGGGGCATCAAGAAAATCCTTACCCGCTGACTGATATGTTTTATCATTCTCAAGCGATGCGGTAAGCTTAAAATATTCGTCAGCTGTTTTATACGGAATGAAGACATAAATCATCTTGCCATATGCAGTGTCGGCTTCAACCGGCTTGAAAACACCGACTTTGTTTATTCCTGCACGGTGCATCGCAGGTATCAACGCATCTTTCAGATATTTATCGATGGTCGCGGCCTGACCCGGATCCTTTATCCTGTATATCTTTAATTCATAATACATTTGTTTAGATTGCGCCGAAACCGGACTAATGAATCCGAACAAAATAAATAAGAGTAACAATAATGCCGGAATGGCAGATTTGAGAGTTGCTGTTTTTTTCATGGGTTGATTTTTTTTTAATATTCTTTTGAAAACTTCATAAAAATCTTATTAGCCTTTTCAGGTGTCAGATCGGAACCCGACTGCACATAAAATCTGTGGCGCAGGGTGATTGATTCGCCCTTCGCAAGATTATACACTTTTTTCTCCTGTTTCGGATCATACGCATTCTGGCCCAGGTTATTGACCGAGAACAGGCCGTAACCCCGGGCGTGGGCATAAGCAGGGTAACCCGGATTTTCCGGATGGTCAAATATTCCGAACGCTATCGTCATATCGTCCTTCACACCTGAAAGATATACCCAATCGTTCCTGGTCCCCCAAACGGCGTCACCTTTAAGCCCTGTGCTTGAGGTGAACATACCTGTAACACCTTCGTTATCAGTGGCTTTAACGGTTGTCGGATTCCCTTTGTCGTCAGTAAATATCAACGACTCGTTTGAGGGCATCTCGAAGGCTCTGTCAACCCTTATTGCAAACAGGCCTTCCTTGTTGTCAGTTATGGTTACAGGACCATTTACGGCCGTCAGGGTGGTGATGTGATCAACCGTGCGGGAGGATTTGTCACCCGAAAAGATGTACTTTACATTCTCTGTCAGCACCGTATTGCCTTTATTGTCATCCCAGTTGGTTGTCACTTCAAGCACACCTTTCTTTCCGTCTTCAGCCCTGATAATTTTCTGGTGGGCTATGTGCCCGTATGTTTCCTTACTGTCAGCAGGAATCGCCGAAGAGTTGTTCCAGAAATCGAGGCCGTTTATATTTCCGTGGTTGAACCATAATCCCACCTGATGCGGATGATCAACCCGCTCCCCTTTTCTCGGTTCCAGAGGAAATCCCCTTGTGATCACCGATCCACCGGGAGCAAAAACCGGGTAAAGAAACGGCTTCTCAAAATTCATGGGATAGTTGTATGCGGTGAATAATGACCCGTTT
>Ga0105100_10002684_pt1 | contig 10360 bp, 8 predicted proteins | sample PPLLak12cMay2015_2_FD_87033 | JGI IMG/M metagenome (GOLD analysis project Ga0105100, IMG submission 87033) | Freshwater sediment microbial communities from Prairie Pothole Lake near Jamestown, North Dakota, USA - PPLs Lake P8 Core (1) Depth... | ecosystem: Environmental > Aquatic > Freshwater >... | reverse complement strand
GGCCTGAACCCCGCCAAAGGCCTTTGAGAGATCCGTGACACGCAACAGGGGAGTTTCGCTCATTGATCCACCTCGACCCAGCGCTCGAACTGGTGATATTTGCGCGAAACAAAGTGAAAGATCCCCTCAGGGAGCCCCACAACGAAAATGACCAGAAACATGCCGTAGAAGACGATTCTCAGTCCCCCTAGCGCTCGAAGCGCTTCCGAAAGAGGGACGAGAATGAAGGCCCCAAGCGCGGCCCCTGCAAAGGTGCCTGCACCTCCCACCATGGCGGCGGCAATAGGGAGAATCGAATAGTCGAGCGCAAACACTGGCATGCCCACGAACCGGTAGACATGGGTCATCATGGCACCTGCAAAGGCGCCCACCGCGCTTGCAATAAAGAGGGCCTGGATCTTGAACCAGTAGATGTTGATTCCCGCATTCATGACCGAGCGGTCGTTGTCTTTAATGCCTTTGAGGACCAGACCGTAATCGGAGGTCATGAGGCGCCTAAAACCGAACAAAGCGGCCAGAAGAGCGCCAAGGAGGATATAGAGCTCCAGCCACTTGGATGGAAGAGCCGTGAGCCCGCTGATTCCCTCGGTGCCTCCGAAAATCTTGGTCGCTTCAATCACCCGCTCCAGCATGAGAGGGATGATCAAGGTGACCATGGCGAAGTAAACACCGCGGAGCCGGAGGACGGGCAAAAGCAGAAGCGTGCAGAGAGCGCCTCCCAGGACCGCGGCAATGGGGATCGTTATGAAAGGGCTCATCCCGAAGTAGTGGTTGAGAATTGCAGAGCAGTAAGCGCCCATCCCAAAAAAGAGCGCCTGCCCGAGAGAGACCATGCTGCTCTGGGCTAAGATATCCCAGCTGATGGCCAAGAGAGCAAAAACAGCCACGGAGAGAAGAACTCTCTGCCAGTAATCTCCCAGAACCAGCGGGAGAACAATAAAACCGATGATGGGAAGGAGCCTGGGCGCAGAAAGATAGAACATCTCCCGCCAGGAACAGAGAGCAAAAATGTCCTCAGCCCTGACTTTGATGCCCCGATCGATTCTTTCTTTCCGTTTCGCCATTCCTTACGTCCGCTTCTCCGGCGAGTCACTCGCTTTGCCGGTGACGAGTCCGCCTCTCTGACAAGTCACAGACAGTGTTCAGTGTTCGGTGTTCAGCGTTCAGTATGGGCTCCCAAGGAGTCTTTCCTGGAGACCGAACACTGAACGCTGAACACCGAACACTTCTTCTTACTCGTCACTTAAATTCTCTCTTCCAACTCCTTCTGTTTCCCGTACAGTCCTGACGGCTTGATCACGAGCACGATCAGGATAGCGATCAGGCTCACGATCATGGTCCAGTGGGATCCGATGTAGGTGTCGGTAAAGCGCTGCGCAAAGCCCACGACGAGGCTGGCCACGATCACGCCGCCTGTACTGCCCAGGCCTCCAATAATGGAGACCGCCAGGGCATTGATCAGCACATCATAGCCTTGACTCACAGAGATGGTTCCCAGGGGAATGATAATCGTTGCGGCAATGGCGGCAAGCCCCGCCCCGAAGGACACGCTCAGCGTGGCGATCCAGTCCGAATCCATGCCAAAGGTGAGAGCGGTCCGCTCGTCCTGGGCAATTCCCCTGAAAGCCAGCCCAAGAGAGGTGTAATGAACGAAAAGCCAAAGCAAAACGACCAGGACCACGCTCGCGATCACGATCAGGATCCTCTGCATGTCCACGTACACGTCGCCGATCATGAAACTTTCGTCAATAAAGACCGGCAGCGCATACTCGATCCCGACGAATCCGAGGTACCGGAAGAACTCCAGGATGGCCAAGCCGATCCCGAAGGTGGCGATCACCTCGGAAAGAGCCTGGCCGCGCACTCGCATCAGGATAAAGCGGTACATGAGAGCGCCGATGAGCGCCGTGAAGACGATGGAGAGGAGCGCCGCGACCAGATAGGGAATGCCCACGAGGTAAAGAAGCATCCAGGTGACGAAGGCGGCAAGGATATAGAGCGCCCCGTAGGCAAAGTTGGAGATCCCGCTGATCCCGAAGGTCAGGTTGAACCCGATCGACATCAGGATCAGGATGACGCTGTTGATGACGGCGTAAACAATCGTCCCTAAGAACACGCCTGAAGTTCCTCTATGGATTTAGCTCGAAACCCAAGCAGCTTTGTCAACCCCTGCCGCGTGAGGCAGACCGCTTGAAGGACAAAGGAACAGAAAACAAGGATCCTTCCGCTTTGTGCCTAGGTGCCTTTGCCCCTTTGTCCCTTCATGACTACTTCGCCGGCTTCAAACCTGCAGGAAGCTGGATCTTTGCATCGGCAAGGGCTTCGGGGAACACATTGACCCGTTCCCCCTTTTCGTTCCACTGAAAAACGCAAGCCACTGCAGCTTCTTTCGGGTCCATGCCGAAAACAGCCTGCTGGCCGTCGTCGAACTTGATGCGCCCCATGACTCCTGATCGGTCGGTTTTCTTGATCTCCGCCACCAGGGCATCCGGGTCAAGGCTTCCCGCTCTTTCAATGGCTTCTTTCAGGATGTACACCGATTCCCAAGTGGGGCCGGGACCATGTCCGGCTTCCATGGATTTCCCGAATTTCTTCTCGTAGGCCTTGACGAAATCCACGGACGGGGGAACCTTCTTGGAGGCAATGGCGCTGCCCAATTCAAAATTGACATTGACGGCGCCACCGATTTTCTTCTCAAACGTCTGCCAGGCTCCCGGACCTGCAAGGGGAGAAATGAACCCGGCCATCAGCGCAGGAACCTTCATGGATTTCCATTGCTTCACCAGTGTTCCGCTCTGGGGCATATCGAAAACGGGAAGGATCACCTGGGCGCCGCCGCTGCGGGTCTTCATCAGCGCTGATGAAAAATCAGAAGCACCGGTGGGATAGCTCTCCTGCCCGACCACAGTCCACCCGGTTTTCTCAAAGTAGTTCTTCACGATGCCGTCTGCCGTAGCCCTGGCCCAGGCCACATCCTGGTGCATGATGTAGACCTTGTTGAACCCGAATTCCTTGTTGACGAAAGACATGATTCCCACCAGATAGGTGACCAGGTACTTGGCATTGAGACAGGTTCTGAAAACATATTTATACTTATCCGGCTCCTTCTTGACTTTTTCCTCTGAAGCGGGCGTCATGGCGATCGTTCCCAGCATGGGCACCTTGTACTTGGCAAGGATATCCATGGCCGCTAGCAAGGCTTCTGACCGGAAGGGGCCGATCAGGAGGGCTGCAGGCTTCTTTTCCAGAATGAGCTTCTCGATCCCCATCAGGGCCTCAGGAACCGGTACGCCCGGGGCTGCGTCACGAATGTCAATCGATTCCACCTTGAACATTCTCTTCTCAGAACCGACCTTCACCCCTCCCTTGGCATTGATGTCCGCAACCGCCATCTCCACAATGGCCAGTCCTTCCTTGCCTTCCACAAATCCTGTGGATGTCGGCACACCGATGACAATAGGATCCGCTGCGTACGCGGAAAAGGAGAACACAAAACCCAGGACCAGACCCAATACCGCCAATCGCCTTTTCATGCCTCTCCTCCTTTTTCTTTGGCTTCTTCCATGGAAGTCGCCCGGTTGTGTGTATAAGTTGGACCGGATTCTAATGAAACTTCCCAACAAAAGCAACCCCAGTGTAGATTTTCCTTCTTTTCAAGGTTTTTTCACCGCGTCCACGGCCGCCTTTCTCAATTCGCGCTTCAAGATTTTTCCCTCCTTCCCCTCGCCGCTTACTTAGCCTTCTTGGACGGGCTGACGCCCAACTCCGAAAGCAATCTTCCGACAAACTCCATTCCGTCCGGTTTATAGGCAGGTAAAACCCATGGCATTTCGTGTAAGGTCTTCAGGATGGAAGGCAGGAGGTCAAAAGGGATGGAAATGATTTGCCGGCCTTCGGGAAAAAGTTTCCTGCGCTTCATGCCGTGGCCCAGTCCTGTCAGGTTGTAGTTAAGCTTCCCGCTCAGGTAGGGATAGATGTAGGTCCACGCACACCCTATGGCTGCTGTGAATTTGCTCTCCCACACTTCCCCTGTCCTGTAGCTCATGGCGCGGAGCAGGATTTCGGTCTGATCGGTGTTGCTGAGAAGAATCAACAGATCCGGGTCAAAGGAAAGTTTGTCTAAAGGAGAAAAGGAAACATAGTGAACGACTCCTCTGCCTAATTTGGGAATGTGAAGGTAGAGACGACTTGCAGAGCGGGGCTCTTCAAAAATCCGGAGCCCCGCCCCGAATTCCCCGCTGATAAAAGGTTCCGGGGAGTCGGCCTGCCCCAAAACGTACAGGCCCGCCTCGCAGACATGGTTTTCCGCATCCACGAAAAACGCATTCCCCTGCTGCGCCTTCTTGAGCATTTCACAGAAAGCCATTTTTTCGCTCAGTCTCTCGACGTTGGCCGGTGGTCTGGTCAAGAATTTAACGCCCACGGGCGGAGTCTCGAAGGCGAACCTGTCCAAAATAGAGAAATCTTCTCTGGTGAGAGCCATGGGAGGCGCCCCTTTCAGAATCCCCTCCACCCCCTCACCCCAACCCTCTCCCGCCAGGGGAGAGGGAGTTTTTTGATGGGGGAGGGATTGGTGAAGTTGTGGAATAACATCCAAGGGGCAATTGTTAATAATAGTGCCCCTGGAGTTACATTAGGTTGTGCCTATTTTTTCGTAAAAATGTGACGCAGTGGGGTGAGACCCACTTTCACCACTTTGCCCTTCTGCACTTGGTCAATCCGTATTTCATCAACTCCTTCGATATCTCCCGGACCGTAGGTCAGAGGGGTGCTGCTGATGCCGCCGGTTTCAAGATTCTTGATCCTGTAAAAGCCGTTCTCCAGCACAGCGCGGGGGGTCAGCTTATCAACAGGAACCTTTTCCATGGCAAGCCGCAAGGCTTCAACCTGGATCATAGCCTCAAGGAAGCCGCCCTGGTACATGATGTGGTTGACGAACTTGTTGGGGTGATTCAATTTCTGCGCTTCGATCATGAATTTCACGCCAGGGGCAGGATCGTCCCAAGAGGGGAAGCTTCCGGCGCAGACATACCCGTCACCCAGTTCTTTCATCGCATCAGCGAAGACGACAGCGTGACCAGGCGAAGCGACGCCGAAGGTCATCTTGTAGGGCTGAAAGGGCCCCATGCCAAGCCTCACCATCTCTTTGACCGTCGGCTGGGAACCGGGGTTGATCATGACCCCCAGGGCGAGGTCTACCCCTTTTTCCTTGAGCCATGTCAGTTGGGTGGTCGGCGGGGAGGTCGGCACAAGAGGCACATACTGGATGCCTACAAACTCATACCCGATCTTCTCGAGATAGGCCTTCATCTCAGGAATCTCAATGGACTTGCCCATGGCGTTATCCGCGGTCAGGTAAGCCACTTTCGGTTTTCTCGTTTCCTTCCAGTTGCCTTTGAACCAGTCCGCGATGGCGCCCATGCAATCGGTATAAATCGGGTAATAGGTGAAGCAGCTTTGAGGCGGCGACAGATAGTAGGGTCCGGTGGCCATACTCGTAGCTCCCATACCTTCCTCCCACAGCCTGTCTTTGAGTGCCAGCGCTATAGGAGACCCCGATATCCTGGCGACCAGCATTCCCTTGGCCTTGAGCTCCTCATAGATGGGCAGGGCCTTGGCCGGCTTGAGCTCATCATCCCGCCACAGTACTTCCAGAGTGATATCCGCGGGGAGCTTTTCCGTTCTCCAGGGAGCCAATTTCTTGGTCGTGTTCACATATTTGACATAGTCCTCGAAGGCAGCCAGCACTGCCGCTGAATCCTCAGCAAAAGGCCCGGTCAGCGACTGAGTGCCGCCGACGTACAGAGTTTTCGCATAGGCGGCCGGAACCCCCAGCAACACCACCACCATGATCGCCAATAATGCTACTGCACTCAGTTTGATTCTCCCCATCTTTTCCCTCCTTTTCCGTTCATGGTTTCGTTCACGCGATTCTTGATGGCTTCGCAAGAATTCTCTAAGCCGTCACCCCGGCTCCCGGCTTTCGCCGGGACAGGGTCGCCGGGGTCCAGAACTTCTTGGTATTCCTGGATTCCGGCGTCCGCCGGAATGACAGAAAAGGGCGTTTTCGGACTTCTTGCGAGTTCACCATTCTTCGGCATTTTATAGAACGGTATCACCCCCTTTCACTCTGACACCTCATGGGAGAAAGGCCAAAGCCTGAAGTAGGCCTTGACCATTTCCCAGCGGTGATGAAGTCCCCTTGGTTCAAAAATAAGAAAAATGATGATGACCAGTCCATGCGATATGAGGGCCAAGGACGCGGCTGCCTGGGGAGCAACCGCTGCGGACAAGATCGGTCCCGCCATGGTAACGAGTTCATCCAGCAGCTTGAGGGCCACAGCGCCTAAAACAGCTCCTGTCGTACTTCCCATACCGCCAACGATCAACATCCCCAGGTACCAGACGGAATCCATAAAGGGAAACTGGTCTGTGCTGGCGAAACTATAGTAGTGAATGAGCAATGATCCGGCCACTCCCGCATATACACAACCGATGAAGAATGCCTGCAGCTTGTAACTCCAAAGACTAACCCCCATGACCTCTGCCGCCAGATCATTGTCCCGGATGGCGATAAAGGCCCTTCCTGCCTTGGTCCGCACAATGTTTTTGGCCACCAGCGTGGCCAGACAGGTCAACCCCATCACCAGGTAGAAATAGTTGGTCTTGGAACTCAGCGAAATGCTTCCTATCTTAGCCCTGGGCACACTGAGACCGTCCGCTCCACCGGTAATGCTGTGCAGTTGGATAACCGCCCAAATGATAATAAAATGAGCGGCAATGGTCGCCATGATGAGGTAGAATCCCTTGATCTTTAAGGAAGGGAGGCCGAAGATCAAACCGGCGATACCGGCGGCCAGAGCACCACAGGGGAGAGCCAGCCAGAAGGGGACACCGAGCTTGGCGCACAAAATGGCCGAAGTGTACCCTCCCACGGCCATGAAGCCTGCATGGCCGATTGAGATTTGACCGCAGTAGCCGGTCAAGATGTTGAGCCCGTGAACGCTGATGACCGAAATCCCCATCATGGTCAGGATGGTGAGTATCCTGTCGCTGCAAAAGAGGGGGCATGCAAACAGAAAGACAAGAAAGGCAAGCACACTGCCCCATTGCAGCTTCGAGTGGAAGATAGCCATATCCTGGCCGTAATTTTCTTGAAAGGTTCCTATGCCCAAAGCCATGGCTTAAACCCTCTCGATCCTGACCAGGCCAAAGAGCCCATAAGGCCTGAAAATGAGCACGATGATCATGACAAAAAAGGGGAAGACCTGAGCCAGTGCTCCGCCGGGCAGGAGAGGGTCCAGGTATCCGGCAGCCACGTTTTCCAGCATGCCCAGTATAATTCCGCCTACAATGGCGCCGCCAACGGAGTTCACCCCGCCCAGCAGCACCACGGCGAACGCCTTGAGGCCGATATTCGCGAGTTCCATGTTCGCGCCGGAAACGCCCCCCAGGAGGATGCCGCCGATGACCCCGACCACACTCGCGATGACCCATGACACCGCATAGACGGTTGTCGCTCGGATGCCGACACTCTGAACCACCTGCAAATCCTCGGCTGTGGCCCTCATGGCCAGCCCGATCTTGGTGTAGCGGAAGACGAGCATGAGGATCGCCACACAAATCACCGAGACGATGAGCCCGATCAAGGACTCCGAAGGTACGGATATAGCGCCGACCTTTAGGTTGATCGTCGGCAACAACCCATGGTAGGCTTTGTATTCGGCGCCCCAGAGCAAGGTGGCGATCCCCCCCAATACCGTGGAGAGGGCTATGGTCGCCATAACGACGGCAAGCACCGGTTCACCGAGCAGAGGACGGAGGATCAGGCGTTCGATCAACAAGCCCATGAAGATTGCCGTCACGATCGCCATCACGAGAGCGGCCCATATCGGCAGACCGAAGGTCACCAGGAAGGTGAAGCCGAGATAGCCGCCGATCAGAACAAAATGCCCCTGGGCAATATTGAACACCTCGGAGCATTTGAGAATGATCACAAAGCCAATGGCGATGAGGGCATAGACCATGCCCTGAGCCAAGCCGGTTACCACGAGTTGCAAAAAGAAGGTCATGCGCCAGCTCCTTCAACAGACCGGATTTGAAGCATCGTCCTGCCGGTTCCCGTGCCGGCATCGTCGTGTCCGACCCGCACGTCTACCGGCACCTCCGTCCTGTCCATGTAAATCGCTTCAATGAGTTCCCTGTAACGTTTTTCCAGAAATGCCCTTCTCAGTCTCCTGTTCCTGGTGAGCTCCCCCTCGTCAGGATCGAGTTCCCTGTGGAGCATAACATACTTCCTTATCCTGGAGCCGGGCGACGAGGCGGTGTTCACCCTGTCGATGTCCTGCTTGATGAGTTCGTAAACCTCAGGCCGTTGAGCGAGTTCTGTGAAAGTGCTGTAAGGCACCCTCCTCTCCCCCGCCCACTTTCCAACGCTGTTGTAATCGATGACGATGATGGCCGATGCGTAGAGCCCCTCAGGGCCGGCGAGTATCCATGCATCCTTTATATAAGGACTGAACCTCAGCCTGCTTTCCATCTCTTGGGGGCTAAGGGTCTCTTCATTGGCCAGTCGAACAAGGTCCTTGACTCTGTCGACAACCACCAGGTGCCCGTCATCCCTGACAAACCCTTTGTCGCCGGTGTGGAACCATCCGTCCTTGAGCACTTCCGAAGTCTTCTCAGGATTCTTGTAATATCCGACGAAGGTGCCGCGCTGCCTATAAAGGATCTCGCCGTCATCGGCTATGCTTACTTCCGTTTCCTTGTGCGCAGGTCCGACCGTGTCCAGGCGGATATCCTCATTTCTTGCGCCGCTCAGGGCTCCACCCTCTGTGGTTCCGTAGAGACTCTTGAGAGGGAGATGGAGGGCATGGTAGAACCTTAAGGCATCTGCGCTGAGAATAGTCCCGGTGGTATAGCAGATCCTGGCCTTCTGCAGTCCCAGACTGTGTCTTATGGGCTCAAAAAGGGTGGTGTCGGCCATCCAATAGATCATTCTCCTGAGCAGACCCGGTCTCTCTTTCTTGTACAATGCCTCGGCCATTCGATAGCCCACAGGTATGAGCACTCGAAAAGCAAGGCGCTTGATGGGGTCGGCGCTTGAAATCCTCGCCCTCACCATGGCGGCCTGGCTCTCCCAAACCCGGGCGCCACGGAATACAATGCTGGGGCCTATTTCCATCGCATCGCGCTGCTGGGTTTCAGGCCCTTCGGCAAAGTTGAGCGTGCAGCCTGAAAGAAGGTGACACCCCAAGGCAAGCCACTGCTCGTTGATCCAAACGGGTGGAAGGAAGGGCACAATATTGTCATCTTCAACCCACGAGTCAAGTCGTAGGTGATATTCCGCGCCCGCCCTCAATGTTCTATAGGTATGGACGGCCCCTTTGGGGGTCTCACCGGTGGTTCCCGACGTGTAGACAATGGCACAGACATCATCCGCTTTGCCGCTTTCTACATTGCGCTCAAAGAGCCCCGGATGTTCCTTTTCGTAAGCTTTACCGAGTTCCAGCACCTCCCTGAATCCCATCAGGGCAGGATCCTTGTAGTGGGCCAAACCTTTGTAGCTCCAGAAAAGGACCTTCTTCAGAAGAGGGAGGGCATCCTTGACCTGAAGCAATTTGTCCACCTGCTCCTGGTCTTGCACGATCGCGAAGGAGGCCTCCGAATTCTCGGCAAGGTATTGAATTTCCCGAGGGGTTAGGTCCGAATAGGCACCCACGGCTACGCCGTGGTCGGCTTGCGTTGCCAATTCGGCATAATACCATTCCGGCGCGTTGTCCCCGACGATAAGAACCTTGTCTCCCGCTTTAAGGCCAAGGGACATCAACCCCAGAGCCAGGGATTTGACACGGAGATAATAGTCCTTCCATGTGGAGGGCTGCCAGATCCCATAGTGCTTTTCGCGCAAGGCCCTGCGGGTGTCACCGTAGGTTTCGGAGTTGTCCTTGAGTACCTTGGGCCAGGTATCACCTTTTTCCGAGAACCCATGCTCCATCTCGATCCTTTCGATCTCCATGCAGATTGAAAATTCTAATAATGACGAATCGCCGACGAGTTCGACGGTGTTCAGTGTTCAGGAAAGATTTTTCTTGTGACCCCTTACTGAACACCGAACACTGAACACTTTTTTTCCCCTTACCCCAGCCACCTCTTCTTTCGCCTGTAGTGCTTCACCTCGCGATAGCTCTTTCTGGATCCGAGCGCCGACAGCCCCAGATAGAATTCCCGTACATCCTCATTATCCCTCAGCTTATCCGCGGCACCTCCCATCACGATTCTGCCGTTTTCCATGACATAACCCTCGTCTGCGATCCCAAGGGCGGCCATAGCATTTTGCTCCACCAGGAGGATGGCCATC
>Ga0105100_10002683_pt1 | contig 10360 bp, 10 predicted proteins | sample PPLLak12cMay2015_2_FD_87033 | JGI IMG/M metagenome (GOLD analysis project Ga0105100, IMG submission 87033) | Freshwater sediment microbial communities from Prairie Pothole Lake near Jamestown, North Dakota, USA - PPLs Lake P8 Core (1) Depth... | ecosystem: Environmental > Aquatic > Freshwater >... | reverse complement strand
TGCTCACGAAGTCCGTGTCGCGCTTCCGTGAGCTCATGACGATCATAGGCCAATAAACAACAAAACCCACCAGCCCTGGTACATCTCCACAAAATTGAGTGAGCGAGTGAATGGACATTCCCGCATGTTCCTAGCGGGAATCCATTGGCTTTCGGATGCATGGATCCCCGCCTGAAGCGTGCGGGGATGACGTACACGGAATATGGCCACCTCATTGCTGGGGACCTGTACTCAGCAACTCTGCGCAGCCCACCACTGCCACAGGCGCCTCGCCGCTCCTCTACCCAAGGCGCCTCTAGGGATTGATGGTGGTGACGTAGACGAACTTCCCTCCCTGCACCTTGTTGATCACCATGCTCTTGATGGGATTTCCGCTTTCCCCCATGGTGATGGTGCCCGAAACAGCCTTGAAATCTTTCGTGCTCGCCAGGGCGTCGCGAATCTTGGCCCCGTCAGCCGTACCCGCACGCTTGATGGCGTCGATGGCCAGGAAATATGCATCGGCTCCCAGTGCTCCGAAAGCGTCTGCTTCCTTCTTGTTCTTCTCTTCATAGCGCTTGATGTATTCCTTGGCACGATCCGTCGTGGCAGCCTGCTTGTGGAAATGCCCCGTGAAGTAGACTTCTTCAACCGCAGCGCCGCCAATCTCGATCAGCGCGGCTTCCTGGGCACCATCGCCTGTCAGGATGGGCGTCTTGATGCCGAGATCACGCGCCTGTTTGGCCATGAGGGCATCTTCGGTGTAGTAATTCGGAGCGTAGATCAGGTCGGGTTTGCTGGCCTGGACCGCAGAGAGCTGAGCCGAAAAGTCCTGGTCCCCCGTTTGGATGTACGTCGTGGCGACAATTTTACCGCCTTGCTTCACGAATTCCTTCTCGAAAAACTTGGCCAAACCAACGGCATAGTCCTGGGCCTGGTCGATGATGAGTGCTGCGGTCTTGGCCTTGAGATCGTTAATGGCGAACCTGGCCGCCACTTCACCCTGAAACGGATCGATGAAGCACGCACGGAAAGCGTAATCCTTGCCCTGGTTGACCAGTGGATTTGTGGCCGTAGGGCTCACCGTGGGAATCTTGGCGGCTTCGGAAATGGGATTTCCCGCCATGGAATTGCCACTGATGGCCTCCCCCAGGACCACCGCAACCTTCTCTTTTTCCACCAGCAGCGTCATGGCGTTTGCTGCTTCGATCTTGTCGCTCTTGGTGTCCACCAGCTTCAATTCGATCTTCTTGCCCAGCACCGTGGGCTCCATCTCATTGGCAATCTGGATGCCGGCCCATTCCGATTCGCCGTAGGCCGCGACGGCACCGGTCATGGGGAGATAGACACCGATCTTGATCGTGTCCTCAGCCAGTGCCGGCACCGTGATTGCCGCTGCAAAAAAACCAATCAGGACGGTCAGAGCCAAACAGGTCTTTCGAGTCATCGTCTCCTCCTTCAGAGCAGTTACTCTTCTACGCAAATATTTCTCCCAAGTATTTTAAACGATCTATTACAGTAAGAGCTTCTTGGCTGTCAACCTCAACCGCACCGTGCGAGAGGTAAGCGTGAAGTCCACGATCCGGGCGCTAATACAGAGCGCAGCTCATCTATTCAACCCGGTATGATCGTTATTGGCTGAAGCAACACCACGGCAGCCACAGTTGATCAATCATTCCCTTGCTAAGAGCCTTCCGAATTGGAGTCCTCGGTTTCCCTTTCTCAAAAGAGCCCAGTGCAAATGGGCAGAGGCGAAAAGGAAAGAGTGTTAAAGGTGTTTAAATCGTGCACTCCTCCTCCATTCAGGGGACAAAAGAAGAGTGCCAAGGGAGTGTCCGCTTTGAGCACAACATGCCAATCAACTGACTTGACAGCAATTCTCCTCCCTAGACCTAATCGTTGATACCGTCTCTCTGCAGATTTTTTTGCGCTATACCCAGGGCAAGCATCAAAGATTGTGGTTTCAAGGGGCTGTATTGAACTGCTCGAACTGAACATGAAATGGACTTCCAAAGGAAAACTACATAAAATACAGAATATGCAAAAGGCCCTATTGACAGTCGGCAAAATCGATAGATAATGTACCCGAGTTAAAATGAGAAAAGCTCTTGGACTCCGAAATGCCAGCTCACGAATCCATTGCTCAATACATGCGAAGAGCGTACTTAACGGGAGGGAACGTTATGACAAAGAAGCTTGTCGAAATTGCCGCTGAAATCGTGCAAAATCAGGTGTCCACTAATCCCATGTCCTCAGAAGAGATTGTCTCTTCACTCAAGAACGTGTTCAGTGCTCTTCAGACCATCCAGAAGTCCGAAGCTGAGGGGGCCCCCTTTGAAATGGGCAAAGCTGTTGATGAGGGGCTCGGCACGGAAAGACCGGGGGAAAAGGCGGATCCCAAAAGCTCGATTCTCGAGGATCGCATCATCTGCCTTGAATGCGGAGCCGAAATGCGGCAGCTGACCGCCAAGCATTTGGGAGCTCATGGGCTCAGCCCTCGAGAGTATAAGCAGAAATACGGCTTCCCCATGAAACAGCCCCTTTCCGCAAAGGCTCTGACCAAAGCCCGCAGCAAAGCCGCGAAGAAACGTGGGTTGCCCGAGAATCTGGTCAGGTACCAGGAAGGAAGGAAGCAGAAGAAAATCGAAGATATGGCAGCAGGGATGGATACGCCTCCCACGCCTTCGGGCGCCTCGACAGAACCCAAACCTGCCTCAAAGCGATCGCGCAAGAAGAAAGCGGAATAGGCGGATCATCTCAGGAGCCCCGAGACGCGAAGGGACCCCGGAGCTCCCGAGCCAGTGGAACGACCTCGCGTCCTGTGGCACGAAGGCTGCCGCAAGCTCCGCATCACGTACGGAGGTAGAACCGGTATTCCTTGCCGCACAGCGAGCAACGAAGCAGACAAAAGGTGCCGTCCTCCGACACGATGATGACCGGGGTTCCGCATTCATCACAGCGCTTGCGGACCCAGTAGCCCTGACTCGTTTGTTGAGGCTTCTCGTCCATACTCATGAACAGACAATCCCTGAGACTGAAGTCAACGCACCATGAATAAGCCTCGTTTTTGCCGAGCCCATCATCCCCACCCACACTCGGCACCGCGGATCATAGCATCATCGGGGCTTTGCTCTCCACATTTTTTTCCATGCCGTTCTCCAGCCCCATGCCCCGCAGCGAAGAGCCAAACCCGCAAAGTGGCTCCAGTCAACCGAAGCATGGAGGTCCGATATCTCAGGCCGGTCCAGGTCGACGTGCCCCTCACAGCCGTGGGGCAGGTCGAGACTGAAGCTCAGCCCAACGCCCGGGGCTGCAGAGTCAAGGGCATGCTGCTCGACGTTGAGGGGAACCGGTTGGCGGAAGCCCATGCCGACATGGCTTTCCTTTCCCCCAAGCGGCTGGTCATGATTCCGCAACCGTATCGCAGCGACATGGAGCGGATATTTGAACAAATCAGGCAACTTCTGGCCCAAGACCACCCGTGAAGCCCCTCCCATGTCCGTTCAAGAGCTCCTGTCAAAACGCGCCATCGTGAATATCGCGCACCGGGGAGCCCGTTCCCTGGCTCCGGAGAACACCCTGCCGGCAGCAGTCAAAGCCCTGGAGGTCGGCGCCCACATGTGGGAGCTGGATGTCGGCATGACACGGGATGGGGAGCTCGTCGTCGTCCATGATGCTACCCTCGAGCGCACATCGAACGTGGCAACCGTATTCCCGAAGCGGCGTCCCTGGAATGTCCATGAATTCACCCTCGACGAGATCCGCCAGCTGGACTTCGGCTCCTGGTTCATTCGCGAGGATCCGTTCGGGCAGATTCGCGGGGGATGCCTTACACCAGCCGAACTGGAGCGATTCCGAGGGCTTCAAGCCCCCACCCTCGCGGAAGCGCTCGAGCTCACCATACGCCACCATGGGTGTGTGAACGTGGAAATCAAGGATCTGCGGGGAGCTCCCGGAGACAAGGTCGTGGTCGATAAGGTCGTTTCGCTCATCCATGCATTGAACCTGCGTGACGCGGTTCTCCTCTCCTCGTTCAACCACGATTATCTCAAAGCGGCGCGCCGCCAGGATGCCCGAATCCATCTCGGTGTCCTCACCCACCGCCGTCTCCGCAATCCCCTGACGATCCTGAAGCGACTGGGAGCCCTGACGTATCATCCCAGGCTGTCAGCTCTTGCACCTGACGATGTCCAGATCCTTATTCGCGAGGGTTTCCATACTCTTGTGTGGGTAGCCAATGACACGGGGACATTCTTGCGTCTGCAGCACCTGCAGGTCAGCGGCATCTTCACGGACTTCCCCCAGGACCTCGCCCGCCTGCTGAGCCGCGCCCCATGAAGTCCGTGCTCTCCCCGCCGTTTTTGAGGCTCGTCCTCTTTGCCGCTCTCCCGCAGGAAACGGCGGGCTTCATGCGGAGGACCGGGCCGTGGAGCCGCCTGGCCGCATCGCCCTGTCCAGCGTGGACGAGCGAACGCAAGGACTGCAGCCTCCTGCTCGTGCGGACCGGAATGGGCATGCATCGACTGCCCCGCCTCTTCGAATGGGCTGCAGCGCAGAGAGGCTGCGATCTGGTCGTCTCCTTCGGCTTCGGAGGCGGGCTGACGCCGGAACTGCAGGTCGGCGACCTCTGCCTTTGCAACCGCTTTTTCCGTTGGAGCCCCGATAAATCCACCATCGAGCCCGATGGACTGGCCATGGACGGTCGTGTGTGCGAGCGGATCCTGAAGGCCTTTCACGCCGTTCGAACCTGTGTGGATGTCACCACGCCCCGGGTCGCGTCCAAGTCAGAAATCGGCCGTCATCTGAATCCTCTGACCGGCGGGTCGCCCGCTCTGGTGGATATGGAAAGCCACACCCTGGCCCAGCTGGCCCATGAGGCCTCCATCCCCTTTGTAACCCTTCGCTCCATCAGTGACACGCTCGATGACAAGCTCGATTTCGACCTCTCCTCCATCGCCGACGGCCAGGGAAACATCCGGATTCGTCAATTCGCGGCCATGGTTCTTCGAAGACCCTGTCTGCTCCGTTCCTTCCTCCATCTGTGGCGTGATTCCCGCAAAGCCGCCCTCTCTCTCAGTGAGGCGGCCGCCGCCCTCGTCAGCCTGCCAGCGGATCAGATCCGGGCAATCCTCGAGACTTCCGGGGTGACACCCTGGAAGATGGGGGCTCTTGAAGGATCGCAAAACGCATGGGTGTAGGGCTGTGCCCTGCCGGATGGACAGATCGGGAAGCGTTTCAGGACAAAGCCCCGGGATGGGAAGGATTTTCAGGGGCACCGCCTGCGTCCCCAAAGAGCCGGGAGTCGAGCAACCTGGTTGCTCGGGAAAGGGGGAAATCGCCGAGGTGGCGGGTCACATCACCACGGGAGACCCGGGCCTGCTTGTAGAGCGTGAAAAACACCGCCGTGAGCCCGGTGTAAAGCAGAATCAAAAGGCCGACGGTTCCCAGCAGGTGCTCACCGATCCAGAAGGTCACGGACAGGTTGAAAGCGAGGACGCCGAAGTACAGTGCGGGGCCGGTGAGGCAAAGCCAGGGCCAGGGCTGGTAGCTGCCCGGGGCTGCCTCTTCAAGAAGCGAGATATGGTCCAATCGCTGCAGAGCACCCACCAATACAAAGCCCACCAGCAACCATCCGCCAAAGTTGCTCATGGGGATGCCGAAATAGATACCGGGATGCCTGTAACCGTATATCTGTCCAAGAAACCATCTGTAGCCCTGAAGAGCCACCGGATCGATAATGATATCCAGGAGTACGAAGAGAAAAGCTCCGAGCACGAGGGTACTCCAACCTCTCCGGAGTGAGCGCGTTTCCAGTATGAAGACTCCCCAACCTTTAAAACAAACCGGGCTGAGCAGGAAGATGGCTGTGGCGTAGCTGCAATAGGAGAGAAAGACGTAGGACAGGGAATCCATGAACGGAACCCCCATGACCCAGAGCTCGCTGCCCACGGTGTCTTGGATGTAGTAGTAATCCCCGTAAGGAAATCCCAAGTGGATGGATGAATACTCCGATATCCATGCCAGACCGTATCCTATGGGGATGTAGGCGAGGGTTCGCCTCCAGCCCATGTGCGTCGTACCGGCCAGGATATACATAGCCAGAAAAATGAAGACGTAAGGCCTCAGCAGGATGGTGGACCCGAAAAGGGTCAGTGCCTCAGGCATGCAGATTCCAGCGAATCATCCGGAGGAGGTCGCGGCCGTTCATCTCACGAACGATGGTCGGCTCGTAGCCGCAATGCACCATGCACTGAGCGCATCGCGGATCCTTCCCTGAAGCAAAATGCTCCCAGTCCGTCCTGGACATGAGCTCCCTGAAGGTCGGGTAATGCCCGTCGGTGATGAGATAACAGGGGGATTTCCAGCCTTGAGGATTTCGAGTCGGGTTCCCCCAGGGGGTACACCGCAGAGATCTTTCTCCCACCAGAAAATCAAGGTACACCGGGTTGCTGATGATGGGAAAACGATGCTGCCATCTGCGGATTTCCCGGAACTTGTCCATGATTTCACGGCGAGTGAGGAAGACATCGTTCGTCACTTCCTCATAGCTGAAACCGGGAGCCACCAGGATCCCGTCGACTCCCACAGCCGCCAGCTCCTCAAAGAGGCTTTCCAGATCCGCCACACTGGTTTCCCGGTAAACCGTCGTGTTGGTGCTCACCCTGAACCCCATCGCCTTCGCCTTCTTCACCCCTGCCAGAGCCTTACGGAAGCCTCCATCCCTGCAGATGATGACGTCGTGCACCGATTCCGTGCCGTCGAAGTGAACGTTCCAGGTGAGTCTGGGAGACGGCCGGAACTTGGGCAGCGCCTCCTCCAGCAGAAGCCCGTTGGTACAGAAGTAGATGTGCCTGCCTCTTGAAAGGATCTCCTGAACCAACCGGTCCACAGAGCCATACAGCAGAGGCTCCCCTCCCGTGATGGTCACCACGGGAGTCTGCGCCTCCTCCACGGCCCGAAGGCATTCTTCCAGGCTCATCTCCTGCTGAATCGTCTCATGGTACTCCCTGATCCTCCCGCATCCCGAGCAGGCCAGGTTGCATCGGTGAGTCGGCTCCAGCATGAGCACCAGCGGAAACCGCGCCCGGCCCTGAATTCGGTTCTTCATCAGATAACCGACCATCGACACATACAAACTCAGTGGAAAACGCATTCTTCAATCTCTCATCCAGGGACCGGAGACCGGTCGCGGTGAAGCCTCGTTTGCGAAGGGGACCAGCACGGTGGATTCCTCACCGAAGCTTTCGCCTGTCACTGAAGCAAGTTGGGGGCCCGATCATTTCACGTACCCGTGGCGCACGTACCACTCCACCGCTTCGATGAGCGCCTTTTCAACGGGCGTCTGAGGAAGCCCCAGCTCCGTAACCGCCTTGCTTGCATCAAAGAACATGAGACGCTTGGCCATCTTGACGGCCTCGAGACACACCACGGGCTCCGCTTTCAGCAGTTGGGACCGCCAATGTTCCAAGGCTGCAAGCACCAGCACGGGAGTGTACGGCAGCTTCACGCGAGGAGCCTTTCTCCCTGAGAGTCTTTCCAGCAGTCGGAACAATGCTGCCAGGGAGAGGTTTTGGTTGCCCAGAATGTACTTCTCGCCCACCTTTCCACGCTCGTATGCCAGGTGATGCCCCACGGCGACGTCACGCACATGCACCAGGTTGAGCCCTGTCTCCACATAGGCGGGGATCCTGCCATTGAGGAAATCCACGATGATCCTGCCTGTGGGCGTCGGTTTGTGATCACCCGGGCCGATGGGAGTACTGGGGTGCACCATGACGACGGGCAGACCACGGTCAAGGTACTCTTCGACCTTCCTCTCGGCCAGGAACTTGGATCGCTTGTAGTGGCCCACCATGTCGCAGAAGGACACCGGAGTGCTTTCGCACGACGCAGTCCCATCGTCCAAGAGCCCCAGAGCGCCTACGGTGCTCGTGTAAACAACCCGATGGACCTTCTGCTTCAGGGCCTCAGCCAGGATGACTTCCGTGCCGTTCACATTGTTCTCGTATATCTCATCGGGGCGCGGGCACCAGAGCCTGTAGTCCGCAGCCACGTGAAAGACGGCGCTGCATCCCTCCATGGCGCGGCCGACGTCACGAGCGGACCGGATATCACCCTCGAACCACTTCAATCCTGACCAGGCTTCCAGATAGCGCATGGAGGTCGGGCGCCTCAAGGCATGAACTTCCCAACCCTCATGGAGCAGAATCTCGGCGACATGGCGGCCGACAAACCCTGTGGCACCCGTGATCAAAGCCGTTGACATCTCTGTTCCTTTCCCCGGAAACCTTGCGGCGCACCCCCCCCTGCCGCTGACAAACAATGGCATCAGGCGGGATCAGGAGACCACGGCACCCGGTGTGTCCGGAGCTCAGGGCCGATAACGGGTCCCTAATTAACAGAATCGCACATCCCGTGCAATGGAGAGGGCCGTTTACTGAAGCGGGGACAAGGGAATCGGGCCATGCTGTTGAATCAACGGTTTCAGACAAATCTTCGGGCGGCCTATAGGCCCGCCCGAGCTCGCGGCGACAAACGTCCGGGGTCGGATGGCCATGCTGTTGAATTAGGCTCATCTGCCCGGTCGGCTCGGGTGCCATGGGCTAAGCGGAGCTTGCCCATGCGAGCTCATTCGGTCACGGGCAAGCTTCGCTTGGCCCGTGCCACCCCTTGATTCAACAGCATTGGGGTCCGATGGCGCCGGCATTCTGCAAACGTCGGTCCCCGGTCAGGGCTGCATGCATCCCCGCATCTCTCTTCGTCCCCCCGTCACCTCGTCTCCCGGTCTGCCTCTCCCCCTGTCAGGTTTCCGGCGCCACGGAGGTTTCGATCTTCAGACGATATCGTTCGATCTTGGAGAGGAGCGTGGGACGCGACAACCCGAGGAGCTTGGCGGCCCGCGATCGGTTTCCCCCCGTCAGGTTGAGGGCTTCATGAATGAGCATGGAGGCGAAGCGGTCCATCAACACGTCGAATACATTCTGATTCTCGGCGTCAAACCCCCTCCGGATCCACTGCCGGATGGCCTCATCGAGGGAACCGTTCTCCAGGGCTCTTCCCGGCCCCTCCGCCCCGATGGCCTGGTTCACGTCCTCCGCATCGATGGGGCAGCCACGACTGAAGATCAGGGCTTTCTGGACAGCGTTGGCCAGCTCCCTCACGTTGCCCGGCCATGAATAAGTTCGGAGCAGCGCCTTGGCCATTTCGGTCAGTCCAGGATTGGACGTCTCCATTTCCCTGGCGAATCTCCCGAGAAAATAGTCCGCCAGAAGCGGGATGTCTCCCTGCCGTTCTCGAAGCGGAGGCAGCCACAGGGTCACCACATTCAGACGGTAATAGAGATCCTCACGGAATTTCCCCTGGGCCAGTGATGCTTCCAGATCGCGATTGGTTGCGGCGATGATTCGGACATCGACCGGGATGGGCTCGCGCCCCCCCAGCCGTTCGATGCTCTTCTCCTGAAGGAGCCTCAGGATCTTGGACTGAATACTGAAAGGCATATCGCCAATTTCATCCAGAAATACCGTCCCGCCGCTGGCCTGTTCGATGCGTCCCACACGGCGGGTCGCGGCCCCGGTGAAGGCTCCCTTCTCGTACCCGAAGAGCTCGCTCTCCAGGAGAGTTTCGGGAATCGCCACGCAGTTGATGACCAGGAAGGGCTTTTCAGCCCGGAGACTGTGCTGGAAGACGGCCCGAGCCGCCAGCTCCTTTCCGGTTCCTGACTCCCCCCGGATGAGCACCGTGGCGTCTGTCGGGGCGACACGCCCGATGGCCTTGTAGACCTCCTGCATGGGCTTGCTCCGCCCGATGATGGCATCGGTGGCCCCCCCCCCGCCTTCCGGGGGAGCTTCCAGGTCCATTTGCACATGAGACCGCATGAAACGGCCCGCTTCAATGGCCTGCTGAATGAGATTCAAAATGTCCGGGATGTCGAACGGCTTGAGCACGAAATCGAAGGCACCCATCTTGGTCGCTTCAATCGCCGTCTCGGTGGTGCCGAAGGCGGTCATGATGATGACGGGCAGTCTCGGCTCGATGGCCCTTACGGCCTGGAAGGCCTCCAACCCGCTGATGCCGGGGAGCCTCACGTCCATGATGAGCAGATCGAAGTGCCGGGAGCGAGCCAGGGCGATGCCGGCCTCTCCCGTGGCCGCGGCACTCACGGTGTGGCCTTCCTGCCGCAGCAGCTTTTCGAAGCTGTGCCGCAGCTGGGGATCGTCGTCCACGATCAGTATCTCAGCCATGCAACATCCCCCCTGCACGGAAGCGTGATGATGAACGTGGCCCCCTTGCCCTCGCGAGATCTGAGATTGAGGCAGCCCTTGTGGTCCTGGATGATGCGCGCCGCAATGCTCAGCCCGAGACCGGTCCCCTCCTCCTT
>Ga0105100_10002682_pt1 | contig 10363 bp, 19 predicted proteins | sample PPLLak12cMay2015_2_FD_87033 | JGI IMG/M metagenome (GOLD analysis project Ga0105100, IMG submission 87033) | Freshwater sediment microbial communities from Prairie Pothole Lake near Jamestown, North Dakota, USA - PPLs Lake P8 Core (1) Depth... | ecosystem: Environmental > Aquatic > Freshwater >... | reverse complement strand
CTTTATATCGAGAGAGAATCGAGAACTGAGATGAAAGCCCAAGAACTGAGGGAATTGACCGAGGACGAGCTTCAGCAGAGGGAGAAAGACCTCGTCGACCAGCTCTTCAAACTGCGCTTCCAGCATGCCCTGGGCCAGGTGGAGAACGCCATGAAGCTCCGGAACATCCGGCGGGATCTGGCCCGGATCAAGACCGTGCGCAAGGAAAAGGGCCGGAGAAAGGAATAACGATGGAAGCCAAGCCCATCAAGAGAAAGACAACGAAGATCGGTATCGTCGTCGGGAAGAAAATGAAGAAGACCGTCACCGTCCGCGTCGAGCGGCAGCTGCGCCATCCCCTCTACAAGAAGATCGTCAAGCGGCAGAAGAAGTTCCTGGCCCACGATGAGTACGAGAAGTGCAAGTTGGGCGATGTCGTGCGCATCATCGAGACACGGCCCATCAGCAAGCGCAAGCGCTGGCGGGTCACCGAGATCGTCGGGCTGTCGACGGCCGAGGTCGAGCCTGAGGCCGGGGAGATAAAAGAATGATCCAGATGCAAACGATGCTCAAGGTGGCCGATAACTCCGGCGCCCGGATGATCATGTGCATCACTCCCCTGGGGGGAGGCGTCGGTCGGCGCGCGACCCTCGGCGACATCATCTCGGCGACGGTCAAAGAGGCCGAGCCGGAGAGCAAGATCCCCAAGGGCAAAGTCGTCCGGGCGGTGGTCGTCCGGACGAGGAAAGAAGTCCGCCGCAAGGACGGATCCTACATCCGTTTCGATGACAACGCCGCCGTGATCATCGACAAGGCCGGTGAACCGGTGGGCACCCGTGTCTTCGGACCGGTGGGAAGGGAGCTGCGGGAGAGAAAATTCATGAAGATCGTCTCGCTGGCCCCGGAGGTCCTCTGATGGGCAAACCGGCGCTGAAAAAAGGTGACGTGGTCATCGTCAGGAAGGGAAAGGACAAAGGCAAAACCGGCAAGGTCCTTGTGATCCTGCCGGAGAAAAACCGGGTCATCGTCGAGAAGATCAACTTTGTCAAGGAGTTCATCCGTCCCGACCGGAGCAAGAATATCCAGGGCGGGATCATGGAGAAGGAAGCGCCACTCTCCGTCGCCAACGTCATGATCTTCTGCTCGGAATGCGGGCAGGGCGTCCGGGTGAAGAAAAAGGCGCTCGACGACGGCAGCCGGATCCGGACCTGCCAGAAGTGCGGTCTGAGCTTGGAGAAACAGAAGTGAGGGAGATGCGATGAGCCGCCTGTACGAAAAGTATAAGAACGAGTTCGTGGCCGAGCTGCAGAACGAGCTGGGAATTAAGAACAAGATGGCCGTCCCGCGCCTGGAGAAGATCGTCATTAACATGGGGGCCGGCGACGCGATCCAGAACATCAAGCTCTTGGACACGGCCAAAGCGGAACTCGGGCAGATCACCGGCCAGCTCCCGGTCATCGGCCGGGCCAGAAAATCCATTTCGGCCTTCAAGCTGCGCAAGGGGCAGGCCATCGCCTGTTTCGTGACCCTCCGGAGCAAGCGGATGTACGAGTTCTTCGACCGGCTGGTCAACATCGTCCTCCCCCGGGTCAGGGATTTCAAGGGCGTTTCCCCCAAATCCTTCGACGGCCGGGGCAATTATACCTTGGGCATGAGGGAACAGCTCGTCTTCCCGGAAATCGACTACACCAAAGTCGAGCGGTCCCGGGGGATGAACATCACCATCGTCACATCGGCGCGGAATGACCGAGAGGCTCTTGCCCTGTTGAAGAAACTGGGCATGCCCTTTCGCGAGGCCTGACGGATAAGGAAGGACACCATGTCAACAACATCGGCTTATGCCAAGTCGCTGCGTCAACCCAAGTACGCCATCCGCAAGCACCGGAGGTGCCGGATCTGCGGGCGGCCCAAGGGCTATTACCGGAAATTCGACATGTGCCGGCTCTGCTTGCGCGAACTGGCTCTCAAAGGGGAGATTCCGGGGGTCATCAAGGCCTCGTGGTGAAAAGACGAAAGGATTGAACGATGAGTCAAACGGACCCGATTGCAGATCTGCTCACCAGGATTCGGAACGCCGCGCGCATCCGGAAAAAAGAGGTGACCATCCCTTCCTCGAGGCTGAAGGTGGAGCTGACCAAGATCCTCAAGGAAGAAGGATATATCCGGAACTTCAAGGTGGTCGACGACAACAAGCAGGGGATATTGAATATCGCCCTCAAGTATACGGATGACAACCAGAGCGTCATCTCCGGTCTCCGCCGGATCAGCCGGCCAGGCTGCCGGCTGTTCTGTACCCGGGACTCTGTCCCCAAGGTGCTGGACGGGCTGGGCATCGCCATCGTTTCGACGTCGAGGGGGATTCTGACCGGCAAAAAATGCGAGGACCTCGGAGTCGGCGGAGAGATCCTATGCTATATCTGGTAGAGACGACGGAAGGGAGTGCCTGAAGATGTCGAGAGTCGGACGGAAGCCGATTGCGCTGCCGGTGGGAGTGAAGGTGACGATCCATGCCAACCGGGTCGAGTTCGAGTCCTCAAAAGGAAAGCTCGAGTCGCCCCTCCTCCCGGGGATCGAGGCCAAGCTGGAGGACCAGAAGCTGGCTTTCAGCCGGGCGGATGATTCCAAAGGGATGAGGGCCAACCACGGTCTGGTGAGAAGCCTGGCCAACAACGCCCTGATGGGGGTCACAGTCGGGTTCTCCAAACAGCTGGAGATCGTCGGTGTCGGATACCGGGCCAAGCTGGAGAAAGACGCACTCGAGCTCAGCGTGGGCTATTCGAAGCCGGTGCTGTACAAGATCCCGTCCGGAATCCAGATCCTCGTCGAGAAGGCGACCCTGATCACGGTCAAAGGGATCAACAAGCAGCAGGTGGGCCAGGTGGCCGAGGAGATCAAGCGCTTTCGGAAGCCCGACCCTTACAAGCTCAAAGGCATCCGGTACGTCGGCGAGCGCCTGATCAAGAAAGAGCGGAAGGCGGGGGTGGTCAGTGCATAAAGACAAGTCGGAAACCCGGAAGAAGGTCAAGGCCAGAATCCGCCTGAGGGTCCGGGCGAAGCTCCGGGGCAGCGCGGAACGGCCGAGGGTGTTTGTTTTCAAGAGCAACCGCTATATTTACGCCCAGGCGGTCAATGATGAGACCGGCACTGTGCTCGTCTCCGCCTGCACGTTGGAGAAGGCCCTTAAGGACAAGATAAAGAACACGAAGAACAAGGATGCCTGCCAGAGCCTGGGTCAGGTCCTGGCCGAGCGCCTGAAGGAAAAGAAGATCGAACGCATCGTCTTCGACAGAGGCACGTATCCCTATCACGGCCGGGTGAAAACCCTGGCCGATGCCCTGAGGAAGGGCGGCCTGGTCTTTTGAGGCCGGCCGCCAAGGCGATCAAGGAGGAACGAGAGTGTACCAGGACAAACGGAAGAGCCCGAGAGCGGGAGAAACGGAAGAAACGGAACTCAGAGACCAAGTCATCTCCATCCGCCGTGTCACCAAGGTCGTGAAGGGCGGGAAGAACCTCAGCTTCTCCGCGCTGGCCGCCGTGGGTAACGAGCACGGGATGGTCGGCGTCGGCAAGGGCAAGGCCAGAGAAGTGCCCATGGCCATCGCCAAGGCCGTTGAAGCCGCCAAGAAGCGCCTGATCCACGTGCATCTCGACGGCACGACCATCCCTCATCTCGTCCGGGGTGAGGACGGTGCCGGCACGGTCATCCTCCGGCCGGCGTCCAAGGGGACCGGCGTCATCGCCGGTGGGGCTGTCCGGGTGATCGTCGAGCTGGCCGGAATCAAGGACATCCTGACCAAATCCATCCGGAGCAACAACCCCTTCAGTGTGGCCAACGCCACGCTCAAGGCGCTGCAGCAACTCCGGAATCCGGACGAGGTCTCCCAAAAGAGGGGAAAGGCGAAAGAAGTGATATGGCAGTGAAAAAACACCCGGCGGCAAAGAAAGAGGGCGTCCAGCGCTCGCTGCGCATCACGCTAGTCCGCAGCCTGATCGGCTATCCGCAGAGGCAAAGGGAGACGGCCAAGGGACTGGGTCTGAGGAAGATCAATTCCCAGGTCGTCCGTCCCGACAGGCCGGAGGTCCGGGGGATGATCGCCAAGGTTTCGCATCTGGTGAAGGTGGAGGTCGTGGAGAAATGAACCTGAGCAACTTGCATCCGTCCGTAGGCTCGAGGAAACAGGATAAAAGGCGGGGGCGAGGGCCCGGCTCCGGACAGGGGAAGACGGCGGGACGGGGCCACAAAGGGCAGAAATCCATCGCCGGCTTTTCCCAAAAGAGGGGCTTTGAAGGCGGCCAGATGCCTCTTCACCGCCGCCTCCCCAAGAGGGGTTTCACCAACATCTTCAAGATTGAATACACCGGGATCAACCTCGTCGAGATCGCCGAGATGGCCGGAAAGGAGATCGGTCCGAAAGAGCTCCGGGCGGCCGGGTTGATCAAGAAAGAAACGGAGCGAGTTAAGATCTTGGGACGGGGAGAAATTCCCTCCTCCAAGACGATCCAGGCCCACAAATTCTCCCGGTCGGCGCAAGAGAAGATCGAAAAAGCGGGTGGCCGGGCCGTCATCATCGGGAACCCATAATGTTAGACAGCATCAGAAACATCTTCAGTATTCCGGAACTTCGGAGGAGGGTGCTCTTTACCCTGCTCCTTCTCGCCGTTTACCGGATCGGGGCCCAGATCCCGAACCCCGGGATCAGCGCCGACGCCCTGGCCGAGTTCTGGCAGACCCAGAAGGGCACGATCTTCGGGTTCATCGACCTGTTCTCCGGGCGGGCGATGTCCCGGATGACCATCTTTGCCCTGGGCATCATGCCCTACATCAGCGCCTCGATCATCCTTCAGCTGCTCCAAGTCGTCTGGCCGTTCCTGGAGAGGCTTTCCAAAGAGGGTGAGCTCGGCCGGAAGAAGATCACCCAGTACACACGCTACGGCACTCTGTTGATCTGCTTCATTCAGGCCATGGGCATCGGAGTTTTCCTGCAGAGTCTGCGGAGTCCCGGCGGGGCGAAGATCGTTCCCAACCCGGGAGTTGGCTTCCAGCTTCTCACCGTCCTCACCCTGACCACGGGGACGCTATTCATCATGTGGCTGGGCGAACAGATCTCCGAGCGGGGGATCGGAAACGGCATTTCGCTCATCATCTTCGCCGGAATCGTGGTCGACATCCCGCGCGGCCTGCAGAGTGTCGTCTCCGGTTTCCGGACGGGGAACATGGACCCGCTCCGGCTCATTTTCTTGCTCGCCCTGATGCTCGTGGTCATCGCCATCATCGTCTTCGTGGAGAGGGGCCAGCGCAGGATTCCCGTATCCTATGCCAAGAGAGTCGTCGGCCGGCGGGTCTACGGCGGACAGAGCACACACCTCCCGCTGCGGGTCAACACGGGCGGCGTCATCCCGATCATCTTCGCCGCCTCGATCATCACCATCCCCCAGACCATTGCCCAGTTGATCAAGGTTCCCGTCTTTCAGAGGATCTCGGAGCAGTTCAACATCGGCATGCCGCTCTACAACCTTCTCTATGTCGCCGCCATCATCTTCTTCACCTATTTCTACGTTTCCATCGTTTTCAATCCCGTGGATGTGGCCGATAACTTGAGAAAATACGGCGGGTTCATCCCCGGCATCCGGCCCGGGAAGAACACCTCGGACTTCATCGACGCCACGCTGTCCAGGATCACCCTGGTCGGGGCCGTCTACCTCGCGGCCATCGCCATCCTCCCGGAATTCCTGATCACGGGGATCAAGGTCCAGTCTCTGCCCTTTATCGGCGGGTTCCTGGACGCGAACCTCCCGCGCTGGTTTACCGAGGGGCTGAACGTCGATTTCTATTTCGGCGGCACCTCCATCCTGATCGTCGTCGGCGTGGCCATGGACACCCTGCAACAGATCGAGGCCCAGCTGGTCATGAGGCACTACGACGGTTTCATGCGGCGCAGCCGGATCAGAGGCAGGAGGGGATAGGGAATGAGGATCATCCTCTTTGGGCCTCCTGGAAGCGGCAAGGGAACGCAGGGGGAGCTTATCGAACGCCGTTACGGCTTTCCTAAGATCTCCACGGGCGACCTTCTCCGCCGGGCGGTCCGGGAGAAGACGCCTCTCGGCATCAAGGCGGAGACGATGATGAACCGGGGGGAACTGGTGACCGACGAGATCGTCGAGGGGCTTGTCCGGGAGAGGATCGCGAGTCCTGACGCCCGGCGAGGGTATCTCCTCGACGGCTTCCCGCGGAACCTGGCCCAGGTCCGCAGCCTTGAGGCTATGGATGGAGGGCGGCCCGAAGTCGTCATCGAGATTGACCTCGACACCCGTTCTCTGGTCGAACGCATGCAGGGCCGGCTGACCTGTCGGACTTGCGGAGCGGTCTACAACCTGAAGCTTCAGCAGCCCAGGATCGAAGGCCGGTGCGATGTCTGCGGGAGGGAGCTCTACCAGCGGGCGGATGACCGTCCCGAGGTCATCAGGGAGCGTCTCAGAGTCTACAGAGAACAGACCGAGAAGATCAGGGCTCACTACCAGGCCAAGGGCGTGTTCCATCGGCTGGACGGCGCCGGGCCCGTGGACGACGTGTTCGGCCGCATTTCCGGGGTCCTCGACGCCGAGCTGGCCCGCTGGGATGCGGAAAGAGCGCAGGGATGATCATCTACAAGACTCCGCAAGAGATTGCCATCATGAGGCAGAGCAATCAGATCGTCGCCCAGGTCCTTGCCGAGCTGAGAGCCCTGGTCCGGCCGGGCGTGCGCACGCGGGAGCTCGACGCGTATGCGGAAGCCCGGGCGCGGGAACTGGGGGCCGTGCCCGCGTTCAAGGGCTACCGCGCGTATCCGAGTTCACTTTGCACCTCGGTCAACGAGGAGATCATCCACGGCATCCCCTCAGAGCGTCTCCTCAAAGACGGGGATATCGTCGGCCTCGACTTCGGCGTCCTTTTTGAAGGCTTCTACGGCGACGCGGCCCTGACCGTTCCCGTCGGCCCCGTCGGCTTGGTCGCCCAGCGCCTGATCGCCGTCGTGGAAGCGGCCTTCTACAAGGGCCTCGAACAGATGAAGAAAGGCAACCGCATCTCCGATATTTCCCACGCCATCCAGGAACACGTGGAGTCGGAGGGTTTTTCCGTCATCCGCTCCTTTGTCGGGCACGGCATCGGCCACTCCCCGCACGAGGAGCCTCAGGTGCCCAATTTCGGACCGCCCGGACGGGGGCCCAAGATCAAGGAGGGTCTGACCCTGGCCATCGAGCCCATGATCGCGGCCGGAGACTGGGAGGAAGAGATACTCGAGGACGGCTGGACGGCGGTCACCAAGGACAGGAGCTTGTCCGCGCATTACGAGCACACTGTGGCCATGACCCCCCGGGGGGTGGAGATATTGAGTCTGGGCGAACCGGACAAGCCTCCGGTTTTCTCGCCAGAGGTGAAACGATATGCCTAAACAGGATGTCTATGAGGCGGAAGGCACGGTCATCGAGACCCTGCCCAACGCCATGTTCCGGGTTGAGCTGGCCAACAAGCACCGGATCCTGGCCCACATCTCGGGCAAGATGAGGAAACACTTCATCCGGATTCTCCCCGGAGACAGGGTCCTGGTCGAGCTTTCTGCCTACGACCTCACCAAGGGACGAATCACCTACAGGTTCAAATAAAGGAAAGGCCTATGAAAGTCAGAGCATCGGTCAAGAAGATCTGCCGCAACTGCAAGATAGTCAGGCGGAAAGGCATCATCCGGGTGATCTGTATCAACCCGAGGCATAAACAAAAACAAGGCTAGACGAGGGTAACATGGCAAGAATCGCAGGCATCACGCTGCCGCCGGAGAAGAGGATTGAGATTGGGCTGACCTACATCTACGGGATCGGTCGTCCCAAGTCGAACCAGATCCTCCAGGAAGCCAAGATCGATAAGAATAAGAAGGTCAAGGCGCTTTCCGAGGACGAGATCAACAAGATCCGCCAGATCATCGAGAAGCGCGAGAAGATCGAGGGCGACCTGCGCAAAGAGATCAGCACCAACATCAAGCGGCTGATTGATATCGGCTGTTTCCGGGGAATGCGTCATAAGAGGAAGCTGCCCGTCCGCGGCCAGAGGACGCGGACTAACGCCCGCACCCGCAAGGGGCCGCACGGCCATACAATCAAGAAGCTGAAGGCGTAGCGAGCAAAGGAGGAAAAGAGCCCATGGCGAACGCAACAGCCAAGAAGAAGAGGGTCAGGAAGGAAATCGGGTTCGGAGTCGCCCACATCCAATCGACTTTCAACAACACCATCATCACGATCACCGACCGCGAGGGCAACACGATCTGCAGCACAAGCTCCGGGACGGCCGGGTTCAAGGGCGCCCGGAAGGGGACGCCTTTCGCCGCTCAATTGGCCGGTAAGGAGGCCTCGACGAAGGCCAGGGACATGGGGGTGAAATACGTCGATGTCCGTATTTCGGGACCCGGGGCGGGCCGGGAGTCGGCCATCCGGGCCCTGCAGTCCTCCGGACTCGAGATCAAGTCCATCCGGGACGTTACCCCCATCCCTCACAACGGCTGCCGCGTTCCCCGCCGGAGACGGGTCTGAGGGGATGAAGCGACAAGGAGAGAAAGATGTCGAGACATGGTGATCCTGTTTGCCGACAGTGTCGGGTTGAAAAAACCAAGCTGTTCCTGAAGGGGGACAAGTGTTTGTCCGAGAAGTGCCCCGTGGAACGGCGCGGCTATGCGCCCGGGCAGCACGGCCGGGCCAGGAAGCGTATCCTCGGCTACGGACTTCAGCTTCGTGAGAAACAGAAGCTCAAGAGGTTCTACGGGATGACCGAGAATCAGTTCCGGTTGTTCTTCAGGCGGGCCGAGCGACAGAAGGGGATCGCCGGAGAAAACCTGCTGGCCATGCTGGAGAGACGGCTGGACAACGTCGTCTTTATCATGGGCTTCGCCCGCTCCCGGTCGCATGGACGTCAATTGATCAGCCACGGGCATTTCAGTGTCAACCAGAGGAAGGTCACGGTCCCGTCTTTCATCGTGGATGCGGGTGATGAGGTCAAAATCCGGCCCCGGTCGGCCCAGTACGAGGACATCAAGCAAGTGGTCGGCCAGAACAAGAATAAGACCGTGCCCAGCTGGATCGCGGTCGATTGGGACAGCCTGAGCGCCAAGATCGCCGCCCTGCCCACCCGCCAGGACATCACGCTCCCCGTGGAAGAGCACTATATCGTCGAGCTCTATTCCAAGTAGCCGGGGCGGCACGGAGAGGCAAATTCAAAAGGAGGGAGTATGATAGAGATCGGTTTTCAGCGACCCAAGTTCTTGGAGTGCGATTACGACACCCTGACCGAGAAATACGGTCGGTTCTGGGCGCAGCCTTTTGAGCGCGGGTATGGTGTCACGGTCGGAAACGCCCTGCGGAGGATCCTGCTGTCCTCCATCAACGGCGCGGCCATCACGGCCCTGCGCATCCAGGGCGTCCTGCACGAGTTCTCCACAATCCCAGGTGTTGTCGAGGATGTGACCGACATCATCTTGAATATCAAGGGCATCCCCCTCAACATCAAGGGGGGTCAATCCAAACAGATAACTCTCAAGATAGAGGGCCCGGCCGAGGCCAAGTCGTCGCACATCGTCCATGACGGAGACATCGAGATCCTGGACCCGGACGTTCATATTGCCTCCCTCGACCGGGACGGCAAGCTGGATATCGAAATGATCGTCAAGAGCGGCCGCGGCTATGTCCCGGCCGACCAGAATTTCGACGAAGCCCTGAGCGTCGACTACATCCCCCTCGATTCCTCGCACTCCCCCATCCAGAAAGTGAACTACCGCGTCGAGCAGGCTCGCGTGGGGAAAAGGATCGACTACGAAAGCCTCAGCCTGGAGATTTGGACGACGGGTGCGATCTCGCCTCACGAGGCGCTTTCCCAGTCGGCCAAGATCCTGCGCGACCATTTGGCCATCTTCCTGAACATCATCGACGAGCCGTTGGAGAAGGAGCCGATCATCGCCAAGAAGGAGATCCCTTACATCACCCAGATCGACGTCCTCCTCAAGCCCATCGAGCACCTCGAGCTTTCGGTCCGGTCCTCGAACTGCCTGAAATCGGCCGGCATCGAGCGGATCTACGAGCTCGTCCGGAAGAGCGAGGATGAGCTGCTCAAGACCAAGAACTTCGGCCGGAAATCGCTGGCCGAGATCAAGGAAACCCTGTCCAACCTCAATCTGGGCTTGAGCCTGGACCTCCACCCCAAGCTCGTCGAGCGGATTCAGGCCGAGGTCCAGGACGAGAAGAAACGAAAGGAGCTGAGTGAATGAGGCACCAGGTCAAGGGTCGAAAACTGCGGCGGCCGACCGCCCACCGGCTGGCCCTGCTGCGCAACCTCGTCACCTCCTTTTTGGAGAAAGAGCGGGTCCGG
>Ga0105100_10002680_pt1 | contig 10368 bp, 5 predicted proteins | sample PPLLak12cMay2015_2_FD_87033 | JGI IMG/M metagenome (GOLD analysis project Ga0105100, IMG submission 87033) | Freshwater sediment microbial communities from Prairie Pothole Lake near Jamestown, North Dakota, USA - PPLs Lake P8 Core (1) Depth... | ecosystem: Environmental > Aquatic > Freshwater >... | reverse complement strand
TGAGGTAAAGAAACTTTCCTTGGAGGGTCACACGATTCATTTCGAGGGATACCATGATCAGGCCAGAGACAAGGCTCAGACCAAGTTTCTCCTTCCTACGGGGGTCAGCCTAGGACCTGAGTTAAATACCATGAACCGGGAGGAGGGGCTAAAGGAGCTCGCTCAGATCATGACCAACATCATGGCGGGTCATGAGCTGTTCATCAAGTTCTATTGTCTGGGACCAATCAATTCACCTTTCTCCATCCCTTGTATCCAACTGACGGACTCTGCGTACGTCGCACACAGCGAGGACCTGCTTTACCGCCAGGGGTATCTGGAGTTCCTTCGTCAAGGTAGGAACACTCGTTTTTTTAAATTCGTTCATTCCCAGGGAGAGTTAAAAAAGGCTGGTTTTGGGTTGCTAGTAAGTAAAAACAGGCAGGAAAGACGGGTGTACATCGACCTTCATGATGAGGTCATCTATAGCATGAATACCCAGTATGGGGGGAACAGTCTTGGTCTGAAGAAACTCGCGATGCGCTTGGCAATCAACCGCTGTGCACAGGAAGACTGGCTGGTTGAGCATATGCTCATCATGGGTGTGACCGGACCTGGTGGTCGACTGAGTTATTTCACGGGGGCGTTCCCCTCGATGTGTGGGAAAACCTCGACCGCGATGATGAACGGGGAAGCCATCATCGGGGACGACATCGCGTACCTGCGCGTGATCGATGGGAAGGTCCGGGCGGTGAACGTCGAGGCAGGGATGTTTGGCATCATCGAGGGGATTAATGACACAAACGATCCCTTGCAGTGGGCTGCGTTGACCCATCCGGCGGAAGTGATCTTCTCCAATGTGTTGATTACTGTAGAAAACCAAGTGTATTGGAACGGGAAACCGGGGGTCCGCCCGAAGACCGGCGTAAACTTCTCAGGGGATTGGTTCGACGGGAAGGTCGATGAAGTCGGCAAAGAAATCCCGCCGTCGCATAAGAACGCTCGGTTCACGTTTCGGTTAGATATTCTCCTGAACGTCGATGCGCATCTCCATGACCCATTGGGTGCGGAGGTCCATGGGATCATCTATGGGGGCCGTGATTCGGATACGTCGGTCCCCGTTGAGGAGTCGTTCAACTGGACGCATGGGATTGTCACGAAAGGTGCGTGTCTTGAGTCGGAGACCACAGCGGCGACTTTAGGGAAGGAGGGTGTGCGTGTCTTCAATCCCATGTCCAATATCGATTTCCTCTCGATCCCTATCGGGAGGTATATCCAGAATAACCTTGACTTCGGAGCACGGACCACTCATCCCCCACGGATATTCTCTGTCAATTACTTCCTTCGAGATAGAAACGGTGCGTGGTTGAACGAGAAGAATGACAAAGCAATCTGGTTGAAATGGATGGAGCTACGGGTCAATGACGGAGCTGATGCGCTGCTCACACCGACAGGATCTATCCCGCTCTACGAGGATCTGAAAACATTGTTTGCAGAGGTATTGCAGAAGCAGTACCGGAAACAGGATTACGTCACGCAATTTACGACGCGTGTCCCTGAGAACCTTGAAAGGATACAGCGGATGGAGACGGTCTTCCGAACAAGGATTCTTGATACACCAGATGTTGTCTTCACGATCCTGAAGGAGCAACAGAAACGATTATCTGATGCACAACGCGCCTATGGAGCGTATATTTCGCCAGATCAATGGTGATTCTTTTTCTAGTCCTATGAAAGAAGATTCATCCAATTTAATGAGAGGATACAAATTCACTAAAAGATATATAATTATATATATCCCACAATGCATGTTTTTTTTAGATCTATCTCCGTACTCTTATTATTAATATCGGCTTGACAGTGGATTTGGAAGAACTTGATTGGGACCCGGATATTTTTACAAGGCAAATATAACAATACCGTTAAAACCGTCAAGTGAATTCCCAGGATATCCTTAAGGATGCATAACTGAATGATGGACTAGGTGTCCTTCCAATGGGCGGGTGACAAAGTGGTTAATTATAAAAATTCTGCCATAATAACGCTGGAAATATCGACGAAAATCTTTGAAAACTTTTCCTCTTTTTTTTCTTTTTTTTGTAATTTTTAATGCTACCCGTCGGGATTACGTGCTAGAGGTAATTAGAGAGACCTATCGGCATATATGTAGAAATTGAGGTGGTCCACATCGCTAAAAAATTCTTTATATTTTGAATCGTTATTAGAATAAATTATGTTGAAATGAAAAATCTGATTTTTGTAAAGGGGTGCTTCATCAGTCCTTTCGAGAGTATCTCCTAGAGTACATAATAGCGTGTTATCAGTATCATAAAACAGGGCTTCAAGAGTTACATAATTCGTTGAATCGATATTTTTCATTGCAATATTTATTTTGTATCGAAAACTCGTATTATTATGAATAAAACCATAACCGAGATTGATAATCTCTCCATCTTTATAGCCCTCAGTAACTACAGAATAATTCAAGATTTCAGCCTTTTGAAAATCTCCGATTACTTTTGTTCCATCGGGTAACAACATTGTTTTTTCTTCTCCACATCCACTTAAACAGACAACAAGAAGAAGAAAAATAACCATCCCAATTCCAATATATTGTTTCTTCATATGTTTTTGCCAATCCTTTATTTGTAACTTCGTGTTCCGATTAAAAAAATTTACAAAAAGAAAAAAAGAGAAAGATTATAATGATTGCGATACCGCTTCCACGACCAGAGTTAGTTGTTCTCCTTTTGCATCAATTCCTTTAAAACCTACGATTCCTGGTAGAGAACGGACCAGGTTGATGTTAAAACGAGCGCTGTTGATATCTAGGACAACTTAAGGAGAATCAGTTACTTTTAACTCCTTCACTGGTGTTCCATCACTCCAGAGACCCATAAACCGTTGCTCTGATGTATTCCCAAAACAATATTCCCTGTTTATCCCATAAAAAGCATAATCGGTGAGTGCATCAAACAGTTTCCAGGTAGAATAATAATCCATCGCATCAGTTTTTCCAAACCCAGCTAATGGGATAGTCGGAGTAAGGGGAGCGGAATGATCCGCAATAAGATTAGGAGTACCATATTTATCGGTAACCTGAGTCACGAAGTCCTTATTATCTAAGGGTATTTTATCGGCTCCATAAAAAATTTTTTTTTCCATCCATTCCTTTACAAGTGGATCATCTTCCCCAAAGACTACTATCATCAGGATTGAACCAGGTATTAAACTAAGATTTGTCAACCAAAACCCTGCTTGTACCGGCATAATTGCTTTTGGGATAGGTAGTCCCTCAGATTCAGCCAAAACAGCCATATCACAAGTGATACCACCACCATAAGAATGCCCTACAATAGCAAAATGATCAAGTTCAGGTTTCACATGATCTCCTTGTTCTAATTCATGCAGAGCATTTTTTACCGCGGTTATTGCATTTATATGAAAATGAAAAATTCCGAGTAATGTTGTTTGTTGATATCGAGGATACACCACGATATTGCCCCGTTTTACTATATGAGTAATCCATGTTTGATACCAAAACGGAAACGCTGCCCAAAATCCATGATTAAAAACAATTAACGGGGCAGTAGCTGGTTTTGGATCAGTAGGCTCAAAGACCCAATACTGTAGAGCACCTGATCCATAGCTATGGACGATAACACCGGCATGGGAATAATTTGATCCGCCGGGTCCTGTTGGAGGTTGTTGGGGCGGTGTCGGAGGAGGATTTGGTTTAAAACCTGTTGAAATCTGTCCCGTAAATAAATTGAGGAGAATCAGTGAACAAACAAAGATAATCCATACCTTTTTCATACCATTTCATCCATTATACAATTTTATAACAATATTCTCCTTTAAAAACATATCCTTAAAAATATGCGGAAGAGAAATAAATTTCAATGATTTTTGGGGGTTTTTCGATAGCCTTCCCCGTTTCACGTATATATTTATAACTAACTCCAGAAGTAAAATTAATATATTATGTTATAATTAATAATCTTCAAATGGACGAACAACTTTCACGATCTGTTAATAATTTTTTAAAAAACAATTCGAGATGGATTGCCACTATAATCCTTTTTGTATTATTGTTGACTGACCTTTTACCCGGTACCGTGTCTGCAACTGAAAACAACAATCAATCACATTTCACCCCTGATGAAGAGGGAGATCACTTTCCATGTGGCTGCGAATGGTGGTGTTTCCATTCCTCAGTAACATTACAAACTGGAACACACCTAGACGTACTCATCGAATTCCAATATGAGACAAAAGCAACAAACAGAAGTAACATCTATATCGTCTTTTTTCTCATTTATTGTTTTAACAGGGACACCGGACAGGTCTTTGACTTCACTCAGACCTTTGTGAACAAAGGCAATCAATCAGGTCCATTCTCTTTTAAAAAAAATTATCTAGATGTTCGTTATGAAAATTGCACAATAAAAGGACTTTATCCGTCGTATATGGTGTATGTTGAGAACGAGAATAAAAGCTTCATCATGAATATTAGTTTGAATGCCGTCTCATCGTCTCACTGGATTGCTCAAAATATAAGTAACGGGTATTTTCCTTGGGGATTAGGATGGGCTCGGTATGGATTCATCCCTCGACTAGATGTCGTAGGTAACATCACGTTCAATGGGACAACATCTCGGTCGAGCGGAATCGCATATTATGAGCACTTGTGGGGGAACTTTTCCTATTTTATAACGAGCAAATCACCTTCAGAGTTCAGAGTATTTGTGAAGAATCTACCCAAAGTCATGCCATTTGTGAAATGGATCTGGACAGAACAGTCGAAGACTTACAGTCAACTGAAGCTTAGTACATCCAATCATTACGGTTATGATTGGGCCTGGGGTTCGTTTACAAATGGATGGAGCGTGCACCTTGGCTTTTTCCATACTATGGGCGGGGAAATCTCACTGACACCAGATGGGCAGACGTTTTGGGACTTTGCCGATCTCAGTGTAAAATATTCAAGGCTTCTCTACATTCCAGAAACAGATACGTATTATCCCCTGGATATGAACATAACCGCCCATAGCGGAGATAAAACACTTCATCTTTTTCTAACGACCACCGCTGAGCCGTATCTTGGCATACTCGGCATTTATCCGGCTTCACGTCTATGCTGCGGTGCAGGCGGTATCCAGACAGCAGGTATTATAGAAGGTTATTACACTGATTCCAGTCACAATATTTCTCTTCATGGTAATTGCACTGTCGGTACCTTCAGACAATATCCAACGACACGATTCGAATCTCTAGAAGTGGCTCGGATTCAATCCCCACAGGCTACTGGATTCAGCATTGAAATTGTCTCACATTTGGTAGGTGCAAGACTATACATAGAACGACTCCGACACCCTCACCACCAGTTGAATATTTCTCTTGAGATGAGTCGATCACCATCCCCAGATAAACCCCCGGAACAACCCTATAATGGTACCACACTTTATGTCGGTGGGAGCGGCCCTGGGAATCATACCCATATCCAAGAGACAGTCAATCTCGCACATGATGGTGACACTGTGTTTGTTTATGGGGGAGAATACCACGAGAACGTTGTTGTCGACAAGGCTATTCGGCTTGTCGGAGCAAACAAAGGCGATGTCTTCCTAAATGGCGGAACGAGGGACGCCATCAAAGTACTTGCGAACAACGTGGAAATCACTGGGTTCACAATCGATGCAGAACAGGCGAACAGCTACAATGATGCAGCAATTTATGTTGCCTCCTCTGGGAATCATATCCATGATAACCTTCTTATTAAATCAGAATGGTACGGGATCATCATCTTCAATTCATCCTATAACGTCATTGAAAACAACAGTATCATCGACAATGATATTGGAATCTGGCTCTGCCAGGCACGAGACAACACTGTACGAGACAATATTATCTCACAAAGCGACTATGTAGGAATTTGGCTCTGGCCCTTTGCTCTACACAATACCATCTCTTATAATACCTTTGTCGACAATAAAATCAACGCAAGAAATAATGATGCAACTGCGCGGAATATCTGGTCTCATAATTATTGGGATGATTACATCGGACTACGTTGTAGATATGCCGTTGATCCTAATAATGACGGCATCGGTGTCATTCCATACAGAATTTCTAGTTTCAATCGTGACTTCAAACCTTTATTAACACCAATATCGTAAGATCGACATTAAAACAACTTTACCAAATGTCTCAGTTGAATTTCCCTTTTTACCCTTTCGAAATCGCGGCTAAACTCCTTAGAATTTGATTTTGGTATGATTCACCTAGAATCATCGATTCTCGTACGTAAAAAATGGGATTAAAGTACCAAACTAATTCCTCAGAGGAGAGTTCTCTATCGACGAGATGACCAGAGTACTAGCATTTATCCGACCAAAACAGTTAAAACCGTCCAGTGAATTCCCAGGATATTCTTAGGACGCATAACAACCAAACCAACGCGTAACCAACAGAACGGGCGGGTAACAAAGTGGCTATGTGGCGGACTGCAGATCCGCCTACGAGGGTTCAAATCCCTCCCCGCCCTTGAAACAAAAAAAAGTCCGGTAGGACTTTGTATGATCCGTAAAAAACACTATGTGGAGATAATAATTATTTTTTGTATGTTCTCTGGTCTTGTAACGCAACCAATACAGCAACCAGGGAAGGCAGCACCAATAGAGACACTTCTGATCAATGAAATAATGTATCACCCAGCGGAAAACGAAAATACGAACGAATGGATTGAACTGTACAACCCAACCTCAGAACCGTGGGATGTTGCTGGATGGATGATCGCTGATGAAAAAGAAACAGACATCATCCAAGCAGATCCCGAACATGGGGACGGCACCACCAGCATCCCACCTGGAGGGTATGCTATCATCACAGATAAAGGAACAACCATTGATGAGACTTACAATGTTCCAGAAAACGCAGTACGACTTTCAGTTGATGACAGTACTCTCTGTGGGTACGGGTTGAACAACCAACAAGAAAAAATCATCATCCTCGACCAGGACAGTATTCCTGTCGATGCAGTGGAATGGGGAGAGGACTATGAAGAGGTCCCTGGTGCTCCCTTCGCAAGTATCGCAGAAGGAAACACGCTTGCGCGGTTCTATGAAACCGATACGGATGACACCTCAGTTGACTTCTTTGAAAGCTCATCTCCAACCCCCGGGGCGGAAAATAATCAAGACATACAAAACGAACAACCAGAGGCACCTTCTTCTGAAGAGGATGTTAATCAAGAGAAAACATATGACGAGGAGACCTCTGATGAAAACACTGGAAATCACTCACCCTCCGTTCTCATTATCGAGCTCTATTACGATTGCCATCCAAATATCAATGCCGAATATGTCAAGCTCTTCAACCCTACAAACAGATCAATCGATGTCTCTGGTTGGTATCTTACCGACAAACCATGGAAAGAACCTGATGATCGACCAAAAATGCTCTTCCCAGAACAAAGTCTTCTGTCACCTCAGACGTCGTGTTTTCTTACCAAAAATGCAACCGCTTTCTTCTGGGAAACTGCAACATATTCCGATTATGAATACGCAGTAGACTCTCAGCCAACAGCCGCTCAACTGCTCACCTACAGAACCGTCAGCTTCAGCAATACCGGGGGACTTGTTGGATTCTACTCGGCGAAACATAGCCTCGTTGATCTGATTATCTATGGAGATACTAATGAGTATGTCTCTGGTTGGGAGGGACCACCGATTCCTTCCTCAGGACAAGGAGGTGTCTTGAAGCGGAACAGCATTAATGGAACACCGGTTGATACCAACTCGGCATCAGACTGGGCTCATCAGAGGATTTACCATATCGGACAATCAGATTTTTCCCTTGAGACACTCTCATTCACCGGAGAGATCACCGCCTTTGTCTCACCGGACAACAGTTATGAAACGATAGCAAATGAACTGCGCAACGCGCGGCATTCGATTGATATGAACATGTATGAATTCACCAACCCGTTCCTCTACCAAGAATTACTCGATGCACTGAAGCGGAATGTCACCATCCGCATCTTCATGGAAGGATCTCCTATCGGTGGTATCGACGATCGAGAGATATTCATCCTTGGGAGTCTCGCCTCGCAGGGTGGTCTCATTCGTTTTATCGTCAGTGATGAAGACAACCATGTGAATGCCAGATATCAATTCAACCATGCCAAATATCTTCTTATCGATAATGAAACGGTGATTGTTGAAAGCTGCAACTGGGCGAAAACCGGGATTCCGAAAAATTCAAGCTACGGGAACAGAGAATGGGGCATCCTCCTTCGTAACAAAGAGGTAGCAACAAGTTTCCGGAAGGTGTTTGAGGAGGATTGGAATCCACTCCATTCAGATAGTTATCCCATCGAGGCAATGGATATGACGTTTTTCCCGGATTTTGCCCTGGATTACGAGATTCCAACGGGTTCTTATCTCCCGCAATTCACTGCAAAGACTGTCACCGGACCGTGTACCGTCACACCGGTGTTTTCCCCCGATACCAGTGAACAGGCACTTCTTGATGTGATTGATGCTGCCACAAACACCATCTATGTACAACAATTGTATATTTACAAAGACTGGGGTGAATCACCTAGTCTGCTGGTCGAACATCTGGTGAACAAATCCTTGGAAGGCGTCCAGATTCAAGTCATCCTCGATTATAATAGAGAATACGAAAAGACGAGTACAATGCTCGAAGAAACCAAGGCGTACCTTGAAATCTATGGAATTAAAGTGAAATTCATAAGTAACGAATGGTCACCCTTTACCACTATCCACAACAAGGGAATGATCATCGATAATACCACCGTTCTGATCTCAAGCATCAATTGGAACGAACAATCAGTCCGGAAAAACCGTGAAGCAGGAGTCCTGGTACAGAACCAAGAGATTGCCTCCTATTACGCGACCGTGTTCCTCTTTGATTGGAATCTTGAACCTTGCACAACGAACATGTCTGGTTCCTTGTGGGCAGACTATAAATACCTCGTGCTGATTGCCGTACTGGTTTGCATCACTCTCGTGTTGATTGCACGAGATTGGAGAAAACGAAAATGGATCTAATGTTTCCACCATCTGTCGTTTCCCTTATCGCGATCTGCATCATGATTGGGACGATTGTGGTTGCGTATCTGAAAAAATTTTCCCTGACCTATTCGATTATCATTGGGAATTTCTTTGTTTTTCTGATCAGCCTGTTCTTCTCCACTGAAATCATCAACGAACTGGGGTTCCGCCCAATTTACCTCTCACTAGAATTACTGCCGAATATTTATACGTTATTTACGTCCATGTTCGTGCATAGCGACTTTTTACATATCCTAGGGAACATGTTCGTGTTCTTCTTCATGGGTATCGCCTTCGAACAACGGATAGGAGCAAAAAAATTCCTGCTTATCTATCTCATAACTGGGGTCTGTGGTGCCTTGACACATTCCCTGCTGAACATCGACTCACCTATCCCGCTCATTGGTGCCTCGGGAGCGATTTTTGGTATCCTTGGAGCGTTTGCTTACGCCTACCCCCGAGACGAAATCGTCATGCCGGTTCCTATTGGAATTATGTTTATCATGCGCATTAAGGTCATCTATGCTACTATCCTGTTCGCGGTCTTTGAGACCATTGTTGTGATGTTCTCAGTGCAGGATAGCACCGCTCATTTCGCGCATCTAGGAGGATTAGCCAGCGGCGTGGTTCTTGCCGCAGTACTCCTCAGGAACAGGGCAGAGAAACAGACGCAAACAACGACCATGGGACCATTGGATTACATGGAAATCAAAAAAGGAGACACGATTAACTTTTCTCATTTAACAAACCTGGTAAAGACCCCAGAGGATAAGAAAATACTGCAGCGTATCGAAAAGGAAAACGTGTTACAGGTGCGAGACATATGGCTTGAGCATTTCCTGGAGAAGATCACCTGCCCGGTGTGCAACCGTCCGTTGAACCATCTGGACAGGAAGATCTGGTGCGAGCAGAATCATTTCCACACCGATTACTAAAGACCTAGGCTTTCGAGAGTCCCGCTCACTCCGACAAAATAGAGGGCTGAGAGAACATATCCAAGGATTGCTCCGCTACACAGTAACGGCAGCCCTGCCTGTGGTTTTCCTTTTATCACAAACGTCATCAGCACCAGAAAACCGATTAATGTACCAACAAGGACTGAGAGGGCGACTGGGAACCCGTTCGGGATGGTATGATACGCGGCGACCACCAGGATGCCTGGCATGACGATATCCCCAAGCCCCATGAAGAACGCGTCCCGCTCCTCATGGTCTTTGAGTTTCTCCTTTAAGCTCTTTGTCTCTTGTATCACCGAACAGCGCCGTATTTTTGGCCACACAAGCAGCACAGGGAGTATTAAGTACACCAC
>Ga0105100_10002679_pt1 | contig 10369 bp, 7 predicted proteins | sample PPLLak12cMay2015_2_FD_87033 | JGI IMG/M metagenome (GOLD analysis project Ga0105100, IMG submission 87033) | Freshwater sediment microbial communities from Prairie Pothole Lake near Jamestown, North Dakota, USA - PPLs Lake P8 Core (1) Depth... | ecosystem: Environmental > Aquatic > Freshwater >... | reverse complement strand
GAGCTTCGCAAGCGTGAACTGCCGCAAAGCCTCGTCGTCTATCGTCACGCCCAGGCCGGGAGCGGCCGGCACGTCGATGGTGCTATCGGAGTTCAGGATAAAGCGCTCATGCGTGATGTCGCGCGAAAAATAGCGCTCGGAGGCCGAAATGTCGCCGGGCAACGTGAAACCGGGCAGGGACGCAATCGCCAGGTTGGAGGCGCGGCCCACGCCGGTTTCCAGCATGCCGCCGCACCAGACCGGCATATCCTGCGCGCGGCACATGTCATGGATTTCCAGCCCCTGGCTCAAGCCGCCAACACGTCCCGGCTTGATGTTGATGATGCGACAGGCCTCCATCTCGATGGCATAGCGCGCATGACGCGGCGAGACCACGCTCTCATCCAGACAGATCGGCGTTTTGAACTGCGCCTGCAATTTGCGGTGGTCCCAGATGTCATCCTCGAAGAGCGGCTGTTCGATGAGAAGCAGGTCTAACTGGTCTAATGGTCGTAAAGTCGCACTGGTCTCCAGCGAATATGCTGAGTTGGCGTCCACCTGAAGACGAATACCCGGAAAAGCTTTACGAACTGCGGACGTGTCTTCGACATCGCGCCCAGGTTTGATCTTGATCTTGAGACGGTTATAACCCTGGGCGACATACCCTTCGGCGGTTCGGACCAATGCCGAGGCTGATTCTTGAATACCGATCGAAACTCCAACCTCGACCTTATCTCGCACCCCGCCGAACATCTCCTTGAGCGACTTTCCATCCCGCTTGCCGAGTAAATCCCAGAGCGCCATTTCCACGCCTGCCTTTGCCAGGTGATGCCCGCGGATGCCCGCCACGCGGCGCTGGAAATCGGCCGCATCGACCACATCCTGCCCTAAAATCAACGGGGCAACGAAATCCTTCAGGATATGCCAGGCCGTGCCGGTGGTCTCGTAGTTGTAGCCGGGATCGCGCTCCACAGCCGATTCGCCGTAGCCGGTCAAGCCATCGGCATGCAATTCGATCAGGAGGCATTCTTTATGGTCGATGCTGCCAAAGGAAGTTGCAAATGGAGTGACGAGGGGTAGGCGGATATGATAAAGGGTTAACGATTCAATCTTCATTCTTCAACTTTAACTTCCCCATCCTCATCGCTGATGCCCAACTCACGCAGCGCTTCTTCCATGCTGACCGCGGTATCGCGGCGCATCCCAGGCGCAGGAGTGCCGCAATAAGGGCACAGGTTCCAGGGCAGTTCCATCAGCTTGCCGCATTCGTTACAAGTCTTTTTCAGCTTGGTATGGCAATTCGGGCAAACCTGCCAGTCATCTTTGACGCGGCGTTCACAACCAGGACAAAGCGGTAAATCTTCGAGCGCTTGCAGCAAGGCTTCTTCTTCCAATGTACGCTGGTATTCCTCTTCCAGCGTGCGCTGCGGACGCAAAATGAGATAAACCAACACACCTGGCAGATTCAGCACTGCCACCAGCAGCGCCGACAGGAGCTGCACCAGCGGGTCACGGACACGGGCGCGGATGTCACGATAGGTCCAGATGACCAGCGCGATCCACAAGGCGGCGATGAATGCCCCGCCGAAACCGGTCAGGATCAAAAGCAGGTTACTCAGGAAAGTCGGGTCAAAAGTCATCATCTCTCCATGTTTACCACCAAGGCACTAAGACACGGAGACACAAAGAAAAATGTGATTTTGTGACTTCGTGACTTTGAGTCTTCGTGGTGAAGTCTCTGTACTCAATTCTACCCGCCAGCGCCCTCGCCGACAATACCGCCATCGGTCAGCTTGCGCAAATCCGAGAGCGCGGCTTCGATTTCATCCATTGTAACCGGGCGATCTTCTTCACGGTGCTTGAGCGCCCCGTTTTTCGCCTTTTCCAGCGCCACTTCCTTGATGGCCGCATCACGCGCCAGCGCTTCCTTGACCAGCGTCGCACCCTGGGCATACCCGATCAACGGGTTCAAGGCGGTCACTACGCTGGCGTTCTTCGCCAGCCAGCCTTCAGCCTTTTCGCGGTTGGCGATCACACCCTGCACGGCTCGCACGGTAAAGGCTGTCACCGCGCCAATTGTGACCTGCATCATCTCGAACAGGTTGTGCGCGATGACCGGCATCATCACATTCAATTCTAATTGCCCGGCCTGGGCCGCCAGCGCTACGGTCGTGTCACAGCCAACCACATGGAACATGGCCTGGTCCAGCATCTCGGCCATGACCGGGTTGACCTTGCCCGGCATGATCGACGAGCCCGGCTGTACCGCAGGCAAGCGGATTTCGTCCAAGCCCGTGGATGGCCCGGATGAGAGCAGACGAAAATCATTGGCGATGCGGATGAGGGTCAGCGCCAGCGTGCGCAAGGAGGCCGAAAAATCGGCCGCGTCGGCCATGGATTGCATCGATTCGAACAGATTATCGGACTCGTGCAATTCCAACCCGGTCAACTCGGACAATTTCTTCACCATGCGGACGTGATACTGCGGGTGCGCGTTCAACCCGGACCCGACGGCTGTGCCGCCGATCCCCAGCCGTCTCAATCCCTCAGCCGCCCGCCGGATGCGCTCTGCATCCCTGCGGACCGCCATGGCATAGGCGCTAAACTCCTGCCCCAGCCGCATCGGGACAGCATCCTGCAAATGGGTGCGCCCCGACTTGAGGATGTCATCGAACTCATCCGCTTTGGCATCCAGCGCGGTGACCAGGTCATCGAGCGCGGTAAGCAATTCGTCCAGCCGCCACAGGCAGCCGAGCCGGATGGCCGTCGGGATGGTGTCATTGGTCGATTGAGCCATGTTGACGTGGTCGTTTGGGTGCACACGATACTCCCCTAAACGGCCACCAAGTATGAGCGTAGCCCGATTCGCGATCACTTCATTGACATTCATGTTATGGCTGGTGCCTGCGCCCGCCTGGAAAGGATCCACAACGAATTGGTCATCCCATTTACCGTCGATGACTTCCTGCGCAGCTTTGATGATGGCATCTGCGCGCTCGTCGTCCAACAGTCCCAGGTCACGGTTGACCTCAGCAGCAGCGCGTTTGATCGTCGCCATGCTCCAGACAAATGCGCGCCAGGGATGCAGGCCAGAAACCGGAAAATTCTCAACAGCCCGCTGCGTCTGCGCGCCATACAGAGCTTCCGCCGGGATATGCAATTCGCCAAGCGAGTCTTTTTCTACTCGAAAAGATCCTGAAACCATGCTTTCTCCTACCAGTAACTCAGCCAGAATTACTGGTATTGTACCCCCTTACGGATTACGCCAGGTAAAATGCCAGTTCGCGCCTTCCCGCCAGGACGCGGATGATTCACCGATCACCTGGTAAAACGTCACGCCGGGTTTCAAGTAAACGGGCGCACCCAGAGAGGTCGTCAGCAAGATCGGCTGGTCGAGCTCGACGCGATTCCAGGTGGCCTCAACTGCAATTCCGTCCCGAAAAACGTAGGCATGACCCGATCCGTACATGTCAATATGGTAGACTTCGTCTTCCTCTTCGAACTTGCTGGCAAAACGATGTTGGACGAACAGCACAACCACGTTATCGGCCATAACAGGCTGCTCCGTAAGGGCATCTATCAAAGGCGCATAAGCGGCGGTCAATCCCTTTTTCAGGCTATTTACTTCCTGGTAACGTTGGTAACGGTTCTCGTCTGGGAGATATTGCCAGTAGTTGTAATCATCTAACGAGTACTGCGTATATATGCGTTCAGCGACCTGGTCTGACTGGGGCGACAGGTTGCTGAAAAAGTTACTGCGGACAGGTGGGCGATCATTGTCCACACTTTTACGCTTGGCAATACAATCCTTGAATTTGACCGTATTGAAAAATATATTGTTGTAAGTATCGCGTTTGGTAGGGCCAATTGAAAATGGCGGACAGGCGCCATTACCCGGTACCACCAGATAATCCTTCAAGTCGCTGTCTTTGTAGTAGTCATATACGCGCGAGTCCGCGTATTTGAAGACGAAGAAGGCCTGGTACATACGCGCAATATGCTCGTCGAAGAAACGTCCCGAACGGACAGGACCGGCCATCTCGGCATAATTTCCATAAAAAACAGCGATGAAGCGTGTGAGGCCGTCTTCGATGTAATACTCGAAAATCACATCCGCCAGCGTTAACCCGGATTGCGGGCGCACATACCGCGGAAATAGTGTAATTTTGACTGCAATGGGCCGCCGCTCCAGCAATTCAGGGTTTGTGGCTGTTAATCCGGTCAGCGGGTTGGTTTTCGAAGTAGGGGCGTAAATCGGCGCACCTTGATAATCAGATGAGAGTGGGGTAGGCAGCAAATTCTCCTCACCCGATAGAGGTTTTGGTGCAACCAGATATGGAATTAAAGTAGGAGTTTGGACAGGGAAAACATAGGGGGTATCATACGGAGAATTGTTCGATCCATTGTTGGGCTGGAAAGGGGTGGCGGTTGGATTGTTGATGTCGGGGGTCAGGAGCAGGTTCTCGTCAACATCAGGTGCGGAGTTGCTGCATCCCCCTGAAAAGATGGCAAACGAAAAAATGACCAGCGTCCACCAGCGAAGAGTTCGATACAGCCCGAATTGGGTTTTCGACGCGAGCATGCCGCCGATTGTACAACAAAATAGGTGGGGTATGCCTAAATCCTGATAAAATTGCCGACACATTGCAATGTTAATCTTCCTGACAGTCTTGCTTCTCTTTTTGACCGCGCTTGCGCTGGTTATTCTATCTTGGGTGCGCCCTGCAGTCCGATACGCCTGGTTGATTTCTGTGGGCGGCGCGCTGGGCAGTTGGATCAGTGTACTGGCCTGGCAATTTCGCCTACCAGTCATCTTTCAACTTCCACGTTGGGAACCAGCCAACTTATTTCTTGAATCATTGTCGTTTACCGCCGATACACTCACATGGCTGTTTGCCTTCAGTGTGGCCACATTCATATTGGCCGTCATTCTGACTGCTCCCGCGCGCGAAAATTTTCCCGCCCCAATCCCCTGGGCTGCCACGCTGGTACTCGGCGGGCTGGGGTTGCTGGCCGTGCTCTCAGATAACCCTCTGTCGCTGCTTATGGCTTGGTCAGCCATCGATCTGGTTGAACTGGCCGCTCAATTACGGTCTGTAGACGGACCGCAATCTAGCGAAAAGGTGGTAATTGCCTTTGCGACTCGTGTTGCTGGCAGCGGTGTGGTGGTGTGGGCTAACATGGTCAGCATATCGACTGGCTCGCCAATGAACTTTCAAAATGCGCCTCCACAGGTTGGGTTGTATCTCCTGCTCGCGGCGGGACTACGCCTGGGTGTGCTCCCATTACATATGCCTTATGCATCCGAATCTGCCATCCGACGCGGCTTTGGCACCACACTGCGCCTGGTTTCTGCCGCATCCAGCCTGGTCCTGTTGGCTCGCATCCCTACTGCCAGTGTTATTTCGGCCTTTACGCCCTACCTGCTGTCACTCGCAGCCTTGGCGGCTATTTACGGTGGTTGGATGTGGCTACGCGCCCCCGATGAACTCACAGCTCGCCCATACTGGTTGATCGGACTGGCATCCCTGGCAATGGCGTCAGCCTTACGAGGCAACCCGGTCGGCGCAGCTGCCTGGGGTTGTGCATTGCTCCTGTCCGGCGGCGCTTTGTTCCTTTCGTCTGCCAACCATGTCTGGTTAAGCCGTGCACTTTGGATGGGGATGTGGGGAATCAGCGCCCTACCATTCTCTATCACAGCCACGGGCTGGGGAAGCGCTGTGCCATCCTTTGGGCTGGCCTGGCCATTTCTTCTATTTGCGCAAGCCCTGCTGCTAGCCGGATACTTACGCCATGCCATGCGCCCAATCTTGCGCGTAAATTTCGAAACACTTGATCGCGCCGCCCAATATGTTTATCCCCTGGGAATCGGTATTTTGTTGGCAACATTATTTACCTTGGGCTTATGGGGCTGGGAGGGTGCTTTTCGGGCCGGCGCATGGTTTCCTGCCCTGCTCGGCGTCCTGCTTGGAGGCATTGCCATCTGGCTTGCACCGCGCCTGCGTGTGCTGACTCCCCTCCGCGCTCACTGGGTGCGACCTAAAGCTAATTCCTGGATAGATTGGGGCTTCCGTGGCCTTAGGGGACTTTCTCGTCAGGTCGGCCGTCTTAGTAATGCTTTCTCTGCCATAATGGAAGGGGATGGCGGTTTCATGTGGACCTTGCTGTTTATGGTTCTCTTCATCTCTCTGATAATACAGGGGGGGGCCGGCCCATGACGACCCTTGCATGGATCGTTGTCGGTTTTACTCTGGCAACTTCCGCTGGATTGATCATCATTCGCGACTGGCGGCTGGAATTGGGCCTACTGGGCTTGCAATATGTGGGCGTCTTCTGGTTGACCAATCAGTACTGGCCGATCAGTATGGCAGCCATCAAGCTAGTCACCGGGTGGATGGCGATCGCTATTCTGGGCATAACCCGCCTTAACTTAAAAGATGTGGATGATGAGAGCGAACAATTCTGGCCGCAAGGACGCCTCTTTCGAATATTCGCTGCCGGGATTGTCACGGTGATCGTCATTACCGCTTCTCCTCGCGTGGAAGTAATTATTCCCGGTATCGGTTTGCCGGTCATCTACAGCAGCTTGATTCTGATGGGATTGGGTATGTTACACCTGGGCATGACGGCCCAACCCTTTCGCGTCATTCTCGGACTATTGACTGTTTTATCCGGATTCGAGGCATTGTATGCCGCCCTGGAAAGCTCGATCTTGGTTGCAGCCATGTTGTCGACAGTCAGTCTGGGAATGGCTCTGGTTGGCGCTTATCTGCTCAGTGCCCGCATACTCGAGGAGAACGAATGAGCGCCCCACTCGTATGGATTATCCTCCCGGCAACCCTGGCCATCCCCGCGATGCTCATCAACAATCAGCGCATTCTATCCGTTTTGGGTGGAAGCCTGGCAATACTGCTAGCGCTCCTTGCATTGATCATTCCCATCGACCAGGCACTCCAAATTGGCAATTTCTCACTGAAAATTGCTCCGGCTATTCAGATTCTGGGTCGCAGGCTGATCCTGGTCCCAGCCGACGGCCCTCTGTTAGCGATCTTTTACGGCCTGGTAGCCATGTGGTTTTTTGGCGGCGAAGTAACCGGGACAGCTCATCGCCTGGTTCCTTTTGGGTTTATGATTGCGGCTTTGCTGGTTGCTTCGATAGCAGTAGAACCATTTTTATATGCGGCCATCCTGATCGAGATAGCCGTCCTGCTGGCAATCCCTCTTTTGCTGCCCCTCAATCAGGCTCCGGGTCCGGGTGTAATGCGCTTTTTGATCTACCAAACTCTGGGGATGCCCTTTATCCTGTTTGCGGGTTGGTTTCTAGCTGGAGTTGAAGCCAGTCCTGGTGACCTGGAGTTAGCAGTCCAGTCTGCTACAATTCTGGGATTTGGATTCGCATTTTTGCTGGCCGTATTCCCACTATACACATGGTTACCAATGCTGGCGGAAGAAGTTTCGCCATACATACTCGGGTTCTTGTTCTGGGTATTGCCTACCATCACAATCATTTTTGGAATGGGCTTTCTGGACCGGTACGCCTGGTTACGAACATCCGAGCAACTGGGCCAAATCTTGTCGCTGAGTGGTTTATTGATGATTGTCACGGGCGGTCTATTTTCAGCGTTTCAACGACAACTTAGCCGGCAAATGGCCTATGCTGTAATCGCTGAAACAGGCTTCAGCTTGTTGGCGCTTAGCCTGCCACCAGACAAAGCAGTGGAGACTGTCTTTTTGCTCATTATTCCCCGCTCACTGGCATTGCTCGTCTGGGCCATGTCGCTCACCCAAATGAAAGAAAAAGTTAATCCATTGCGATTCAGGTTTGTCCAGGGGCTGGCGCGTATCCACCCGATTACTGCTGCCGGGTTGATCCTCGCCCATTTCTCAGTCGCGGGCTTTCCACTTTTAGCCGGATTTCCGATCCGATTAGCCCTATGGGAGGGGCTGGCCAGCCAATCGTTGGGAGCAGCATTCTGGTTTTTAGTTGGCATCCTGGGACTACTGACCGGCGCAACCCGTACGTTGGCAGTATTGGTGATGGCCCCGGAAGGGACCGGTTGGGAATTACAGGAACGCTGGGGATCGGGCATCATGATCGGGCTTGGCGTGATCGGTTTATTCATTCTGGGTATTTTTCCGCAGATTTTCCGCCCAATCATGGCAAATCTACCTGCAATGTTTGAGCATCTGGGCAAGTAGACTATAATCGCAAATCATGCCCCCTATCCAATTCTCTGGAGGCCTACATGGAATTTGAACAAATCGTCAAACGGCTGGAATGGCTGGACGAAGAACATCGCAAAGATAAAGCAGCGTTGAGCGCGCTCGAAGAGCGTATTGCGTCCTTTAGTAACGACTTCAGCACACTAAGCAAACAAATCAAAGATTTGAATAAAAAGGTGTCCGAAATTGAACCGATCCCTGCACGCTTGAACCAGTTTGATGAAATTTTATCGAAACAGCGTTCGGATATGAATAAAGCGCTTGAGGACTTGGAAAAGAAGCACCAACGCCGTGAAAGGGACAGGCTCAAGCGTCATCAGGAGGATTTGGAAGAGATCAACAAATCGTTACCCAAGCTGGACCAATCCAAAGACATTGTAGAACTCAAGAAATTGATCAAACAGCGTGCGGATGAAGATATCAAGCTGAATATTGCCATCACAGAGATCAAACCCAAAATCGATGAAGCTACCCGAAAGAGCGAGGATGTAGCCACGTCCAATAAGCTTCTCGAAGAAAGTCGTCGGCAAGATATTAAACGTGTGGCCGACTTGCAAGGCGAGATCACCTCTATCCGTAAACGAGTGGATGAATTCCGTCAGAAGACGGAATTGCAAAATGATAGTTTGCGAAATATCGAAAACCGCTTTACGGAGCTGATTGTCTCGGAATCAGACCGTAAAAAGGCGCAAGCCGCATTCATTGAACAGCAATCGCTTGCCCAAGTAGGGCGCGACCGGGCTTATAAAGAATGGCTTGAAAAGGTCGAAACCTTCAAACAGCAAACTGAAACGCTCGATTCCCAAACCCAAGCCCTTGATGAGACTCTGCGCGCCGCCAAACGCGCCCAGGAAACTTATCTAGAGTTGAATCAGAAGCTCGAACGTCGTATCAACGAAATCACAGAAATGCAACGGCTTGGAGAAGAACGCTTACGCCAGGAATGGGTTACCTTCAAAGCCGAGGACCAGAAACGCTGGACAAGCTACACCCTCTCGTCCGAAGAGGCTACGCGCGACATTCGCAAGGTTGTTGACAAATACGAAGAACGCATCACAGCTATCGATGATGCCAACCAGACCATTCAGGATCAACTCCACCAAACCACGGATGCGACCGAACAACAACTTCAGGAACTCATGAACATTTTCCATCAATGGCTGACCGCATACGAACGCATCATGGGCCACGTTCGCAAAACCTCTAAATAAATCATGCATGTTATTGGCACCGCCGGTCATGTCGACCACGGCAAATCCACCCTCATAGCCGCGCTTACGGGCACCCATCCCGACCGCCTGAAAGAAGAGCAGGAGCGCGAGATGACCATCGAACTTGGCTTTGGTTGGCTCATGCTGCCTGATGGCGAGGAAATCGGCATCGTGGATGTGCCTGGTCACCGCGACTTCATCGAAAACATGCTGGCTGGCATCGCTGGTATCGACGCCGCCTTGCTGGTCATTGCTGCTGACGAAGGCGTCATGCCTCAGACGAAGGAGCACCTCGCCATCCTGGATTTACTCCAAATCCCGGCAGGACTGGTCGCCCTGACCAAGACCGACCTCGCTTCGGACCCAGAATGGCTCGCCCTCGTTGAAGCAGACATCCGCGCCGCTCTGGCCGGGACCGCAATGCAGGACGCCCCCATCGTCCGTGTTTCCGCCAAAACCAAAACCGGCTTGGACGAATTGCTCTCCACCCTGATGCAAATTCTGGGTGAAAAACCCGCCCGTCTCGACTTGGGCCGTCCGCGCTTACCAATCGACCGCGTCTTTAGTATGCCCGGATTCGGTACAGTCGTCACCGGCACACTCAGTGATGGACATCTTGCCCTCGGCGATGAAGTCATCGTCCTGCCTTCCAGCCACAAAGGGCGCGTGCGCGGATTGCAAACCCACAATAAAAAGGAAGAACGCGCCGTTCCAGGATCACGCACCGCCGTCAATATCTCCGGTATTGCTGTGGAACAAGTCATGCGCGGAGAAGTCGTCACCCAGCCGGGACAATACCAGCCCACCCGTCGTGTGGACGCGCGTATCCGTTTGCTGAAAGACGTCAGCCAGCCGCTTAAGCATGCTACAGAAGTCAAGGTTTTCGTGGGCGCGACAGAGACGATAGCCGCTCTGCGCCTGCTCGGCACGGAAACGCTCAAACCCGGCGAAGAAGG
>Ga0105100_10002677_pt1 | contig 10372 bp, 10 predicted proteins | sample PPLLak12cMay2015_2_FD_87033 | JGI IMG/M metagenome (GOLD analysis project Ga0105100, IMG submission 87033) | Freshwater sediment microbial communities from Prairie Pothole Lake near Jamestown, North Dakota, USA - PPLs Lake P8 Core (1) Depth... | ecosystem: Environmental > Aquatic > Freshwater >... | reverse complement strand
GATTGGGGCGAGCCCTTGATGTGCCCCTCATGAGCTGCATAAGCAGCACCCAGCGTGTGCGCCCGGAGAGCCTCTGTGATCGTCAGGCGCTGCTCAGAACTAATGACCTTATTGGAGTAAGGGAAGCGGGTCATTACCGCCCACATAGTCATTTGGGGCGTGTGCCAGGGCATGGCAGGTGCATCGGCACCCAGCGCAATGTGAACACCGGCCTCAAGCCATTCGCGCGTAACCACTAAGCGCTCCATTCGTTTATCACCGAACAGGTGCCGATAGGAATCTCCCCCCTTGCCTGATGAACGTTGGAGTAACGCCGATGACAACCCCCAGGTCCTTCATTCGCTTGGTGGCCTTTGGCGTGCTAAGGATGCAGTGTTCAATGCGGTGGCGCGGGTCAGGCCGAGGGTTCGCTTTCATCGCCTCTTCATAGGCATCCAGAACCAGGTCTAAGGCTGCATCGCCCAAGGTATGAACGCAGATCTGTAAGCCAGTATCGTGCAAAGCCCGGATAGTCTTTTTAAAGATCCTGGGGTCCCATGTGGGCATATTCCACTTCACGCCTTTATGAGGCTCATGGGTATAGGCGATCGGTGCTTGGCCATCCATGATGAACTTGAAACCGGCAAAGCGTATAAACTTGTCCCCATAGCGCTCGATCCGAAGTGCACCATCCAGTTCCTTCGGTTGCTCCAGTGCATAGTATGTCGCACCCCGCAGAAGCATCTTCCCCTGCCTACCAATATCCAGATACATGCTGATGGTTTCAGGGGGGCGCACATAGTTATCTTGAAAACTGGTCACCCCGTTCGCTGCAAGAAGTGACTGAGGCGAGATGATGTTCTCCCTTACACTCTCTGCTGTGAGGAAGGGAATATGCTTTATCATAAGGTCCGTCGCTTGGAGGTTGAAGAGGATACCGGTCAGGTTGCCTTTGGAATCCCGCTCGATGATCCCACCGGTTGGATTCGGTGTATTCTCGCTGATGTTGGCCATCTTAAGAGCCATGCTGTTCGCAACACCAAAATGACCTCCCCGATGCATGATCCAGACAGGGTGTGCTGGGGAGACCGCATCCAAATCTTGCCGATTCGGCCTCCGCACGTCCGTCCGCCCCTCGAACAGCCAAAGGCCCCGGATCCAGCTTCCCTTTTCTGTCTTTGCAACGACATCAGCTAATTTACGCTTCATATCCTGGATTGATTTGACCTCCGGCGGCAAAAAAGGGACCATCCGACCGTAAAACCCCATTTGTTGAGGATGGATGTGGGCGTCAATCAACCCAGGGGTCAGGGTACGCCCCCGCAGATCAATCACCTTGGTCTTCGGTCCTGTGAGAGATCTAATAGCTTCATTCGAACCCGTTTTTAGGATCAAACCGTCTTTGATCGCCACGGCTTGTACGATGGTGTCGGCTGCATCCATGGTGACCACCTTACCGTTCATAAAGATCGTCTCCGCAAAGGTGCCAGGCTCGAGTGTGGTTGGAGCACTCGGAGGCAACGTGGGGGGTCCTTCAGCGCGTTGTTCGACTGTGCTGCAGGCAAGTATGGTGCTGCCAAGAAAGGTCGGAAAGAGTTTTAGAAAGTCCCTGCGACTCCAAGCTCGTGTACTTCCAGGCATGTTCGTCCTCCTTTCGAGTTTCACATAACCGAGAGCATATGAAGAATAAAGGTGTACATTTGTCGCCATTACAGATGTCTTTGAAGCGATGGGCAGTTAATTGATGAGAACTTGCTTTGGGGTAAGTTGAATATACGAAAAAGGGAGTAGTACGTCAAGAAAAATGACCACCGAAAAGGGGGTGGAGACTTCACCTGCTATGTAGATTGTCAACCCAAGGAACAGTTATTCTCTCCCAGTTTTATGGATCTATAAGATGCCCTGATCAGCATTTGTGTTGACCAACAGTGTCAAGGTAACCGTTCTTGCACCTTACCCCGGGTCCGTTCTCCTGAAATGATTCCCTGCTCGATCCTTCTCTGCTGGTTTGCTATCCGTTGATCAATACCAGGGGAATCAATGGCCCGGGCGTAACGTTTGCACCGGTCTTTGTCTACTGATCATGAGGAGATTCTGATCGAGCAACGTGTTGAGGTGCTGCCGTTCCGCCATGGTAAATGTCCCGCTTGCTTGGAAGCGGGCCTCTTGGTGCCTTATGTAATCCAAATTGTCGAGAAGGATCCTTTCTTCATGCCGAGCAAAATGTCCTAATCGAACCCCTCGGTCGATTGCCTTAAACTGGTTGTCAATCCGCTCATCAAGGTATTGGGCCTCGGGGTATGGGGCCCCGGGTTGTTGTAAATGAGAGTGTTGTACACATGAAATGAGCAGGAAAATTCCAATGAATCCACAAATGATGATGAAACTCTTTCTCTCTTTTATGGCAACCATATTCATCTCCTTCTTTCTACTGATTTATGAAAGATAAAATCAAGAAAGCCCCCAAAGGGTTGCATGAATTCCCATGGAGGCTTCATCGTGGCATCTTCTGGGAACTCCATTTCATACTGCACTCCGAAGGGTTTCAGGCCGAGTTGTAAAGTTAACTTAGGTTAGATGGAAATGCTTAAATAGAAAATACTCCCATGTCCAAGGGTAGTCAAGGAGAAAATTCCATCCTTGACAGGAGAAAATTCCATCCTGGAGAAAATTCTATCCATAATTTACCCCATATTGCTGATTTTCGTTTGGAATGTTGTATTCTGGTGAAAATTGCCAAAAACAATACAAGGAAACAAGTTAGCGAGCACCTTCTCCGCAAACCTTTCGAATTTCATCTCACGATGAACAGCCTGCCCTTGTGCTAGTCCACTCCTCCCCATCTTGGTGGACGGATACCCTTCCTTCGCACGTTGTACCAATAAGACCTTGTATTCTGTTCCCGGATCTTGAACCTTCTTCTTAAAGGAACAAATTCCCAAGGATGCTCGAAATCATCGTAATAACCCACCGGCCTTGCATCAAAGCCAAGTTTTTTGGAATCTTTTTGGAACCATACCAACCCGCAGTAAGAGCATCTACATAAGATTTCCTCTTCCTTTTTCTTGTCCCAAAGCTGCTGACCGAGCCAGTTTGGTCTTCCGCTTATATAATGTAATTTGTTCCTATGCCCCCCCATGCAGGTACGTGAAGGGCAATGCGGTTCATATCGCTTCCATAACCATTTGTTGTTTTTGTACTGGAGTCCACCCTTCATCTTAATCTTATGGACTTCCGTGTGGCGAGGTAGCATCTTCAGGATTCCTTCCGCTCCAGTTTGCCTTTATTCAATGTTTGAAATATCAATAAGTGTTGTACTTGTCAAGCGCAAGATTCAGCTCGCATAAGAGATGCGTTCAACAGAGGTTATAGGGTCAGATGGCCCTGATGGCTACGCAAACGAAAATTAAAAAATAACACACTTTGCCAACAAGCCCACCTGGGAGCGTTATCTTGGAAACCTGGTCAAAGATTGTGTTTGTAGGCAGAATTCGACATTAAACCGAAAAAAGTGGGAGACTTTCTCCTCTGTTTTATTAAATCTTAATATACGCTGTTTTCAGAAATTAGCTAGGGGAAAATTTCAAAGGGTACGTTACGTGGAACAGGGCCCATTTTGGTTACCCTTTCTATGGTTTCCAAAGAAAAAGCTTGACAAATAATTTAAAAATGATGTATATTAATCTCACATCGAGCATGGGGGACATGATGAGGCCAAAATTAAATGTGAAAAGGACGAATATTTATTTAACAGAGAATCAAGCGAAGCAGTTTAGAAAGCTTTCCAAGAAAAAGAGCATAACTGCCTCTGAGTTAATCAGGAGGGTTTTAGATCAATGGTTAGAAAAGCAATCCAAAAAATAAGAGAAGGTTGACCAAATGAAATCAGTATCTCTTAAGTGGGGAGTTTGTTTTGCTGGACTTGCTATTTTTAGTTATGCTGAAGTGTGGAGAGCGGGGTGGAGAGAATTTGATCGTAACGACGAGGAAGTTAGATACTATTATGTCCACAGTGTAAGGCATCTATCCGATAAGATTGTCCGGGTATGGGTGAAAATGGAATACACGGATAAGGGTCTAATTGAGAAGTTTCAGAAACTTGGTAAAAATTATGAGAATCTTAAGGGAACCTCTAATAATTATCAATTTGTCACTCCCGCCCCGTATCAGGTACGGGGTAAACTCCGGCCGGAGTCCAGTGATATCAAAGGATTCTAGATTCCTGCTTTCGCAGGAATGACATTTTTAGAGGTAGCCTTAAGTATACAATGATGGAAGAGGAAATAAACTGTTCAGATAAGAAATGGCGAAATTTATCTTTGCATGACTATTCCAAGGAAGGAAAGGTTATACACAGCAGTTCTCGTGCTGGTGAATGGAAGCGTATTGACCCAGGTTCGATGGCAGAGACCTTATGCAAAGCAGTATACAAATAAATGGGAAGGAAGGTAAGCCTAATTCATTGATTCATGGTACGAGGTTTACTATTGGCGGGGGTAGGGAGTCTTCTTGTGGAGCAACGGGGTGATTGATTTTGGATCCAAAATAGGGAGGAGGTGATAGTCATAGCACGGAAGAAGGTCAAGATGCCACAGGTTGAATTTGATTTGAAGGCAATCAAGAAGATCAAGAAACGCAGGAAGAAAAACAATAGGAGACGGTTAAAGAAAGGAAGGTGAGAGGAATGGTATTGGAATTTAAGAGATAATTTTCTTACTCTAATTGCATCTGGAAGGGGATGGGGTAGTCTCCAGTAAAGCACGCGTAACAAAAGGATTCAGCATCTCCCCTCACACATTTTTTTAAACCTTCTAAACTTAAATAATGTAGAGAGCTTGCGTTGATAAACTTCTGAATCTCCTTTACGTCGTGGGACGAGGCGATCAACTCCGATCGTTTCGGTGTATCGATGCCGAAGAAACAGGGGTGAGTGATGGGAGGCGAACTAATTCTTACGTGAATCTCTTTGGTTCCCGCATGACGGAACATCCTATTGATCTTCCGGCTGGTCGTTGCCCTGACAATGGAATCATCCACGGTGACGATCTTTTTGCCTTTTAGCAATTCCTTTACTGGGTTCAGTTTGATTTTGACCCCAAAATGGCGGATGCGCTGCTCAGGCTCAATGAAGGTCCTTCCTATGTAATGGTTTCTGATCATGCCGAGCTCAACGGGAATTTTGGATTCAGCCGCGTAGCCCAGGGTGGCAGGAAATCCGGAGTCCGGAATAGGGACCACCATGTCCACCTTTACAGGGGATTCCTTGGCAAGTTGAACTCCGAATGATTTTCTGACCTCATAAACGTTCCGATTGAAGATGAAGCTGTCAGGCCGGGCAAAGTAGATGAATTCAAAGATACACTGATGGCGGGGTTTCTGCGGAAAGGGCTTGAACGACTTCATCCCCTCCTCATTGATGAGTAGAACTTCTCCTGGTTCGATCTCCCTCACAAACTTGGCTCCGATGAGGTCAAAGGCACAAGTCTCTGACGCAATGACGGGTGCATCTTTGAGCTGGCCGAGCACTAATGGCCTGAAGCCGAAGGGATCCCTGGCCACGACCATTTCTTTTTCTGTCAGGAAGAGCAACGAGTAGGCTCCTTCCACCTGTTTGAGGGCGTGAACCACGCGCTCCACAAAACTTTTCCCTTTGCAGCGGGCAATGAGGTGCACGATCACTTCGGTATCCATATTCGACTGGAAGATCGATCCCTTGGATTCGAGATCGCTCTTAATAAGGGGGGCATTGGACAGATTGCCGTTGTGGGCGATGGCCAAGCTTCCTTTGTAATAATCCACAACAAAAGGCTGAGCAATCTTGAGTTCGCTCGAACCAGCCGTTGAATACCGGACGTGCCCGATGGCGCTCTTCCCCGGAAGCTTCTTCAAAACATCTTTTGTGAAGATTTCCGAAACCAATCCCATCTGGCGATAATGATAGAGTTGCCTGCAATCGGAGGAGACAATCCCGGCACTCTCCTGACCGCGATGCTGAAGGGCATAGAGGCCCAAATAGGCAAGATTGGACGCTTCAAGATGATTATAAATCCCAAAGATGCCGCACATGGTTTTCTCCAGTTTACGAGCTTAAATTCGAAATTCGAATATCGAAATCCGAGGTTGCTTAAACTCTAAACACGAAACTCTAAATCCTAAACAAATCCAAAACACTAAACTTAAAAGGTGATGATTTCGTAAAAAGTCGTCTCACCGGTGAAAACCGGTGTCCAGTGTTTTTATAATTGGTTGAAATTGCTGGATTCCGGCTTTCGCCGGAATGACCACCATTCGGCCTTCTTGACTTTTTACGACTTCATCAAAAGGTAATTTTCCTTCTTTGAGTTTTGTGCTTTGTGCATTTGAGTTTATTCAGAGTTTAGAGTTTAACACCTATCATTATACCCTTTTGGATGCTTCCTATGCCACTCCCAGGCAGTTTGCACAATTGTTTCCAGATCCGGATATTCGGGATTCCAGCCAAGCTGTTTCCTAATTTTTTCTGAACTGGCCACTAACCGGGCGGGGTCCCCTGGCCTTCTTGGTGAATCGACGGAGAGGACGTTTCTGCCAGTGACTTTCTCTACCGTCTCGATCACTTCTCTTACAGAATATCCATTGCCGTTCCCCAGATTGTAGATTGCGGACTTTTCTTCCCGCTCCAATTTTTGGAGGGCTAAGATATGGGCGCGGGCAAGATCGGTGACGTGGATATAGTCCCGGATGCAGGTTCCGTCTGGGGTATCATAATCGGTCCCATAAACTGGAACCGAATTTCCCTCCAACGCTGACTTGGTGACCAACGGGATCAAATGGGTTTCTCGAGAGTGATCCTCTCCAAGTTCGCCTTCTGGATCCGCTCCTGCTGCATTGAAATACCTTAGAGAGACGAAAACTAATTTACCTGCATCGTGAAAGGCCTGTAGAATTCTTTCAAAAATCCATTTCGTCTCGCCATAGGGATTTGTCGGAGCACAGGGATGTTCTTCAGAAATGGGGACTTCTTTTGGCTCGCCGTAGACCGCGGCTGAGGAAGAGAATACAAATTTTCTTACATTGAATTGTTCTGTTATCTCAATCAGTTTTAGGCCATTCTTCACATTATTTTTGAAATATTTTAGCGGGTTCTGAACTGACTCCCCCACCAGGCAATCGCCCGCGAAATGCATAACAGCCTCAATAGAATTGGCTTGAAAAATCTCTGCGGTTCTTTCTTGATCGGATAGGTCTCCCTCTATCAAAAGGGCGTCCATGGTGGCCTTTCGATGGCCGGTCTGAAGGTTATCAAAGACGATGGGGTTGTGGCCCTGGCGGAGAAGTTCCTTCACTACATGACTTCCGATGTAGCCTGCCCCGCCAGTGACAAGAATTGTTGCCATTTCATCTTTTTATACGGGATTTCGGGAGCACTTGTCAACGTATTGAGGAGCTTCTCATATCTCTTTCAGACGGACGTTCCCGGAAGATTTTTCGACGGTTTCCGAAATATCTTTCAGATGCTTGTAAAGTTTCTCCACTTCTTCGGACTGATAATCCGGAATCTTTGTAATCCCATACTTCTCATATTCATCCAGAGCGAATTTGACTGTAATGTTTTCAATCGTCCGTCCTGGTTGAAAGGCAACTTCGCCCTTGGTACCCCTTGCCGTCTCAACCACCAGACCCACGTCACTTAACTCATGAAGGAGCTGTCGAACAAGGCGAAGCGGGATCTCCACGGCATGGGCGATCTGAGAGGGGCTCAAGGGTTTTTCTCCAAGAGAAAACTTCTTGGTGACAAGATGAAAGATCCTCAGCATGAGAATTCTTTTCGACGAAACGCTTATCCGGGAATAGTCCGGAGTAAAACCGAAGGTTTCATAGTGCTCATTGGCATGGGCGATTTCGGCACCGAAAAGGACGATCATCCAACTCATTTGAAGCATACCCAAGAAGAGAGGCAGGGCCGCGAAGCTCCCGTAAATAGCCCCATAGCTTGCTACCCCTATCTGGAATCGAATATAGATCCATTGGACGATTTGAGTAATCGTCCCGGCAACGACACCTCCCAAAATGGCTGACCTGATCGGAATCTTGGAGTTTGGCATGATCAGGTAGAGCATCGTTAACAGAACCCAAATCGACGCATAGGGTAATAGATTCAACAGGAGAAAAATAACCTTACTGAAAATTCCGAGGAGAGCGATTTTATTGACAATCACCTTCACCTGACTCGCCACAAGGACGGTCGCACTGGTGGAAATGATAAGAAGAACAGGTCCGAGGACCATCATTGCCATATAATCGCTAAATCTTCTTATCATTGTCCTTGGTTTCTTTATTTCCCAAATTTCGTTAAGAGACTGCTCGATTTTTCCCATGATGGATATGACCGTCCAGAGCAGCAATACTATTCCAACGCCAGCAATTAAACCTCCTTTCGCCTGATTGAGAAGGTTATGGGAAAAGGAAATGATCTGTGTGGTTATATCAGCTTGCCAATTTGCCTTTTCTGCCATTTGCAGGATCTGCTTTTCGATGAGTTTTTCAAGACCGAAACCTTTAGCCATCGCAAAGGCTACGGCCACAACGGGAACCAGGTTGAGCAGAGAATAATAGGTCAAAACCGAAGCGGTCTTTTGGCAATTATCTCTAACGAATCCTCGTAACGCCAGAAGAATGATGCGCAGGTATCTAATGAGCAAGGCTTGGACAGATGGAAGATCCTTCAAACGGATTTCCCAGATACCGGTTTTAAAGAAGTCGGTGATTCGGGATATCATAAGCCTTCTCTTTATTCACTTCCCCTTCAACTCGGAGGTGCAGTTTGGACAGCGCGTTGCCTTGATCGGAATCGCTGAGAAACAGTATGCGCACTCTTTTGTTGCTGGGGCAACAGGTGGAGCTTCCTCTTGACGCCTCATTCTATTAATGGTTCGCACAAGAAGGAATACGGCGAAGGCGATAAGGATGAAGCTGATGATAGTGTTGATGAACACTCCGAAGTTGATCGTCACCGCCCCCGCTGATTTTGCGACGGCCACCGAGGCATAAGGCCCAGCCACCTTGCCTTCTTTGAGGACAGCAAAGAGATTGGCGAAATCAACGTTGCCGAGAAGCAGGCCGATGGGTGGCATGATCACATCTTGAACCAGTGAGTTCACGATGGTGCCGAAGGCTGCCCCGATAATAATGCCGACCGCCATGTCAATAACGTTTCCTTTCATAGCGAACTCTTTAAATTCTTTTAGCATTTTGGCTCCTCCTTTTGAAATGAGATTCCTATTTGAGTTTAAAATCAACGCGACTCTCTTTGACCTTTTCCTTCTTTTCCGGGGCAAGAGATTTGGGTTCGAGAATAAATACTCTCTCTGGTTCAACCTGCTTGGATTTTAAGATGGCCTCTTTAACCTTCATGGCTCGTTGAGAAGCAAGGGTCCTCAGGTCTCCCTCCTTAACCTCAATATGGGTGAGCATCAATTTTTCCATTTCTGGGGCAGGGAGGTCTTTCGCCATGCCGATCACATTTTTTGGCTTGGGGAATTTTTCTTCTTTATAAGCCATCTTCAGGTATTTTTCGTATTCCTGTTTTTCAATTTTAACCTCATCCACCGGAATGGCAGGCTGCCCTTTCTTAACCATTTCATTTAGTTTCTGGGCCTTTACTTTTCTGTTGAAAAGAAATTGCTTCAGCCCCTCTCTGTCTCTCTCCATATCCACATGACCTTCAATATCCATTTTGAGGGAGGGTCTATCCTGGAGAGCTTTTACAACGGTATCAACTTTTTTTGCATTCGGTTCTGAGATGGCTGTGCTTCCGTAATCAAACTCGATGTAACTCAGTTCTTCTCCACCTCCGAAGGCTGCTCCGAGAAGAGAAAAAGGCGAGGTGGCAGCTTTCGAGATTAGATTGAGCAGAATCTTCAGAATCACTCCCCACACGCTGAATTTCGGGTCGTCCAGGCTTCCGCTTACAGGAAGGTCCAGTTTGATCTCTCCTTTTCTATTCTTCAGGATGGCAACGGCAAGCTTCACAGGTAACCTCGTTGCCTGAGGGCTTTCAACTTTATCACCGAAAGTGAACTGATCAATGAAGATAATATTTTGCGAATCGAGCTTTCTCTTAACAATGAGATATTTCAAATCAAAGGAGAGTTTACCCTTCTCAATGTTGTAGCCGGCATATTTCCCAGAGTAAGGTGTTGTAGGACTGAGATCTAAATCCTTAATGCTTGCCTTTATGTCTACGAATAGGTCATCTCTCAGAGGGTTAATTTTGCCAGTGATCTCAAGGGGGGCATAATCATTAAGTTTTGCACGAAGTTCAACATCCGCCGTGCTATTCTCTTCAGCCGAAAGCCCTGATATTCTCCCTCCCATTTCTGACAGGCTCATTGAAAATTCGGGTTTGACCGAT
>Ga0105100_10002673_pt1 | contig 10379 bp, 9 predicted proteins | sample PPLLak12cMay2015_2_FD_87033 | JGI IMG/M metagenome (GOLD analysis project Ga0105100, IMG submission 87033) | Freshwater sediment microbial communities from Prairie Pothole Lake near Jamestown, North Dakota, USA - PPLs Lake P8 Core (1) Depth... | ecosystem: Environmental > Aquatic > Freshwater >... | reverse complement strand
GGTAATATTACCATCGGGACAAATATTTTAGATGCCGTAAAGAGTGTGCGGGGGGCGGAAAATGTTATTTATGCTGCCAATGGTTCAACGGCTGAAAATGTTGATGTGGCGGTCGTAGTAGTTGGAGAAACACCTTATGCCGAAGGAGGAGGAGATAACCTGGAGCCTAAATTAACCACAGGCGATTTAAATACGCTGGCGAACGTCAAAAGCCTGGGAATACCTTATGTTGTATTATTATTAAGCGGCCGCCCGATCATCCTCGGCGATGTTATTACCGATGCTGATGCCTTTGTGGCTTGCTGGCTGCCTGGCACTGAGGGGTCAGGTATTACGGATGTTCTATTTGGATATTATGATTTTACGGGTAAATTGTCACACTCCTGGCCTGTTACCATTTCGCAGGAACCTGTTAACCAGGGAGATTCTCCTTACGCTCCATTATTCCCCTACGGATACGGTTTAAGTTTCGGACAGGATGCCATTTCATCGATGTATAATTTATCCGTTTCAATTTTTCCAAACCCTGCAAATGATATTATAACGATTCGTTCCGATTATTCCGGCACCGTTGAGATCTTTAATGCTGTGGGGAAACGGGAGTTAATATCAACGTTGAAAGATTATCAGCAAAGCATTGACATAAGTAATTTAAAAGCCGGAATGTACTTGTTAAAAATGACTTCAGGATCAGGTCAGATGCTGATCTCGAAATTCATAAAAAATTAACCATCCGGTTTTCAAGGTGCTCTTCTTTAGATTGCCCCTTCCGCTGAAAGTCAGGAAGTCCCGGTGTGTAATAAAAAATTACTGCTGAATTCAGGTTTGCAGGCACAACCCTCGAAATAGCTGTCATCCCGGACGAAGCTTCACAAATGAATAAGCATTCAATTATTGTTGTGCTGAGATCCGGGATCTCCCGGAATGAGCAAAAGTTGTACCTCTTGCTGCCAGTTTATTCCGATTCATCGGGAGTAAATTGTGGCCTGGCAATTGGCAATAATATGAGCCTTCTTAATTTGCCAGGAGATTTTAGAAACAACAAATGGATTATTAAAATTACGGATGCCGCAAGTTACAGCCCGGAGTAACGGCCTTTAACTTGTGGCAGCTCGGTGTATAATACTGTTTATTTAGAAAAGTAATTTATTTCGGTTTTATTTCAATACTATTTTATCTGTTTCAGTTTTTTCTTCTGTCACAACTGTGATAATATAAATCCCCTTTTTGTGATTTGCCAGATCAATTTCATTTTCTTTGCCGCTATAAACAAATTTTCCGTTGATCCCGGTGATTTCTATTTTCTTTATATTATTTGCCTGGATTTTAATTTTTCCCTTAGTTGGATTAGGTAATATTTTTATCAACTCATGATTACTTTTTGATTCAACAGCATTTATATAATCACAATCTACGTTTGAAATCTTGAAAAGCCCGATTCTGTCATTCTGAAAACACCTTAATTTTCCACCCGTTGGGGGATCTGCCCATGAATGCAAAGGAAACATAAAGCCTGTCCATCCAATATTTTCAATAATATCCCCATTCATTGAGAATTCGTCATTTTCCGTATAGTGCTGGCTTACATGCTGGACTTTCATAAGGTTTCCGTTAATATCCATGAAGGATACTGAATCAATAACAATATCAATTGAAGAGTTCTGTAAAAAAAATTCAAAACCGCAATATACATGAATTGTATCACCTGGTACTGCGTCGAAATTATAAATTAATTCAAATGAGTTCGTTGGCGGTACAAAAAGATACACGCGGTTTGAATCTGATTTCATATAGATTTTGTCAGAACTTGTATAATTAAATGCGAAGTATTCTTCTTTCAAAATTTTTGCAGAATCGCCATTAATTATTGTATCACCAATCTTTGAAAATTTGAAGTAATCTGTATTTGGAGGTGTAACAAAATCCGACTGATCATAATACCATACTGCATTGTCTTCAGCCCAATTTTGCGGAAAACAATAAATGGGGATACAACATGCCAGGATCAGGATGATTTTTTTCATGGTAGTAATTAGTTATACCGGTTTTACAGATCTATTAACGAAATTGTTCTTATCACCATTTTAGCACAGAAGGATTATGTCCATAACTGGCCGGAATGATCACACAAGTTAATTAAAGATTCATAAAATGTCAAGGGTTTTTTACCTGCTGGTATTGATAAAAACCCGTGCAATTTGAATTCTTATCAAGGAGATTTCTGACGCTAATGTTGGCGGGCATTAAGGGAGGTTCCCGGTCTCAGCGTTGCAATTCAGGATAACTTAATCATTCATGAAGCTGAGCCGGGAATGACAGGTGGGGCGCGGTTGATGGTGCGATTGGAAAGAGGAAAAATTTAACGAAGTGTAACTTGTGGCCTGTCCATGAGCAACTTAGACCAGTTAACATGGATATGGTAGCGTTCGGTCATTATTCCATCATATTCCATATATTTACGTAAAAAACCTGTCTTAATTAAAGAAAACTATTATGATACAATTTGTTAAAATGATCATGTTTATTTGGGTAATAGTTGCCGTGTCGGGCTGCAAAGACATTCAAACAGCAAAGGAAAGGGATGTATGGAGCAAAGAACAGGCAAAGGAATGGCAGGCTAAAAACGGCTGGCTTTGCGGGGCCAATTATATCCCTTCCACAGCCATTAACCAGCTTGAAATGTGGCAATCCGAAACATTTGACACACTGACCATTGATAAAGAACTGGGATGGGCTGAAGCATTGGGCATGAATGTAATGCGGGTGTTCCTTCATCATCTGGCCTGGGAACAGGATAAGGAAGGATTTAAGAATCGGATGGACCTGTTTCTTCAGATTGCATCAAGCCATCATATTAAAATCATGTTTGTATTTTTTGATGATTGCTGGAATCCCCAGGCAAAAACAGGGAAACAACCAGATCCGGTACCTGGCAGACATAATTCAGGCTGGCTGCAGGACCCGGGAAAACCATTGAATAATGACACAACCATCTTCCCGTTGCTGGAAACCTATGTTAAAGATATCATGAATGCTTTTGCTGAGGATGAACGCATTCTAATCTGGGATCTTTACAATGAGCCCAATGGCAGTAATAACAGTTCGATGAACTTGCTGCAGCATGTATTTCGCTGGGCTAAAGAATCAAAAGCCAGGCAACCTGTAACTTCCGCAATATGGGATTATAACCTGAAAGACTATAACAATTTTCAGTTGAATAACTCCGATATAATATCCTATCACAATTATGGCGACTCTGTCTGGCACCATCAGGAAATCGACAGTTTAATGCAATATGGCCGTCCTCTGATCTGCAGTGAATATATGGCCCGAACAAGAAACAGTACTTTCCAGACAATTTTACCCTTGCTCAGACGTGAAAATGTGGCTGCCATAAACTGGGGATTGGTCTCAGGCAAAACCAATACGATATATGCATGGGACGATACAACTCACAAAGATGGCTCAGAACCGGCACTATGGTTTCATGATATTTTCAGAAATAATGGCATACCCTATAAACAGGAAGAGGTCGAACTGATAAAAAGAATTACCGGGAAATAAGTGCTTAAAGAGGTCGGGGCAAACTAAAGTTAAATTTGTCAGGCATTTAACGGATTTTATGCTCATTACTAAGCCTGCTTATATTTGGCGCTACAATTTATTTAGCCGCAGATGGCAGGTTGAAATAGTGTTTATTTCTGTATGAATAAACACTGTCAATTATTGAATCTGGTGGATTATAATCATACGACCTCATGATAGCGAAATAACCTTTCCCGTCATTGCCAAGCTGAATTCGTGAATCGTCTGTAATGGTGCCCTTGCTGTCAAGAGAAAAAACAGTATGCTGATCCGAAAAATAAATATCAACGAACTGATCCTGAGGTAAGGCAATCACATCCATTTTCATAAAACTGCCTCCATCTAGCATTACTGACTGATTTATGGCAATATCCACATTCCCGGTATTTTCCAATCTTATATTACCGGAGGATGTCACCGTATATAAACGAATATTTCCAAGTCCTCCGAAATTTATGCTAAAGGAAGCAGTACCCTGGGGATTTAGCAAATCAATCAAATTTCCGTCATTATATAAATTAATATCCATCCTTTTGGCATTGACGGTAAAATTAAAATCCGATTTCAAATCAATGGTATCTTTACCTTCAATAGTTTTGCCCGTTATGGTTAAAATTGCATCGTTTTCATTCAAGGGCAACAGTTCTGTATAGCCCACTCCATTTAACTGAGTGCCGTGTATCACGCCCAGCGTAATCAAAGGATATAAAATGTCATTACCTGTTGAACTTTTTCCGTTCAGTATGCTTATATTCTCAGGCATTATGGTGAATGCAGGGTTATTGGTTTTTAGCATGATATCAAAAATCGGATTTTCACCACCATTTGAAAGTATAAAAAAGAATTCTTTGCTGGCTTTTACATCCCCAAGAGAAAATGTCGTTCTTACATTTTCATCAGGTTGGGTGCTTTTTAAAGCTGCATTTTGAATCTCGGTAAGAAAAAAATAACCTGCTTTCGACAGCGTAGTTTCATCATCTCTGCTGCAACTTAATGGCAGAAAAAGAATCACAATCAAAAAAACTATTTTGTTTTTCATGGGATTTCGTTTTGGTTCTTAATAACGATTGCTTACTAATTTACGTGTAATAATAAAATAAGTTATATCTGTCTGAGGATAAAATTATTAATAAATATCAATTCTCTGTTAAATGAAATCAAAATAGTCCTGATGGTAACACAGCTTGTCAGTCAACGGTTATTTATTTCCCTGCTGAGTTACCCCCTGCCGTTGAAGCAAATCTCAAAACAGGATATGGGAAATAAGGATCACCGGGTAAAACAGTTGTTAATAACTTTTTACTTTTCTCTTTTGACAGGCAGAGCCTGAAAGAATATAACCCACTGAAGCGTACCCTTAGCCGAACGGGGAAAATATTATTCGTACCTGAAGATCCTGAAGGAATGTGGTTTTAAGGTAACGGTGAAAGCGTTTTTCTCGTGAGGGTTTGATGTCCTTCTGTCCATCCTCGATCTACGCAATTCTGCGGGATAGGACTGACCGGTAGAAAGATCGGTGATCTTTTTGTACTGTGCCGAAGCAATGATCTTCAGATCCGTTTCGCTGTCGAGGAACGATTCGGCAATAAAAGTTTTATTGTCATATAGATAAAGGCTGATTTCGGAGGGGCCTTCCATGGAAATTTCCAGTCCGGTGCAAAGTACCTCCCTGATCTTGTTTAGCACCGGGGAGGGCAGGTTGTAAAGGTCGGCAAAATTATCCGGAACGGTGAATACAAACAGTTTTCCCCGGGAATATTCCGCCATGTGCAAAATCGCGGTTTCGGGACCGACCCCAATTTTACTGAGACCTAACCACTTTTGACCCGTTAAAACTCGTGGATAAATATATCATGATTAGCGCATAATTTAAAATATGTCATATTTAGCGCATATTCTTGGTTATATCAAAATAAAAGCATATTTTTACATAAAAAATTATGATCAGTGTTGTCACTGGCGATATAGTAAACTCAAGGACACTGACTGCAAAGTCCTGGTTGCCTGAGCTGAAGAAAACGCTGTCCAAGTATGGTAAAGAACCTGCCCAATGGGAAATGTACAGAGGCGATAGTTTTCAGCTGGAAATTAAGCCCGAAAAAGCACTGGATGCTGCCTTGCATTTAAAAGCCACTATTAAACAATTCCCGGAACTGGATATCCGCATTGCCATTGGTATTGGAGATAAAACCTACGCATCAGGCAAAATTACCGAATCCAACGGCAGCGCTTTTATATATTCGGGAGAATGCTTCGAAGGACTGAAAAAACAATCGCTGGCTATTAAAACTCACCGGAATGATGTAGATGAACAGTTGAATCTTATGTTTACACTGGCTTCACTGACCATTGCAAACTGGTCACCAGCCTCATCTGCCATAATCAAAACAGCTATTGAAAATCCTAAGGCCAATCAGAAAAGACTGGCAAACCTGCTTAAGATGGAGCAAAGCAATATCAGCCGGGGCTTAAAGCGCGGCGGCTATGACGAAATCATGAAGATGATTGAATACTACAAAAAAGTCATAAACACCATATGTTAGTCTTTTTCATTAAACTATTACTGGCAAGCCTCGTGGGCGATTTCCTGCTTCAACCTTCGGCCTGGGTAGAAAATAAGCAGGTAAAAAAGGGGAAATCACCCTATCTGTACCTTCATATTGCAGTACATATGCTGACTCTTCTGGTTGTGCTTCAGTTCAATATGCATTACTGGGCCGGAATTTTAATCATCCTGGTTTCTCATTATATCATCGACCTGATTAAAAACACGCTGTTTAACCATTTGAATGAACGTTTGTTATTTTTTGCCGATCAGTTGTTACATCTTGCGGTTATCGGATGTGTGGTTTATATCTATTACCCATACAACATAGACGTTGAATGGCTGTATTCTGCCGCTACGCTGCTTAAATTTACAACCTTATTGTTCGTCACCGTTGTCTCATCCGTTATAATGAAAAAGATCATATCGCGCTGGGATCTTGGCAGTTTAAAAGAAAAAGATTCATTAGCCAATGCCGGAGCCTTTATAGGAATTCTTGAGCGGATGTTTATTATTGGTTTTATCGTTTTGGATTACTGGGAAGGTATTGGATTTTTATTAGCCGCAAAATCGGTGTTCCGGTTTGGTGATTTATCAAAAGGTAACGATCGTAAACTTACAGAGTATATTCTTATCGGTACATTGATGAGTTTCGGCCTTGCGATTGCAACTGCCATTACCTATCAGATTATGGCAGCATTAATAAAGCAATAACTTTACAAATCACCATTTCTTACTTATTAAAAATTACTCATAACTGCGGATATATACCATGCTGTGTGACGTTATTATTTTTACTTTTAATGAACATCCCTACTGCAGGCAGGTACACTATCCCTGCCAACCGGCAGGCTGGGTTTCTGAAATTATTATTTCCTTGATTTAAATTGTCTATCTTGACCATACAATAAGGAACCCCAAATCCAATGGCTTTTTCCCTTAATGCATTCTTTTATCAGGTATTCATTGACCCTGTCCTGTCGGGATTGAGGAAGAGCATTGTAGCATATGTGAAACCTGACGACCGCGTAATTGATATTGCCTGCGGAACCGGTGCGCTGGCATTGGCAATGGCGGGCAGGGCCGGTCACGTGACTGGCATTGACCTGGCCGAGGGAAATATCACTGCCGCAAAACAGTCTGCCCGTCGCAGAGGAGCTGATAACGTTATTTTTGAGCTTCGTGATGCTGGCGACCTGTCATGCTATGCCGACAATGCATTTGACCTGGCCGTTACTTCCATGGCCGTGCATCAGTTTGATGCCGGCCTGGCCGTAAAGATACTTACTGAGATGAAGAGGATTGCCCGCAGGCTGATCATCGCCGATTATAACCATCACATGGTGCGGGGGTGGGGGAGACCGGTGGCTTGGGGCATTGAACGCATGGCCGGGGGTGATCACTACAGTAATTTCAGAACCTATATGCAGCGGGGCGGCATTCATCATTTCGCAAAGCTGGCGGGAATAACACTGAATGAATTGGAAATAAGGGGAGGAGGGGTGTTTGTTGTGGTAACCGGTGAAATGAATAACTCAGGCATAACCATTTAATTTCTTCTTCATATTATCATTGGTATCCACTAAGGAAGAACCGGATCTCAATTTTTTATGTATCTTGCATATAACATGGTTTATTCATTTATAAACAAACGGATCGTCATGAAGAAACAAAAGTGCTGTCTTTTAATGCTGTTGGTTTTTCTGGTCCTGAATGCATTTAGCCAGCAAGACCCGGGTGATATGGTGTGGACCCCGTTATTTAACGGAAAAGACCTTGCCAATTGGGATATCAAAATCTCGGGTCATACGCTGAATGAGAACTACATGAACATATTCAGTGTGAAAGATGGTATCCTGCGGGTATCCTATGACAGACTCGATTCGTTCAGGGGTGAGTTTGGGCATTTGTTCACCCGGCAGGAATTTTCACACTACAAACTGCGTGTCGAATACCGTTTTACCGGTGATCAATGTCCCGGAGGGCCCGTATGGGGTTTGCGCAACAGCGGCGCCATGCTGCATTCACAATCGGCTGAAAGCATGGAGTTCGATCAGGATTTCCCGGTGTCGGTGGAGGCACAATTCCTGGGCGGGCTTGGAGAAGGGGATCGGACTACGGCCAATGTATGCACGCCCGGTACGGATATTGACTTTAACGGACAACCGGTAGAAGGGCATTGCACCCGTTCCACATCAGGAACATACAACGGTGATCAATGGGTTATGGTTGAAATGATCGTACTAGGTGATTGTATAGCCCATCATATTGTGAATGGTGACACCGTGTTAACCTATACCCGAATGCGCATCGGGCCGGATATGAAGCCTGCAGGATTTTCAATTCCAGACGGTACACCCCTGAAGAAAGGTCATATTGCCCTGCAGGCTGAAAGCCATAATGTGGAATTCAGAAGAGTTGAGCTGCTGGATCTGTCCTGTCAATGATGCAGTTCTGATACTATCCATCAGCTGTTTAATTTACACCGGTTCAACAATAAATCGTATTTTTGAATGAAATTAAAATATATACAGGAATCAACTTTTGCATTATGAGACCATTATTAATTGCTGACTTACTATTCGGAATTTTTATTTCCTTATCACTGAACCTTAATGCACAAACACAACAAGACACACTTTATGCTTATGTATCGCAAACGCCGGTGGTGGTCGATGGCAATGCTGCTGATGCCTGCTGGGATGATGCCCAATGGCATCCGATCGATCAGGTTTGGATCCCCTATAATGCAGTGATGAATGAAGGTGATTTCCTGGGCCGGTTTAAACTGGCATGGGATAGCCTGTGCCTTTATTTACTGGCTGAAATTGTCGATGATTCGCTTTCCGACGATCATTCCGATCCGCTTCAAAGCTGGTGGGATGATGATTGCCTTGAGATATTCATCGATGAAGACCGGTCAAAAGGGAACCACGAAAAAAACAACAATGCCTTTGCCTACCATACCAGCATTTTTTACGATGCAATCGACATGAACGCATCAGGTGCCGGCGTTAATTATAAGAACAATATTGAAGTAGTAATGGACACCCTGGAAGGGGATACTTATCGTTGGGAGGTAGCCATTAAAAACTACACAGCAGCCTTTACGCTGAGTGATCCTGAAGCAAGCCGTGTTTTATTGCATCACCATAAACTGATGGGCTTTTCCCTTGCCTATTGCGATAACGATGAAACCTCGGCCCGTGAAAACTTTATAGGAAGCCAGACCATGACTCCTGCAACAGCCAACAGCAATTACATTACTGCCGATTATTTCGGTTCGTTGCTGCTGGTCGATCCTGATTATGAAGAACCAACATCAATACAGGTCATCAACCGGGATGAGCCGATGTTCATATTCCCCAATCCGGTAACTGACAATTTGAACCTGCAATGGAATAACGGTCAGGAACAAACGGGCAAAATTGAAATCAGTGATTTGTGTGGAAAGCTGATGTTGAATCATGCCTATGATCCCGGTAACATACTCATTAATGTAAGTGAATTTAAAGAAGGTGTGTACCTGTTGCATCTGATCACTGACGGGCAGGTTTATTCTCAACCATTCATCAAAAGGAATTGATCTGAATTGGAGTAGCGGGAAGGGATAAACATTATAATATAGCAACATATTGTATAAAATGCTAATTTTGTTGGTATAGTGAAATATTAAAGCGCGTTTTTTAATTTGGTGTGGACTAACGAATGTTTAACTTAACCTAATTACCATGAAAAACATTTTACTTATCGCATGGCTATTTGTTGCATCAAATTTGTTTGCACAGGATTACTATGCCCAGTTTATCTTAAATGGATGGCAATCGTTTATCGAGATTCCTGAATACACCGTTCCCGAAGGAGCAACCCACTTTACGGCTGTTGCCAAGTATGCTGTCGGCGAAAGTAACGGAGGATTTGTCCTGGGTCAGATCAATATTTTTCTGAAACTTGCGAATTCTGATTTTACGGTTGAGATTGGTGCCGCCGGCAGTTCTGCAACAAGCGATTTCCTGGAATATGCGGTGACTATAGATACGTCAGGTTTGGCCTCCCGGCTGCAGGTTGCCGGACAGGAAACTTCAAGTTGGGGAGCATTGACAGGCGATACGTTGTGGGTAGGTGCCATAACCGTATTTTCCGATATAGGGGAGGATGTCATTTTTGATCCGGCTACCCATGATGCCTCAACGCTTCCCGTTGGCGTGACCATTGTAGAAATTGGACCCCCAAGCGCTGTTGACTCCAG
>Ga0105100_10002671_pt1 | contig 10382 bp, 9 predicted proteins | sample PPLLak12cMay2015_2_FD_87033 | JGI IMG/M metagenome (GOLD analysis project Ga0105100, IMG submission 87033) | Freshwater sediment microbial communities from Prairie Pothole Lake near Jamestown, North Dakota, USA - PPLs Lake P8 Core (1) Depth... | ecosystem: Environmental > Aquatic > Freshwater >... | reverse complement strand
TGCTCGCGGCGGCCTACTGCGCCGCGATCCCGCTGTTCCACATCTTCATGCCGCGCTTCGTCGGCGGCCCGGCCGCGGGGGCGGGCTGGGCGCCGGCGCGCCGCCTGGCGCTGGGTCTCGCCACCCAGGTGGCGCCGACCGCCGCGCTGGTGTTCATCGTGCTAGGCGGCATCTACGGCGGCGTGCTGACGCCGGTCGAGTCGGGCGCGGTGGGCACGGTGGCGGCGGTGATCAGCGGCGCGCTCAAGCGCCGGCTGCAATGGCGCGCGCTGTGGACCGCGCTGGTCGAGACCGGCCACATCACCGCCAACATCCTGTTCCTGATCATCGCCGCCTCGATCTACAGCCGCATGCTCGGCATCGCGGGATTGCCGACGCTGTTCGGCGAGTGGCTCGCGTCCATCGAGATGACCTTCATCGGGCTGATGGCGCTGTACGTGCTGCTGCTGCTCGCGCTCGGCACCATCCTGGACACCGCCTCCATCATCCTCATCGTGGTGCCGCTGTTCCTGCCGGCGCTCGAGCCCTTCGGCATGTCGCTGGTCTGGTTCGGCATCGTCACCGTCGTGGGCGCGGAGATCGGCCTGCTCACGCCGCCGTTCGGCATCTCCTGCTTCGTCATCAAGGCGACCCTGGACGACCCGTCGATCTCGATGCGCGACATCTTCCTGGGCGCGGCGCCGTTCGCCGCGGTGATGCTGGCGGTGCTGTGCGTGCTGATCGCCTTTCCCGGAATCAGCCTTGCCCTATTGTAAGGCGGGCCGCCTCGCTCAGACGGTCACGCCCATGAACTCGGTGCCGATCTTCTGGTACTTGCGGATCACGTCCATGCCGAATCGATCGAGCATGACCTTGCTGTCTTCCGGCGCCACGACGATATCGTTGAAGTCGTCGTCGCCCTGACCGGTGATGAGCACGAGCAGCAGCGCCTCCTCGTCGCCCACGTTGGTGAAGTCGCGGCACACGCCCGGCGGCACGGCGATCATGTCGAACGGCTTGATCTCCGTCTGGTGCTCGCCGCGGTCACCCCAGCGGATGCGGAACCGGCCGGTCAGGCACATGAAGGTCTCGTGCGTCTTGAAATGCGCGTGCAGCAACGGCTTGTCGCCCGGCGGGCAGCGCGCGATGATGGCGCTAAGGCCCTTTTCCCCGGCAATGGCCGGCTTCTGCGCCATCGGCCCTCCCTGCGATTCGGGCGCCATCAGCAGGTACAGCGTCTTGGCCGCCATCAGCTCGTAGGCTTCCTGCGGGATGCCGCCGGCGTCCTGGTACATCGCGCTCTGCGGCTTCAGGCTTGCGAAGCGCGCGATGCGCCGTTCCATCTCTTCGGGGCTTACGCTGACTGTCTTCATGGCTTCTCCAGTGAGGTTTGCGATAGTGCCTTCAGCCTGCTGGCCAGGAATCCCTCGACGTCGACGAGTTGTTCGCCGGCGACCGGGACATGCCCTCCCGGGTAGATTTTGAGCCACTTCTCTTCGCTGGCAAGGCAGTCGAACAGCTCCAGCTGACCGTCGCGGGAGAACAGCTGGTCGTCCCACTTTTGCTGGAACAGGATTGCGCAGCGCAGCTTGCGGGCGTCTTCCCTGAGGCGGCGGCTGTTGGCGAAATCCGCGCCCCACATGCCGAGGAGCGCCACCTTGATGCGCGGGTCGGCCGCCAGCAGCGGCAATCCGTAGGCGGTACCCATCGAAACGCCGTACCAGCCGACCGCCGCCCCATCGATCTCCTCCAGGCCGAGCAGCGCGTCGATGGCGGCCCGCCAGTCGGCCACCATGGCATCGATCCGTGGCTCCTCTTTCCACATGGCGAGAAATTCCGCCTGCATCGCGGGACCGGAAGGGCCGTCGGTGCGACGCGCGCCGTGGATCGGTCCGTCGATCGCGGCCGCGGCGAAGCCATGGTTCTGGACGAAGCGGGCGGCGAGCTCGACCACGCCCGGATGCGTCTTGTGCTGCGACCCCCCATGGCCGATGAGGAGCAGCGGGCGCCGCGCGTGGCTGCCTGCCGCGGTCCACAGGACCACGGGCACGCGCCGCCCGCCAGCCTGGACGAAGAACTCGCGGCCGAGCACCGGTCGGAATGCTAGGCGGCGCGCGCCTCGTAATCCGAATCGGGCGCGATTTCCTTCTCGCCGCGCGGCGCTTCGATGAAGTTGGGCGCCCGGTCGTAGATGGCGAGGAACAGCGAGCCCTCCGGCCCGGAAGTGATGGGCCCGTAGTTCAGTCCCTTGTGCTCGAACTGCATGAAGCCGGGCCCGAACTTCTTGCTCCGGCCGATCAGCCACTCACCTTCGAGGATGTAGTGGAAGACATCGCCTTCATGGCTGTGCCTTTCGACGCGCACGCCGGGCTGATGCTTCACCAGGTAGAACCAGGGCCCGATGCCTTCCCTGCCGAAGAACTTGCAGGTGATCCCAGGGATATCGACACCGCCGAACCCCGGCGTATCCTTCAGCAGCAGCCAGGGAAGCTTGTCGGCTTCGGCAAACGCTACCTTCGGTGCTTCGAAAACCATTGCTCAACCTCCTGTGACGTAGGGGTACTTAAGCTCGCCCGAGCGCAGCCTCGCCGGCGCGAGGATGACGTGCCGGCCCGGCTGCTTGAACTGGTCGAGCCCGCTGCCCGAAATGTTACGGAACTGCACGAAAAGAACGCGCGGTTCCGCCCACTCGCCCAGCGGGCCGAAACGCACGTCGCCGACCACGGTGCTGAACGTGGTCCGGCGGATGTGATCGGCGAGCTTTCCATGGTCGAGGCTGCCGACGGCCCGCACGGCCTGCTCCAGCACCTGCATCTCCGCATAGATGTAAGGTGGGATGTAAAACCCGAGCGCATCGAGCTTTTCCTTCACCGCCTCTTCCTGGTAGCGCCGCAGGAAATCCTCGATGCCCGGGAACTTCATCGTCGGCTCGGGGACGTAGAGTTCGAACGACACAATCCCGTTCAGCAGCGACCCGAGCTGGGTCTTGATCGGCGCGTACTGCGTGCCCACCATGCCGCCGCCGAACATGGCGGCCTTCAGTCCCATCTCGCCGGCCGCCCGGATGATGCCGACGGTGTCCGGCGGATAAGAGGCTACGTAGACGACATCCGGGTTGGAAGCGCGCACGCCGCGCAGGAGGGAGCTGAATTCCACCGTGTTCGGCGGGTAATTGCGATCGAACACGACCTTCAGGCCGAATTTCTTCGCGTTGTCGCGCGCTCCGGAAAGCGAGTTCTGCGAGAACTCGGCGTCCGCACCGATGAGCGCCACGGTTTTCGGCCGCGGCTTGATCGAGGCAACGGCTTCGAAGAACCCGTGGGACAGCGCCAGCCGCGCGTCGGGCCCGGCCGGGAATGCCTGGAAGAAGCGGTCGTACTTGAATCTGTCGTTGGTGCCCGTGCCCATACTGCCCATGAACAGTAGCTTGCGCTCCATCATCATGGGCATCGCGGGCACCTGGAGGTTGGTGCCGTACCCCGACACCACCAGGTCGATCTTGTCCACGTCGAGCAATTTGCCGTAGATGCCGGGCACGTTGGCCGGATTGCTCTGGTCGTCGTAGGAAATGATCTCGACCTGCCTGCCGAGCAGGCCGCCGCGGCGGTTGACGTCGTCCGCCCACATGCGCATGGCGACCAGCGCCGCGCGCCCGCCGCCGGCGAGAGCTCCGGTCATCGACATGCCGACGCCGACCTTGATCGGATCGGCCGCAGAAGCCAGGCGCGCGAACGGCAGCTGCGCGGCCAACGCACCCCCGGCCAGGGCTAGTACGGTCCTTCGTTTCTCGGGCTTCAATGCTCACTCCTCCTGTCAGCTAGGCGCTAGCTTCGGCTTTCGCCTCGCTCGCGCGGGTCGGCGCGATGGCGCGCCAGGAATCGCCCTGCGCAGCCACCGATCGCAGGCCGAGCCATATTTCCGAGATCTTCATCGACTCCGTCCATAGCAGAGCGGCAATGCGCCTCTGCCGCTCCGGTGGCATGCGCGAAATGATCGCCGTCACGCACAGGGACGCGATCGGCCGGCGGTGCGCATCGAGCACCGGCACGCCGACCGCGCTCATCGTCGGGTAGGAAACGATCTGGTTCGAAGCGTAGTTCCTGGCGCGCGTCTCCTTGACCTGCTGCAGCAACTTCGTCGGCGTATAAAGGTCCTGACCGGCAAGCCGCGGCGCGTTGTGCTCCACGATCTCGCGCACTTCATGGTCCGCGAGGTAGGCGAGCAAGGGCATGCTGAACGCGCCGACGCCAAGGGGCCAGCGGTCGTGCACGCTCAGCTTGAGCGTTTTCTCCGGATAAGTGCCCTCGAGCACGCTCAGGCACAGCCCGTCGTATCCGCTGCGGATCGCGAGATAGACGGTGTCCTCGGTTTCGCTGCGCACCGCCTCCATGGATTGGTGCGCGATGGCGCGAATGTCGAAGCGATCGCCCATCGCCGCGCTCAGGGCGAACACGCCGATGCCGACGCGATAGTTGCGCGAAAGATCGTCCTGCTCGAGCATTCCTTCGTCGCACAGCGCGCGCAACATCCGGTGCGCCGTCGCTTTCTGGAGTCCGCTGGCTGCCACGACTTCAGCGAGAGAGGCGCCGCGGCCCGAGAAGGACGCTACGACCCTGAGGATCTGCGACGCGCGGCGGATGCACTGCGCGCCAGCGCTTCGTCTCGTGCCGGGGAGCGTGGGTTGTCTCACGATGTGAACCGCGCTGCTGCGATTGACGTTGTTCTTATATCCCACCTAAACTCGCCCGCGCAAGCGAGAGAAGGAGCGGAGATGAGGTTCTTGCAGTGCCGCAATTAGTCCACCATGTGGACCAACGGCGCATCCCCGTCGAAGGCGCCAGCCTGCATGCGGAGGCGCGCGGCCCAGACAGTGGCCCAGCCGTCATCCTGATGGGCTCGCTCGCATCCGATGTCACCAGCTGGGAGCCGCAGATTGCGGCGCTGGCCGACGCCGGCTTCCATGCCGTGGCGTTCGACTATCGCGGCCACGGCCGTTCGTCCGCAGGAGCCGGCCGGTTCAGCCTGGAGCTCTTCCAGAACGATCTGCGCGCGGTCGTCGCCAGTTTCGCGCTTCGCCGGCCGCATCTGGTCGGGCTATCGCTCGGCGGCATGGTCGCGCTTGGCGCAGCGCTTGCCGCAGGCAACGACTATGCCCGCATGGTGATCGCTTCGACACGCGCCGACATGCCGGAGCCGCTGGCAAGCGCCTGGGCGGAGCGCGCGCGGGCGGTGCGGGAGCAGGGCGTCGAGGCGATCGCCGACGAAACGCTCGAGCGCTGGTTCACGGAAGGTTTTCGTCGCGCCCATCCGGAGGCGCTCGCCCGGGTGCGGCGGATGATCGTCCGAACCGATCGCAACGCCTATGCGGACTGCATCGACATCGTGCGTACCATCGACCTCATGGAGCGGTTGCGCCAAGTGCGCCAGCCCGTCCTCTACCTCACCGGCGAGCAGGACACGGCCTCACCGCCGGAATTGATGCGCGAGATGCAGCAGCGCACCCCGGGAGCGGGCTTTGCCACCATCCCGGGGGCAGCCCATCTGCCGACCATCGAGCAACCCGCCGCCTTCAATCGCCTGATGCTCGAGTTCCTCGGCTCATGAACCTGCACTCCGTACTGGCCAATGCCGCCCAGGCGTGGCCGCGGCGGACCGCGCTCATCGATGTCGATGCACCCGGCGGCGAGCGGCGTTTTACCTATTCCGAGCTGTGGGACGAGGTGCAGCGCCTCGCGGCGGGCTTGCGCGCGCTCGGACTCCAGCACGGCGAGCGCGTGGCGCTGCTCATGGGGAATTCCTGGGAATACGTCGTGGCGTTCCTCGGCGCAAGCGCAGCCGGGCTTGTGTCCGTGCCGATGAACGTGCGCCTGCTCGAATCCGAGCTTACCCACATGATTCGCGACGCGGGCGCGCGCCTGCTGATCGCGCAGGAAGCGCTGCTGCAGGAGCGCCCGGGCCTGGCTGCCATCCCGCCGCTCGGCGTTGCGCTCGCGCGAGCCTCGAGCACTGCCGCGCCCCGGCGGTTCCAGGACCTCGCCTCCAGCACTATCGCTCCGGCTACGCAGACCCCGGCCGACTCGGTCGCCTCGCTGCTGTACACCAGCGGCACGACCGGCCTGCCCAAGGGCGCGATGCTGCCGCACGCTTCCTGGCTCACGGTATCGGACTACGTGCGCCGGTACCTGCGCTATGCCGACGACGAAGTCACCCTCCATACGGCTGCGCTTACGCACGGCTCCGGCTTCCTGGTGCTGCCTACGTTTGCGGCCGGCGGGATCAACGTCGTATGCGCGAAGTTCGAGGCGCAACGCGCCTTGTCGCTGTTCGGCACGCTGGGGGTCACGAACGGATTCTTCGTGCCCACCATGATCCAGATGCTGCTCGATGCGCCGCAGCGGCGCGAGCGCGGCAGGTGGCGGCTGCGCAGCCTGTACTACGCCGGTTCGCCCATCGACCCCGGCACCCTGCAGGGCGCGATGGAGCGCTTCGGCCCCGTGCTGATCCAGTCTTTTGCGCAGACCGAGGCGCCGATGTTCCTGACAGTCCTCGACCAGGCCGAGCATCGCAGGATCGCGCAGCGGCCGCATCTCATCCGCTCCGCCGGCCGCGTGGTGAACGGGGCGGAGGTCCGCATCTTCGACGACGAGGATCGCGAGCTTCCCGTGGGCGAGATCGGCGAAGTGGTCGCGCGTGCAGCCCATGTCATGAAGGGCTACTGGAACCGGCAGGATGCCACGGCTGAAACTCTGCGCAACGGCTGGCTGCATACGGGCGACGTGGGCTGCTTCGACGAGGAAGGCTATCTGTATATCGTCGATCGGAAAAAGGACATGATCATCTCCGGCGGCTCCAACGTCTACGCCCGCGAAGTCGAGCAGGAGCTGCTCGGCATGGAAGCGGTCAAGGAAGCCGCCGTGATCGGCTTGCCGCATCCCAAATGGGGCGAGATGGTGACGGCGGTGCTGGTGAGCCGCAGCGGCAGCCGCGTGGATGACGCGGCGATGGAGGCCTTCTGCCGGTCGCGGATCGCCGATTACCGCCGGCCGAAGCGGTTCATCTGGGTGGATTCGCTCCCGCGCAATGCCTACGGCAAGGTGCTGAAGCGGGAGCTGCGAGCGCGCTACGCGCAGAAAGAGAACCAGCATGCCTGAGAATGCCTGCATCGTCGGCTGGGCGCATTCGCGCTTCGGCAAGCTCGCGGAGCAGGACCTGGAGACGCTTATGGTGGGGGTCGCCCGGGATGCCATGGCCGACGCCGGGGTCGCCGGCGAGGACGTTGACGCCGTCTATGTCGGCCTGTTCAACAACGGATTCTCGAAGCAGGATTTTCCGTCCTCGCTGGTGCTGCACGCCGATCCGGGCCTGCGCTACAAGCCGGCGACCCGGCTCGAGAACGCGTGCGCGACCGGATCCGCCGCGATCCACGGGGCGCTCGACTTTCTCGCCGCGGGGCGCGGCCGCCTGGCGCTCGTGGTGGGCGCGGAAAAAATGACCGCGACGCCCGGCCCGGAGATCGGCGAGATCCTGCTCAAGGCGTCGTACATCAAGGAAGGCACCGAGGGCGCCAACAGCTTCGTCGGCGTGTTCGGCCGGATCGCGCAGGCTTACTTCGACCGCTACGGCGATCGCTCCGAGGCGCTGGCGCGCATCGCATCGAAGAACCATCGCAACGGCGTGAACAATCCCTATGCGCAGATGCGCAAGGACCTCGGCTTCGAGTTCTGCAACCGCGTTTCGCCCGGCAATCCCCATGTGGCCGCGCCGCTGAGGCGCACCGACTGCTCGCCTGTGTCGGACGGTGCCGCAGCGCTCGTGCTGGCCGATGCGCGTACGGCCAGGGCGATGAACAAGGCCGTCGCTTTCCGCGCCGCGGTCCAGGTGAACGAGTACCTGCCCATCGGCGGGCGCGATATGACGCGGTTCGACGGCGCCGCGCTTGCGTGGCGCAAGGGACTGCAGCAGGCCGGGGTCGGCCTGCTCGACCTCGATCTGGTCGAGACCCATGACTGCTTCACCATCGCGGAGCTGATCGAGTACGAGGCCATGGGTCTCGCGAAAGCAGGCCAGGGCCACATAGCGATCGACGAAGGCTGGGTGGAAAAGGACGGCAAGCTGCCCATCAACCCGTCCGGCGGCCTGAAGTCAAAGGGCCATCCGATCGGCGCGACCGGGGTATCTATGCATGCGCTGGCCGCCATGCAGGCGACCGGCTCTGCAGGCGGAATGCAGATCCCGGGCGCCTCGCTCGTCGGCGTGTTCAACATGGGCGGCGCCGCGGTGGCCAACTATCTCAGCATCCTCGAACGGGTGAGCTGACGGGCGGGCCTTGGCCTGCGCCGAATGTTAGCTACAATAAGGCCATAAGGAGGAGGTCATGAAACTTTCCAGGCGTAGCTGGCTTTCCATAGCAATCGGTCTGGTGATCGGCGCGGTCGCGCCGGTTTCCGTCGCGCAGCAGAATCCCATCAAGGTCGGCATCGGCATCGCGCAGACCGGCACGCTCGGCGGCGGCGGCAAGGCGGCGCTGCTCGCGATCCAGATGTGGGTCGAGGACGTCAACCAGAAGGGCGGCCTGCTCGGGCGCAAGGTAGAGCTGATCTCCTACGACGACCAGTCCAACCCGGCCACGATTCCGGGCATCTACACCAAGCTGCTCGACGTCGACGGGGTCGATCTGCTCATCGCGCCCTATGGGACGGTGCCCACGGCGCCGCTCATGCCGATGGTGAAGCAGCGCGGCCTGCTCCTCATGGGCAACTTCTCGTTTCAGGTGAACCACAAGGTGCAGCACGACATGTGGTTCAACAACGCGCCCTGGAACGACGCCTCGAGCTGGTCCGACGGCTTCATCCGCGCCGGCCAGAAGCACGGCGCCAAGACCATCGCCATCCTCGCCGCGGACCAGGAGTTCGCGCAGAACCTGGCCAACGGCGCGCGCGTGCTGGCAAAGAAGGCCGGGTTGAAGACGGTCTACGAGCAGAACTACCCGCCTACCACGGTCGACTTCTCGTCGATGATCCGCGCCGTCCGCGCCGCCAAGCCCGACATCGTGTTCGTCATGTCCTACCCGAACGACTCCGTGGCCATCGTGCGCGCGGTGAACGAGATCGGCGTGGGCTCGTCGGTCAAGCTCTTCGGCGGCGGCATGGTGGGCCTGCAGTTCACGCCGATCATGGCCTCGCTCGGCAGCTCGCTCAACGGCATCGTCAACTACAACTCTTACGTGCCGGGGATAAAGTATCCCGGCGTCGAGGAATTCCTGCAGCGCTACGCCAAGAAGGCGGTCGAGGCCAAGGTCGACCCGCTGGGCTTCTACCTGCCGCCGTTCAACTACGCCATCGGCCAGATGCTCGAGCAGGCGATCAAGGCCACCAACAGCATCGACCACAAGAAGCTCGCCGATTACCTGCGCAAGAACGAGATGAAGACCATCGTCGGTCCGATCCGCTACGACAAGAACGGCGAGTGGGCCAACCCGCGCGTCGTGCAGGCCCAGTTCCGCGGCGTGGTGGACAAGAACGTGGAGCAGTTCCGCGATCCGAAGAAGCAAGTGGTGATCTACCCCGACCAGTACAAGACCGGCGAGGTGGTGGTGCCTTTCGAGAAAGCGCGCAAGTAGCCATTCTGCAAGGGAAGACGGCGCGGCAATCCCGCGCCGTTTTCTTAGGGGGAGCATGTTTTTCTCGTTCGACCTGCTGTTCGAGGCGGTGCTATTCGGCGTGCTGCTGGGCTGCTTCTATGCGGCGGTGAGCATCGGGCTGTCGGTGTCGTTCGGGCTGCTCGACGTGCCGCACGTCGCCCACCCGGCCATCATGGTGTTCGGCGCCTACTGCACCTACCTCCTGGGGCTGTACGGCTTCGACCCGATCGTCGCCGGAATCGTGCTGATGGCCCCGTTCTTCCTGCTCGGCATGCTGGTGTACCGCTTCTACTACGAGACCTTCGAGCGGCGCGGCAGCGAAGCGGGGGTACGCGGCCTGGCGTTCTTCTTCGGCCTCGCCTTCATCATCGAGGTCGGGCTGATCCTGGCGTTCGGCGTCGACCAGCGCTTCGTCGAGGCGGACTACATCGGCAGCAGCCTGTCGCTCGGCGATTACCGCATCCCGTACCGCATGCTCGTCGCCTTCGGCGTCGCGCTGGTGCTGACGATCTCGCTCACGCTCTACCTGTCGAAAACCTTCACCGGCCGCGCGATCAAGGCCGTGGCGCAGGACGAGCCTGCGCTGCGCCTGATGGGCGCCAACCCGGTGCGCATCAAGCAATGGGCCTTCGGCATCGCCACCGGGGTGAGCGCGCTCGCCGGCGCCATGCTGATCATCGTCGGCCCGGTGGAGCCGAGCCTCGATCGCGTGTACATCGGCCGCACTTTCGCTGGCGTGGTGCTCGCCGGGCTGGGCAGCATG
>Ga0105100_10002670_pt1 | contig 10383 bp, 9 predicted proteins | sample PPLLak12cMay2015_2_FD_87033 | JGI IMG/M metagenome (GOLD analysis project Ga0105100, IMG submission 87033) | Freshwater sediment microbial communities from Prairie Pothole Lake near Jamestown, North Dakota, USA - PPLs Lake P8 Core (1) Depth... | ecosystem: Environmental > Aquatic > Freshwater >... | reverse complement strand
TCTCCGCGGGCCATCGATGAAATGGACAGGGGGAGGCGCTAGGCCGGATGAGAATTCAGGCTCGTCTCCCCGCTTTTTTTAAGTGATAACGGGATGGAGCCTAGAGATACAGGTCAATGCCCGAGTTTTTCGGCGGCTTCGGCTTCGGCCTTGTTCTTATGAACGGTGCCGGCCGGGTGGTTGGGCGGAGAATAGACGGTATAGAGCTTCAACCGTGTGCTTTTCGACGTGTTGATGACATTATGGTAAGCGCCGGCCGGCACTATGGCGGCCTCGTTTTTGCGGACCAGGTGCTCTTCCTTGCCGTTCAGGACGAATTTGGCTTCCCCCTGCTCGATGCGGAAGAACTGGTCGACATCAGGATGCATCTCGTTCCCGATCTCCTCACCCGGCTGCAGGCTCATCACCACGAGCTGGCAGTGCTTGCCGGTGAATAAGACTTGCCGAAAATACACGTTTTTTAAGGTTTGTTCCTCAATCGGTCCAAAATAGCCGGCCATGTGTTTTTGCTCCTTTCTCAAGGGGAATGATACACGCTTATTATATAACAAACGACAAGCCGAAGTCTCTGCGGATGCAAGAGCGTCTTAAGGAACAATCTCTGTCCCAACGGCCATTTTATGACTCCTCGGAATTCAGCGCCTCCGGGCAAGGAGAAGTGAATTGGGGCGGAGCCCAGAGCTCGGGCGGCGCGGCCCGCTGGAGCATCCGGGGCAGCAAATCCAAGGGGATGATCACGATCATCAGGCCGAACGGCCGCGCCGAGGACATTTCGTACCAGGTGACAGGAGAAGAAGGCGTAATTTTTCTTAATGGGATCAAGTTCGCCTATGCCGGAGCGCCGGAATGCCGTTGAAGAAACTCGGGGGAACTTATGCCTCCCATCACGAGATGATTATGTCGCCGGCCCCGGCGCGGCGCTGACCGCCCGGTAGAGCTTCTCCAGGTCGTTGACGATCCCCGGCCAGACCCTCTTTCCATTCCTGCCAGGTGAGGTGCTCCCACTCCGCGGGCGACAGCGTCTTTGGCCTCTTGCCCCCAAACCGTGCCCAAGGCTTGGGCGAGCAGAGCCAGTGACAAGAATACGAGGGCTCTTTTCATGATGGTCCCTCCCTATCTTTTTATCCTCGCGGCGATCCTATCATACAGAAAACCTGGCATCACCTTAAGCAGCTTCGAGCCCAGGACAATGGGAAGCGGAAACTGGATCATGGTCTTTTCCTTTTTTATCCCCTTGATAATGATGGCCGCGGCTTTCTCCGGGGTCATGAGAAACGGCCTGGGATAGAGGGCCCTCTCCGTCATCGGAGTCTTGACGAACCCCGGCTTGACCGTAATGACCTTGATGCCATGTTCTTTCAGCTCGACTCTCAAGCTCTCCAGGAGGGCAGTGGCGGCCGCCTTGCTGGCGCTGTAACACCTGTTCTTCGGCAAGCCGCGGCAGTCGGCCAGGCTGGTCACGCCGACGATCGTTCCCTCTTTTCTTTTAATGAAACCGGGCAGAAGCTCTTCCACGAAATTCAGCATGCCGAAGACGTTGACGTCGAATATCTCCCTGGCGATGTTGACCCTGAACTCGACGACGTCCGCCCTGTGGCTCAAACCGGAATTGAAGATGGCGATGTCGACTTGCCCGAACCGTGCTTGGATGTCCCGGCAGGCTCTCGCTGTCTCGTCTTTATTGGAGACGTCGCACTTGACCGGCAAGACGATGCTGCCGGAGCCCCTGAGCTCATCCGCCAGCTGGAGGAGGATGTTTTCCCTCCTGGCGAGCAGTGCAAGGTTGACCTTTTCTTTCGCCAGCTGCCGGCTCAAGGCGAGGCCAATCCCGCCCGAAGCGCCCGTCAGGAGGATTGATTTTCCCCCGGAGCTCCATGCCTTACAGTATAGGAAGTCGCCCCCGCGCTTTCCACTTTTTTCGATTAAGCAGACTCGACCCTCTCTACCGTCTCCCTGTAGACGACGCCGCGCTCGGCCAGACCGCTGAGCAAAAACTTGACGCAGCGGGTATTCTCGCCTATGTGCTCCGGAGCCGATATTCCCTTCCTTCGGAACAAACCCTGGGTAATCATCCGGGCCACGGTCGTAGCCGTGTAGCCGGTCGTCCGGGCCATGGAGTGAATCCCTGTCCGATCATCATAACGGTCAAAGAGGTCGTAGGATATGCTCAGGGCTTTCTGGTCCCTTATTCCTTCAACGATGATTTTCATAACGGTGATATCGGCCTCTCCCTCCTTGAGCTTCCACTTGGGAAAGAGGATTTCAGCCGTGAAGTCGAGGGGCCTGATCCGGGTCCCCTTGATTGTGACCTCCTGGGTGTCGAAGAACCCCGTTTCCCTCAGGACGGCCATCTTCTCGATGTGGCCGGGGTAGCGGAGGGTCTTCTCCTTCATGTTGGGGACGTCCACTGTCTTGGCCATGGTCCGCAGGCCGTCCGTGTTGAAAGCCTCGAGCGTCCCGATGCCGGGGAAGGTCAGGAACTCCGGGTCGGAGAGGGCCGGACGGGTGACCATCTTACCGTTCTCGATGTAGCGAGCCGGCCGGACGTACTCCTCGATGACATCGTGCGGGGAGAAAACGGCTTTGTACTCGTAAGGGTATTCGCGGATCTCGGGCAGGCCGCCCACATAGATTTTGATGCTCTTCGTCTTGTCGAGCTTTTTCATGGCATACGCGGCCAGAATGCTGCTCATACCTGGAGCGACCCCGCAGTCGACCACGGCCTTAACACCTTTGGCCTTGGCCAGCCTGTCCAGTGCAAACGGGTCCTCCGGGAAGAAGGCGATGTCAACGGCGTTTTTGCCCTCTTCGAGCACTGCCCGGAGAGTCTTGAACCCCATGAATCCTGGTACGGCGCTGATGACCAGGTCTGCATCCCGGATGGCCTTTTTGACGTTGAGCGTGTCCGCCAGGTCCTCCCGGACCGTTTTGATCCTGGGGAACTTCTTGAGCCTGTCGAGCGCTTTGGAGGAAACATCCACAGCCGTGACTTTGGCCTCTTTGTCGGCGGCCATGTCTCTGGCCATCGGGCCGCCGACCAAGCCGGCTCCCAATATTATGATTTTCATTGCATCTCTCCTTTTTTACAGAATAGGGGATAGGGTGTTGAAAAGACGGGATGAGGAGGGCCGATTACAGGCCGGAAAAATGGTTGACGAAGAATATCGTCTGAAGGCAGTGAACGACGGCGAGAGCCGCCCGGCGCTCCTGCTTCTTGATCATCGCCCTATTCTAGCGGCTAGAGGAGCGGGTGTCAACTTCCCGGCAGGAGAGGTCGCTTTGCCATTCGTAAATTGCCCATTCTTTTATCACAAATAAAAGATGCTTGCCTCAGCACCATGGAGGTCGCGCATTCGAGCCGCTTATGGTATGCTCCTCACAACACCGATGCGACGATCTCCGTATCGCCGGCCTTCTCCCTGGCTTATTGCCGCCGAACCAGTCCTGCTATCACGAGGATGCCGGAACTCCGGTATGATAAGGGAATTGAATGAAGACCCGTGACCCGGCACATGCTGTATTTGTCTTGCTCTTGATCGCCTACAGCGTGGCCTTTTCTCTTTCTGATCAGGACTTTTCCGAGGAGGCTTCGGCCTGGGCGAAGAAAACGCTGGCTGGCCTGAGCCTGGAAAAGAAGATCGGCCAGATCGTCTGTTCCGACCTCACCGGGGCGTACGTCGCCGACGGAGACCCGAGGCTCGAGCAGTGGGTCCGGTTGGCCCGCGATTACGGCCTAGGCATGTTTGTTTTCTACGGGGGCACGCCTCGCGACGTCGCCCACCTTCTCAACCGTCTGCAAAAAGAAGCCGAGATTCCCATCCTCATGGCGGCGGATTTCGAAGGCGGACCCGGCCAGCAGGTGACCGGGGCGAGCGAATTCCCCGCCAACATGGCCTTCTCTGCCGCCGGTTCGGAGGACCTGGTCTACCGCGCGGCCTCGGCCGCGGCCGTCGAAGGACGGGCCATGGGCATCCATCTGACCTACACTCCGGTCGTCGACATCGCCTGGCGGCCGGATAATCCCGCTGAGGGCGTCCGTTCCTTTGGCGGCGACCTTGACCTCCTCGGCCGGATGGTCCGCGCCTACGTCCGGGGATACCATGAGCACGGCATGCTGGCCACGGCCAAGCACTTCCCGGGACGCGGCGATGTCGAGGCGATGCCGGGCAAACCCGGGTGGAGCTGGATCAACAAGCCGGCTGCGGACGTCGAAGCGCAGGAATTCCGTGCTTTTAAGCTCGCCATCGATGCCGGCGTTGATTTCGTCATGAGCGAGCACATCGCAGTGCCCTCGGTGACAGATGGGTCGGAGCTCCCGGCGAGCGTGGAGAAGAAACTGGCTGCGGGTTGGCTCCGCGAAAAGCTGGGCTTCAAGGGGCTCCTGACAACCGACGACCTCTGGTACGATATCGTCGTCCAGCGCTTCGGGACTGAGGAGGTGGCGGTCAAGGCCTTTGAGGCCGGCCACGACATCATCCTCAAGCCCAAGAACCCGGGGGCGACGATTGCGGCTTTGGCAGCCGCCGTCAAGTCGGGGCGGTTGAGCGAACGCCGGGTCGATGAGGCGGCGTTCAAGCTCCTCACTCTGAAAGCCCGGCTCGGACTTCACAAGAACCGGTTCGTTGACGAATCCCGGCTGGGCGAATTCGTCGGCACGCCGGAGCACCTGGACATCGTCCAGGAAGTGGCGGACAGATCTCTGACGCTGCTCAAGAACGACGGGGTTTTTCCTATCGCTTCAAGCCGGCTGGCCAAGGCGGTCAACATCAACATCCAGAAATTCGACGGGGATCCCTCACCGCCGGCTCTTGCGACGAAGCTGGCTGCGGTTTTCCCGGGGCTCCAAAACTTTTCCCTGCGTCCCGATGTGGACTCCACGTACTACGACAAAGTCTATCAGGCGGCGCTGGATTCGGACCTGATCATCCTATCACTTTTTGTCCCGAGGACGAGGCTCGGCGATGCGACGCCATTCCGGGAGGCGGACTTGGCCTTTCTCCAGAAGGTCATCGCCTCCAAGCCAAAATCCGTCGTCGCCATGGCCTATGGGAATCCGCACCTCATACGCAAGATCCCTTCTGTCGCCGCCTACGTCATCGGCTACGGGGAGAGGGGCTGGTTCGGCAATCAGGCCGTTTACTTTGATTCGTTCATCAAGGCGCTCAGGGGCGAGATCAAGCCGTCCGGCAGGATTCCCGTGCGCATCAGCGACGAGTACCCGATCGGAAGCGGCCTGAGCTACTAATACGTCAGACTTAAGTGATGAATGTTTAGACGATATCGCCCGTGTATCTTGTCAGGAGTTTTTTCCGGAGGTCGCGGAAGAGCTGGACGATCTTTTCCATCCGGGATATCGTCAGGTCGGTGAGGTATTTTGAGGCACCGGCCGGATCCTGCTTTAGGAGCGCAGCCGCTTTCTGGTCCACTCCGGCTTGCTCTGAGAAAAAGCCGTTTTCCACGGGATCGCGGGCTTCCTTCAGGTCCTTAACTGCAGGTTGCCAGCGCAGAAGCATCAGCTTCTCCACGAAGTCCACCGCCCAGCGGGCCGAGTCCTCGCTGAACTCATTGTAATCGTATGTCTTGTACAACGGTGAAACATCCGTTACACCGGCATAAACCGGGACGTAGGCGCTGACATAGGGGTTATCCACATAGAACCAATAGATCCCGCCTACGGCATCGGGGAGCCAGGCCCTGAGCTGGGCGACCATTCCGTATCCCTGAGTAGCGATCGTCCTATGGTGCCGGATGCGCAGGACTTTTTCCATTTCGCCGGGGAGGAAGGGTGTGGCCAGCGGGCTTTTCTCCGACTTGCCGCCGGCTCCCGGGACCATCCAGGCCGGGTCCCAGGTCATGTCGTAGACGGTGTCTTCAAAGACCGAGCGCTGGAAGGTGATGATATCCTGGACGGAGAGCTTTTTCTCGGGCTTGACCGAAAAGGGGTAAAAATCGGCTCCCTCGATGGGCTGGGCGTAGAGAGTGCCCGGCCCGGCCGGATCGTAGAGGCTCCGTCTCGGCCAGGCTTTAAAAGACGGGGCGATCGTGCTGTAGATCAGCCACATCCGGCTGAGGCTTCCTTCACGGATCAGGGGAGAGTAGGCGTCCTGCCAGATGAAAGGACGTCCGCCATCAGGGTCATACCAGCCGCGGTCGATGGCCTCTTGCATGTAGTTGGGCGAAACCAGGAAGTTCGGGTCCTTCGGGTCGATTTCGCGGAGGCGGACATGATTGGCGATGACCACGACTTGTTCGTCGGGGACCCGGCGGGCCGCCCAGATGGCGCCCGGTTTGCCGCTCTCCGGCTTCCACCTGGTCCCGACGCTGAAGATCTCCATGACCCAGAGTTCCTTCGGGTCGGCGATGCATAATGCTTCGGACCCTCCGCAAGAGGGGAGGAAGCCGTATGTTTCCACCAGGCTCCCGATGAGACGCACCGCCTCGAGGGCGGTCGAGCATCTCTCCAGGGCAAAGACCTGGGCCTGTTCGATCGTCATGATTTGGCGGGTGATCCCTTCGACGAAGCTGACATCGAGCTCGGAACGCTGCGAACAGGTGCTTTCACCGATCGCCAGTTGGCGTTCGTTCATCTGGGAGTATCCTGTGTGGAAGTAGGTAAAAGTTTTCTCGACCTGGGGGATGTGGCCGATGACTTTGCCGAAGTCGCCGAGGGGCAGGGCTTTCCGGTTGTCTCCCGCTCCGAAATAGACCATTCCCCAGTGGACCGGAGCCAGCGTCCCTTTGGGATACGTTCTTCCTGGGATGACCTGGATGCGGCACTCGCTGCAGCAATCGGTGTGGGAGGTGATGACCGAACCGTCGGCCGAGGCGAGCCTGCCGACGCCGATTACCGTGCAGCCTTGAGGCACCTTTTCCGCCGCCGTCAAGAGTCCGGGTGCCAGTATGAAGCCGAGAATCCAGACCCATGCCCTGGCTGCAGCCATTAGTTTAGAACGTTTTGTTTTCATGGTTTCGTTCTCCGCGATGCGAGAATAATATCATATTCCGGCCGGCCGCGCTCTGCCTGGCCAAGTTGACATCCGTTTCTGATTCGGATTAGCCTAAACCCTCTCGAATTCCCGAGCAACGACAGGAGGAATGGATGGACGTCCTTTCTCTGAGCCGGCTGCAGTTCGCGGTGACGGCCGCCTTTCACTTCATCTTTGTGCCCCTGACGCTCGGCCTGTCTATTCTGGTGGCCTTCATGGAGACGCGCTATCTCCGGACCAACGATCCGATGTACCTGAAGATGGCCAAGTTTTGGGGGAAGCTCTTCCTGATCAATTTCATCCTTGGCGTAGTCACCGGCATCACCATGGAATTCCAGTTCGGAATGAACTGGGCTGAGTACTCACGCTACGTCGGCGACATTTTCGGGGTGCCGCTGGCGATCGAGGCCACGGCCGCCTTTTTCCTGGAGTCCACTTTTATCGGGCTCTGGGTTTTCGGTTGGAACAGGGTCTCGAAGAAAGTTCACGTCCTGGCCATCTGGCTAGTTGCACTAGCCACCAACCTTTCCGCCCTCTGGATCCTCCTGGCCAACGGCTGGATGCAGAGGCCCGTCGGTTATGTCCTGAGGAACGGCCGGGCCGAGATGACGGATTTCGGGTCGCTCTTCACCAACCGTTTCGGCTGGGTGACCTTCGCTCACACCGTCCTCTCCGGATATGTCCTGGCGGCGTTCTTCGTCATGGGTGTATCGGCCTACCACCTGTTGCGGAAGAATGAGGTGCGGCTGTTCCGGTCCTCGTTCCGCACGGCCGCCGCCTTCGGGCTGGTGAGCAGCGTGCTCGTTGCGGCCAGCGGCGACCTCAGCGCTGTGCAAGTGGCCAAGTTTCAACCGGCCAAGCTCGCCGCCATGGAGTCATTCTGGGAGACCCGGCCGGGGGCGCCATTCACCCTCTTCCTCTGGCCGGATTCCGCGAACGAGAGGAACGCCTTCGAGCTCTTGCCCATTCCCAAGGCTCTGAGCGTGATGGCCTTCCACCGGGGCGACGCCGAAGTCAAAGGACTCACCGCTTTTCCCGGAGATGAGCGTCCTCCGGTGCTTCCGGTCTTTCTCAGTTTCCGGCTGATGGTCGGTCTGGGGCTGCTGCTGATCCTCCTGGCCTTCATTGGCTGGATCAAGGGTGTAAGGGGTAAGCTCGAGGGAAGCCCACGATACCTCAAGATCATGCTTTATTCGATTCCCCTTTCCTATATCGCCGTCCAGGTCGGCTGGCTGGTCACCGAGATCGGCCGCCAGCCCTGGATCGTCTACGGCTTGATGAAAACATCGGCCGGCGTATCTCCGTCTCTTCTTCCGGCCCAGGTGGTCGCTTCGCTCATCGGGTTCACCATCGTCTACGGACTTTTGGCCGTCGTGGATATCTACCTGCTCATTAAATACAGCAAGAAAGGTCCCGACGACGACCTCTCGGGAATCTTGAAATCGGTCCCGGCAAAGGAGGCGTGAGATGGCGTTCCAAGTGCTCTGGTTCATCCTCTGGGGTTTGCTGTGGGCCGTCTATTTCATGCTCGATGGGTTCGACCTGGGGGCCGGGATGCTGCATCGGTTCCTCGGCCGGAACGAAGCGGAGAAAAGCGCTATCCGCAGGGCCATCGGTCCCGTTTGGGACGGGAACGAGGTCTGGCTGCTGACTGCCGGAGGGGCCACTTTCGCCGCTTTCCCCTCGGCCTATGCCTCTCTGTTCAGCTCCCTCTATTCTGCTTTGCTCATCATCCTGTTTGCCCTGATAATCAGGGGGGTTGCGCTGGAATTCAGAGCGAAGGCCCCGTCTGCGGCCTGGGGGAGGAGTTGGGATATCGCGCTGTTTCTGGGAAGCCTGCTTCCTGCGCTGCTTTTCGGTGTTGCCTTCGGGAACATCTTCCGTGGGCTGCCTCTCGATTCCCAAGGCTACCACGGCACGCTCCTCGGGCTGCTCAACCCCTACGGGCTCTGGACGGGAGTCTTTTTTGTCCTTCTTTTCTTAGTCCACGGCGCGCTCTGGCTGGCGCTTAAGACGGCCGGCGATCTGGGGGAGAGGGCGCTGCGCTTTGCCCGGACAGGCTGGTATTTTCTGCTGGCGGCTGCCGTCATCTTTCTCGTCTGGACAGTTCCGGCCACCCGGCTCGAGGAGAACTACCTCCGGCATCCCTACTGGCTGCTGGTTCCGCTCCTGGCCGTTGCTTTTTTGCTCCTTGTCCGGATCTGGGCGGTGCAGAGAAAGACAGGAGCGGCGTTTTTTGCTTCCTGCGCCACTATCGTGCTCGTGACCTTTACCGGGATTATCGGGCTCTACCCGAACCTGATTCCCTCGCGGCTCGACCCGGGTTCGAGCCTGACTGCGTTCAACGCCTCTTCGAGTCCGTATACGCTCCGGATCATGACCATAGTGGCCCTCCTGTTTGTGCCGGTCGTCATCGGCTACCAGGTCTGGGTTTATCGAGTGTTCCGGCACAAGATTGGCGTCGAAGAGAGCCCGGGCGCAGGGGCGGTCCAGTATTAGCCAGGCTGATTAGGACGGCGGCCGGGCCCGGCCCAACTTGAATTCAAGAGGCGTCTGCACTAGTATATTGAGCATTATGAAACTGGACAGCACAATCAACTATATTGCCTCGGGAATTGAGCGATCGGGAACATCCCTCCTCATGCAGATTCTGCAAGCGGGAGGGGTGCCGATGGCCTTCGACACAGCCTCACGGCCGCCGGACGACAACAACCCGCGCGGCTATTTCGAGCTCGAAGGCGGAAAAATCATCAGCCGTCTGATGAACGGCACCTTTCCGCTCGCCGACCATCGGGGCCTGTTCATCAAGATCACGGCCTTCGGACTGAAGTACCTTCCCCCGGGGAAATACCGCATCATTTACACCGAACGCAACATCGAAGAAGTCCTCGATTCAATGGAGAAAATGGCCAAGCTCCAGGACATGAACCGCGAGGAGACCAGGGCCAGCTTTATCAAGCTTAACGAGATGATCAAGGGCTTGATCAACAAAAGGGATGACATCGAGGTCCTATTTGTTAGCTACAACCAGATCGTGGCCGACCCCAAAACCCAGATTGAGAAGATCTGTGACTTCCTTGACTCGAAAGAAATCGACAACGCCGCGATGGTCGCCGCTGTAGACGAAAAGCTGTACAGGAAAAGACGGCCGGGCGCCTAAAAGCGGCCGGCGTCCCCATTTCTCCGGCGCTTGCCAGGGGCTCATCGTTCCACGTAAATTCCCCTTTGGCTGGCGGAAGATACCAAGAAAGAAGGAGAAGAGATGAAAAGCCGGCGCTTTTTTCTGATTTTTTTTTTTGGACTAGGTTTTATGTACGAGGAGTCAGCCGGCGAAAACAAAAACATACTAAACAACATAAGCTATAAAACGGGAGAGATGAAACAAGCAGTCTACACT
>Ga0105100_10002664_pt1 | contig 10397 bp, 8 predicted proteins | sample PPLLak12cMay2015_2_FD_87033 | JGI IMG/M metagenome (GOLD analysis project Ga0105100, IMG submission 87033) | Freshwater sediment microbial communities from Prairie Pothole Lake near Jamestown, North Dakota, USA - PPLs Lake P8 Core (1) Depth... | ecosystem: Environmental > Aquatic > Freshwater >... | reverse complement strand
GGATTCAGTGGCAGGGCTAATATGGAATTGTTAACGTACTGGTCACTCAAAACTCACCATAAATTGACCCTTGACAACGCAATTCATCAGTAAAAGTGCAAAACTACTGCTTTGTGGTTTTGCGAGCGTTTTTATACATTAAATCTAAAATAGATCACATCCCCGTCCTGCACCGGGAACTCCTTGCCCTCCAGGCGCATCAGCCCGTGCGCCTTGACGGCTGCATCGCTGCCGTACTGCACGAACTCATCGTAGGGGATCACCTCTGCTCGTATGAAGCCTCGCTCTAAATCGGTGTGGATCGTCCCAGCTGCCTTGTGGGCCAGCGTGCCGCGGCGCACGTTCCAGGCGCGCACCTCATTCTCATTTTTGGTAAAAAAGCTGATCAGGTCCAGCGCCTCAAAGCCCTTGCGGATCACCTGGTCCAGCCCGCAGCACTCCGCGCCGGCCAGCTCCATGAACTCGCGCCGGTCGGCTTCGTTCATGCTGATCATCTCCTCTTCCAGCCGGGCGCACAGCACCACCACCTCGGCGCCCTGCTCGGCGGCCGTCTGGCGCACGGCCTGCACGTAGGGGTTGTTCTCTCCCAGCCCGGTCTCGTCCACGTTGGCGGCGTAGATCACCGGCTTGCTGGTCAGGAAGCGCAATTCCTCCACCAGGCTGTGCAGCGATTCGCTGTCCGTGTCCTTGAAAGACGAGACTGGCTTTCCCGCCTGCAGGTGGCCGCGCAGCCGCTGGGCCAGGTCCAGCACGGGCTGCAGCTTCTTGTCGCCTTTCACGGCGCTGCCCAGGCGCTCGATCTTGCGTTCCAACTGCCCCAGATCTGCCAGCGCCAGCTCGATATTGACGATCTCGATATCTTCCCGCGGCTCAGGCCGTTCGCTGATGTGCACCACATTGGGATCATCGAAGCAGCGCACCACGTGCACCAGCGCATCGGTGGTACGGATCTGGTCCAGGAACTGGTTGCCCAGCCCTTCGCCTTTGCTGGCGCCGCGCACCAGCCCGGCGATATCCACGAACTCGACCGTGGCGTGGATGCGATTCGGCACGTGCACCAGGTCCGCCAGCTTGTCTACACGCGGGTCGGGCAGCGGCACGATCGCCCGGTTGGGATTGATGGTGGTAAAGGGGAAATTGGCTACCTGGGCATTCTGTGCCCCGCTCAGGGCGTTGAATGTTGTGCTCTTGCCGACGTTGGGCAGCCCGACAATGCCGACGCTGAGGGCCATGCCTCACCTCACAAGTTGTTTTCGGACACGGATATCATGGATTATCACGGATCATTCAAATATTCAGCTTCATCCGCTCTAATCCGAATATTAAGATTAAGCTTTGTGATGCGCTTAGATGGACCTATGGATTCACATTCATTATACAAGAGAATAGAACCGTTTGTTGATCCAAGCTCCTCCGGAATAAAGCTAATCTGAATCTCCACCAGTCTGTTGTGTAATTATGGGCCGAGTTTAATACCCCTGATCTTGTCATAAATTACCCTTTTTGTAGTATTATGGCATCAATCAGGGGATCACAAAGTTTTCCGGTAAGGATGGGAGACATGATGAACAGCACATTTCCTGATGCATATGCTCCATCGTCAACAAGACGACCTCGAAATCGTTTGTTGGTTTGGATAAAGCGAATTACCTTGGGGTTAATTGTTGCCCTGGTTGTCCTGATCATTGCCGGCATGATTTACCAGGCTGTCGGCGCTCGATCAGATATGCGCAGATTCCCGCCACCAAGCGAACTCGTGGATGTCGGTGGCTACCGGCTGCACATCAACTGCACGGGTCCGCAGAATAGCGGTAACCCCACTGTGATCCTTGAGACGCTCTCAGGCGGGGTCTCTGCCTATTGGGCCTGGATCCAACCGGAGATCAGTAAAGTTACGAGAGTGTGCAGTTATGACCGCGCTGGCAGGGGTTGGAGCGAGCCCAGCAGGCATCCTTTGACCCTTCAGCAAACCGTGAACGACCTGCACAGTCTGCTCCAAAAGGCAGAGACGCCTGGCCCCTACATCCTGGTTGGGCACTCGATCGGGGGCGTCTACGTGCGCAAGTTTACCGCTGATTTCCCTGGCGAAGCGGCGGGTGTGGTCCTGGTGGACTCCGCTCACCCGGAGCAGTTCGTCCGCTTCCCGGAGATGCTGGCTGAGAATGAAGCCTATCTGCGCATGTCTGCTGTCTTCCCGGCGCTGGCGCGCATCGGGCTCTTCCGTTTTTATTTCGCCGTGGGCGGCGAGATCGATTTTGCGGATCTGCCCTCTCGCAAGCATGATGAAGTGGCTGCTTTCTGGTCATCGCCGGAGTATTTCCACAGCCAGAGGTCCGAGGCGATTGCAAGCCCCACCATTTATTCAGATGCACATTTATTGGGCAGCCTGGGAGATATGCCGCTGGCGGTCATCAGCCAGGGATTCAACCCACCCTCTTCCTGGAGTGAGTTGCAAAACGAGTTGGCAGACCTATCAACAAACAGCCTGCACATTACCGTCACCGGGGCAACACACGCTTCCCTGGCTTTCAATCGCCTGCATGCCCAGGCAACCAGCGATGCTATTCTTCAGGTGGTTGAGGCTGTGCGTACCGGTCGGCCTCTATCGGTGAAATAACAAAGGCAGACACAACAAATCCCGCAATTATTATGCAGGGGTGTCATGTACGCCTGGTGCAGTCATCCGATCGTATCACGATGTCAAATAGTCTGCCTGGTAGATCCGCTCGAGGTGCTTGGGCCTCATTTTCAAAGCATCGGCAGGTAAACTGACCGGATGGTGATCGTGCCGGGCGGCGCCCACACCTCACTGATCTAGAGCACGACCGGGATGCTGACCGATCTTTTTGTGCTTGCACCCTGTTGCTTCAGTATGATTGCGATGGGTGTCGCCCAGGATCGGAAGTGTCTCTTTGGCTTCGTCGGGTAGTATAATGATCAAAATTTCACGGGCAGCTCTGCTCCATTTCAAAAACGTTACATTTCATGTCGCAGCCTCCAACCAAAGTAAAACTCTCGCGCTTTACCCAGGGTTACTTGATCTGCCTGGTCGGCACCACCTTGTGGTCGTTCACCGCCATCTTCATCCGCTATCTGATGGTGACATATCAAATGCCGGCTCTGACCCTGGCAGCCTGGCGCGACTTGCTGGTCGCGCTGGCGCTGGCAGCCGTATTTTTCCTCTTCCGTCGCTCGCTGCTCAGCGTGGGCGCTGGCAACCTGGGTTTTATGCTGCTCTACGGGCTGGTGCTGACCCTGTTCAATTCCTTGTGGACGATCTCGGTGGTATACAATGGAGCGGCGGTATCCACTGTGCTGGCTTACAGCTCTGCCGCGTTCACTGCCCTGCTGGGGTGGTGGCTCTTTCATGAGCCTCTCGGTATACTAAAAATCCTGGCGGTCGTGCTCAGCCTGGCGGGCTGTGCGTTCGTCTCGGGGGCCTACGACCCTTCCGCCTGGCAGCTCAACACAGCCGGTGTGGTCACCGGTCTGCTCTCCGGGGTCGCCTTTGCAGGCTACAGCCTGATGGGCAAGATCACCGCTCGCAGAGAGATCAATCCATGGTCAGCATTGATGTACAGCTTCTTTTTTGCCGGGATATTTCTATCGCTCTCCAACTTGTTCGAGGGCTGGCTGCCGGCTGGTGTTGCTTCCACGAACTTCTTGTGGCTGGGCGGTGCAGTGGCAGGCTGGCTGGTTCTGATCTCCCTGGCATGGTTGCCAACGATCGGCGGCTATGGACTTTATACGGTCAGTATGGGTTATCTGCCGGTGAGCGTGGCAAACTTGATTGCTACCCTGGAGCCGGCTCTGACAGCGATCTGGGCCTACCTGCTGCTGGGCGAGCGTCTGACGCCGGTGCAGATCTTCGGCAGCGCCATGATCGTCACAGGCGTGCTGCTGCTGCGTCTCAACGGTAGAGAGACCTCTGGCGAATCCGTGCAGAAGCCCTCCTCTGAAATTGTGGCCTGATCGTATGGAAATCGTAGGGCAGGAGTCAAGCAGAGCCGCCGTATCTCTGGTATGATGCCCAGCGATGGGCAACTTCATTTCTTCTCCTCCTTTGTGAGAGCCGGGCGAGGCGCACCCGGCTCTCATCGATTAAACGAGAGCTTTCAAGATCGCAAGCGTTTCTGCTTTCCCCCCCAATCCCGATTCACCTCCCGGACCAACACAAGATGGACAGCCGTCCTGGCATTCGCACGCCGATACCAGCTCGAGCGCTCGCCCCAGCAGATCGCCGTGCAGCTCATAAAGCCGCTGACTGAAGCCTATCCCTGCCGGCACCTGGTCGTAGAGCACCACGGTGGGGATGCCCGCTTCACCCGGCGCGCTCACGCCCAGCGGCGATTGCGGATCAGCATGCATTCCCAGATCGCCCACATCGCACATCAAAAAGAACGGCGCCAGATGCTCTAATACGAATGCCAGCCCGGCAAGCCCGCTGCGCACTCGTACGGCAGTTTCCGCCCGGCGGTGGCAGGTCGGGCATAGGGTGACTAGGTTCTCCATCCGGTTGGCAAGGGCGATGTTCACCCCGCTGCTCGGATCGGCAAAGGCCCGGAACGGTGTGATATGGTGCACATCGTGATCGCGCCCCATTTCCGGCGCACCGCATACCTGGCAGCGGTAGCCATCCCGGGCGCGCACGGCCTGGCGCAGACGTCCCCATCCTGGACCGTAGTCATTTGGATCGCCTCGCCAGAGTCCTTGCTCACGCAGCATATCCAGCGTGGCGCTGTCCAGGCTCAGCCAGTAGCCGGTCGTATCCAGGCTCGTGGGGGGCAGGTCCAGGTTTTCCAAACCGAGCTGCTCGTGGGTGTACCAGCGCACCTTGCGAAAGCCAACCACCTTGCGGGTCACCTGGATCTCGCCATATGCTTTCGTGCAGCCTGGCGCTGCCTGCCTGGCCAGCTGCTCTACCAGGCTGACGGTGGTCTCACTGCGCGGCTCAGTGTAGTAATCTGCATCCATCCGCCGCAGGTGCGCGATCTTGCCTTCCAGGTCCAGGTCATCCACCAGGTAGGATTGTGCTTCGTGCAGGTAGATCGCTCCTGGGTGGACCATCCACAACGCGCTGGCATAATCCACTTCCCCAATGCTTACCGGGGATGCATCCAGGCCGGCGTCTACCTGCAGCACGAAACTATCTGCAGTAGCAGAGCGTAGTGAAACTGCCTGGGCAGGGTATTGGTCTGCCATCCAGTAATAGCGTTCGCCGGAATGGTGCAGGGTATTCTGGCTTTGCAGCACTTCCAGGAATTCTGCTACCGTTTCAGAGGGGACGCTCCCGAAGGCTTCCCCTTGGCTGAACGGCAGCTCGAAAGCTGCGCAGCGCAGATGGTCGAGCAGGATGAGCAGGTTATCCGGATTTACCAGCGCCTGCTCGGGTGTCCGCTTGAAGAAATAATCCGGGTTATGCGCCAGGAACTGGTCCAGCGGATCGGCGGTGGCGACCAGCACAGCCAGCGACATATCCTGACCTCGCCCGGCGCGCCCGGCCTGCTGCCAGGTGCCGGCAATGCTGCCCGGGTAGCCCACCAGCAAAGCAGCCGACAGCGCGCCGATATCGATGCCCAGCTCCAGGGCATTGGTCGCCACGACAGCGCGCACCTGCCCGCTGCGCAGGCCGCGCTCGATCTCGCGCCGCTGTCTGGGCAGGTATCCGCTGCGGTAGCCGCGAATCTCATCTTCCTCACCGGGCGGCGTCCCCCAGCCGCGCGTGAAGGTCGCCTCAGAGCTGCTGCTCTGGCGCAGGTAGGTCAGGATCAGCTCGACGGTGCGCCGGGAGCGCCCGAAGATGATCGTCTGCAGATGGTACGCCAGCAGGTCATCCGCGATGCGCACGCTGTCCTGCAGGGCGCTGCGCCGCAGACCCAGCTCCTTGTTGACCACCGGCGGATTATATATAAGGAATGTCTTTGGCCCACGCGCTGCGCCTTCTTCGTCCACAAGAGCCACAGGCGCTTCCACCAGCCGCTCCGCCAGCTCCACAGGGTTGGCAATTGTAGCGGAGGTCAGCAGGAAAACCGGATCGGCGCCGTAGGAATGGGCGATACGGCTCAGCCTGCGCAGCACGTTGGCGACATGCGAGCCGAACACCCCCCGGTAGACGTGCATCTCGTCGATCACCACATAGCGTAGGTTAGCGAAGAATTCCGCCCAGGCTGTATGGTGCGGCAGGATGCCGGTGTGCAGCATGTCTGGATTGCTGAGCACCAGGCGCGCCTGCCCGCGTATCGCCGGGCGGTATTTAGGGGGCGTGTCGCCGTCATAGATAGCGGCTGGCACCTCTTTCAAGTCTAGCTGGCGCAGATTGGCGAGCTGGTCCTGCGCCAGCGCCTTGGTCGGGAAGAGATACAGCGCCCGGGCGTTTGCCTCCCGCAGCAGGCCGTCCAACACAGGCAGGTTGTAGCTGAGCGTCTTCCCGCTGGCGGTGCCAGTTACCACGGCGACGTTCCAGCCCGCTTGCACCAGGTCCCAGGCCCGGCGCTGGTGGCTGTACAGGCGCTGGTAGCCGCGCTTATCCAGGGCGGAGCACAGGTCGGGGTGCAGATCGTCCGGCAGCTCAGCCCATTGCGCCGGTCGCGCCGGAAGGCTCTCCCAGGCGCAGATGTTGTCCGCGATGGCCGGGTCAGCCCGCCAGCGGCTCAGCAGCCTCGTTAAATCAGACATAAACCCTTTACCCTAGATCCTAAAGGTCTTCAAGACCTTTAGGATCTGCGCTCCTTGAGGATCACTGCAGCATAGATCGGCGACTCCTCGGCGGTGATCAAGCGGTTAATCGCCCAGCCGGTGCCTTCCAGCAGGTCTGCCATCTCCTCCGGCGACGCCAGCAGATAATCGAACCACGGCGACCTGGCGCCCCGGTAGCAGATGCGGATGCGCAACTGCCCCGCCATGCGCCCACGCCAGCGGTTGTACTCTTGGTACGCCAGGTGGTCGGGATCAGCCGTCTGGTAGATATCGTTGCTGACTGCCAGGAGGCGCGCTCCGGACGTGGTTATGTGGTAAAAGCGCTTGAGCAGGCGTTTAGCCCTGCTGCGGTTGCCCAGAAGGCCAAAGTTGTTGCCGAACATGACGATCGTATCGAATCGGCCCAGGTCAGCGCTGACCTGGGTGATGGAGAGCAGATGTGTATTGGTGAAGCCCCTCCGGCGGCAGGTTTCCAGTGCACCCGGCGAGTTATCGATCCCCACCACTTCATGCCCCAGGTCTTGCAGATACAAACCCACGCGCCCTGCCCCGCAGCCGATATCCAGAACGCGGCCCTTGGCGTAGGCGATGGCCTCTTTCTCCTGGGGCGTCCAATTCTCGTAGGGATTGAAATAAGTTCCTGGCCCATTTGGAGCAGCGTTGATGAAGCCATCATCCCGTTCGACGATCTCGTGAACCGTATCGCCGCTCAGATAGGCGAGCATCTCCATCCCAAAAGCATCTTGCTCTGCAGTCAGGGCCATGTAGACTCCCTATATCCTAAAGGTCTAGGATCTGTCAATATCCATCACCAGAGCTACCGCGCCCCACAGCGGGGCGTCGTCGCCTAGCGCCGCCGGTACGATCTCGATCCGGACTTCTGGTAAGGCAGTCTCCATGGCGACCTGCCGTACGGTCTCCCACCAGATATCACCCGACTTGGTCACCCCGCCTCCTAGGATGAAGCGCTGCGGGTTGATCAGGTTGGCGGCGTTGCCGATGCCTGTGCCTATGGCCCAGGCAGAGCGCTGCAGCAGCTCGCTCGCCAGCTCGTCGCCCTGGGTGGCGGCCCGGCTGACCAGCGCACCGTCGATGGCGTCCAGGTCGCCGCCGCACAGCCTGCGCATGATTGCTCCGCAGGCGGGATCGGCTTGCAGGCGCTGGCGGGCATCCTGCGCCATGTACGGGCCAGAAGCCAGCCGCTCCACGCAGCCGCGCTTGCCGCACAGGCACAAAGGCCCGTCGGGATCGATGGTCGTGTGCCCAATCTCACCCGCCATGCCGTCCCAGCCTCGCCAGACGCACCCGTCCAGGATCCAACCTCCGCCCACTCCGGTGCTGATGGTGATGTAAAAGATACTGCTCAACCCCTGCCCGGCTCCAAAGCGCTGCTCACCGAGAGCAGCCACGTTGGCGTCATTATCCACACTGACTGGAGCGCCGAACGCACCCTCCAGCAGGCTTGCCAGCCGGATGCCCTCCCATCCCGGGACGTGGTGCGACAGGCGCACCGTGCCGCTGAGTGCATCCACGGGTCCGCCGAAGCTCACCCCTACTGCTTGCGGCTTGGGGCCTTCCAGCAAGCGCCGACCCAGTTGGATCATGGTCTCCAGGTCGTAGGCTGCATCCGGGTTGGATGGCGATAATACTTGCTCATGCTTCAGCCACGCCTGGCCCCCGGGCAGGATCACCCCTGCCGTGTGCTTGGTACCGCCGAAATCCAGAGCCAGGATCAAGCCGCCCTCTGTAACGCTTGGGCCGCCAGGCGCTTCATGTGCGCCAAAATGGCGCTGAAACCGTTCAGGCGCTGCATGGTAAGCACCTTGTCCAGCCCCATCGACAGGTAGAAATCCTGGGGGACGCCCAGCACCTGCTCCGGCGTTGCCTCATTCAGCCCTTCAGCCATGATGGCTGCCAGGCCGCGCACCGTGGGCGATTCCCGAGGCACATCAAAATAAAAGCTCATGCGGTCCCCCTTCACCTCGGCGGTCACACTGACCGGGGTCATGCACTCTTCTACCGGCTCGCAGAGATCTGGCTGGTCGCGCAGCTCCGCCGGCATCTCCGGCATCCTTCCGGCATAGTCGATTAACAGCTCGACTTTTTCTTGCCCTTCGCTCCACTCGAATTCCTCCACGATCTCCTGCAGCCGTTCCGGGAGGTGGTTTTGATGTGCACCCATACCGTTACTCCTCGCACATAAGCGTTGATTACCTGATAGCTGTCCGCCATTGACCGTTCATGCAGAATCACGTTACTGGCGGTTGGATATCCTGGAAAATTATACCCTCATCAGAGATTTTGACCCACCGCCCGGGTTCCAGGGAGAGCGGTTATTTCTGTTGGCCTCTCTCAGGAATTAGCCACACAGTTCGCAGAGAACGCCGAGGTAAACGAAAAACCCTGCGCACTCTGCGTTCTGTATTAATAATATCAACTTCGTGTACCTACTGCTTTGTCAAGGCTCAATGCGACATTTGAAAACGAACGCCTGGCAGCCTTGACAAAGCTTGAAGTGTTCCGTTAGCGGAGCGTTCAAATAGCAGAATGATCTTTGACGGAACACTACGTGCCTTGGAGACTTCGTGGTGATATTTTCTTTTATTGTGATGAAACAGATTCCATGGCAACTCTGTGGTGAATGCATATACCCAAGCTCCCTCCTGGCAAGGGAATAGCTTATCAACCCAACTGCAAGCCGATATCAAAGGCTGCGGAATAGCCATCCGCTGCCTCAGCTACATTGAGCAGCAGCTGTTCATTAAAGATCCGGTCCGTACTGTTCGAAGTGCGTTGCCCCCGGCTGACATAAGGTGCCCTTGATAACACCTTATCCGAGAGCGTATCGTCAAAGAACAGCTGGGAGGTAAATTCAGAGGGCTGCAGTTCCTTATTGTTGTGTATCTTAAAATGAATATGCACGGCGCGGCCTGGATAATAGCCCGGATAGATTGTGATGAACGTCGCCTGCCCGTTCGTATCGGTTACCTGCAAACCGCGCAGGAACTTCTGGCCCTGGGTGTTGAAGCCTGGGTCGGAGACGCCGGAATAGACCCCCGAGGCGTCGCAGTGCCAGATCTCCACATCAGCCCCAGGGAGGGGACTGCATCCCTCCGGACCGACTTGCGAGACGTTAAAGGTCAGGGTGAGAGGAGCGCCTTCTTTCACCACCCCGGTCGAAGGGTCCGAACGGATATCTGAGCGGATTAGGTCGACATCGATGTAGTATGGTCCTTCAGTTAGCTCGGGACGCACGATGCACGCCGGCAGCGATGTGAGGCTGGGAGCGGTTGCCGTAGATAATGCTGCCGTTGCTGAAGGTGCAGCCGCAGTAGAGGAGGCAGCTGTAGTTTGGGATGGTATCGTAGAGAAGGGCGTAATGATAGCAGAGGTGGCTGGCTGCCTGGTCTTGACTGGATCCGGACTGCAGCCAGCCAGAAGTGCAGCCGCGCTGGCGAGGCCCAACAGCTTCAACACCTCCCGGCGACTCAAGATCCTGCCGATAGGACGATCGTCGTTTTTCATAGAACCTCCGTACACGAAGATCTTTTCCGATACCCCAAATATTCGGATAGATGCTACGCATCGTCCGGGACTTCGCCCGGAAGATGAGGCCCCTACGGGGCAGTTGACAAATGAAATCATTTTCGGTAGGCTCGAATCATCCTGATCTGGCAGGCGATTGGAGCGCACGATGATCG
>Ga0105100_10002663_pt1 | contig 10403 bp, 8 predicted proteins | sample PPLLak12cMay2015_2_FD_87033 | JGI IMG/M metagenome (GOLD analysis project Ga0105100, IMG submission 87033) | Freshwater sediment microbial communities from Prairie Pothole Lake near Jamestown, North Dakota, USA - PPLs Lake P8 Core (1) Depth... | ecosystem: Environmental > Aquatic > Freshwater >... | reverse complement strand
TTCCCCAGGAAGGAAGATGCTATGAAAAAGCAGCAGGCGACCATGGATCTTTATAAAAGGGCAGGCATTAATCCAATGGGGGGCTGCCTGCCGATGCTTCTTCAGATGCCGATACTTTTCGCCATGTTCCGATTTTTCCCTGTTTCAATCGAACTGAGGCAGGAACATTTTCTGTGGGCAACTGATTTATCAACTTATGACTCAATACTGGCCCTGCCTTTCACCATTCCGATGTATGGTGATCATATTAGTCTGTTTACTCTGCTTATGACCGCTTCCACGCTCCTCACCATGAAGATGACAGGATCATCACCCGGACAGGATCAGCCTGGAATGAAACTGATGATGTACATGATGCCTTTAATGTTCATGGTTATGCTTAATAACTGGTCTTCAGGCCTGACATATTACTACTTTCTGGCTAATATACTGACATACCTTCAGAATATAGTTTCAAAGAGATTTATTGATGAGAAGAAAGTATTAGCCACCCTGGAAGAAAACAGAAAGAAGCCCTTAAAGAGATCCAAATGGCAGCAAAGGCTAGAGGAAGCTGCAAAACAGAGAGGAATACAACCTTCAAAAAGATGATCTTTTCTGCGAACAATTGATCTTGATTTTTGTTAAGATTAAAGGTGTCCGGCAATTACTAAATTCTACGGAGGGTTCTTTTCTTTGTTAAATATTCTTAAAAAAACCTTTTTGAATAAAAATAGTTCTAAATTTATTTCTTCGAATTTCTGGGGGAAAAATGGGGAAAAAAGTTAAGAATAAAGATTTAGCTGCAAAGCTTGGCGTATCCGGTACTCTGGTATCACTTGTTCTGAACAACAAGGCTGACCAGCATGGAATACGCAAGGATACTCAGGAAAAGGTTCTTGCCCTTGCAAGACAAATGGGTTACTTCGACCTGCTTAATGAGCGTAAAGAGGTTTCGCCGGTCGAAGAAAAACCTGGCGTAATCGGAATGATCGTTCCTTCACTGCACGATCCTTTTGTATTTGAAATAACTCCATTTCTGCAGAAAGCTTTTGCCAGTATCGGAGTAGGATTCTCGATAATGACAAAAGATCCGGATGACGGAAGGTATAACAGGCTTGTAGGAGCCTTCAGAAAATTTTACAGTGGTCTGATTCTTGTCGGAGAGGCGGCAGATGAATTTACTGTCCGTTCACTGAGAGCGACAGGCTACCCTTTTGTTTTGCTTGAGAAATCAGTCAGGATACTTCGCCTGAATACTGTATGCACTGATATTGCGGCAGGTGCTCAAAGTGTTGTGGATCACATCTGGAAATTAGGTTACAAAAATATACTGATAGCTGCTGATAAAAATTCAATCAGTAAAGATAAGCCGGTCATCGATTTTCTTAAAAGTGCAATTGACCTTAAAGGTGAGATATCCAAACCGGTTATTGTCGAATTTGATCAACCGATAACGGGCAATGAAATTGATCCGGCCCAGATTGAAAAATATCTCAGACCTCCGCACAGGGCAGAAATAATCATTGTATTGCATGCTGCACTTGTTTATAAGATCATGGCGCTGCTGAGAAAAAAGAAACTTCGTGTTCCGCAGGACATAGCTCTGATCTCAATGGAGGAGGGAATAGGCTTTGATCTAATGTTCTCGCCTGTAACCTGTCTTAGGAAACCTTTAACGGGAATGGCTCTGAAAGTGGCCACAATGATTTGGACCGAAGTCAGAAACTCTGGGAAAAGCAAATATAAACGCCAGGTAAATATAACACCCGAGTTAGTCGTAAGAAATTCATGCGGTACAATATAGAATTCTAATAGACAATCCGTTTATCAACCAATTGTTGATATCTGAGTATAGGTCATAATAAAAATTCATTTACCTTTGATATGTTTTGGTGTTACAATGAATTAAGAACATTGTAATGAAAAGGGAATGCGGTTTGAATCCGCGACAGTACCCGCTGCTGTGATGCCCGATCACGCCTTGCGTGATGATGGCTCCAGGAATTACCTGCCACTGTCCCGGGTCATCGGGATGGGAAGGCTTCCAGGAACCGGGATAAGTCAGAAGACCTGCCAGACATTAAATATTCAAAGCTTTCGGGAGAAAAAGCAAAGAATCATACTCTGATTCCCTCCTTTAGAAATCCCGGCAGCTTGTGTTTCAAAATAAAAACTAAATCTGAAACCGATTGAACTTCCCTTCCAAAATAAACCAGATATTTTTTCCGAAAATGTTAAAAATGCTGGTTTGCATCCCTTTTCTGGTCTCTTCCTGTACGGGTAAACAAGGTAAAATCGCTGAGAGTCTAAAAACGACTGAAAAGCCCACTGTTTCTTATGCGAAGAGATATAGACTGGAAAGTTATCAGGGGCATTCGCAGCTCTCTGTAGTCAATCCCTGGCAGGGGGCAAGTGATATTATACAGAAATGGGATCTTGTTCCGAGAGGAGAGAAACTACCTTCCCTGAAAGATACTTCCGGTGTCATAAGGGTGCCTATCAGGAAAATAGTCTGTATGTCGACAACTCATTTTGCAATGATCTCTGCCCTAAATGAAACTGGCTCAGTAGCCGGTTTCTCAGGGATCAGATTCCTGTTTGACCCGAACCTTTTACAATTGGTTGAAGAAGAAAAAATATCTGAGGTCGGTTATGAGGATAACCTGAATAAGGAGCTTATTCTGAAGATAAATCCAGATCTGGTCATGGTTTATGGTATCGGCAGTGAATCAGCCGGTTACATCGGGAAACTCAAGGAGCTTGGCATTAAGGTCATATTTAATGCCGATTACCTTGAAAATGATCCTCTTGGCAAAGCGGAATGGATAAAAATGATAGGTGCCCTTTACTCCAAAGAAGAGATGGCTGACTCAATATTTAAAACAATTGAAAGTAAATATAACCAGCTTAAAACATATATCAGGGAAAATGCTGATGAGAGACCTAAAGTTATTCTTGGGCTTCCTTTTAAAGATACCTGGTTTATTTCGCCGGGGAATTCATATATATCACAGCTGATAAGTGATGCGGGAGGTGATTATCTCTGGCAAAATACAGTATCTTCTGTTTCGATGCCGACCGGAATCGAAAATGTCTTTGTAAAAGCACTGAATGCCGATTACTGGCTTAATACGGGAAGTGCAGGAGCCCGGAGTGAAATAATTTCTATCGATCCCCGGCTGGCAGAGCTTAAATGTTTTAGAAACGGGAATCTCTATAACAATAACAAAAGGATAAATTCAAGCGGAGGAAATGATTACTGGGAGGGAGGTGCTCTCAATCCGAACATAGTTTTGAATGATATTGCTTCAATTTTGCACCCGGGGCTTTTTCCCGGCCGGGAACTGGTTTATTACAAAAAATTAAATTAAAACAGGAGAAGGTGTCAGGGAAAAAACATTTGTCAAATGAATCAGGTTTAAAAAGGAAAAGATTTGGCCTGATTTTTACCGGTCTGATAGTTTTACTGATTTTTGCCTTTCTGCTTGACCTTTTTCTGGGATCTGTAAGCATTAAACCTCTCGACATTGTTAAAGCTCTTTTTGGCAATTCTGATGATATTTCAGGAAAGATACTAATGCAGTTCAGGCTGCCAAAAGCAATCACTGCACTTTTGGTTGGAATTGCTCTGTCGATAAGTGGATTGCAGATGCAGACACTGTTCAGAAATCCAATGGCCGGGCCTTATGTGCTCGGCCTAAGTTCCGGCGCCAGCCTTGGTGTCGCATTCGTAATTATGGGATTCTCATCCAATCTGTCACCCGACGCCATAAAAGGAATTGGCAACTGGGCAATAGCGGCTTCTTCCTGGACCGGAGCGGGAATTGTAATGATATTTATAATGATCATTTCATCAAGGGTGAAAAATATAATGACAGTGCTTATCCTTGGCATCATGCTTTCAAGCGCCATTGCATCTGTTGTCAGCATCATGCAGTATTTCAGCAATGAGACAATGCTCAAGACTTATATTATCTGGACAATGGGAAGCCTGGGAAATCTGACCTCTTCACAGCTCAACGTAATGATGGTTTCCGTTATTATTGGAATTTTAATAAGCCTTTTTTCAGTCAAGATGCTTAATGCTCACCTTCTTGGGGAAGATTATGCAAGAAGCATTGGCCTCGATGTAAAACTTTCGCGAATTATGATAATAACCGGGACCAGCATTCTGACAGGTACAATTACTGCCTTTTGCGGGCCGATAGGTTTTATCGGGATTGCAGTTCCACATCTGGCAAGAATTATGTTCCTGACTTCTGATCATAAGATTTTAATTCCGGCAACAATTTTTACAGGGGCAATAGTAATGCTGATCAGTGATATTATCTCGCAAATGCCCGGTTCTGACAATGTTTTGCCAATCAACTCGATTACGGCTTTAATCGGAATTCCGGTTGTTATCTGGGTCATTCTCCGCGATCAGAAATACCGTGATATATTTTAATGGGAAACGACAGAAACAAAATATTATCCTTTGATAATCTTGAGATAGGATTCGTTTCGGGAAGGTACCGGCATATCCTGCTTCCACCGCTTAATGGTTCAGCTAAAGAAGGAGAGCTGATTGCCGTTATCGGTAAGAACGGGATCGGTAAAAGTACCCTTCTCCGGTCCATAACCGGCCTGCAGCCTGTTATTTCGGGAGATCTGAAACTTGAAGGTAAAAGTATCATTCAATATCCCAGGGTAAAGCTGGCAGAAAAGGTTGGTTATATCTCCACTGAAATAGTAAGGGTAAGCAATATGAGGGTTTATGACCTTGTTTCTCTCGGCAGGTATCCGTATACGAACTGGTTAGGCCGGATAAGTGATGCCGATGATAAAATAATAACCGGGGCAATTCTGAAAACAGGTATGGGCGGATTCAGGGACCGGCCGGTAACGGAACTTTCCGATGGGGAGCGCCAGAGAGCAATGATAGCCATGATCCTTGCCCAGGACACGAAGCTGATGGTAATGGATGAACCTACCGCTTTCCTGGATATCAGCAGCAAATTTGAAATAATTCATTTGATGCATGAACTGACACGAACCAGGGTTAAAACAATAGTTTTCTCTACTCACGATCTGTCAACTGCAGTAAATCAGGCTGACAAGATCTGGCTCCTGAAAGAACAGGGGTTGCTTGAGGGAGCGCCAGAAGATATTATGCTCGAGGGGAGCTTTAAAACATTGTTCGACGAATCAAAGGTCATGTTCAATTCCTCTGACGGTACTTTCACTATTCCGAATGAAACGAAAGGGAAAGTATTTGTAAGCGGAGGGGAGGAAAAAAGATACTGGACCGAAAAAGCGCTTATAAGAGCAGGATACAGTGTTACTGACAAGAAATCTTCAATCGAAGTTGAAGCTCCCGGAGGACAGAATTCAAAGTGGAAATGCCGGACACCAGAAACCGTTCAGGAGTTCAATACCATATATGAATTGATTGCATGGATCAGGGACGGGCATTTTATTTATTGAAGTATTTCCTGTAAGTATCAATAAATGAAGGAATATCATCAACACTCAGCTTCTTGGCGATTATAGCTTTGTTCCTGTCAAGAACGTATATCATCGGGGTAGATTCAATATTATAATATAATCCGTAGTTTGTTCTCCTTTCCGGATCCCATCCGTTAATCCAGTCGAGCTTATTGTCTTCAATGTATTTCTTCCATTTTGTTTTATCGGCTGTAGTACACACTGAGAATACCTCAATCCCCTGGTTTTTGGCATTATCATAATAGGCTTTTAGTTTTGGTGTAGTTTCCTTGCAAAATCCGCAGTCAGGTTCCCAGAAATACAGAATTGTAAATTCTTTTTCAACATCGTACAGTGAAACAAACATGCCCTTATACGAATCCATAACCAGGTCCTGAGCCTTTTTCCCTATCAGATTCGGCCTCATCCGGTCAACCTCTTTCTTCAGGTCATCTTTGAAATCATTTGAAACCCAGTCAGCTTTTCCCGAAAGGTAGATATCATCCGCAAGCTTAACTATTATCGCATCATGACCCATGATTTCACTTTCCCTGAAATGGTTATAAAGGAAAACGGAGACAAACTGAAATATTTTGTGATTACTTTCTACCTTGCTTATCAGCCTGTCAATCTCATTACTGATAGTATCAGGAGACTGCAGCACCACATTGCTGAAGTACGACTTCAGCTTTGCCTGTAAAATAGGGGTGCGCAGGAGCCTTTCATCAGTAATATCAATATTATCAAAAAAGTGATTTTTATTGTAATTGTATGTCAGGACCCATTTTGTTGAATCAGGGTTTCTGGTTCCCTGCGGCACCTGGATGACAGGTATCTCAACCGGAAGCATAGCCTTTACAAGCACTGAAAGGAGATTCCCGTTATTTTCCTTAATCACTTCGTGCAGGTACGATTTCATTTTTTCTTCCTGCGTTTTCTGGGCCTCTGAAAGTATTTTAAGAGAATCGGGATTCTGTTTGCTGGTTTGAAGTCTTTTGCTTAATCCCGATGCTTTTTTCTGCATTTCGATCCATCTCTTCTGATAAACGACAAACCCTGAATTTTCATCCGATCCTGAAAATTTCAGAGTATTAATGTAATCATTGAAAGCGCATGAAACTTCAAAATGCTGATCTTCCGACATGAGAATCTCGAAGTATTGTTTTCCGGGAAGAACGATCATATAAATCCCCTGAGGAAGGCTTACACTCCCTGAAAATACAGCGTTGCCATTATTATCCAGTCTGGTCGTGTCGCTGATATATTGTTTGTCGCCAAGGTGATATGCCAGAAAGAGTGTCGAATCCCTAAGTCCGGAAATGTTAAGGGTAATTTCATACCCTTCCTTTATCTGCCCTGTGGAACAAAAGGCCAGTAAGACCATCATCAGACAAAAAAGTATTTTTCTCATTTAGAGGATATAAAAATGTTTGGAACAAAAATAGTCATTGCAATTTCTTTGCCAAAGCTTCTCTTTCTTAATATTGGAAATTAATTGTACTTTTGATAATACTAAACTGCGCCTCCTTTGACATGAAGATATCAATTCTGATACCGGTGAATGATTTTGATATTGTTGCACTCATTCACAATATGAAGGATGGAATGGCAAAGGTTCCTGAATTCTGTGAGATTCTTATCGGCGATGACGGATCGTCTGAGGAGTACAGAAAGAAATATCAGGCGCTTGCAGGAGATAATGTCAGAATAATTTCATCTGAAAAAAATATTGGCAGGGCATCAATCAGGAACCGCCTTATTCTTGAATCCATCGGTGATTATCTTCTTTTTATTGATGCTGACACCATGATTCGCGGAACTGCTGAATCATTTCTGCTTAAATGGCTTGATTACGTGCGGTCCGGTCGCGTTATATTCGGGGGAGTGCTTTATCAGGATACTCCTCCGGGTGATCCTGATAAATTTCTCAGGTGGAAATACGGAAGAGAAAAAGAGCAGCAAAAAGCTTCAGAGAGAAACAAGCATCCTTACACCAGCTTTTCAACTTTTAACGTTCTGATTGATAAGTCGATTTTCTCCAAGTTCAGGTTTTACGAGGAACTTAAGCAATACGGTCATGAGGACACACTCTTCAGCTATCAGCTTAAAAAAGCCGGCATAGGTGTTCTGCATATCGATAACGGACTGGTTCATGAAGGCATTGAAACAAACAAAGACTACCTGGCAAAGACAAAATCGAGTATTGAAAACCTGAGCAAGCTTTATGATAATGTAACCGATAAGAAGGCCTTTGAATCAACTGTAAGGTTGCTTCACCATTTCTGGCTTCTGAAATTCTTTCACCTCACCAGGTTATTTGCAGGTTTATTTATCAGGTACAGGGAAAGAATGGAAATAAGGCTCGATTCCTCAAAAGTATCACTTCGTCTGTTCAGGTTTTACAAAATGAGCATGTTCTGCGTTTACAGGGAAATTCACCGCAGAAGAAAGCTGCTGCCTATATTTAATATCCCTCCTGATATTATTTAAACATCGGTAATTCCGGTTAATTCTTTCGCCTCTCCGGCGCCCCAGTCAAATTCTGAAATCACAACTTATTCAATATGGAATACAGGCTGAAAAATAGCAATAATATTTATCTGAGGTATTTTGTATATTTGACACTGAGAGTTTTAGAAAAGAAATGACAAATCCTGTTACCTGGATCATTGAAAAAGCCAGATATACAAATGATCTGATCTGGCGCACCTCGTTGTCCGACATCTCAAGAGGCAAATCATTCGTATTCAGACAGCTAAGGATAATCGTCGTTGCTGCCAGGGGCTTCATGAACGACAGGGTCCAGCTCCGGGCATCTGCACTGACATTATATACTATGCTGTCAATTATACCATTTGCTGCGATTGCATTTGGCATAGCAAAGGGTTTTGCGCTCGATCAGAAGCTTCAGGAGATGCTTGCAAGAGAATTTCAGACCCAGCCGGAAGTCTTAATCTGGATAACGACTCAGGCTTCAAGTGCTCTTCAGGCAACAAGGGGAGGCTATATCGCAGGTATAGGTATTATAATTCTGATCTGGTCAGTAATGTCTCTGCTTGATCAGATAGAAAGTTCTTTCAATCATATCTGGCAGATCGAAGCTTCAAGGCCATGGTATCGCAAATTCACTGATTATCTTACCATAATGCTGATTGCGCCTGTATTCCTGATCCTTTCAAGTAGTATAACCGTTTTTGTGAACCAGGAACTCACAGACTTCATGGCCAGGTCAGCGATACTTGATTTCTTTAAACCGATAGTGGGTTTCCTCATAAAACTTTCTCCCTATATACTGACATGGATTGCGCTGACTATTCTCTTCCTGATCCTGCCAAACACAAAAGTCAAAATGAAGCCGGCAGTTGTTGCTGGAATCGTTACAGGTACAATTCTCCAGTTTCTTCAGTGGTTGTACATTGACCTTCAGTTTGGGATCACTAATCTGAGTGCCATTTACGGCAGCTTTGCCGCGATTCCCCTGTTTATTATCTGGGTCCAGAGCAGTTGGATAATTCTTCTTCTGGGGGCTGAACTTTCATTTGCAAATCAGAATTTGTCACGATATGAGTTTGAAGCTGAGGCTCTTAATGTGAGCCAGTTTCAAAGAAGGGCACTTCTGCTGATGATCCTGAACATGATTGTTAGAAATTTTTCCTCCGGTGAAAAACCCATAAGTGCTGAAACTATTTCAAAGAGTCTAAAAATACCTGTAAGACTTGTAATGGATATTTTGCAGGATCTTCATGGCGCTGATCTTATTTCAGTGATTCATGAAAATGAACATGAAGAAAGACTGTATCAGCCAGCCCTGGATATTAATAAAATGTCGGTAAGCTTTGTTATAAACCGGCTTGATAAGAAAGGGACTGAACACCAGATATTTGTAAAAACCGAAGATTACAATAAGATTACTTCAATGCTCGATAAATTTGAAGATCTTATTGCAGCATCCGGTTCAAATATATTGGTGAAAGATCTCTGATCGAGTCTTAATTGGGTGATCGGACAGGTTTTTTATCATTTATGATTATCTTCCTGTACCTCCTGACAAATGCCACGAAATCCTCGAATGACTCCCATTCATGAAAGAAATAATGAGGTAGTGGCAATACAATATGTCTTGTCTCTTTTTCCTTTTCCCAGTATTCATTCAGATTTTTAGCCGGAAAGACCCTGTCAATTTCACTTGTTATGGCATAATCCCATTTAAATCCAGGTTCTTTTTGTTCCATAATGCGGTTATAGAGCCATCTCAGCTCATCATGCAGCGACTTAACTGATCTGTGAGGTATCCTTTCAGCATTTCGGAGATAAGTTTTTTTGTCACCAAACATCCTGATGTAGAACTTCTCCATATTGGCTTCAGTAATATTATTCAGCGTACCCTCAAAGACATGGAGGGGAATTCCGTAGTGATCATCGGCAGGTACCGGTGTGCCGTTCACTGCAATGGTGAGATCGGGTTTGATGCCTGTCTTTGCCGTTAAGTATTCTGCTGCCCAGACTCCTAATGACCAGCCAATAAGGGTTATCGATCTGTATGTTTTGGTTTCGGGCAGCACCAGGGCTTCATCTGCTGAATAATTGTAGAAAAGGATAAAATCAAAGTTATCGTTGCAAAATGGTGTAAAAACATTCTCATCCGTACCCCATCCTCCGTATAAAACAATCAGACTGTCATTCTTTTCCCGTCTTCGGATATATGTTTTCATCAGCTGCTTTTTTAAGAACACAGGATTCTCCTGATCCCATTTGCCTTTTCAATTCTGACGATCAGAATCAAATATAATGAAAATTTGATATGGCGTGAATGAAAAACGGAGAATAAAAGGATAACTTTTAACTGTTAACCGGAAATGCAGCAAATTATACACAAAATAAAAAAAGCAGTCACTGGACTGCCTGAAAAAATAAGAGGAGTAAGGGTTGTCGTGGAAATCAGGGAGCGGGCTTTA
>Ga0105100_10002661_pt1 | contig 10406 bp, 10 predicted proteins | sample PPLLak12cMay2015_2_FD_87033 | JGI IMG/M metagenome (GOLD analysis project Ga0105100, IMG submission 87033) | Freshwater sediment microbial communities from Prairie Pothole Lake near Jamestown, North Dakota, USA - PPLs Lake P8 Core (1) Depth... | ecosystem: Environmental > Aquatic > Freshwater >... | reverse complement strand
GCTCGCGCGAATGAACTTGAACGCAGGATACGCTAAGCGATTCAGCCGAGTACAGAAAACTGAGGAACGAGCTCTGTCACGGCACACGCTTTGCTTACATAAAAAGGAACGGAGAGGTTTTCCGGACAGCCTTTTGGATGGAAGCGTCCATGTCTGAAGTACAACACGTTCGTTCCCTGGTGAGGCAAGCTGCACTTTATCGTGCACAGGGTCTGTTTGCCGAATCACGTGGAAAGTATGAAGAGATTCTCTCCTTCCTTGGAAACAATCAGCAATTCCAGAATGTTGAGAAGCTTGCCGAAGCAGTCAGAGAGCGGCTTCAGGATGTGGACAGAGACATCGCAGAAATCCGAAGTGCACCCACCACGCCAGATTTATCCCCTCAGATCCAGAACCTCATCAAGAAACTATTCACTTTTTCCAAGACAAAGGAGGTCGGAGCTATTGAAGGCGCCATGGCTCTTGCAAAGTTCGGCCAGTTCGAAGAAGCCGTCAACGAACTCCAAAAACTCCTGAGGGAGGGCGTCCTTCCCACGGTGACAGCCAAAAACATTTTGCGATGTTACCTTTCGCTTTCTTTGCCTCAAGCAGCGATCGCACAGTTCAAGGAATGGATGCGGAATGAGACTCTTTCCAGGCAGGATCTGAAGTACGTGCGCGATTTCCTTGTCAGCTCCCTGACAAATAAAGGGATCAAAGACGCGGTCCCTGAGCTTTCCGGAAAAATCCAGACTTCAGTGAAGAGCCAAGATGATTTCTTGGATATATCCTCCATTAAGATCCACTTTCATGACGGCATAAGACACAGGTACGCTGTAGAATTAGATGTTATTTATCAGGTTGGGGGTCTGACAAGCATTGTTGTCTCTTCTGCTGATCGGGCTTTACTCGACAGCTTAAAACTCGGCAAAACACTGCACGACATCCAGTATTATACTCCTGTTACTGTGTTTAGGGGATCTGGCATTGTCTCAAGGAAATCCATTATCGAAAAAGGGCCTAGAAAAGGCAGTTATCTGATCGATATCGCAATGGTTGAAGAGAAATGAAATGAATCTTGCAAGCTTGTAAAGAGCGTTTTTCAAAAACCATCCACATTGCATCTTATCGCCAATCATCAAGCTGCTGTTTGATTCCCTACCTCGCCTTCTAGAGTGCGCTTTTGCGAATACTCACCCATTAATCCTTATCGGTCTAAGAATTCTATTCCTTTATCGCCCATTGAAATCGTTTCAGAAGGTCGCTGTTCTTGATAACACATAACATTCATAGATATTCCGATCTGGACCAATTTACTGGAATCATGATGCTTTTATGAAAATGCTAGAGGTGGAAAAGGATAAAAGGTATAATTCAGCTAATTGCTGACTGAATGGTGCGAAAGCGAGGCACGATTAGAAATGAATGGCGCTGCAAATCTCAAAGTCAAGAAAGGCCTCCAGGAGGGAAAGATATACCCCATAGGTAAAGAGGACATTTCTATTGGCCGCGATCCCTCAAACGAGATATTTCTGAGCGATATCCTGGTCTCCAGAAAACATGCTAGGGTCTTCCGCATGGGTAAGGATCTTATCATTGAGGATCTTTGCTCAGTCAATGGAACACGGGTCAATGATCAGGCGGTGACGCGCCAGATTTTAAATGCGGGGGATGAAATAACCCTGGGTGCGACAGTCTTGCAGGTCATGGCGAATCACTTTTCGGATGACGCTGCGCCGGAGAGCAATGCATTTGCTCCGGCTGCAAGCATCGTCCCTGATGAAACCACCTTCAAGGAAGCGACCGTCCGCTTGACGATCCCTTCAAGCGCTGCCAAATCGTTTACCGGATTAGCTTCTGCGCCGGAGGACGCCCGTAAAGCTTACCAAAGACTTCATTTCATCTATCAGATCTTCACCGATTTTGCGGCTATAAGGCATTTGCCGACGCTGCTCAATCGCAGCCTGGAGAGAGCGGTAGAAATGCTTGGCGCAGACAGGGGAGCGATTATGCTCCTCGATGAGGAAATCGGTGAAATGGTGCCGCAGGCGACCTGTATGAGACATGAGGCGGCACAGCAGAGTGTGATCTCGGTGTCGAAAACCATCGCAAAGAGAGCGTTCGACACGGAGGAATCCATTCTTACCTGGGATGCACTTGGAGATGAACGTTTTCAGGGATCCCAGAGCATCCAGATTCATAAGATCCGGTCAACAATGTGTGCCCCGATAAAAGGGCAAAAAAAGAAACTGGGCGTCATTTACTTGGACACCAGAGAAAGGCTCCTGGGGTTCACCAAAGAGGATCTCGAGCTTTTCACCGCCGTCAGCCAGCATATAGGAATCATCATAGAAAACGCGCAACTCATTTCGAAGCTCGAACAGGCCAACCGTGACTTGCAGAAGAATCAGGCCTTGCTTATCGCATCAGAGAAGCTTTCTTCGCTGGGAAAAATTGCGGCGGGTATTGCGCACGAGATCTTTAATCCATTAACGTCTATCTTGGGCATCGTGGCCCTTATGAATAAGCAACGCGATCAGGAGCGACAACCCCAAGAAAACAGCGACGGGAACCTTAGGTTACTGAGGCTCTTGGAGGCTGAGGCAAACCGAATCATTCGCATTGTCCAGAGCCTGACTCAGTTTTACCGCCGCAAGGAAACGAAAATGCTCCTCGTGGACGTAAACGAAGATGTGCACACCGCCCTTGAAATCGCCAGTTTCCAGATGGGAAAAGAACCAATTCGAATTATTAAAAACCTGAGTCCGGCGTTGCCTTATGTGGTCGCTGACCGTGACCAACTTCAGATCGTCTTTCTGAATATGCTCATGAACGCCAGGGATGCCATGGAAAACGGAGGGACTCTCTCTGTCACAACCACCCATGACCTGAAGGGATGGGTTCTTATACATTTTACCGATACGGGATGCGGCATTCCCGAGGATGTTCGAGATAGGATTTTTGAACCCCTTTTTACGACAAAGGAAGAAGGAAAAGGAACGGGGCTGGGGCTTTCTATCTGCCGTGACATTGTTGAAAGTCATGGAGGAAACATTGAAATCGAAAGTACTCCAGGGAAAGGTACAACATTTACCATCGGCCTTCCGTGCGCAAGCCCTCTTCCCGAATAGAGGTCTCCCCCTTTTCTTTTTATGCTGGCGCGCCTGCCGCGACTCGAACGCGGGGCCTGCGGATTAGAAGTCCGCTGCTCTATCCATCTGAGCTACAGGCGCTTTCTTCCACTTTAACAAACCGGAGAAGAGAATTCTAAGGCTTTTTCTTCTCCCCGTTAACGAATTCCTGCGATGAGCCGTTATCTCCGCCGTTCAGCACGTGGCGCAGAAGAAAATTCGTGTTTCTTTCAAGCTGATCCATGTTTTCCGCAAGAACCTTGAGCTGAGTCAGCATCCTCCTGGATCTTTCCCTGCTGGGGATGGGCAGCGCCGGGTTCGCGAGGAGCCGGATCAAACGGTCGATCGTCGAATCGTTGAACCCGTCCACATTGCTGTAAATCGCATCAACCCATTCGTGCTTCAATTCCCTTGGAATGGCGGAGTAACCCGCAACCACTTCAGGGTTCTTGCCGTAATAGAGGGCCTTCTTGAGCTTTTCAAGGGTTTGCCAAATCCTGTGTGTGGTCTTTTCATCCTGAGGGGATTTCGCAAGGAGATCTCTCCAACGCTCCTGGATCTGCAGCGTGACCCAGTTATCGGCTTTCTGTGGGCTCAAAGGAAGATCGAGGAAGCGGCGCTGCACGGCGACGAGATCATTTCTTATTTCCTGAGTGTTCTCCCCCATGTGCATCAGCACCTCTTCGAGCTCCTTGATCGCGTCCCGCTTTGCATTTCTTTCGTGCCGTTCCTTGCGAAGAAGCGCTTCCCACTGTTCCCTCAGATTCCACATCTCCATTTTCACGAGGGAAAAGATGAGGGCGGATTTGGTAATGGTGTTGCGCAGGGAATCGGCGAGGATGTTGCACGCATTGAGCCTGTCCTTCGCCAGCTGCTGCATCGCTCGAACCGTATCATGATGAAGGTGGTGAGAAAGGAGCTCGGTGCCCAGAGAGCGGGACAGTTTTTTGATCACCTTGGTTTCGGCACTGCCGACGCGAATCGCGTGAGGATCGAAATGGATCTTCACCACCGCCACCACCACGTAGTCGCTCCCCTGCCAGAGAACCCTCTCCTGGTAATCCCTGGGATACTCCAGAGAAGAATACAGGTCGAGGTGGAGATCGGACTTGCGCACCAGCACCGGTTCCATGTGGTGAAAATCCTCTTCAACGCCTTCCACCTGGAGTCTCACGCTCCGTGGGTCGTTCGCGGGATCGGCAGAGGTCCAGCTGATCTGTTTTTCCACGCACCAGGCCATGGCTTCCAAAGGCCTGCCCGGTTCATCCCGGTAGTCAATCCAGGGTCTGCCCGGCGGGTTGTAGTCCGAGTTTTCGGGAAGTCCCCAGGAGATCTGTTTCTTGGCTGAGTCAATGACCCCGGAGGTGATTCGTTCGGTTATCAAAGCCGGAGGCTTGCCGACCCTATAAATGGTTCCCTTGAAGGCGCCGGGAAGGCAAAAAAGGATCGTTTCGATCATCTCTTTGCAGGCATTTTCCAGGACATTTCTTTCGATTTCTATGGACAACCGTTCCCCTCTAAACCAGCTGAAGCGCTGGAATCTTCTCTCTAACGCTCGGTAATTTAAAACTTTTTCCAGCTTTGTCAACAGAAATGAATTGACAACTCCGGCCACGGGGTGCCAAACTTCCGTCATGTTCCCGGATGCCATTGAAATCGCTTACATGCCTGAGTTGGACGACCCTGTTTTGATTGCAGGGTTTGAAGGCTGGGGCAATGCCCTTGATCTCTCAAGGGGCATGGTGGATTATCTGATTGAAAAGCTCGATGCCAAGGCGTTCGGCAGAATTGTTCCTGATCCCTTCTATCGGTTCGATGAAAACAGACCTTCCGTAGAGATTGAAGAGGGGCTTCTGAAGAAAATAACGCCCCCCGGAGGATATCTCCATGTCGTTCAAAAGGAGACGATGGGCCGTGATATGATTCTATTCAAGGCTCCGGAACCCAATCTGCGCTGGCTCTACTTTGCAGAAGCTCTGGTGTGCCTTTGCGAAAAGGTCAAGGTGAGGACCATCATCCTTCTGGGCAGCATGTACGACAACGTCCTTCACACGGACACGCTGATTTCGGCGGTTGCCTCCAGCGAGGAGCTTCTGGTCCGGCTGAAAGAAAAGGGCCTCTCCACCGTCAACTACAAAGGCCCCAGCGCCATTCATTCGACCATCCTGAATGAAGCGAAAAAAAGGGGAATCGACTGTTTCAGCCTCTGGTGCCATTGCCCCTTTTATCTCCAAGGAACAACCCATTTTGGTCTGCTTTCTCACCTGGGGTCCCTGCTCGCGACCTGGGCCGGCTTTCGGCTGGAAACCCAGGAGCTCGACAGGACGTGGAAGGATTTGAGCAAGCAGATTCAGGGGATCATCGATAAGAATCCGGAGCTCCAAACCATGATCAATGATCTCCGAAAATCAAAAATCAAGCTCTCCTGGGATGCCGCGAGAAAAGAGGACAAGGTCATTCATCTCGAGGATTTCCTGAAACCCAAGTGATGGAATCTCCGTCTGCTAAAGCTATGACGAGATAATTCCGAGTAGATTCCTCCATAGACTCTCACAAATCCGAAATTCGAATATCGAAATCCGAAACAAATCCCAATATCCAATTTTTCAATGACAGAAATCAAATACCTAAATTTGAGATTACGGCCACGCCTCGTTTTGCCCATTTGAATTTCTGTCACTTTATTTTGTTTCGAATTTCGGATTTCGTGTTTCGTGCTTTTCAATCAGCCCGTTTGCGCCGCTTGAGTTCGGAGACAATCTGCGAAATGGCCTCCCCGGCGCTTTGCCCAATGAAAATATCCGTCACGGTGTGCGTGAGGTGGGTGCTCTCCTTGTTGATTTCAATGATCTTCGCCCCGCGATCTTTGGCGATAGACGGGAGGGTGTTGGCCGGAGAGACGACCGCGGATGTCCCCACCACCATCAACACCTCGGCGCTCGAGGCCAGTTGAAACGAGCGGCTCAAGGCCGCGGGCGGAATTGCCTCCCCGAAGAAGACCACGTCCGGCTTGAGGATGTTCTTGCACTCACACCGCGGGGTCCATTCAGATCTTTTTTCCTCCACACGGTACGTCCTTCCGCAGGACAGGCACGACAGCGTGCTGGAATTGCCGTGGTACTCGATCACGTTCTTCGCTCCGCCCGCCTGATGGAGATTGTCCACGTTCTGGGTAATGATGCAGTGAAGAAAACCCATTTTCTCCATTTCTCCCATGCCGGTGTGCGCGGGGTTGGGACGAGCGCCGCTCACGACCGCATCCATCTCCCGGAGCATGTTCCAGACTCTTTCAGGGTTCTGCCTGAAGGCGGTGATGGTCGCGTACTCCGAAGGGTCGTACTTGGACCACAGCCCCCCGGCGCTCCTGAAATCCGGAATCCCCGACTCCACGGAAATCCCTGCACCGGTCAACGCGAGGGTCACTTTGGATTTGAAAATCATCTCCGCTGCAGCACGGATCAGGTCATTCATGATTCTCCCCCATGGCCTCTCTCCTAACCCAGGGCTTTCATGGCTTTTTTCAGAACCTCGGTGCTCCGGGTGGTCAGGCCGATCATGTCCTTGAGGTGCCGAGCGCTTTCGATCTTTCCGGCGTCCTCCAGTTCCTTGGCAAAGGACACGTACTCCTGACAGTGGTCTTCACTGTGGTGAATCCAATGCTCCAGCCGAATTCTTGCCTTCTCTACGAATTCCATAGTGTCTTCCTCCTCCATCTCCAAAGCACCTCTTCTATACCACGTCGGAGAAGACACCTCAAGCCCGAGCGACGCCGCCCGATGAGTGCGCGACAGATATATAAATTTATTGACTAAGAGGATCTTGTGGGGTAACATCCCGGCATCCTTTCTCAGAATGACCTTTGCCTTTTTTTTAAGCAAAAAATCGGATTCGACTCTTTAATCCTTGCTCCTGCGAGGCGGCAGGAGTTCACTAGATGGCGGAGCACTCGCTCCTGCCGCGGTCGGTTTAGAACTGCGTCACCAGGGGTACACGGGCATGCACTTGTAATCCATGGGAGGATGACGATGGGGGATGGCGACATTCTCGAAGGGAAAAGGGTCTTGATCGTTGATGATGAACCTGACGTTCTGGACACTCTGACAGAGATGCTGAGTATGTGTCTGGTCGACACGGCTCCAAACTTCGACACAGGAGTCAAGTTTCTCAACAAGAATGCCTATGATATTGCCATTCTCGATATCATGGGAGTCAGAGGCTACGATCTCCTGAAGCTGGCCACTCAAAAGAAAGTGTCCGCCGTCATGCTCACCGCCCACGCCCTCAGCCCCGACAATCTCATCCGTTCCATCAAAGAGGGGGCGAACTCCTATGTTCCCAAGGACAAGCTTCCTGAGATCGCGGATTTCTTAAGGGACATCCTGGAAGCAAAGCAGAAAGGGATTCATAAGCACGGGCGCTGGTTCTGGAAGTTGAAACCTTTCTTCGACAAGGTCTTCGGTTCAGGCTGGAGGGAAAAGGAAAGAGATTTCTGGAATGATTTTGACGCCAAACACACGGTGAGCAAGAAAGATCTCGAAGACATTCTGTAGCGGCCGATGGACGGGGATCTTTCCCGGCTCAGATCGTCTTTTCACCATGGGATTCTGACGGAAAAGGTCGCCCCCTTTCCCGTGTCGCTTTCAAGTGAAAGTTCTCCCCCCATGTCTTCGAGGAGCACCTGCACCCCGGCGAGGCCCAGGCCGTGGCCCCTCACACAGTGATCCGTTTTCATGTCCATCTGAAAATAGCATTCGAAGATCTTCTTGTGATACCCGGAAGGGATGCCTTCGCCGTCGTCACTGACTGAAAGGAAGAGATGGCGCTCACCCCGTGCGATCTTCAGGACCACGCGATTCTTTTTGTACTTGAAGGCGTTGGTCAGGAGGTTCCTTAGAATCTGCCTCACCTTGCTTTCATCGAGATACAGATCCCGGGTCCAAAAGGCTTCCTCGATTTCAACAAAGAGTCCCTGCCCCGAAAGACACGTCTTAAGGTCAGCCAGGCTCTTGCACTCCTTGATGGCGTCCGCGGTGCTGTGATCGGTGAGATCAAGAACTTCAATCAAAGTCTGGACGATAAGCTGGGCCGGCGTGAAGGTCGCCTTGTTGACGATTCCCTGGCTGGATCGGCCGAGTTCCAGGGCGTCGTTCACGAGCGTGCGCGTCACGATGGTGTTTCTCAATGCCCTTTCCAGGATCTTGATCTGCTTGTCGTTGAGCTCCCCGTACTTGTCCTGCTTCTGCAGCAGCGAAAGGATCCCCGCCTCGATCACTGCAAGCGGCACCTTCAAATCATGAACCAGGAATTCCAACTTGATTCGGCTTTTCTCCATAGGTCTTCCTAAGCATCCAAATGGAATGCAGTCTAATCGCTCCGGGATTCACCACCGCTCAAGAAAACGACGCCCACGTAGCCGACAAAGCTGTTGTCCGGCCGGACATCATAGCTTGTCGCGTAAAAAAGCTTCTGCGCTTGGCGGGCTCCAAGTTTCTTCGCCGCTACGATAGCTGTGGCGACGGCCCCAGAGCAGCACGCATTGTGATTGGTCAGAGATTCCCGGATGACTTCCTCGGCATCCATCCGGAGAATCCGATCCACCAGCCTTCTATCATTCTCGTTTTTCACCCAGTCCACGGCCGCTTTGCCCACCCCTTTGGGAGCATACCCATAATTGTGGCCGTAGTGAGTGAGGTCTGTTGATCCCAGCACCAGCGTTTTGCGACCCAGCTCGCGGGAAATTTCCACAGCCCGCTCCCCGATTCGAAGAGACCCCATCGCCGGCGGCACTCCCAAGGGCAGGATCTTCGTCTCCGGGAAGTAGTGCTTGATGAACGGCAACTGAAGCTCAATGGTGTTGTCCTGGTCGTAACGGGTCGGGGTCTCAACGACAAAGGGAAATTCGGCTTGCAGCTTCTTCCCCACTTCCGCATCGATCTCGAGGTCCCCCAGGGGCGTGGCCCAGGATCCTTCGGTCATGATGTAGCTCTTGCTCGAAGGGTGAAGATGTCTTCCGAAGAGGACAAGGGTGTCCGGCGAAGACTGCTCGCTCAGGCACCGGATCACGTTGCAGGCGATCTTTCCGGAGAACACCCACCCCGCATGGGGTACGATCCCGCCGACCGGAACACCGGAGGGGCAAGGAACGCTGGACCGCGAGAACTCCTCAATCGCACGCCGGCAATCCGAGTCTCTGCCCGGATACCAGCTTCCCGCAAAATCAGCGTTTCTCGTAGCCATCGTCTTCTCCAATTTCGAGTTGAACACTCGGAAAGAACCGGATCCATGATACCCGACTCCTACCGCGTGGAGCAAGTTGAAATTTTGTAACCCTTTTACCCCTTGTACTGATTGGGAATTCCTGTTAATATCACATCCTGGTCCAAGAAAGGAAGGCTATGCTTGACCAAATTGCCGAATGGGTCGTCAAGATCCCTGTCCTGCTTTTTGCGATAACCATCCATGAGTATGCCCATGCGCGTACTGCCCTGTTCCTTGGCGACCCCACCGCCCGAATGGCCGGTAGAATCACCCTTAATCCGATCAGCCATCTGGATCCCTTCGGTGCGATCTGCCTCTTCCTCTTCAACTTCGGATGGGCCAAACCGGTGCCCATAGATCTTCGGTACTTCAGGAACCCAAGAATGGGCAGTTTGTGGGTCTCTTTGGCCGGACCCCTTGCAAACCTGGGAGTCGCTCTGGTGATGGGGATATTCATCCGGTATTTTCTTTTCTCCTCGGAGCTCTACCTAACCGTGCTCATCACCATGCTGCTGATGAACATAGGGCTTGGATTGTTCAACCTGCTTCCCATTCCTCCTCTGGATGGATCGCACGTTTTTGAAAGCCTTCTTCCCTACAATGCCCTGGTCAAGTACAGGCAGATCGAACGATATGCGCCCATCGTCCTGCTGGGCGTCTTTTTCGCCGATCAGTTCCTCCACCTCCGGATTTTCTCGCGACTCCTGAGCTATCCCATCCTTTATATCGCCAGCATGCTCTCTGGAATCGACTTTCTTAGATTTTGAAGCTCCTCTAAAAAAGCTTAGAGCAGGGAGCAACCCTGAGATTCTTTCCCACCCTCCCTGCTCCTGGCTCTGTGCTTCTTTTGCTCTCAGTCGACAAGCATGAGGCAATACAGATTCTGGGTCTCCCCTTTGTGGCGCAGGGGCTGGATAGGAAATCCATTGTTCCAGGCGGTTTGATACACGTCGATTCCGCAGGACTCCATGGAGGGCCTGGCGCGATATCCGAAATGGCACGGCTTATTCTTGGATTTTGCACATTCAGCACACAGGC
>Ga0105100_10002660_pt1 | contig 10406 bp, 9 predicted proteins | sample PPLLak12cMay2015_2_FD_87033 | JGI IMG/M metagenome (GOLD analysis project Ga0105100, IMG submission 87033) | Freshwater sediment microbial communities from Prairie Pothole Lake near Jamestown, North Dakota, USA - PPLs Lake P8 Core (1) Depth... | ecosystem: Environmental > Aquatic > Freshwater >... | reverse complement strand
GCACCTGGACCCCGTCCGGATCGAGGAGGTCCGGCAGCGGATCGTCGCGCTCCGCGACCTCAGGCGCAAGTACGGCTCGGATGAGGTGGAGGTGCTGGCCTTCCTCGAGGACGCGCGAGCCCGAGCGCTCGAGCTGGACGGGCTCGGCGACCGGGGCGCGGACCTGGCGGCCGACGTCGAGGCTCTGGAGACCCGGATGCGTCGGCTCGCGGACCGGCTCTCACGGGGTCGGGCTGCCACTGCGGGGCCGCTGGCCGCCGCCCTGGTCGCCGAGCTCGAGGAGCTCGGGATGACCGGAGCGAACGCTGTGATCTCGCTCGAAGCGCTGCCCGAGGTCGGTGCGGGCGGGGCCGAGCGCGCGGAGTTCCTGTTCTCCGGCGGGCCCTCGCAGCCGCTGCTCCCATTGCCGAAGGTCGCGTCGGGTGGCGAGCTGTCCAGGACGATGCTGGCCTGTCGCAGCGTGATGGTGGACCTGGACGACGTGCCCACCCTGGTCTTCGACGAGGTGGACGTGGGGATCGGGGGTCGCGCCGCGATCGCCGTGGGGCGTAGGCTCGCGCGACTCGGGGCGCGTCGGCAGGTCATCGTCGTCACGCACCTCCCGCAGATCGCGGCCTTCGCCGACCGGCACCTGCGCGTGGAGAAGCGGGCGGGGACGGCCAGCGTCGAGGTCCTGGACGACGCGGGGCGCGTCGAGGAGCTGACGAGGATGCTCTCCGGTCTCCCGGAGAGTGCGTCGGCCTCCCTGCACGCGGGGGAGCTGCTCGCCGAGGCGGATCGGGTGCGATCCGGCGGTTGACCCCGCGCCCGGGACTCGCCGCCGAGGCCCGCTCCGCGTCGTTTACGCTTGCGGAGGATCCGCGCGCCCGGAGCCCCTGAGGGGAAGGAGGATCTCACGGCGATCTCCAAGACGCGAGGGCTGCTCCGCCGAACACCGCGCTCCGCGCGGCCTCGGGCGGGCGTGGCCCGCGTGGACACGCGCACGAAACGGCTGGTCGGGCGCCTGCAGCCGGGCGAGATCGCGGTCATCGATCACGAGGACCTCGATCGCGTGTCCGCCGAGGGGCTGGTGGCTGCCGGCGCCGCGGCGGTGGTGAACGCAGCCCCGTCGATCAGCGGCCGGTACCCGAACCTCGGCCCCCTGATCGTGCTCCGCGCCGGGATCCCCCTCGTGGACTCGGTCGGACCCCTCCTGCTGCAGAAGGTGCGGGAGGGGGACCCGGTCCGTCTCGACGGTGATCGGGTGTTCGTCGGGGACCGGCTCGTCGGGATCGGGATCGCGCAGAGCGAGGCGTCGGTGGCCCAGACGATGGGACAAGCGCAGCTCTCGCTCGCGGATCGGTTCGAGACCTTCGCTCGCAACACCGTGGACTACATGCAACACGAGAGCGACCTCCTGTTCGGGGGCACGGACCTGCACAGCATCGCACACGATCTGACCGGGCGTTCGGTGCTGGTCGTGGTGCGGGGCTACAACTACAAGGAGGATCTCGCGGTCCTCGGCCCGTACATCCGCGACGTGCGGCCGGTCCTCGTGGGGGTCGACGGAGGCGCGGATGCGCTCCTGGAGGCAGGGTACCGGCCCGACCTGATCGTCGGAGACATGGACAGCGTCTCCGACTCCGCCCTCAAGCAGACCGAGCGCCCGAGGGGGATCCTCCGTCGGCGGCCTCCGACGGAGATCGTCCTGCACGCGTACCGGGACGGGCGCGCACCCGGGCGCGCGCGTCTGGATGCGATCGGCGTCCCGTACACGGTCGTCAGCTCGGCGGGGACGAGCGAGGACGTCGCCTTCCTGCTGGCCCACGAGAAGGGGGCGGAGACGATCGTGGCCGTCGGAAGCCACGGCAACCTCCGCGAGTTCCTGGACAAGGGCCGTGAGGGGATGTCGAGCACCTTCCTCGTCCGCCTGCGCGTCGGCGAGATCCTGATGGATGCGAAGGGGGTCTCGCGCGTCTACTCGCCGCGCCTTCGGACACGGGATGCGGTGCTCCTCGTCGCCGGTGCGATCGGCGCCATGGCCCTGGTGATCCTCGTGTCTCCCTCGCTCCGCCTGTACGTCACGCTCCTGCTCGATCAGATACGCCAGTGGGTGTTCGAGCTGCGGGAGCTCCTGTGATCTCGTTCCGCCAGCACGTGGTCACGATCGTGGCCGTCTTCCTGGCACTCGCGCTCGGCCTGCTGGCGGGCAGCGCATTCATCCAGCCGAGGTTGGTCGACCAGCTCCGGAGCCAGGTGGAGGAACAACGGGGAACCATGGACGATCTGCGCCAGCAGGTGAGCGAGCTGAGCGATCGATACGCGGACGAGCAGGCCTTCAACGACGCGGCGCTCCAACACCTGACGCAGGGTCGGCTGCCCGAGCGAGACGTCGTGGTCATCGCGCAGAGCGGGACCGAGGACGAGGTCGTGAGCAGCGCGCGACAGGCCCTCGAGACGGCCGGGGCCACCGTCGTCGTGCTCGCCGCGCGGGAGACCCTGGCCCCGCAGGACGAGGGGACGCAGGCGGAGCTGTCGGAGCTCCTTGCGCTGCCAGGGGTCGATCCCGAGGACCTTCCGGGTCGGGCGGCCGAGGCCTTGGCCGACCGACTGGCGTCGGGGGGAAGTGCGGACCCCGAGGATCCGGACCTGCTGAGCGACCTCCTGACACAGGGGTACCTCGCCCCGGTGGACGCGGGTCTGTCCGATGCGACCGTCGCGGCGATCGGAGGTCCCGATCAGGTGGTCGTGGTCCTGTCCGGCGGGCAGGGGGAGGAGCCGGTCATGGCTCCGGAGGCATTCGCCGTTCCGCTGGTGCGGCGACTCGCGGAGCTCGGGATCCCGGTGGCCGGGGGGGAGTCGGCGGATACGCTGCTGCCGTTCGTCGCGATCCTGCGCGCCAGCGGCGTCGACGGGGTGGTGACGGTCGACGACGTGGACCAGAGCCGGGGAGGAGCGGCGCTCGTGCTCGGTTTGGAGCGGCTGCTGGCATCGCGCGAGGGCGGCGACTACGGCGTGAAGGACGGAGCCGTGCCGCTGCCGCCGCCTCCGTGAGCGCCCGGGTGGTCGCCCTCGTCGCGGCGAGGGACGAGGTCGACCGTGTGGGCGCCACCGTGAAGGCTCTCCGAGCGATCCCCGCCGTGAACGAGGTGGTCGTCGTCGACGATGGATCCTCGGACGGCACGGCCTCGGTCGCGCTCGAGGCGGGGGCCACGGTCCTGCAGGGGCGCAGGGCGGTCGGGAAGGGCCGAGCCCTCGAGGGAGCCCTCCGGCGCCTGCCCGCCCCGGACATCTGGCTGCTCGCGGACGCCGACCTGGCGGAGACGGCGCGGCTCCTCGAGGGGGCGCTGGAACCCGTCCTCGAGGGACGGGCCGAGCTGTGCATCGCGAGCTTCCCTCCCGCGCTGGAGGGAGGTTTCGGGCTCGTCAAGCGGTTCGCTGCAGGCGCGATCCGTGTCCTCGCGGGTTTCGAAGCCTCGGAGCCGTTGTCGGGCCAGCGAGCGGTCACCTCGGCCGGTCTAGCCGCATGCCGTCCGATCGCGCGTGGCTTCGGCGTGGAGACCGCCATGACGATCGATGCGGTCCGGGCCGGCCTCCGGGTGCAGGAGGTCCCGCTATCGCTGCAGCACCGACCGACGGGTCGCGACCTGCGCGGGTTCGCGCACCGTGGGCGGCAAGGGGTCGACATCCTCCTCGCGCTCCTGCCCAGGGCCCTGGGTCTGCGATGAGGTGGGGCCGCCTCGCGACGGCCAACTACCGCGGTGTGCCCGTGCCGCGAACGCTCGGGATCGTCCTGATGTGCGCCGGGACAGCATGGACCGCGGTGTGCGCGGTCCGAGGCGATGAGGGCCCTGCAGCTTGGGGGACGTTGGCGGGCCTGGGGCTGGTGTTCGCGGCCGGGCTGATCGACGATCTCGTGCCGGTCGGGCCTCGCGGCCTGCGCAACCACGTGCGCGCGCTCCTCGACGGGCACATGACCACGGGCATCCTCAAGGTCCTCGTGGTCACCGCGTCGGCGGTGATCGTCGTGGCCCTCCAACCGCCCCGGCCGGCCTGGGCTCGCCTGTCGGGGGTGGTCCTCGTGGCGGCGTCCGCGAACCTGTGGAACGGCCTGGACGTCAGGCCCGGGCGGGCCGCGAAGGCCGCCGTGCTCCCCGGGCTCGCGTTCGCCGTGTGGGGCACCAGCGCGAACATGCCGGCGGTGGTCGGTGTGCTCATCGCGGCCGTCGCCGTGCTGCCGCTGGATCTGCGGGAGGTGGCGATGCTCGGCGACGGGGGGGCCAACCTGCTTGGGTTCGCGGCCGGGCTCGCGCTCTATGACCTGCTCCCTGACGGGGCGATCCCCGTGGCCGCCCTGGCGGCGGCCGGGTCGAACGTGCTCGCCGAGACGGTCACCCTCTCGCGCGTGATCGAGTCGGTCCCGCCCCTGCGTTGGGTCGACCGGATCGGTCGCCGGGTTCCCTGAGTCGGCCGGGTCGGCCCTCGGACCGCTCGGGTCCCCGTGCATGTCGTCGGCCTCTGCTAGCATGCAGTCCCGAGGTGAGGAAGCAGCCGAAGTACATCTTCGTGACGGGTGGGGTCGCATCGGGCCTCGGCAAGGGCATCACCACCGCCTCCCTCGGTCGTCTCTTCAAATCCCGCGGTCTGCGGGTCGCCCTGCAGAAGCTGGATCCCTACGTCAACGTCGATCCCGGCACGATGAACCCGTTCGAGCACGGAGAGGTGTTCGTGCTCGACGACGGGGGAGAGACCGACCTGGACCTCGGTCACTACGAGCGTTTCACGGACGAGAACCTGCATCGTGGCTCCAACGTCACCACCGGCTCGATCTACTCGAGCGTGATCTCCAAGGAGCGGCGCGGCGACTACCTGGGCAAGACGGTCCAGGTGATCCCTCACATCACGGACGAGATCAAGGAGCGGATCCGGTCGTACGCGGAGACGGAGGGCGCGGACCTGCTGCTCGTCGAGGTCGGCGGGACCGTCGGCGACATCGAGTCGCTCCCGTTCCTGGAGGCTATCCGCCAGCTCAGGAACGAGGCGGGACGCGACAACTGCGCCTTCGTGCACGTGTCCCTCATGCCGTTCATCGGCCCCTCGGGCGAGCTGAAGACCAAGCCCACGCAGCACTCGGTGAAGGAGCTGCGCTCCCTCGGCCTCCAGCCCGACGCGATCGTGTGTCGTTCCGACCGACCGATCGGCCGGCACCTGAAGGAGAAGATCTCCCTGCTGTGCGACGTGCCGATCGCCGGCGTCGTGAGCGCACCGGACACGGCGTCGATCTACACGGTGCCGCTGCTCCTCCAGCGTGAGGGTCTCGACAGCCTTCTGGCGGACCACCTGCGGATCGAGGCCCTGCCCGACCTCTCCGAATGGAACACGCTGGTGGACCGGATCGAGGCGGCGACCGATCGGGTCCACATCGCCGTGGTGGGCAAGTACGTCAACCTCCGCGACGCCTACCTCTCGGTCATGGAGGCGCTCAAGCACGGTGGGTTCCACCACGGCGCCTCGGTCGAGGTCACGTGGGTGGCGTCGGACGACCTCTCGCGGGACGACGGCATGGACGTCCTCAGCCGCGCGGACGGGATCCTGGTGCCGGGGGGGTTCGGGGTCCGTGGGGTCGAAGGCAAGATCGAGGCGATACGGTACGCGCGCGAGCGAGGCGTGCCGTTCCTCGGCATCTGCCTGGGGCTCCAGTGCGCCGTCGTCGAGTTCGCGAGGAACGTCTGCGGGCTATCGGGGGCCAACTCCTCCGAGTTCGATCCCGCGACGCCGCACCCCGTGATCGATCTCCTGCCCGAGCAGAAGAACGTGACCGACCTCGGCGGCTCGATGCGCCTCGGCGCGCAGCCGTGCCACCTCGCGCCCGGGACGCTGGCGGCCGAGGCCTACGGGGAGCCGATCGTCTACGAGCGGCATCGTCATCGCTACGAGGTGAACCCCGCGTACCACGAGATCCTCACCGACCACGGCATGGTCTTCGCGGGCCTGTCTCCCGATGGCCGCCTCGTGGAGATCGTCGAGCTCCCTGGGCATCCCTTCTTCGTGGCCGGCCAGTTCCACCCTGAGCTCCGCTCGCGACCGACGCGTCCGCACCCTCTGTTCCGCGACTTCGTCGGCGCCGCGCACGCTCGCAGCCGCACCCAGGTGACCGAGCCGATCGTGATACCCGGCTAGGTCTGCTCGTGGATCCGGTCCCGCGGCATGTCTACGAGGGACGCATCATCCGGGTCGAGGTGCGGTCGCGGGCGGGGACCGACTACGACGTCGTCCGCCACCCTGGGGCCGCCGCGGTCCTGGCCGTCACCCCCGAAGCCGACGTCTTGCTCGTCCGCCAGCTCCGTCCCGCGATCGACCGACCGATCCTGGAGATCCCGGCAGGCCTGCTCGATCGACCGGACGAGGACGCGCTCTCGTGCGCCGCCCGCGAGCTCCGGGAGGAGACGGGGTACCGTCACGAGACGATCGAGTTCCTCGGAGGCTTCTATCCGTCGGTCGGGTTCACCGACGAGTACGTCCACCTGTTCGCCGCGACGACCGCGTCACTGCCCGAAGCCGGACCGGAGGAGGGGGTCGAGCTCGTTCGACGGCCGCTGGCCGATCTCACGGCCGCGGCCCGCAGCGGTCGCGTGCGCGACGCGAAGACCGCCCTCGCGCTCCTGCTGGCCGACGCCCGCGGCTACGGCCCGTGATCTGGGCCGGGACGTCCCGAGGCACGGCCGACCGGCCGTCCCACACCCGTCCGGGCGGCCCGCGGCGCCCGGATGCGGTCGGGTAGGCTTGGCTCGCAGTCTCGCCGAGGGAGGTGCCGGGCGGTGATCGTCGGGATCCCGAAGGAGATCAAGGACAACGAGTACCGGGTGGCGGCGACCCCCGAAGGCGTGCGCGAGCTCACGCACGCGGGGCACGAGGTGGTCGTCGAGACGGACGCCGGGACGGGCTCCGCGCTGCCGGATGAGGGGTTCGAGGCGGCGGGGGCCAAGATCCTCCCGGACGCCGACGCGGTGTTCGAGGCCGCCGACCTGATCGTGAAGGTCAAGGAGCCGCAGCCCCAGGAGTACGCTCGGTTCCGAGAGGGTCAGATCCTGTTCACCTACCTGCATCTTGCCGCCGACGGGCCGCTGACGAGGTTCCTCGCCGAGCGCACGGTCGCGTCGGTCGCCTACGAGACGGTCGAGCTCCCAGACCTGCGGCTACCGCTGCTCGCACCGATGAGCGAGATCGCTGGGCGGATGGCGCCACACGTGGGAGCGACGTACCTGGAGCGCCCGCACGGGGGTCGAGGGGTCCTCATGGGCGGTGCCGCCGGCGTGGCGCCCGCACGTGTGGTCGTGCTGGGCGCCGGGATGGCGGGGCTGAACGCGGCCTGGATCGCTGCCGGCATGGAGGCCGACGTGGTCGTCCTGGACAAGAACGTCGACCGGCTCCGCTACATCGACCAGATCCAGCGGGGTCGGATCCAGACCGTGATGAGCTCCCGGCTCGCGGTGGAGCAGCTGGCGTTGGAGGCCGACCTCGTGATCGGAGCGGTGCTGATCCCCGGAGCGAAGGCGCCGCACCTCGTCACCGCGGACATGGTGCGCGCGATGCGACCCGGATCCGTGATCGTGGACATCTCGATCGATCAAGGTGGGTGTGTCGAGACCGCCCATGTCACGACCCACTCCGACCCGGTGTACGTCGAGCACGACGTGGTGCACTACTGCGTCGGCAACATGCCGGGGGCCGTGCCCCGGACGTCGACGTACGCCCTGACGAACGTCACGCTGCCCTACGCGATCGACATCGCGTCCAAGGGGCTCGAGGACGCGATCCGGGACGATCCGGCGCTCGCCCTCGGGGTGAACGTCTATGCGGGTCACGTGACGAACGCCGGCGTGGCCGAGGCGCACGGACTGCCCTTCCGGGCTCTGTCCGAGCTCGTCGACGGCCTCTCCTGAACCGTCAGGCCCTCGATGGGAGACGAGCTCGGGTCACAGGTCGAGCGGTACCTCGACCACCTGACGGTGGAGCGCGGGCTCGCGGAGAACACGATCGCGGCGTACCGGCGCGATCTCGCGCGCTACGCGGCCTTCGTGCGCCGCCGAGGCCTCCGGGACGCCCGTGCGATCGACGAGCACACCATCGCGTCCTTCGTCGCCGCCCTGTCCAGCGCCACCTATGGCGACGGACGTCCGTACCGCGCGACCTCGGTCGTGCGGACCCTCTCGGCCGCACGGGCGTTCCATCGGTTCCTGCTGCGTGAAGGGGAGACGGACCGTGACCCGTCTGCCGGCGTGGTCCGGCCCCGTCTGCCCCGCTCGCTGCCACGACCGCTCCCGGTGGAGGACGTGACTCGCTTGCTCGAGGCTCCGGATCGGGACACGCCGGCTGGGATCAGGGACCGAGCGGTCCTGGAGGCCCTCTACGGGGCAGGCCTGCGCGTGTCCGAGCTGACCGGCCTGGACGTCGACGACGTGGATCTCGAGGAGGGGAGCGTTCGGGTCCTCGGCAAGGGGGGGAAGGAGCGAGACGTCCCGATCGGAAGGTACGCAGGCGATGCGATCACGGCCTACCTCCGTCGCGCCCGTCCGTCGCTCGCGACGTCCCGATCCCGCGCCGCCCTGTTCCTGAACCTCCGCGGCGGACGACTCACCCGACAGGGTGTCGCGGGCATCCTGGCCAAGGCTGTGCGGGCGAGCGGCATCGAGCGAAGCGTGAGCCCGCACACGCTCCGGCACTCGTACGCGACCCATCTGCTGGAAGGGGGAGCGGATGTGCGCGTCGTCCAGGAGCTGCTCGGGCATGCGAGCGTGGCCACGACGCAGGTCTATACGCTGGTGACGCGCGAACACCTTCGAGAGGTCTACTACCCGGCACACCCGCGGGCGCGAGCAGCGCCCGCTCGGAGGAGGGATCCGGCGTGACGATCGATGAGAGCAAGCTCGCCGAGCTCCGGGCGGCCCTCGAGCAGCAGCGCGAGAACCTGCGCAGGGAGATCGAGGAGCAGGGGGGAGACCCGGATTCCGACGACGCGGCGATCGACGTCGAGCGTGGCTTCGCGGACAGCGCTCACGCGACCGCGGAGCGCGCACGGACCCTCTCGGTGATGAAGGCGCTCCGGGCGAACCTCAGGTGGGTCGGCCGGGCCCTCACGAAGATGGACCTCGGCACGTACGGGGTGTGTGAGCGGTGCGGGAACGCGATCGGCATCGAGCGGCTGGAGGCCCTTCCGTGGGCGATCTTGTGCATCGACTGCAAGCGCAAGGGTGAGGGTGAGGGCCGATGACGTCCTCTCCTCGTGTTCCTCGCGTGCTCCTGCTCGTCTGTGACTCGTTCGGTGTGGGTGACGCGCCCGACGCCGCTGTGTACGGGGACGAGGGCTCCAACACCTTGGGCAACTGCGCGAGTGCCGCTGGCGGCATCGACGCCCCGAACCTCGGGGCGCTCGGGCTGGGCATGCTCACCAGGATCGAGGGCATCGAGCCGAGGGCGCTTCCCGGGAGCGCGCACGGCAGACTCACCGAGCGCTCTGCGGGAAAGGACACGACCACCGGGCACTGGGAGATGGCGGGGATCGTGCTGGACCGGCCGTTCCCGCTGTACCCAGAGGGGTTCCCGCCGGAGATCATCGAGCCGTTCGAGCGTGAGGTGGGCCGGGAGGTCCTGGGCAACGTCCCGGCCTCGGGGACCGAGATCATCAAAGAGCTTGGGGAGGAGCACCTGCGGACCGGTCGCCCGATCGTCTACACGAGCGGCGACTCCGTCTTCCAGATCGCGTGCCACGTGGACGTCGTCCCTCTCGAGCAGCTGTATGAGTGGTGCCGCACCGCGCGTGGCCTGCTGGTCGGCGAGCACAACGTCGGTCGTGTGATCGCTCGCCCGTTCGACGGGGATGTCGGCTCCTTCTGGCGTCGGCCCGAGCGCCGTGACCTGTCGGTGGCGCCTCCGGGCCCGACGCTCGCCGAGGTGTGCCAGGACGCGGGCGTCGCGACGTACGCGGTCGGCAAGATCCGGGACATCTTCGCCGAGCGCGGGTTCACCGAGGCCGCGTACTCGGACTCGAACGACCACGGCGTCGACCTGACGCTCGAGTTCCTCCGACGCCCCGGGCCCGCGCTCGTGTTCTCGAACCTCGTCGATTTCGACAGCAAGTACGGACACCGGAACGACCCCGGAGGCTACGCACGCGCCGTCGAGGCCCTCGACGTGCGGGTCCCCGAACTCATCGAGGCCCTCGACGGCGGAATGCTGTTCCTGACGGGCGATCACGGATGCGATCCCACCACCCCGTCAACGGACCACTCACGCGAGCGGACGCCGCTGCTCGTCGCCGGCCTCCGAGATGGGCCGTGCGACGTCGGCGATCGGGGGACCTTCGCCGATCTGGGGGCGACCGTGGCCGAGGTCCTCGGCACCCCTTGGAAGCTGGAGGGTGTGAGCTT
>Ga0105100_10002659_pt1 | contig 10406 bp, 10 predicted proteins | sample PPLLak12cMay2015_2_FD_87033 | JGI IMG/M metagenome (GOLD analysis project Ga0105100, IMG submission 87033) | Freshwater sediment microbial communities from Prairie Pothole Lake near Jamestown, North Dakota, USA - PPLs Lake P8 Core (1) Depth... | ecosystem: Environmental > Aquatic > Freshwater >... | reverse complement strand
TGCTTATGCGCTTCACTGAGGTTGCCCGCATGCATGGCGACGTCTCTTTTGCGGAGCGTTGCGTAAGTGATGCGGCGGCGCTGCGCCGCAATATCGAGAGACCTGGCTGGGACGGCGAGTGGTACCGGCGCGCCTATTTCGACGACGGCTCGCCGCTTGGATCGTCAGTGAACCCCGAATGCCAAATTGATTCGATTGCGCAGAGCTGGTCTGTTCTTTCGGGTGCGGCAGATCATGAGCGTTCGCGCATGGCCATGGAAGCGGTAGATGAGCGCCTCGTTCGCCGCGAGCATGGACTGATCCAACTTCTGGATCCGCCTTTCGACAAGTCGGCACTGAATCCCGGCTACATCAAAGGGTACGTCCCCGGAGTTAGAGAAAACGGCGGGCAGTATACGCATGCGGCCATCTGGGCGGCAATGGCCTTCGCTCGCTTGGGGGACAACCGGCGCGCGTGGGAGCTCTTTACCATGATCAACCCGGTGAGCCATGCAAGATCGGCCGAGGAGACTGGCGTCTACAAAGTGGAACCCTACGTGGTTGCGGCCGACGTCTATGCGGTACCACCCCATACCGGCCGCGGCGGCTGGACATGGTACACGGGCTCGGCCGCCTGGATGTATCGGCTGATAATGGAATCACTACTGGGGCTCAGACTCGAGGTGGACAAACTGCGTTTTACGCCGTGCCTTCCCGCGGATTGGAAGGGGTTCAAGATGCACTACCGCTATCGGGAAACGGTCTACCACATCGCGGTCCTGCAAACGCCCGCCGGGAATGGTGAGATGCGCGTGAGCGTGGATGGCATTGAGCAACACGATAAGACCATCCCTCTTGTTGACGACCATAAGGAACACTGGGTCGAGGTGAGGATACCTGTTACAGGCGGTTGAGAACTTGTCTGATGGACCGTTTCGAAAGGTCGCCCAGGATCCTAAGGTGGAGGTGGCGGAAGCCTATTGTCACTGGGAATATAAAAATGTACCAAAAATGGGACTGAAAATTGTACGACCTTCCATCATAGTTTGTGTGCATATTCCGGGACATCCTTTAAATCTGTAGTTCTATATTCTTGTGTTTATGTTATTAACCGTCTCGAAATAATATGGACGGTTCGCTCCCCCTCACCCTGCCCTCTCCCCCAAGTTTCGGGGAGAGGGTTGGGGTGAGGGGGTTTATGGGTGTTCAGACAAATATGAGACGGTTAATATGTAGTCGGCCATGCTACGGAAAGCCGGCATAGACGCGCCTGGTACTCTGCATCACGCCATGGATCGAGGGATCGAACGTTGCAAGATCTTTCGAAACGACACTGACCGCTTCAAAAAAGCGATCTGAGCAATGGTTGTCGATGTGAGGTGAAATAGTGCGTCCCCTTTTCTTTTCTCCATCAGGTCGAGGAGCACGAGGAGAAGTAATGCTTAATACGACCAGCCCAGAAGAACGTCCCAAACGGATCTTGCTGTCCGGCGTTTTTGGCCCTTTTGGCGTTGACGATGCCTACGGACGTAAAGAAAACATCATGGAGTTGTTTCATAATCAGGTCACGAAAGCCCAGGAAATGGGCTCTTGGCGTTTTCAGCACCGTTCGTTCGGCCTTTATTTCCTGGCCGCCAACATTCATGCCGATATCACCATTCTGGACTTCCCGAGCCGGAAACGGTTTATGAGAGAACTGGAAAAAGGCTACGACGTGGTTGGCATTTCATTTATCACGCCGAATTTTATCAAGGCAAAAGAAATGACGCGACTGACGAGGAAGATATCGCCGGCGTCAACCATTCTGATCGGTGGGCACGGGGCGGCCATTGACGGGGTGGAGCATCTGCTCGACTGCGATCATGTCGTCAAGGGGGAGGGGATTCGCTGGCTGCGGTCTTTCTTGGGGCAGAATCCCGATGCCCCCTTTGTGCATCCCACGCTGTCGATCTCAGAGCGACAGGCCGCCTTTGGGGTTCCGTTTCCAGGCGTTGGGGCGAACCTGCTGGTGCCCGGCGTGGGATGTGTGAATGGTTGTAGGTTTTGCAGCACGACGCATTTTTTCGGTCGAGCCTATACCCCTTTTCTTTCGACGGGGAAACAACTGTTTGAAACAGCAAAGAGAATTGCGGACGAACGGGGAATTGATGAGTTTTTCGTCATGGACGAAAATTTTCTCAAGGATCGCGAGCGGGCACTGGCACTGCTTTCTGAGATGGAAAGGCACGGGCGCTACTTTACGTTTCACATTTTTTCATCCGCCGAGGCGATTACTGCATTCGGTGTGGACAACTTGGTCCGCCTCGGTGTGAATTTTGTCTGGATCGGTTTCGAGGCGTCCAGCAGCAAGGGGAACTTTGAAAAGAACAAGGACATTGATGCCAAGCGTCTTACAAGGGAGCTGCGCGATCGGGGGATCATCGTATTGGCTTCCGGTATCTTGTGCCAGGAGCATCATACGCAGGAGAATATCCAAACAGACATTGATTTCATGGTCGCCCTGGAAGCGGACATGGTTCAATTCATGTTGTTGACACCGCTGCCGGTCACGGCCCTTTACCAGGACCATAAGGAGCGAGGGCTTCTTCGAGAGGACCTCCCTTTTGAAGAGTGGCACGGACAAAAATACTTAACCTATCGCCATCCTGAATTTCCCGGAAATTCTGCTGAAGAATGGTTGTTGGCCGCTTTCCGGAAAGACTATGAAGTAAACTCGAGTTCCATGTACCGAGTTGTAGAAACCGTCCTCCGTGGCTATCGCCACCTCGCCGGCCTTGCGCGACGGGATCCCTGCCTTGAGACACGGATGGAACAGTTCAGACGTAGAACCATCGAATATGCCGGCATACTGCCCCTTGTGGCCAAGTACGCGGTCAATGAGACGGAGCGTATACGGGCGACCGTCTTGGACCGTGATATGGCAGCCCTTTTTGGCAAACCGACTTTGAAGGAAAGGCTCCGGCGCCTTGCCATCCAGATTCTGGCCTTGCGCTGGAAGTTAAAATGCGACTTTTTCGGAGATGGAATTCAGCCTCCGACTATCGTGACCAAGTATGGGGCCGGTGCCAAGACGTTTGTTCCGGCTTCAAGCCGGTCTACCTTCCTCGATCGTGTTACCGACACCCTTGCCGGCTACCTCTCGCCGCCGCGCCCCGTAGATATCTGCTCCGACTTGCAGTTGGGCAGAAGAAAAATCGACTGAAAATTCGAGAAATAATGTGTGCCCGATGGAGCCTACGTGACTGTTGAGAGTGTAAATGCTGGTGCAAAGACCAACAACGTTCACCACGAAGACTCGAAATCTGAAAAGGAAATGGGGGAATCATGGGAGACGTCATCGATATTTTCCCGTGGGCACTGGAGCTGCAGCGTGAATTGGACGACGAGCCATTACCTCCGGCGGAGGTCTTGGCCCGGCTGTTGGCAGACATTACCGAAGCCCATGATCTCATGATCAAGATCATTCCTGTACATGCAAGAACGTTCAAGGAAGAAGACGAGTGGGAACAGAAAGTGCACATGCGGATGTCTCATGCAAAGAAACATGCGCAGCGCCTTGTCCTACTCTTGGTGGCCAGCGGGGCAGTAGATTCAGAGGATGTCCTGGAAGCTTGGAGGAGACTCGGACCTAAAAAATCCTGAAGATCGGGATCATGCAAAGGGCTATTCGTTTCCAGGCGTCTCACCTCACTGGGAGTGACATGCGCCGCATGTCACGGGGCCCATCTTCTTTTGTCGGTGACAACTGCTGCAAAGGTCGTGATAGGCCTTCATGAGCGGCCTCGGGTTGTGTCCACTCTCAAGCGAGTGACAGGCGGAGCACTCCTGGTCTTCGGACGACTCGCCCGGCAGCATTTTTCCGTTTTCGTAGAAATGATGACAAGCCTGGCACTCCTCGATGCCCGCCTTTTCGTTGTGCTTGTCATGAGGGAAGACAGCAAGAGGTCTCTGTCGATGCTGGAAGGCGGTGTCGTCGACAACCGTAACCCCCTCCTGAGATTGTGCAGGGGCAACTGTGGCTACACAGACGAAGCCAATGGCTACCGCAAACATGACCCAAGTGCTTTTTACCATCCCAACCTCCTCGCTGGCAGGACCACCCTTATGGGACACCTCTTCGACCAAAACTGAAAGCGATGCTCTCCCCCTGTTAGGCGTCTTCCTATTCTTCAGATTTCAAATGCGCAGGGAACTGAATCATGGGCGCCAATATCGTCTTGAAATGGACAACCTTGACACCCAAATCATATTCCTTGCTCAGGTCTTTGATCTGGTCAAAACAGTTATGGCAGGGGACCACCACCATCTTGGCGCCTGTGGCGCGGATCTGTTCCGCCTTAATTTTCCCAGATTCCATCCTTCTCTGTTTGAACGGCGGGCCCATGGGAATGTATCCTCCCCCTCCCCCACAACAGTGATTGTATTCCCGATTGGGCGACATGTCCCTGAAGTCGGTACACAGCTCATTCAACATGTACCTTGCCTGTTCCCACAGGCCCCCACTCCTTGAAATGTTACACGGGTCTTGGTAAGTGACCGGCTCGGTCACTTTCTTCGTAGGATCGATCTTGATACGTCCGTCTCGCAGATACTCGTAGAATAGTTGTACACTATGAACCACAGGGATCGGAGGTTCACTGCCGATTCCCATCCAATAAGGCCCTTCGAACCGAAGGGACCGATAGGCATGCCCTCATTCTGACACTCCGATCCGTTTGGCCCCCAATTTCTTTGCCGCATCATAGACCATTTTCACGTTACGGGCAGCGCACTTCATCTCCCCAGCAAACATGGCCAAATTCGTGTCGTCCCATCCCATGCTTGGGAAGGTCCAACTCTCGCCGGCAGCGTGAAAAATGATCGCAGCCTCAGCAATGTCTTGAGGATAAAATTTGGCTTCCCGCGCATTGATGGTGTACATGAGATCCGCTCCGGGCTGATCGATAGGTATCTTTAGCCCGGGCACCTCCTCTTCCGTCTCCTCAACCATCCAATTACACGTATCAACAAAATCCTCGGTGGTAACGGACATCTGGTTGCCAAAGTCATAATAGCTCTGTACAGCAGTCATGAGATTTTCAGGCGCGAGCCCTTGGGTGCAAAGGATTCCGCGTACAGCGGCCATCATAACGGCTATATCGATGCCAAAGGGACAGTATAGGGTACAACGGCGGCAAGCAGTGCAATCTCCGTAGGCGATGCTTGCCATCTCCTCCAGCTCTGTGCGGCTGACCTTGCCTTTTTTTTCATAAAGTCTTCCCAGCGTCTTCATGACCTTGTATGCCGGCATGTACTTGGGATCCTTGTCGTGGGCCAAGTAAAAGAAGCAGCTGTCTGCGCAGTATCCGCAGTGTGCACAGATCTGCAGCCATGTCTTGAAACGGCTGCCTTTCACGGCAGCCAGTTTCTCTCTGATGATGTCTGTATTGACGGCGGGTTCTGCCATTTTGTTCCCTCCTGAGTATTGGCGGTTGCGAGCGTCCCGGTGGGAATGCTACCAGGTTGCAGCTCCCCTCCGGTTGCCCATTTCACTTCCTATGTGGGCCCTTGTTAAGAAAAACAAAACCATGTGACTGAGCTTGGTGAAGGGTATGACGATCAACATGATCTCCCCACAGAGAATATGAATGATCAGCATTGTGTCGTACCGGAGCCACTGATGATATGCAAAATAGCCTGTGACAAAGGGGGCCATGACAACGGCCAGTAGCAGGTAATCAGAGGCAGAGGTCACAATCCTGACTTCCGGCGATACCAGACGGCGGAAAATCATAACAATGGCCGCCGCGATAAAAAGCACCGTCATGTAATCAGCCAAACGTTCGGAGAGGGACCACCAAGAAATGTCCCACCTCTCATCCCAAAGGATATTGTGGCTCAAAAGAAAAACGGGTGTGACAAGGAGGCATGTATGAAAAATAAAGGTAACCGCGGTGAAGAACGGCTTCTCCCTCATGCTGCGACTGCCAAAAGGGACAAGCCAATGGAAGATAGAACGAAGTGACCATCCAAGACTAAAGTGGTTGAATACCACCTTATCCTTTTTGAGGGCAAGCCGGATCACCGATACGGTTTTGACGGTCATCCCAACCAAAAAAATGCCAAATGAAACCCAGGCGAGTGGGCCCGTGACGAATTCGTACATGGCAGCCTCCATGTTGTCGGGGTGAATTTTTAGTAGTGTAATCTAGATTAAACTAATAGAGAATGTCAAGCTTTTTTTGCCCTTTTTTTTTGGCCTTCCCCCGGGCGCTGAAGACTGAGTTGGTGCAACTTTACCAGGCCCTTTGCCGTGTGCTCTTGTGGACCGGCGATAGCCTGCCCCGCTCATTGAACGGATAAACCGGGATAAGAAAATTAGGTACATGAGGGTAACCTCCGGGTGGTCAGGATCTCATGCAATGAAGCTGTTAACCAGGAGTGGTCACGGAATCGCGCCACGAAGGCAATTTGAATGAATCTACCCAAGCCAGCGGTGGATTTTTGGGCAACGGCCGTCTATTGACTTGTCACCCAAAAAGTGCTACAGGCCCTGTGTCCTCACCCCTGTGTATAGTGCACCTGGTATTTCCCCGAGATTTCTGAACTTATGCCGCAATGTTAGACGGTGTCACGCCCTTCGTGAATCTTTGTGATTCGCCGCGGACAAAAGGGGGGAACGAAGGCGGTTCGGAGTCGAAGGGAAAAACCGGACGCGCAGACCCAAAGGTGGAATAACTCAGCAGTGAAAATGGAATTTCGAAAGGAGAAGGTCATGAAGCGTATTGCTGTTTTTGCGGTGGTGGTCTGTTGTCTGTTTGTTTTTTCCTCCTCGACCTTTGCCGGGCACGCTACAGCCAAGAAGCCGAGTCCGGATGAGGCGATCGCCATGCTCAAGGCGGGTAATGCCCGATTCGTGGGGGGAAAGGCCGAGAACCCTCACGCCAATGCGGCGCGACTTACCCAGGCCGGCAAAGAGAACCAGGGAGATCACGCCTACGCGACGGTGATTTCCTGTTCAGACTCCCGGGTTCCCGTTGAACTGATTTTCGATGCCGGGGTCATGGATATTTTCGTGATTCGAGTCGCGGGCAATGTTTGCGACGTGGACGAACGCGGGTCCATCGAATACGGCCTGGCCCACGTCAACACGCCGGTCCTTGTTGTTTTGGGCCATACGCAATGCGGTGCCGTCACAGCCGTGACCCATGCCGTCCACGGCACGGGGCACGCTCTGGAGCGGAACATTCCCCCCTTGGTTGACAACATAGAGCCGGCCGTTAAGCGAGCGATGGCGCAACATCCCAATGCCCACGGCGACGACATCATTCCTTACGCGATCGAGGAAAACGTGTGGCAGGGGATCGAAGACCTTTTCATGGCGAGTCCTGCCTCAAGGGAGATGGTCAAGAGCGGGAAGGCCAAGGTGGTCGGTGCCATGTATGATGTCGGTACGGGAAACGTCGCGTGGTTGCCGGAGTCGAAGACTGCCGAAATCTTGAAAAGCGTCGAAGCGAACCCGAACCGCGCGATGTAAGCGATGGCCGGCGGTCACTAAGAACGTGGCAGGGGCCCCAACCACGTCGCGGCCTGCATGATGAGCACAGGTCCGTGTCCATGAACGGTTCTTGCCGCATCCAGGCTTTACACTACAGGCCTGACGGGGGTGAATGATTTCCCCCACCTTGGTTGTCAGTGTGAAAGGCCGGGTCAGAAATGGCCCGGCCTTTTCTGCGTGTGCGGTGCATAAGCTTTTTCCCGGACCCTTTGCAGCGTCATTTTGTCTCGGCGTTCATCCCGTTGGGGAAAAGAGCAGAGCAGGCCTCAAAACTAGACGTAAGGGAATGTCCATCGGCCTGAGAATGAAAAGGAAAGAAGACTGCAGAGACCATAGAGCAAGCCCAGCAATATGGTTGCACTAAGAAGGTGTCTTAGTTGCTTGTGCAAATCTCGTTCGCCTTTGGACTGGTAAAGAATGGTCATCACGCCTATGGTTCCGAAGAAAATGCCGAGGCTCAAGATATGAATGGAATCATCCAGCACCGGCCTATGCGTCCGGTATATGCCGGCAAGAATGACCAACAGGTAAAATGGAGCAATCCAAAGCAAAGTTCTGACTACTTTGATCGCCATCGGCATGTTGGAGTGCATAATCAACGACTCCGGCCTTTGGATGCCTTTCCTGCCATATTGTTTCGCGTTTCGAATTCGCCGCGGCCGCCTACAGAAGATTGCCCACTTCGGGTTTTTGGCTGCCGTCGACAGACGCTTCGCACCCCTGTGAGTTTTTTCAAGGCCGTGTCCTTCAGACTGGATGTTTATAAACAGGAATCATAGACGGTCATAGGACAGGAAGTCAACCCAACCTGATTCGCCGGCAAGTCATCATTCGCCGTTGGGTTTTCGGCTGTTTTCTTTTTCATCGTTGTGGGCTATGTTTGGATCGGCCGGTTCGCCGACAGTATGGGCCTGCGGAGCGGGTTGCGGGGACGGAATATCCTGGTCTGTCGCCAAAGGCCTTCTTATTCCGCACAAGAGTGCCAAGGAGTCCACATGGCTGATGAGATGGAGCGGATGGAAGGCGATCGTGTGAAGAGGCGCATCACTGCCGCCGGCCTGTCCTTTGTTGTCGGTGTCTCCTTGATGGGCGTCAAGTTCTATGCTTTCCGGCTCACCCATTCATCAGCGATCCTTTCGGATGCCCTTGAATCCATCATTAATGTCGTAGCCAGCGCCTTTGCTTTGGGAAGCATTCTGATTGCCGCCAAGCCTCCCGATGAAAGCCATCCTTACGGACATGGCAAGATTGAATACTTTTCCGCAGGCTTTGAGGGTGCCCTCATTATGCTGGCGGCGCTGGGGATTTTCAAGGCCGGGGTGTCGGGCATCCTTGAGCCTCGGGAACTGCCGCGGCTTCAGACCGGCCTGTTCTTGATCCTTGGAGCCGGCCTTGTAAATCTTGCCCTCGGCGTCGGTCTTGTACGGGTCGGCGGACGAACCGGGTCTCCAGCCCTGATTGCCGACGGAAAGCACGTGCTTACCGATGTGTATACTTCCGGCGGGGTGTTTTTGGGGCTGGTCTTAGTCCGATACACCGGGTGGTACTGGCTCGACGGCACGATCGCCTGTGCAGTCGGCTTGCAGATTATTGTTTCAGGCGGGAAGCTTGTCCGGCAGTCCTTCGAAGGGCTCATGGACGCATCCGATTCCGCCCTTCTTGGTGAGATTGCCGGCCTGCTCGAGGAACGCCGGAAAGATATATGGATTGACGTGCATCAGCTCCGGGCGTGGCGTTCGGGCGGTCTCATCCATATCGATTTCCACCTGATCTTACCCCGAGATCTCAGTCTGGAGGAGGCTCATTCCCAAGGGAAGGAGCTGGAAAACATCATCCGGTCCCATTTTGAAGGAGCCGCCAGCGTTCTCATCCATCTGGACCCGTGTATTGATGAAGATTGTCCGATTTGCAGCCGCCAAACATGCGGTTTGCGTAAGGAAGACCGCAAAAAAAAAGCCGGCTGGGACTGGCGGACGCTGACCCTGCAGGGAGGATCCGGCGAACGCTTGCGAAAGACAGAAGAAAATCAAAAAAAGTGAACCTTCCAGCGGCGAGAGGCCGGAAGGTTCATCTCAATACCCAAGTCCTATCCGTTTAAAGAATCACTCGATTTCTTCGAGTCGTTCCTCACCGTCGAGCACGGGACTGCCGGCGTTTGTGGCGATAGCTTCCACCATGGCTGAATAAGAAGATTGAGCCGGATAGGGAAAGGCTTCCTCGAAGTCGTGGCCGGAGCCGTCAGGCAGCGGCGCTTCATGGACGGAATCGATATAGTCTTCCGTGGTTTGTCGGATGTCGGGGAGCCCGTCTGAAGCATCTTCTTGGCGGGTGGCGGCAGTATCTGCCCAGGAGATGACTTCACCGGCGAGGCTCTCATAGTCCTTCTGACCAATAGCATGCTTGTCGTAATCGCCCACAGGCAACCCGTGATCTACCGTTTCTCTGAGGCGAATGTTGTAACGAATCACAGTGTCGAAAACATGGTCTTTGAATTTCTCTCTGACTTTATCCAGGACTTGCATTGAATATCGCGTCCTTTGGTCATACATGGTCACCAGCGCCCGGGCTTCCACAGTGTGGTCGCAACTGCTTTCAAGCAGGGAAATGATCTCTGCCAGCTTGGCGACGCCACGAAGAGAAAAAAGGCTCATATCAATGGGTATGATGGCCTTGCTGCTGGCGCGGAGGGCATTGAAACACAAATGTCCAATACTCGGCGGACAGTCAATGATGACAAAGTCATACGGTTCTGTGAGTGCCTGAACGGCCTCCAGCAGCCTATTTTCCCTTCCTTCGACCCCCACAAGCTCCTGTTCCACGGCACTGAGCATCACGTCTGAAGGGGCAATGTCGAAGTTCGGCTTGACGGGAACTATAATATCCTCAATTC
>Ga0105100_10002658_pt1 | contig 10411 bp, 6 predicted proteins | sample PPLLak12cMay2015_2_FD_87033 | JGI IMG/M metagenome (GOLD analysis project Ga0105100, IMG submission 87033) | Freshwater sediment microbial communities from Prairie Pothole Lake near Jamestown, North Dakota, USA - PPLs Lake P8 Core (1) Depth... | ecosystem: Environmental > Aquatic > Freshwater >... | reverse complement strand
GAGCCACGAAGGCCGGTTGATTGGCAGAGAATGGGCCGGCCAGTCTGTCCTCATCATGCAGGGAAGGTTTCATCTCTACGAAGGATACAGCCCGCTGCAGATTTCATTTCCCATCCGCATCATGGCGCAGCTGGGAATCCGGTTTCTCATTGTATCCAATGCCGCCGGCGGTCTGAACCCCAACTACCGCGCCGGCGACCTCATGCTGGTGTCGGATCATATCAACCTCACCGGCCAAAACCCGCTGGCCGGACCAAACGCCGATGAATGGGGTCCCCGCTTCCCGGAGATGACGGAGCCCTACTGCCGCAACCTTCAGCAGCTGGCCCTGGAAACCGCCCTCTCCGAGCGGATCCTTCTTCATCGCGGCGTCTACGCCGGGGTCATGGGCCCCAGCCTCGAAACCGCCGCCGAAACCCGCATGCTTCGAACCCTGGGGGCCGACGCCGTGGGCATGTCCCTCATCATGGAGAATATCACGGCCGTCCACGCCGGAATCAAGGTCCTCGGGCTCTCGGTCATCACCAATGTGAACCTCCCGGACAACTACCAGCCCGCCCCGGTGGAACAGATCATCGCCACGGCCAACGCCTCCGCCCCCACGCTCCACCGCCTCATGGACCGCCTGCTGGCCGGGATGAAGATCAGCTGAAAAGCCTCACAAACGGTGGCTTTTGGGGGTTATGCCCGATGGCATCCGGTTCATCAGGTAAACCCCGCCGACGACCAGGACAGCTCCCACGGCCAACGAAGGATAGAGCGGCTCGTCCAGGATCAGAACAGCCAGCAGAATCGAGCTCACCGGCACGATGTTGATGAACACCCCCGTTCGCGACGGCCCGATACGTTGGACGCCTTCATAGTACCAGATGAACCCCAGGGCGGACCCCAGAAGCCCAAGGTACAGAACCCCCAGCCATACCGAGGGCGAGTACTCCAGGATTTGCCCGAGAAGCCCCTCTTGAATTGCCGGCGGGAACAGGCAGGCACCGCCCAGCAAACAGGCATATGTCGCAGCCAGAAGAGGCGAAAGATCCCGCATGACCACCTTCCCCAGCACCGAATAGCTCGCCCAGCTGGCGACGCACGCGAAGAGGAAGAGCTCCCCCTGTCCCACTCCCCCGCCCAGGATCATGACCGGGTCGCCTCCCGAGATGACCACCATGGCTCCCGCGACAGAAAGGAAAATGCCCACGTACTTGAGGCCAGTCAGCCTCTCTCCGAGGAAGAGTGCAGAGAAAAGGGCGATGACGGCCGGGTTGGCGGCGATGATGAGGGAGGCCCGGCTGGCCGTGATGGTCTTGAGGCCGGAGAAAAAGAAGTAGTTGTAGGCCAACACCCCCGTGAGGCCCAGCAGGAGAAGGGGCACGAGCTGCCGGGGAGCGGGAACCGGTATTCTTCCGTGCGCCCTCACGACGAAGATCAGCAGAAAGAACGAGGCGAAGACAAAGCGCAGGAATGCTGCAGAGAAAGGCGTGGCCTCCCGGGCGATGATCCTGCCGGCGATGAAGGTGCCTCCCCAGAACACCGCCGTCAAGGTCAGTTTGAGGTACAGAAAGGCGTCCGATGCCGGCATCGATGGACTGGAGCAGTTCTGGCGATGGTGCTGCATGAAATCGTTTACGATGAAATCTCCTCCGGAAACCCTCCGGGTGCCGGCTTACCTCTGTAGGTTCTCCTGCATGATCGCATCCACGGGTAAGCTGCTTTTGGCCTGCAGCTCCCTTGCGCCCACGCAACATTGTCTTTGCCTTCCCGGGAAACCTCGAATAGAGCCACTCAGGAGCACACATTGTCGGTATCCCTGGTGCCCCTCCGAAAAAGCAGTATCTGTTTGATGCAGATCCAGGGGGAGCCGACTTCGCCCCAATTTTTCAGGGCATCCTGAAACTCCTCCTGTGTGCCGGATCCATATCCTTCCGTGGGAGTCCCAAAGCGATGCTTCATGATCCCGAGGTACACGTCGTAACGGGCGGGCATCTGCGCATCGACGACATCCTGGGGTTTGGGGCCGATCTGCGGAACCACTCCCGTCTCCCACTTGAAGACTTCAAGCCGCACACCCCGAGCATCGCCATCCGTCCCATTGATCCGCCCGACCACCTCCTCCAGCCCCGCCAGAACCGGAACTTCCAACCCCTGCCTTCATCGTGGTCGGTAAGCCGCTTCGGCAGGGAGAGCTCATTTCCAACAGCCAGGCCTTGGCTTTTCGAGACAACGACTGCTTCACCCTCTTCAGGAATTGAAAGACATCGTAGTCATCCTGCCATGGATAAACGATGACATGGACTGTTCGGGCATCATTACGTAGACGGGCAGAGAATACAAGAGGGCTTTGGGGGCCTGATCCATGGCATCGACCAGCCACACGCGGGACCAATCATACGACAACAACGGCAGCTGTTGGTCACAGGAAAAGGTCAGCTCATGGGCATGTCCTCGGGTGTTTAAATGTGAGCTCTCTTGCGGACGTAGAGCCCCATGATCAATACCCTGTTTGTCGGGATTGGGCTCAAACGCAAAGAATCTGAGCTTCACCTGTGTCGCTCATGCACGGGCAAGCTTCGCTTAGCCCGTGGCACCCACATTCCACGGCCACCGCTATCTGATTGTGTTGTGTCCCACTGCCGGCCTCCATGTGCCGAAGGAGCAGCGGCAAACCAGCTCACGTTATTGTACAGTCACGACTATGGAACTGTATCGGGGTGGAGAGCGATTGGGGAGCATCCAGGGGCTGTCCGGGAGCGGGGGCTCCCGGACAGGAGTGGATAGACATTCAGATCGGAAGGCAGAACAGCGCCGACATGGGTCACCCGATGGGGTCGTTTTCGACGAGGGTCCAGATGCCGCAGGGGCAGGCGCCGACGCAGAAGCCGCAGCCGATGCAGCGGTCGGGGTTCACGACCATCTCGAACTCGGGCTCCCCCTTGCTGACCCGCGTGATGGCGGCCTGGGGGCAGATGGTGGCGCAGATGCCGCAGTCGCGGCAGGCACCGCACGAGGAGCACTGGGATGCGCAGTGCTGCACATCCTCGAACTGCAGCAGCCGCGGGTCGAAGTACTCCACCTTGACGCGGGCGTAGTCGAAGCGCTTCCGCAGGTCTTTGGGCGTGACCTTTCCCTCCAGCACATCCGCCATTTCCTGGGCGGTCTTGCGGCCCATGCCGATGGCATCGGTGAGCAGCCCGAGCTTCACGGCATCGCCCACGGCGTAAACCTGGGGGTCGGAAGTCCGAAATACATCGTCCACTTTGATGTAACCCCGCTCGGTTTCAATGGTTTCGGGCAGAAAGTCGAGGTCGGGCATGTCGCCGATGGAAATGATGACGGTATCGGCGGGAAGCACCTCCCCGGTCGTGAGCTCGAGCCCCTCGTCCGTCACCGCCTTACTGAAGCGGGGCCAGAGGAACTTGGCGCCCACCCGCTCGGCCTCCTCGCGCTCCTTGCCGAAGGAGAGAGGTTCCTGGATGTCGATGAGGGTGATGTCTTCGGCACCCAGCCGATGGGCTTCGGTGGCGGCATCGCAGCCGACGTTCCCCGCGCCGATGATGACGACCCGTTTACCCACCTGGGCCTTTTCCTGTTTGCTCAACCGGAGGAATTCCAGGGCCGGGACGAGCTTCTCCTTGCCTGGAATCGGGATGATCCTCGGCTTCTGGGCCCCCACGGCGATGACGATCAGATCGAAGTCCACTTTGAGCTGCTCCAGCTCCCCACGGCTCAAGCGCTGCTGCAGATGGACGTGCGGGATCGCTTCACGAATCCGCCCCAGCTCTGCCGAAACCACTTCGTCGGGGATGCGGGTCTTGGGGATGAGCGTGGAAATCTTCCCGCCGAGCCCCCCCTGCACATCATAGACGACGGCCTCGTGGCCCCGCTGGCGGAGCTGCCAGGCCACCGAGAGGCCCGCAGGCCCTCCACCGATGACGGCCACCCGCTTCCCCGAGAGGGGCGGGAGGGGCGGAAGCTTGGCGCTGATGCTGGCCTTGCCCAGCTTGCTCGTATCCACGGGAGCCATGTGGGCGACACTCCGCGTGCACCCCTGCATGCACAGGTTGGGGCAGAGATACCCGCAGACCGCCGCCGGAAAAGGGGTGTAGGCCAGGGCCAGGTCCACGGCTTCGTCCACGCGCCCTTCCCGGATGAGGCGCCACCGCTCCTGCACCGGGATGCCGGTGGGGCAGCTGGCCTCGCAAGGCGAAAGATACTGCTTGTTCTCCCAAACGGGCAGGAACCGGCGCAGGTCCCCCGTCGTGATGACGGATATGGGGCTCCGGTCGAGGTCCGTCAGGTCGCCGATCATGCCGCCCCTCCCCAGCTCCGCATCCCAGACTTCCTTGTGGAAAGCCTCCATGGAACGGCGTGGGACGACGAACTTCTCCTGGGGGCTCCGGGCCGAAAGCAGCTGCCAGTCCTGGCGCTCGGAAAGCATCTCCAGCAGCTCGGGCCTGCCGATGACCTCGAGATAAACCTTCAAATTCTCCAGCAGCCATTCCCAATCCACATGGCTGAGTGGGGCCAGCCTGGCATCACTTCGGCTGTAGCCCTTGTGGGGGCCGCGGAAGAAAATCCTGCCTCCGACCATTCCCACGCAGGGGCGATATCCCAGGACGTTTTCGGCATCCTGAGGCTCGTGTCCGCAGACCACCGCGATGCCGCCGGCCATGAACTCGGCAAAATAGTCTCCCGCCGAGCCCAGCACCCAGAGCTCGGGAGGGGCAAACCGCGGATTGTGCTTGGTCATGGTCATGCCGCGGGACCCGATGTTGCCCGCGACGTAGATCTTCCCCTGGGCCATGGCGTTGGCCGCGCCGTTGGTGGCGTGGCCGTGGACGATGATTTCGGCCCCGGCGTTCAACCAGCCCACGTCGTCGGACGTGGGGCCCATGATCTCAATGCGGGTGTTGGGGAATCCCATGGACCCCACGCGCTGGCCGGGGGGGCCGACGATGCGAACATACACGGGGTCGCTCCCCGCGCGCCACAAACGCCCGCCGATGCCGTGATGGCCGTAGGCCTCCACCTCGATGAAACGGCTGCCGTCGGCCACGGCCTTCTGAATGCGCTCCTCCAGGATGCGCGATTCGATGCGCCGCCCGTTCTCTAGTCCAGAAATCCTGCAGAATTGTTCGCTTTCCATCCGCTGCTCCACTACACGACGTATTTGATCTGCAGCCTCTCGGCGGCGTTGTAATCATTGATGGCCAGGGCGTCCGACATCCCGATGGGAAGCGACGTGGACCGACCGAGGGGCGCCACAATCTTCTTGAGCTCCGTGTCGAAGCTCAGGTACACGTCCACCAGTCGCTCGGCCACCTTTTCCGGGTCCAGCCGCCTGTAGAGTCGCGGATCCTGGGATGTGATCCCTTTGGGGCACAGGCCGATGTTGCAGATGTTGCACCGGTCGGATTCGGATCCCAGGCAGCCGGCTGCCGCCTGCATCATGTACTTGCCGCTCTGGATGCCGCTGGCCCCGAGCATGATGAGAGCCGCCGCGTTGGCCGCCAGGTTGCCGTTCTTGCCCACGCCGCCTCCCGCAAAGAGCGGGATCTCATTCTGGCGTCCGAGCTTGACCAGGTTCAGGTAGCAGTCCCGCAGATTGCTGGCGATGGGGTGCCCCATGTGATCCATGGAGACGTTGTAGGCCGCCCCGGTGCCTCCGTCTTCACCGTCGATGCCGAGCCCTCCGGCGTACGGGTTGCGCGTCAGGTTGTTCAAGACCGCCAGCGCCGTCGAGGTCCCGGAAATCTTGGGGTAAACCGGCACGCGGAAGCCCCAGGCCATGTACATGGACTGGATCATCTTGGCCACCGCTTCCTCGATGGAATACTTGGTCTGGTGAGTCGGCGGGCTGGGGAGGCTCACCCCCGAAGGAACGCCGCGGATGGCGGCGATGAGCTTGTTCACCTTGTACCACATGAGCAATCCGCCGTCCCCGGGCTTGGCCCCCTGACCGTACTTGATTTCGATGGCGCAGGGGTCTTCCTTCATTTCCGGGAGAGCGTGGATGATCTCGTCCCATCCGAAGTAGCCGCTCGCGATCTGCAGGATGACGTACTTGAGGAACCGGGAGCGCAGGAGCCGCGGCGGGCAGCCGCCCTCCCCCGTGCACATGCGGACGGGCATCCCGAGCTCCTCGTTCAGATAGGCAATGCCAATCTGGAGCCCCTCCCACATGTTGGGGGAGAGAGCGCCGAAAGACATGGCCCCGATGATGAGGGGGTAGATTTCCCGCACCGGCGGGATCCAACCCTGGTTTCGATAGAGGGCCAGGCTCTCCTCCGGTGGCAGAATCCTCCCGAGCAGCGTGCGGAGCTCGAATTCATGGCGGCCTGCGTCCAGGGCCGGGTCCGTCAGCATGGAGATGCGCACGAACTTGATCCGATCCAGTACGCCTCCGGGGAGTCCGTCAGACGCATTGCGCCGGCCGCCCCTGCGGCGGGGCTGGCCCCCCCGATTGACGTGGAACCGGAGCTTGTCGGCCTCGTCGCTTCTTACGGGCATGATGCAGTCGTTGGGGCAGACCATGCTGCACGAGGCACACCCGACGCAGGCGTAGGCGGGGTCGGTCCGCTGGCGGATGCCGTGGTAGACCTCATAGGCGCTGGAAGTGGCCGGATTGGGGTTCAGCCCCGTGATGGCCGGAATGTCCACGATCCGTTTCCGATGGACACCCAATTCGATGGCATGGACCGGGCACACCGCCGTGCAGCGCCCGCAGAGCGTGCAGCGGTCCCTATCCCAGTGGATCTGCCAGAGCAGGTCCTTGACGCTCAGTGTTGAAGGGCTAATGGCTCCATTTGCGAACATATTCTATACTCCTGACGGTCCGGAGAAACGATCACGGTATCCAAGTGCATGGGTTGGAAATCCCTGGACTTGTCACGGTCGGGAATGGCCGAGTCCAGTCCGCACATTTCAGACGAGAATGCGAAAAACCCGGGCTTTCCGCCGGCCACGGCCGGCCGCAGCTTCTTGCGGTCCTGCACCATGAACAGGGTCTTGTCGGGCAGGCATCCCATCACGCAATTGGGCCCATCGATGATCAGCCTGCGGCAGGAATGCTTGAGCTCCTTCAGTAAGCCGCCGTCGGGGTGCCTGGCCAGGTCGGAGTCCTGAAGAGGCGTGATGATGTGCTTATAGGCCTCGATGCCCAGCCCCAGCCGATTGAGCGAATAGTGCAGGATGTGCGTGAAGACCTCGGAGTCGGAATTGTACCCGATGTAGCCCGGAAAGCCGCGCGAGCTCAGGAATTCCCGGATGGGGACGAAGGCCGTGTTCTCGCCGTTGGTCATGGTGGCCACCCCCTGAATGAAGAAAGGATGGCACGCGTAGAGGTTGATGGCGTAATTGGTGTTCTGGCGGCCCTGGGCCAAGATGATCCGGGCCCGGATCTCCTCCCGGTCCAGTTTGAGATACTCGCCCACCGTCATGGGATCCCCGATTTCCTTGATCATGATCACGTCCGGCCAGAAGCTGTAGACGATCATGTCCTCGGTTTCCTCGCCCATCTGGCGCAGCTGGAGCCGAACCATCATGAGCCGGTGCTCAACATCAGTTTCGCTGAGATTCTCCCAGGTTTCCGGATACTCGTAGGCGCGGATCAGGTAGATGTCCCGACGGGGAACGCCCGCGGGCGGGCTCTTGGGCACCTTGATGGACATCTTGTACTTGGTGGTGAACCCGATGTTCATCATGAAATGGTCGAGGCGCTTCAAGCCTTCATTGGTGAAGATGCCCGAAAGGATCGGAGCTCCCTTCAATTCCTCGAATGGCCCGCCCAGGTCTGACATAAACAGACCGACCCCTGACCCATCGTGCCCCTCACGCATGACATCCAAAGCCTGGATGGCCACCATCGGAGACAATGGCTCCGCACTGGTCAAACAAAACAACCGACACATCTGCGCCCTTTCCTTTCAATCACTGGCTGCAACAGCCCATGACAGCAGCCGGACCACAAAAAACCCTCCAAAACGCACGGCTTTGAAAGGCCGACCAAACCTTTCCAACCTTCCGCACCAACCCCCATGGCAGCTCGGACCCTCTTCACGAAGATCGCCCGGAGCCGGCGATCCGTTTCCTTCCAGTCACTGAATCATGGGAAGGGGACTGCCGTCTCATCGCCCCTGCATCACGCCGGCAAAGGTGCCCGCGCCACGTGGGGAGACACCGGGCGACACGAGCCGATCCGCCTCACAGCCCGACCAGACTGCAACCTCTCGGAGTGAGAGGGATCATCCGGTCGACCCGCCGGAGCTCCAATCCAAGGATCTGGCACTGGGGGAAAGAAGGAACAGGCAGGAACTTCATTGGTCCAAACCAGCCGGGCTCGATACAACCCAATGCTCATGAAGGTTCAGCCGCGGTGAGCAGCGGAAGCGAGACCTCGGCTGAACCTCGGTCTTTCCCATCCCGATCAGCATGTGACATCGCGTTTGGGATCTCAAGTCTTAGTGCATAGTCTTCGTTGACAAGCAGCCTATGAAACGTAATAGAATCCAGTATATATTTCAAGACGAATTTTGACAGAATTGTTAACAGCGAACCGGTTTGAGGACGAACAGCATGAACAACGTGAGCAGCAGTGTCCGCGTGACTTCCGGCGTCCAGCAGCTGGACCAGATCCTCGGCGGGCTCTTCATCGGCGACAACGTCATCTGGCACGACGATTCGGGAAGCCTGGCCACACCCTTTTGTCACCAGTTCCTTCAAGCATCCCAAGCCCAGGGCAAGCCCATCATTTATTCGTGCTTCGACCGCTCGCCCAGGAACCTGCTCGATAAACTGGGCAGACTGGCCCATAACGAATCCCTCACCATCCTGGACTGCTTCACATCCGGCAAGGGAGCCAACGCACCCACCTTCCTGCGGTTCTACGACGAACGGTCCAAGGACGAGCCGTACCGCATCATCCGGGTCGAAGAACCGCGCAAGATGGACCAGTTTTCCGACATCCTCTACGGAGTCCACGGGACGTTTCAGGGAGACGTTCGGCTGGTGTTTGAAAGCATCACCGGCATGCAGGAAATCTGGGGCGGCGAGGAGCACATCCTCAACTTTTACTCCCATGCCTGCCCTCGCCTCTACGAGCTGAACACCATTGCCTACTGGATCATGGAAAAGAAGGCCCACTCGCCCAGGCTGCGGGCCCAGATCAGCCAGATCGCTCAGGTGGTCATCGAGCTCATGATCAAGCGAGGCACGACCTCCATCACGATCCTCAAGGCCGAAAAACGCGACCTGGAAAACCTGCATCAGCCCTTCAACTACTGGACCAGGGGCCAGGGCATCACCTTCGACGATGAAAAGGGTGCCAAAGGCGGCACTGAGCTCGGCATCCGGCTGCGTGAACTGCGCAGCAAGCGGGGGATTTCACAGACGGAACTGGCCAGACTGGTGGGCGTGACCCCGAGCACCATTTCCCAGGTGGAGAGCAACCTCATCTACCCTTCCCTGCCGGCCCTGCTCAAGATGGCCGAAGTGCTGGGGGTGGAAGTCAACTCGCTCTTTCAGGAGAAGTCATCGGGCGCTCAGAAAGTCATCTTCAGTGGCTCCGAGGCCACCGAAGTCAGGTTCAGCGAGCTCCCTGCCGGGACCATCTACGGGAAGAGCCTGTACCCGGTGGATGCGGAACTGAAGGCAGAGCCGGTTCTTCTTGAAATCCCACCGCACACCTCAATCCCGTCCCACTTCTTCTTCCACAAGGGTGAAGAAATGGGATACGTCCTTTCGGGAAGCCTCACCATGCGGCTTAAAGGGACTGAATACCCGGTTCATGAAGGCGACGTGGTGTACCTCAAGACCCAGATGCCCTCCCAGTGGACGAACGGCGGAGACGAAGCGGCCAGGATCCTCTGGATACGGATTCATTGACCCTGGGATTGCAGGTCGCAGGACTCGACTCCACCCCCAGCAAGGGCAGATCGTGGGCTGACGGCCGGACCGGCTCATGAGCTGCACTAACAGCAAGATCAACTTATCCAACTATCAATCTAATTATTATAGATAATAATCGATCGGTCCCCCAGCCGTCACGCCGAGCATCTGCAAGCCGGTCCGCTGGTTGTCTGCCGAGATCCTTCCTTCTTCGGATACGGGTCCACCTGAACCCCAAAGAATAAAGGGGCGGACACGTTGTCCGCCCCCTCTTTCACGATTGTTTCGCTCGTTCAACGTTCAACGGAGACTTTGCTCAGCGAGGGCTCCCCGCAGCCGCAGATCCTGCACAGTGCAACCGGGCACCAGTCGTTATGCTCCCTCGAGGGGAGACCTGAGACATCATTTTTGTTGAATTAAGCTCATCTGCCCGGTCGGGTCGGGTGCCATGGGCTAAGCGGAGCTTGCCCATGCGAGCTCATTCGGTCACGGGCAAGCTTCGCTTGGCCCGTGCCACCCCTTAATTCAACAG
>Ga0105100_10002657_pt1 | contig 10412 bp, 10 predicted proteins | sample PPLLak12cMay2015_2_FD_87033 | JGI IMG/M metagenome (GOLD analysis project Ga0105100, IMG submission 87033) | Freshwater sediment microbial communities from Prairie Pothole Lake near Jamestown, North Dakota, USA - PPLs Lake P8 Core (1) Depth... | ecosystem: Environmental > Aquatic > Freshwater >... | reverse complement strand
TGACCGTCGGCGTCTCCTGCGCCGCAGCGACGCTCGACAGCACCCCCCCGAGGAGCACCGGAACGAGCAGCGCGACGAGGCCCTTCCTCACCGTTCCCACACAACCCTCCCGCCGACGATCGTCCGCTCGACCGGGTCGTGCCCCGGCCGGTAGGGGACCTGGCGGAACCCGTCGCCGTCGAGCACGAGCACGTCGGCTCGGGCGCCGACCGAGAGCGTACCGTGCGTCCGCTCGAGACCGAGCACGCGAGCCGGGTTCGCCGTCGCGGCCGTGAGCGCCTCGAGCGGCGCGAGGCCGTAGAGCGCGCAGGCGGTCGCGACGACCTCGGGCATCGAGAGCACGGGGGAGGTCCCCGGGTTGAAGTCGCTCGCGATCGCCGCGACGGCGCCCGCGCCGAGGAGCGCCGGCACGTCGGGCGGCGACGATCGCAGCATCAGGGTGGACGTGGGCAGGAGCACGGCCACGGTGGCCCCGCCGCCGAGCGCCGCGATCCCCGCCGCCGAGACATGGTTGAGGTGGTCAGCGCTCCGAGCGTGGAGCGCGGCCGCGGCCTCGGCGGTGCCGGACGGGCCGAGCTGATCGGCGTGGCATCGCAGGGGGAAGCCGGCCGAGCGCGCGGCGTCGGCGACCTTGTGGAGGTCGTCGAGCGTGAACGCGATGTCCTCGACGTAGATGTCGATCGCGTCGGCCAAGCCCTCGGTCGCGGCGGCCGGGATGAGCTCCTCGCAGACCGTGCGCACCCAGGCCTCGCGCTCCACGCCCTCGGGCACGGCGTGGCAGGGGAGCAGCGTGACCGTGCACGTCTGGACGGCCTCGGCGGCCAGGCGTCGCGCGAGCCTCGCCTGACGGAGCTCGCGCTCGATCGACAGACCGTAGCCGGTCTTCATGTCCAGCGCCGTGGTGCCGTGCGCGAGCATGTCCGCGAGCAGCGGTCGGCAGAACGCGAGCACCTCGTCGTCGGACGCGCCCGCGAACAGCCGGGCGCTGCGGTAGATCCCCCCACCGCCGTGGAGGTCGCGGTACGTGGCGCCGGTCAGCCGCGCCTCGAACTCGTCCGCGCGCCAGCCGACGAAGGGCAGGTGGGTGTGGCAGTCGACGAAGCCGGGCGCGATCGTGCGCCCCTCGAGCCACTCCGCCTCGGCGCCGGGGAGCGCCTCCGCCGGACCCACGTACGTGATGACGCCGTCCCGCCACGCGACGGCGCCGCCGTGGAACTGGATCGGCGGGACGGCGTCGGCTCCGCGCAGCGGCCCGGGGCCGCGCGCGGTGACGAGGGTCGTCGCGGCGATCGCGCCGTCCGCTCCGTCCGTCATGGCCCCATGCAACCCGAGCGTCGGCTTGTCCGCAAGCGGCCGCCCGTAGACTGCGACGCGTGAGCGAGGGGGAGAGGCTCGGGGTCCGCGAGATCCTCCAGATCCCGGAGATCCGGACCTCCATGGTCGGGACCTTCATCATCATGGTCGGGTTCGGGATCCTCTCGCCGATCCTGCCGCTGTACGCCCGGACGTTCGGGGTCGGGCTGGACTCGGTCGGCGTGCTCGTCGCGGCGTTCTCGGTCACGCGGCTCGCCGTCGACCCGTTCACCGGGGTGATCATCGGATGGCTGGGCGAGCGCCGGGCCGTGACGATCGGCGCCCTCGTCGTCGGGGTGAGCACGGCGCTCTCGGCCGTGGCGCCGACGTTCACGCTCCTCGTGGTGTTCCGGGGCCTCGGCGGCGCCGGGTCGGCCGTGTTCTTCACCGGCCTGCTCTCGTACATGCTCCGCACGATCCCGGGCGACCGTGTCGGCCGTGTGATGAGCGTGTGGTACGCGTCGTTCAACGTCGGGATCATCGCCGGGCAGCCGCTCGGCGGGGTCTTCGCCCACCTGTTCGGCCCGGTGAGCACCCTGTGGATCTACGCCGGGACGTGCTTCGTGGCGGCGGCGGTGTTCGACCGGACGATGCACGGCCCTGATACCGGCCCGCGTCCCGAGCGCACGACCGGGCTCCGCCGCCTCCCGTGGCGGCGCCCGTTCGTGGCGGTGCTCCTCGCGAACGCCTCGTACGCATGGATGGTCGCCGCCGCGTACAGCACGCTGTTCCCGCTGTTCGGGAACGAGGAGGTCGGGCTGAGCGAGCTCGGGATCGGTCTCGCGCTCGCCGTCGCCTCGTTCACGGAGTTCGCCGTCCTGTTCCCGGCCGGCAAGGCGACCGACCGGATCGGTCGCAAGGCCGTCCTCATCCCCGGGTACGCGGCCATGGCGATCGCGCTCGCGCTGTGGCCGTTCGCCACGACGCCGGCGCTGTTCTTCCTCGCGAGCGGCGTCTTCGGCGTGATCTCCGGGTACGCGGGCGTCCCGCAGGCGCCGATGCTGTCCGACGTCACCGACGACGACATCCGGGGCACGGCCGTGGCGGTGTTCCGGTTCGTGGGCGACCTGGGGTTCGTGCTCGGGCCGCTCGTCGCGGGCGCGACGGCCGACGCCTTCGGGTACGGCGCCGCGTTCCCGATCTCAGGGATCCCGCTGGTGATCACGCTGCTCTTCGTCCTCACGGTGCCCGAGACCCTCCGGGCGCTCCCGCGCACGGGCGAGGCGCCGGGGTTCTGAAAGGGGTGGTCCGGTGAGGGTGTCCTCGGAGGTCGTCCTCCCGCTACCGATCGAGCGGGCCTGGGCGCTGCTGCTCCTGTGGGAGGACCAGCCGCGATGGATGAAGGACGCCGACTCGGTGCGCGTCCTCGGCTCCCGGCGCGAGGGGGTCGGCACGACCGTCGCCGTGCGCACCCGCGTGCTGAACGTACCGCTGTTCACCGAGCGGCTCGAGGTCACGATCTGGGATCCGCCGCGGCGCCTCGTGATGGCCCATCGGAGCTTCGTCCGCGGCGTCGGTACGTGGCGGCTCCAGCCCGTCGAGGGCGGGACGTGGTTCGCGTGGAGCGAGGACCTGCGGCTGCCGGTGCCCGTGCTCGGCGAGCTTGCGCTCCGCGTCTACCGTCCGTTCATGCGCCGGCTCATGCGGGGCGCGCTCGCCTCGCTGCGGGAGCTCGCGGCGGCGACGTAGCCCGTCGCCGTCCCGCGCTACCATCGGGGGGAGCAAACAGGGGAGCCCGGTGCCATCGGGCTGAGAGGGCGGGTGTGACCCGCCGACCCTTCGAACCTGATCCGGTTCGTACCGGCGGAGGGAGCGAGCATGGCGAGCGTCACCGAGCGGCTGGAGTCGGTCCTCGAGCGCGAGGCGCCGACCTGGGGGATCGAGCCCGTCCCACCCGACCGGCGGCGGCTGTCCGGACTGGACCTGGCCGTCCTGTGGGGAGACCTGTCCGTCGGTCTCCTCGTGATGGTCACCGGAGCGCTGCTGGTCCCCGCGCTCGGCTTCCCCAGGGCCCTGCTCGCGATCGTGGTCGGCAGCGTGATCGGGTGTCTGCCGCTCGCGCTCGTCGGGCTGGCGGGGGAGCGCGAGGGTGTGCCGTCGATGGTGCTGTTCCGCCCGGTGCTCGGGCTCCGCGGGTCGTTCGTGCCCTCGGCGCTCAACCTGCTCCAGCTCGTCGGCTGGACCGCGGTCGAGTTCTGGGCGATGGGCCAGGTGGCCAACGTCGCCGCGCGCGAGCTGTTCGGGCTCGACGCGCCCGGGGTGTGGACGGCGGTCGTCGCCGCGCTGTGCACGGTGCTCGCGCTCGGCGGACCGGTCCTCGTCGTGCGGCGCTGGCTCGAGCGGTTCGGGATCTACGTGCTCCTCGCGACGGCGGTATGGATCACGGTCCGAGCGCTCGGCGCCGGCGACCTCGACGCGATCTGGCGCGGCCCCGGCGAGGGCGGCCTGCCGTTCTGGCTCGCGGTCGACCTCGTCATCGTGATGCCGATCTCGTGGCTGCCGCTCGTCGCGGACTACACGCGGTTCGCGCGCCCCGGGACCGGCGGGTTCGCCGGCACGTACCTCGGCTACCTGGCGGGGAACGTGTGGTTCTATGCGCTCGGGGCGCTGCTCGTGCTCGGCGCGGGGGCGACCGCGGACGTCCTCGGCATCGGGACCGCGGTCGCGGGCGCCGCCGGTGGGGCGCTCCTGCTCCTCGCGCTGCTCGTCGGCGAGAGCGACAACGCCTTCGCGGACCTGTACTCGGCGGCGGTCTCGATCCAGAACGTCGCCCCCAAGGCGCCGCAGCGCCTGCTCGTCGCCGCGCTCGGGGGGCTCGCGTTCGGGCTCGCGCTCGCACTGTCGATGGAGCGGTACGAGCTGTTCCTGCTGCTGATCGGCTCGGTCTTCGTGCCCCTGTTCGGGGTGTTCGCGGCGGACTGGATCGTCCGCGCGAGAGGCCGCTACGGGCCCGAGCGGCTGTTCGCCGACACGGGGGTGCGGTGGCTCGCGCTCGCGCCGTGGCTGGCCGGGTTCGTCCTGTACCACTGGAGCGTCCCGACCGGTCCCGACGCGTGGGTGACGGCCGTCCGCACGGTGTTCGCGGACTGGCTCGGGGCGCCCTTCCCGCTGCTCGACTCGGCGGTGGGGGCGAGCCTGCCGAGCTTCGCGATCGCGTTCGTCCTGACGCTGCTGCTGCCGCGTCGCGGCGCTACTCGGTGACGGCCCGAGGCGTGGGGGGCGGCGCGGCGACGAGGAGCACCACGGCGGGCTCGATCGACGCGTTGCGGATCGTGAGCTCGGACCCGGCGGGAACGAGGACCGTCCCCCACTGCCCGAGACGCGTGCGCCCCCGACCCACCTGGACCGCCACCTGACCAGCGAGCAGCACGCACAGCCCGTCCGAGTCCCGGTCCGCGATCGGGCCGAGCTCTTGGGCGCGCTCGAGACAGACGACCTCGGACCACAGGTGCTGCGACTCGAAGACCGTGCCGTGGTGCGGGCCGTCCTCGGCGAATCGGACGAGGTCGCGCAGGTCCTTCGACTCCACGGCCCACAGCCTACCGGCGTGGGGAGTGGGCCGGTCCCCGGATAGACTGCCCTGGCTCGAGGCCGAACCGAAGGAGCCCCACGTGACCACGTTCGACTACTCCGCCGACGCGCCCGCAGCGGCCCGCGTCGACGTGCTCGTCCTGCCGGTGTTCGAGGGACCGGAGCCCGGTCCCGGCGTCAAGGACGTGAAGGGCGTCGACCTGCTCGCGCTCTACCGTGACGCCGCGCTCAAGGGAGAGCGTGGCGACACCCTCCTGGTCCCCAACACCGGGATCGACGGTCTCGCGGCTCGCTCGATCCTGCTCGTGGGCGTGGGGAAGAAGACGAACGCCGGCGCGGACGCCGTGCGCCTCGCGGCGGGCAAGGTCGCGCGGCAGCTCTCGAAGCGCGGGTCGGTGGCGACGACGCTCGCGCAGGCCGGGGGCCGGGGCGCGGTCGAGGCCGTCCAGGCCGTCGTCGAGGGGTTGATCCTTGGCGCCTACCGGTTCGACCGATACAAGTCGGAGAAGGATGACCCGCCGGCGCTCGAGCGGGTAACCGTGCTCGGCACGGCCCGGTGGGACGCGAAGGCGGCGAGGGCCGCGATCGAGCGAGGCCGCGTCGTGGCCGAGTCCGCCGCATGGGCGCGCGACCTCGTGAACACGCCGGCCCGCGACATGACGCCCGCAGCGCTCGCGATGGCCGCCGAGGTCATGGCGAAGGAGGTCGGCCTCCGGATCGAGGTCTGGGACGAACGGCGGCTCGAGCGGGGTGGCTTCGGCGGGATCCTCGGCGTCGGGCAGGGGAGCGTCAACCCGCCCCGCATGATCGAGCTCTCGTACCGGGGCGCCGCGGCCTCGAGCGCCCCGATCGCGCTGAGCGGCAAGGGGATCTCGTTCGACTCGGGCGGCCTTTCGATCAAGACGTCCGACGGCATGGAGACGATGAAGTGCGACATGGGCGGGGCGGCCTCGATCCTCGGCACGATGCGCGCGATCGCCATCCTCAAGCCGAAGGTGAACGTGATCGCCGCGATCCCGTCGGCCGAGAACATGCCGAGCGGCTCGGCGACGCGGCCGGGCGACGTGCTGACCCATCGCGGAGGCAGGACGTCCGAGGTCCTCAACACCGACGCCGAGGGCCGCCTGGTCCTGGCGGACGCGCTCGCCTACCTGGCCGAGAAGAAGCCCCGAGCGATCGTCGACACCGCGACCCTCACCGGGGCGTGCATGGTGGCGCTCGGCGAGGAGATCTGGGGGGTGTTCGGGACCGACCGCGCGCTCGTCCGAGACCTCCTCGCAGCCGGGCAGGCGGCGGGGGAGCCGGGATGGGAGCTCCCCCTCCATCGGCCGTACCGCAAGCTCATCGACTCCCAGATCGCCGACGTGAAGAACATCGGCAAGCGGTACGGCGGAGCGATCACGGCGGCGCTGTTCCTGGGCGACTTCGTCGGCGACGTCCCGTGGGCGCACGTGGACATCGCGGGCCCGGCGTTCGCGGAGAAGGCCGGCGACCTGTGGCCGAAGGGCGCGACGGGCGTCCCGGTGCGGACGCTCGTGTCCTACGTGATCGGGCAGGCCGGCAGGCGCTGAGCGCCGTGGGGCAGGAGGCACGCACCGGCCCGGTCCTCGCCGTCTTCGCGCACCCCGACGACGCCGAGATCTGCGCGGGCGGCACGCTCGCGAAGTGGGCCGCCGCCGGGCGCGAGGTCCACCTGCTCGTCCTGACGAACGGCGACCGCGGCTCGCTCGACCCGTGGCGCGACCGGGCCGAGCTCGCCGCGACCCGTGCGGCCGAGACGCAGGCGGCGGGCCGGATCCTCGGGCTCACGAGCGCCCACGTCATGGACGTCCCCGACGGCGAGCTCGAGAACACGACCGAGATGCGGGAGGCGGTGATCCGCCGCATCCGGATGGTGCGCGCCGAGACCGTGGTCTCGTGCGACCCCACGGCGTGGTTCTTCGAGGACCGGTACTACAACCACTCGGACCACCGGAGGGCCGGGGAGATCACGCTCGACGCCGTGTTCCCGGGGGCCGGCAACCCCCACTACTTCGCCGAGCACCTGTCCGAGGGTCTCGACGTCCGCGAGGTGCACGACGTGTGGCTCGGCTGGACGAACGAGCCGAACCACGTCGAGGACGTCACCGGCCACTTCGGGACCGCGATCGCGGCCCTCGCCGCGCACGCGAGCCAGGTCGAAGAGGGCATCCGCTACTTCCAGGACGAGCTCGAGCGCGAGGCGCGGGAGGCGGGGGCGAAGATCGGCGCCGAGCACGCCGAGGGGTTCCGGGTCCTCGCGCTCGACTAGCGGCGCTCAGGGCTTCGTGCCGACGGCGACGAGCACGTCGCGGAAGTCGAGCACGGGGTCGGCGAACCGCTCGCCGAACGTGTCGCGTGCGCGCGAGAGGAAGGACTCGAACCTCCCGTCGCCGAGCATCGAGCGCACGAACCGACCCGTCGCCCACGTGCCGAGCCCCTCGACGTACTCGTCGAGCGAGTAGCGGAACCGGTACTGACGTCGCTCCGTCCGCACCCGGCGCAGCCCGGCGTCGAGCAGCGTCTCCTCCATCGTGTCCCGATGCCGGAAGCGATCGCGCCACGGGATCGCGTCGGCCATCGCCGCCTCGAGGATGTCGCGCGGGACCACGCTCCAGACCAGCTCGAGCCACGTTCGGGTGAGCTCGTCCTGGCCGTCCGACCACGCGGTCATCGCGAGCCGCCCGCCGGGCCGGAGCACACGGAGCAGGTCGTGCAGCGCCGTCTGGTACTTCGTGAAGTGCGCGATCACGAAGTTCCCGACGACGGAGTCGAACGCCGCGTCGCGGAACGGCATGTCGATCACGACCGCCGCGACCGTGCGGACCTGCGGGCGCACGCGCTGGCCCACGGCGAGCATCTGGGTCGAGCCGTCGATGCCGACGACCGAGCCGGCGTCGCCGACAGCGGTGACGGCCTCGGCCGCCGCGACCCCGGTGCCGGTCCCGACGTCGAGCACGCGCGCGCCGGGCGCCGGATCGGCCGCGCGGATCAGGTCGCGCGCGGGCTCGAGCAGCCGGGGAGCGTGGATCCGCTCGTACGTCTCGGCCACGCCGTCGTAGGAGCGCCAGTCGGACATGCGCTCCAGCGTACCCGGTGCGCCCACGTACGGATGCGCTCGCGCCGGTACCCTTGGGCAGGCATGAGGCACCCCCGATGACCGGACCCGCGGGCGTGACGGCGCTCGTGCTCGCCGAGACCGTGGCGGGCAGCCTCTGGCTGCTGTTCCTGACGCCGCTGTGGAGCGAGGTCCGCCGCGGCTTCTTCAAGCTCGTTGGCGCCGTGCTGCTGGTGCTCTCGGCGAGCATGTGGTACGCGGTCTCGGTGGGGCTCGTCGAGGGAGACGACGCCGGCCGATGGTCGCTGTGGCTCGCCGGCGCGCTGACGATCCTCACGCTCGCGTGGGTGGTCCTCATGTTCACCGCGTGGCAGCCGGCCGCGCGTGTCGTCGGGGTCGTCTCGGTGCCGGTCTCGGCCGCCCTGCTGCTTGCGATGGCCGGTACGGCCGAGGGCTCGAGCGTCGTCGCCGCGCTCCAGCTATTCGCCGGCGCCGCGTTCCTCGGTGCGGTGATGGACGGACTGCTGCTCGGCCACTGGTACCTCACGGACCGAGGGCTGACCCGCACGCCGATCAACCGGACGACGACGGCGCTGCTCGTGGCTGTCGGGCTCGAGATCGCCGCGCTGCTGCTCGGCGGGTTCGGACCGACGGGCGACGACTCGCGGTTCAACCCGCTGCTGACCTCGGCCGGGCTCGCGGCGTGGATCGCGCTTGGGATGGCGGCCACGACCGCGCTCATCGCGGTGATGATCCTCGCGGCGCTGAGGGGCCAGCGCTCGTCGGCGGTCCAGGCCGCCACCGGCTTCTTCTACCTGGCGGTGATCACGGCGATGACCGCCGAGTTCGCGGCGAAGGTCCGCTTCCTGCCCTGAGCCGATGGTCCCCGCGCTCATGGTCCTCGGGCTGGTCGTGGAGGGGGCGGCGTGGTGGTGGATCTCCAGCCGGGGGGCGAGCGTGTGGTCGACGATGACGCCCGTGCTCGCCGGTCTCGGCCTGGGGGCGCTCCTGACCGGTCGTCCCGAGGCGGCCGAGGACGTCACGCTCGCTGCGGCGGCCGGGGTCGGGCTGGCGGCCGCGATCGTGCTGTACCTGGCCACCCGGGCGTTCGTCGCGATCGTCGCCCCGCGCTGGGACGCGTTCCGAACGCAGTCGGTCGCGATGTACGGACGGCGGGGCCCGCGCTCGCTCGGCGTGGTCGTGGCGTTCTCGGCGCTGCTCATGGTGCCGGGCGAGGAGCTGTTCTGGCGCGGGCTCGTCCTGCCCGAGCTCGAGACGCGGCTCGACGTCGTCGGACCGGCCGCGGTCCTCGCATGGGCCGGGTTCGTGATCGCGAACCTCCCGAGCCGCAACCTGGCGATCGTCGCCGGGGCCGCCGTCGGCGGCGCCGTGTGGGTGGCCCTCGCCGTCTGGTCGGGCGGCGTGCTCGCGGGTCTCCTGTGTCACATCGGCTGGACCGCGCTGATGCTCGCGCTCCCGCCGCTGCAGGCGCCGTTCCCGGAGGGCGTGTGAGCGACCGGTTGCCGCCCGGGGTCGTGGACGTCCTGGACCGAGGGGACTTCTGCTACGTCGCCGCGGCGACCCCGCAGGGACCGCACGTCACGCCGATGGTGTTCGCGCTCGCCGAGGATCGGGTGTGGGTGACGACCTCGCGGAGCTCGGTGAAGGCGCGGACGTGGCGGCTCGACCCGTCGGTGGCGGGGATGGTGCGGGCCGGAGCCTCGGTCGTCGTCTTCACCGGGACGGTGCGGACGTACGACCTGTTCGAGGTCGGGTCGTGGGTCCGCAGCCTGTTCGAGGCGCCCGCGCTCGCGATGGCCTCGACGCGGTTCACGCGGAAGAACGCCCGCTTCTTCGCCGGCTACGCCGTCGACGCGCGGCACGTGCCGCTGTCGTGGACACCGCCGGGTCGCGTGTTCGCGGCGATCGAGGTCGAGCGCTCGGCCGTCCTCGACCCCTCGGGCGTGTTCGAGACGTTCGGTCGGTGGCCGGCGTCGCTGCCGTCGATCGAGCGGTTCCGTGCGGCCGGCGCCGGGGCGAGCCCGCTCGACGGCCTGCCGGCCGACGTCCACTCGCCGGTCGGCGAGCGCGGCGAGGGGGCGCTCGCGCTCGAGGGTTCGCAGGCGCCCACCGTGCTGCCCGTCGCCTGGACGGTGCGGGGAGCGGGGCTCTATGCTGCGCTCCCGTCCGAGGCGCTCGAGCTTGCCGGCCTCGCGGGGCCGCGGCCCCGCGGTGCCCTCGCGATCGACCGATCGTCGTGGTGGCGCGCCCGGGACATGACCGGGGCGATGGTCCGTGGCGGGGTCGAGGTCGCCGTGCCGTCGGCGCTGGCCTCCGGCGCGGCGTCCGCCGGCAGGATCGCCCGGGCGGCCGGCGCCAAGGAGGGCGCCGCGGTCGTCCGCCTGCGTCCGCAGGAGCTCGTGTGGTGGCGGGGCTGGACGAGCGGGACGGT
>Ga0105100_10002656_pt1 | contig 10412 bp, 8 predicted proteins | sample PPLLak12cMay2015_2_FD_87033 | JGI IMG/M metagenome (GOLD analysis project Ga0105100, IMG submission 87033) | Freshwater sediment microbial communities from Prairie Pothole Lake near Jamestown, North Dakota, USA - PPLs Lake P8 Core (1) Depth... | ecosystem: Environmental > Aquatic > Freshwater >... | reverse complement strand
GCCTTGTCTCCGGCAAGAATCCTCGCACCGGCAGAGTCTGCGCCCGAACCCTTCTCGTCCGGCGCCAAGTCGTTGACTGTATCCTCTGCCTTCTCCTTCCGTATGGACGCCGCAAGGACCTGACCTTCCTGAGAGATGGCGTACTGTAACGGAGGAAATGCCTCTTGAATCCGGGTCAACTGAATCTTGAGCTGATTCAGGGCCTTGGCGTCCCCGGACATCTCGACCAGCACGTCCTGTACCGTTCGGTTTGCCAGGGCGCTCACAGAGACTCCCACCAGGTAGGTGATAGCCATTCGGTCCGTCACGTGCAGGCCCATCCTATAGAGGGCCATGCAGCGGTCCGTCGCGGCTTGGTAGTCTCCTTGTTCGGCGAGCAGCCTCGCGTCCGCCACCACCAGATACGCGATCCGCTTGATGGCCGAGAGGTGCGTGAGTGTGATGTCGAGCCCCTCTGAGTAGTCGTATCCCCAGTCGCACTGCGCCATGTCCGCCGCCCTCACGACAAGATCGATCACGTGACGGTTCGCTTCAACGTGCTTGCGGATGGTCTCGGTGGAGGCAATCTTGCCGTCACGGTATTCTGCGAGCATTTGTCCCATCGTTTCATCCGGTTGCGCATAGAGCAGACACGCCTGGTAGTACAGCAGGGCGGCGTTGTCCGTCTCGGGCAGGGCCGATGTGGCCATGTTCGCCGCGAGCAGTGCTATGACGGCTGACACGATCATTCTCGGGGTGTGCCTGTGCAAGGTTATCATGGTGATGTCCTTTCCGGGCTTACGTGCCCTTCATTTCCCTGATCAATTGTTCCATGGAGATTCTCTCCGGCCGGTTTTGGAGTTTCTGCGCCGCCTGTTCGCACTGCCTTTCGACTTCCGGTAGACCGCCTCGGCGGCAGGCCGCGTTCAGGCGGCCCACTGTGAGCATGTCCGCAACCGATAGTGTCTCCGCAACAGGCGGCCGTCTGGTGGATTCGCGTGGTGTGCGGCTGACGACCACGAGAGTCCCGATGACGATAAGGGCCGCCACGGCCGTGGCTTGCGCGAGCGGGGAGTGAACCACGCTGCTCCAGATGTTCCGGCCGGCCCGCAGCGATGCGTCGCTTCTGGTGGTGGCGAACTCCTTCATAAGGCCGTCAAGGACTGCCTTGTTCACCTTGGGGATTGAATGAACCTCCGCACAGCCCACGAACCTCTTGATGTCTCTCAGCGGTCGCATTCTGTCACCTCACCGTTCAACAGGGTCCGCAGCTTCTGAAGCCCGCCATGATATCGACTGAGGGCGGTCTTCAGCGGCACGCGCTGGAACTCGGCAATCTTTCGGAACCTCATTCCGCCTTGCAGATGCAAGGTCACTGCTTCTCGCTGCTCATGCGGCAGCAAGGCCAAAGCGCCGGCGACCTGGTGCAACTCCTCGGTCCATACAACCCATTGGTCCGGTCGCCACGACTCCGAGGTCGTCTCCGCTGCTTCATCCAGCGGGGCCACTCGGCGTGTCAGCCATGCACGGTTGACGTTGCGGGCGCGATTGGCGATGCACGTGGCCAGATAACCTTTCAAAGAGCCGGTCAGCCGGAATTGACCTGCCTGCCGGGTGAAGGACGCGAAGACATCGTGCACGATATCCTCGGCGGTCGGGCCGTCGTTCGACAGGGACACCGCCAGACGCAGCAGGTCGTCCCGGTACTTCTCATAAATTCGGCCCAGTGCCTTCGCACTTCCCCGCCGCAGTCGCAAAACCAGTATCCTGTCTTCCAGCACCGGGAGCGGCCCTTCAATGGATCGATCCACGTTCACCTATACAACACGCGAGGTGGAGGTCTTACCCATTCAAAGACGGTCCTGGGCGCAGAATGTAAACGTTTCGGATTTGGCGTCGAACCGGACTGAATCGTAAATCGATTGGCGGCTGACCTGTGAAGGCGATACGCTGGGTGTGTTCTGATGATGTGGGAGTCACGAAAGGACAGGGATATGGGCACAAAAAAATCGAAGGCCATTAAGAGCGCGGCCGGAAGCCAGGGCTCGCCGGGTGTGCCGCGATGCGGCTTGTGCGGCAAGACGGGTAACCTGACCAGGACGGAATGTTGCGGCCAGTGGATCTGCGACGATGAGGAGGACTATGTTCTGTTCTCGTACGCCCGCAATAGCTGTCACAGAAATCACAGCCGGTACACCTTGTGCAGCTTCCACTACAACGAGGGCCATTCCGGGGATTGGAAGACCTGCAAGGAGTGTCGGAAGAGCTTCGAGCATGAGCTCGAGATGTACGTCTATTACGGAACGAACGAGTACAACTTCGAGAAGCTCAAGAATCCACCGACGTACAAGCCCACGCGTTGTTCCCGGTGCGGTACGGTGATCGTTCTCAGCGAGGGTGGCTATTCCACCCGTGGGGACGAGTACCTCTGCGGGGCTTGTACGGGCATTGACTTCCCCGACCTGTCCGGGCTGGGTGGGGACCGTGAGTAATCGCTTCTCGGCGCAGGGGCTCAATCGGAGTTGTTGAGCGGGCGGGTTTCAAACCCGCCTCTACACAATCAAGATAAACGGCGTGGTCCCGTCTACAGAAGAATCGTGGCGAACGCCATGTGTGTGCGACTACATTCCGCGGGGATACTCATCCCCAAGGACAATCACTCCGATGGACCCTGTCACCCCGAGCGAAGTCGAGGGGTCTGGCCGCGATTGAACGGTGCGCCGTTTGCGAGACCAGATGTCTCGACTCCGCCACGCTGCGCTCGACATGACAGAGGAGGACTGGCCCACAAAGATTAGTCGCCCACCGCCATGTGGGCAGGTTTGAAACCCGCCCCTACGGAGCGAACACGCCGGAGAACTCGGGGATGAAAATGAAATCCGAGCTGGATAGCGACGTGTTATGGGCCTGGAGGGCCAGGATGTTCTCGCCGGGGACCAGGTTCCTGATGTACTTGGTCAGGTCGATCTGGGCGGGCGGGCATGGGCCGGTCGGCGTGCCGGTGCCGCAACAGGCCTCGCGGTTGGCGGAGGCGGCTTGATCGTACTTCAGGGAAGCGGGAGCGGCCAGAGCGGCAACCCGAACGCCATTAATGTAAGCAATGTAGCCGTCATCAACGTCCACGGTCAGAAGCAAGCCGGTCAGTTTCGACGGGTCGTCTACGACAAACGTCCGGCGGGCATAGACGCTAACGTATTTGTTTCGCATGTCGCTCAGTTTTGTGGCAAGGCGCTTGTCGTAGCCCGTGCTGTTCTCATATCCGATAGGAGTCGGTCCGGCCAGCCACGTGCTGTCATCGAACGCGAGCGTGTTCCAGTCCGCCGGCGGCTCCTGCGTGCCTTTGAAGTACTGCCACGCGTCGCCCTCGCGGACCAGCGGCACGATCGTGCCACACATGCCGTTATGTCTCAGCCTGTTGTACCCGGTCAGCTCAGCGTTGACGGGGTTGCTCAGTGTTACTCTGATCTTGCACAGGTCCTGGCTGGCCGGCACATCGTAGGTGATGTGTTTGACCGTTTCACCCGGGGCAAAGTGCAGCGTCCCAGCCTGTAGAGACGCAACATTTTGCGTCTCTACCCTATCGATTGTGTAATCCACGGAGACTGCCTGGGTCGTGAACGTGCTCAGGCGGACGGGGACGCCCTCGGAAAGCAAGGAGAGGTCGATGACATCGTCGAGCGTGGCGAAGCCGATTCCCACCTTATCCGCCGCGCAGGGCAGGAACGGCACGAGCTCAGCACATTGATTCGGGTCGGCCTGCGGGTTCCAGAGCTGATTGTTGGGGAAATCGGCGTCGGGAATGCTGACGTGGTTGCCCTGAATATCCATCTGCGAGATGTGGACGTCCCAACTGTCCCAAGCCCGGCCCCAGATGTCGCGCTGGTTGAACAGAAGCAGCGAGTCGCGGATCTTCAGCGTGCCATTGTAGTCCCAGTCGTAGTTGTCGCCGAAACGAGCGCCCACGAGATTGGCCGTGCTGAGGCAGTGCGCGATGTTCACCTTGGGCGAGCCGAAGCCGCATTCGATTCCCTGTCCGCAGTTGAACGTGACCGTGTCACTCGCGGAACGCGTCCCTTGCTCCGACCACGCCGTCGCCTCGTGGTAGGTCGATTCGATCCAGCAGCCATCGATGGTGACCGTCCCGTTAGAGCCGGAGCCGGCGTCGATCCCATCATCCAGCGCCCAGCCGATCAGGCAGTTCTTCAGCGAATGGGTCCCGCCCGTGAGGTAGAGGCCATCGTTGTCGTCATCCGCGAATGGGGCGGTCTCTCCGGGGAACTCGATCATCGCGCAGTCCTCGAAGGTTGCCGTTCCACCATTGTACTGACCGGTGGTGATGCATTTCTGGACGAGGCAGCGCTTCATTGTCAGATAGCCCCCTTCGCCGTGACCCGCTTGGCCGTGGTTTTCCACGATGTAGCAGTCGGTCAACGTCACGCGGGCCCCGTCGGACACATAGAGCAACGGTTGCTCCTCGCGGTGGCTGTGGCCATGGTCGGGGTTGTTGTCGAACCAGTCCGGATCGGCGCCGCTGCCCGTGAAGATCGTGCCGGTGAACTCGCCGCACGAGGTGCTCTTCTCGAAGATGAATCCGCCCCAGGGTTTTGTTCTGTCAGTGGTCGTGAAGACGACGGGCTCGTCTATCGTCCCATTGACTACGATCCGCCCGTTCGCGGTGATCTCCGCGTCGGGGTCGACCACGATCACACTGCCGCTGCCGATGGTCAACGTGACGCCCGGCGCGATTGTCAGGGTGGCGACGCGCACGCGCGCGTTCTCACCCCAGCTCACGGAGGCCGTCAGGTCCCCGGAGGCGCTCCGCCAGAGCGTGGGTTTTGCGATGACGATGTCCTTCGATGCCGCCAGTGAGTGAATCACGGCGTCATAGGAGAGGGTGTTCGGCTCGTTGGTGGCCGGCAGGAACACGGACCCGACCCCTCGTAGCAGTCGCAGCGGATGACTCACGAACCGGTCAGCCGTGACGACCCCATTGACACCCACTCGATTGCCCGCTGCGTCCTCCGCGCGGGCAATGACGGGGATCTCCAGGCCCGTAGGGTACTGTGCCGGCGCGACGATCGTCAGCCGGGCGCCCGTGAATTCGGCGGCTGCCGAATCGATGGTCGGATAGGGGACCCAGGGAGACAGTCCCCACTCGGAGTTGCCGCGGTCGGTTGCACGCACGATGAAACGAACGAGCAGGCTCTCCTCGGCCCCGGAGGACTGGCGCTTCCGGCGCACGTTCAATTCGTAATAGTCCGGCTCGTTGACCTCGACGGCGACACCCACGGCGACCGGTTTCCCGTTCAGTTCCGCCGTATAGTCGTATCCCGCTTCGGAGCGAACCGTAAATGAGACGCGATCCGCGTATACCTTTTTATCAACGATGCCATCGACAGTAATCGCCGCCAGTGCGGGAGCGGCGGGCACGCACAGGCACAGGATCAGAATGAAACGCTGTGCGCTCCGGCGGGTTGTCACGTGGGCTCCTCCAGACAATACGTCTTGACCGTACCGGGCCGAATAGGCCCGACAACAACGTCATTGTACCATTTTCTGCCGATTCCATCAAGTCGGCGACAGCCGGCGGGCGCATGAAAGAGGCCAAGCTCCGTCGGCCCGGCCTCGTTTGATCCGGCGAGAGATGCTCCGCATCACGGAACCGGAGACCCTGGAACGGCGAAATCAGCGGTGATGAGAACCTTGGATCCGAAGGGACCCAGAGTCACCGACCCCTGGACCTCATTGCCCTGCACGTCGCAGTACGTGCCTGGCTCCAGATCCACGGTGACGGCGTCGAGCGACGCGTTGTAGACAATCTCCGACTTTGTGGGGCTCGTGACAGTCATGCCGTCAAGCCCAGTCAGATGGGAGAACTCCTGGGAGTCTCCGTCATATCCGGACAGCGCCCGCCAGCCATCGAGCGTCAAGTCTTCCCGAATGACCCCGCCGGATTGAGGGTAGCGGATAACAGAGACGTTCATATTGTCGTAGGGGTTATAGAAGTAGTTACGATCCGATTCGCCGAATTGGACGTTGTCGTAGGTGATGTACAGGAAGAGTGTCTTCTGCTCCGCGCTCGTCGCGAACAAGATGTTACCCAGCAGGCTGTCGTCGACAAGCGTCTTTCTGGCTTCGCCCGTGCCGTCGAACCGAACCTGGGCCAGGTGATTGCCGTACAGCGTGTTCCTCTGCACGACATTGGAGGGGCCCCAGTGGAAATAGATGCCCGCCATGCGACAGTTGATCACCGTGTTGTCCTCGATGATGCGATTGTTGCCCTCCTCATCGATATAGATGCCCGGTGCGATACCGCCGGCGTGCGTGTCCATCGTGGGAGGATTCCCATTGTCGAAAGACCGATCCATCGACAGGCAGCCGATGACGTCGATAATGATATTGTGGTGGATATGGTCTTTCTCCGTCGTGTCGGAGTAGCCCCCCGTATAGATGCCACCGCCGTCGGAGACGCCCAGCATGGCGTTCGTGATGTAGTTGTAGGAGATGTCGCGGCTGAGGGTGTTTCCAGAGATGTAGATGCCCGTATGGCCTACGCGGTCGATTCGATTGTTGAACACCCGTGTATAGGGGCCGGTGACGTAGATGGCTTCCCCTCGCCCGTTCAGGATATCGTCGGCGAACGACTCGGTGGCCGTCGCATAGATGGAGTTGCCCTCGACGTTCGTGTTGGAGCAGTATCGGTCCACGTTAATCCCACGAGAGGCGCTGTATCGGATCATGTTGCGGACAATCTGATTGTTGTCGCCTTTGCCTCCGGAGCCGGCGTGGACCTGGATGCCGTAGTCGTAGGCGTGCTCAATCGTGTTGCCCTCAACGGTCATGTCATTCGAACGATAGAGGTAGATGCCGTGCTGACAGGCATTGCGCATCGTCAGTCCGCGCACGACATTCCACGAGGTGTTGTTGTAGGAGCGCAGGCAGTACTGTCGATACGAGAATTCGACGCCCTCGGCGACATCCCCTTCCGGCCAGAGATAAACCCTCTTCTGCGCCGGATCGTAGGCCCATTCGCCTTCCTCATTGATCTCGCCGACGATGCTCGTGAGGTAGTACCCGTACTGGGTCGTGATCGCATACCGGGGACTCCTCGACAAGGTGAACGTCGATTCGGCGAAGCTCGTGATGGGGATGGGCTCGATCTGCCACACGCGGGTCTTGATGTGGCACACGGAGCCGGTGAAGTACCCATCGGGCTTGGACAGCGATGCATCGGAGAAACGCGACTTGGGGTCCGGCATGCTTGTGGGATAGCTCCAACCGGTGTCCGGATAGCGAGACCGTTTGAGCAGTTTTCCGTGTTGGAACACCTGCCGCACGGCGAAGCCGGCGTCTGGATGCACCTGCACCAGAGCCGCCACATCCGCCCAATAGACGTGCTCCCAGTTTGGGTTGCCGGCGCAGTCTCCCGGACCCGTGCACTTGTGCCACTCCAGGAGGGGCTCAGCGGCGTCGATGATCACCTTGCCCTCGTGTCCGGGACACGCCGCGAACGTGATGGGCAGAGTGGTAGGCCCATACCGACCGACGGCGTTGTCGCTTCCGCTTTTGCTCAAGACCACCATTTCCCGGTAGATGCCCGCCTTGATGAATACCGTGTCGCCGGCGGTCACCAGAGAGGTCGATTTTCCAATGGTCTTGAAAGGCCGTGACTCCGTCCCGGCGTTCGTGTCATGCGCATTGGGGTCGTTCGCATCGACATAGTAAGTGGTCGCCCCAGATGCAGTTGGCAGTAGTGCCACCGATAGAGACAACAGCGCGAAAACGATCCCTGCGCAAAGGTTAGCTCGTCCATCGCTCAATGTGCCGCTCATGCTTTCCACCTCCACTTTCTCATGGTTCATTCTCACTTCAGCCCCGTCGACGCGTTGGCGCAGAAGAGGTCCGCCGGCGGCTTGACGTCGAGCGCGATCGTATGAAGGTCAAAGACCACAAGCCAGTTCGGGTCGCTCTTGTCGCGCTTTTGCCAGAGGACGACTCGTCCGATGTCTCCCGTACCAGGGTCGAGCCAGGTCCGGACCCGGCTGACGGCACCGAGGCCCGAATCATACTCGCACTGCCACACGTCGAATTCGGTCCCCTCGATCTGTTCCCGTCCAACCTTTACGGAGCGTCCAACCAGGTCGATATTGCCGAACATCTGAAGGAGCATCTGGTGCGCGTTTTCGCGGACCTCCACACGTGCCTTGACGGGGCTCTGCCGCGCGTAGCGTCCATTCTCAGAGTCGAACCAGTAATCGAACCGTTGTTTCAGTTGTCCTGCGCCGTCCTTTCCCTTCGGGGGCAGATAGAACCATCCCTTCCAGTGCATCGTTTTGGCATTCCTGATGCGTTCCGGCAGGTCGGTGACTCCGTAGGCTGTGCTGGCGCCTTCGAAGGAGCCCGTGAGCAGATGCAGCACAACTCCGATCAGAATCAGAGCGGCTGCGGCGCCTGCGAGTCTCACAAGTGGACGCCTCATGATCGTTCTCTTGGTAGGCGACATCGACGCCTCAGGTGATTCCTGTTCCCTCCGGACCCGGGCGAGCACTCGGTCGTGCAGGACCGGGCTGGCGGTGACACGCAACTTGTTTCGAATTGCCTCTTCGATACGTCTTATCGGTTCCACTGTTCCACCTCGCCGTCCAACACGGACCGCAGCCGTTCCAGGGCGTAGCGGTATCGGCTCAGAACCGTATTGATGGACGCCTGCTGCAGTTTGGCGATGTCCCGGAACCTCATGCCGGCCTTGAGCCGCAGCAGCACGACCTCCCGCTGTTCATCCGCCAACTCCGCCACCGCCTGTGCGAGACGCTTTGCCTCTTCCGTCAGGATGACCGCCTGATCCGGTCCCTGCGATTCGCTGGAGGCGCAAGATGTTGCGTCTCTACAGGACCGTCTTCGCAGTCGCCTTTTGTAGTCCCGCACGCGGTTGACGACGCTCGTCGCCAGGTAGCCGCTCAAGCTGCCTCGCAGTCGGAAGTGGCGCCGGGACTGGGCGAACGAGACAAAAACATCCTGCACGACGTCCTCTGCGGCGCTGGCGTCGTTGAGCAGGCCCATCGCCAACGTCAGCATCGGCTCAAGGTACTTCTCGTAGATGAGCGTCAGTGCCTCGTCGCTGCCTCGCCGGAACTTCCACTTGAGCAGCTCGTCTTCGAACATCAGTCATCCGCTTGCGCAGTTTTAAGAATGATCATTCTCACATAGTACCACGTGTGGGGGCGCATTTTATTCTGCGAGGCCGATTTCTTTTTGAGGTCCCCGGCCCGGGCGCATGAAAAAGGCCGGGCGTCGATCGGGCCCGGCCTGTGACTGCCTCGTGTGCAGGCAGGTGTGTCACGGGGAGATGTCGAGGTAGCCCTCCGGTATGACGGGCACGAACCAGTTCTCCTCGAACCCGGCGTCCCACTGGAACTGATCCGAAGCGCAGGTGTGTCGTACTCCGGCGAACCCGTAGTCGCTCTCCCACCCGACGGGATAGCGCGTGTCCACGCTCACCCAGAGACGGGCCACCGGCGTCTCCAGTTTGCTGCCGAAGAAAGCCGGGTCCGTGGTTTCGAGTCCTTCACAGAGCACGCCGGCGATGGTCTTGCGGCCCAACTCCCTGTACTTGCAGGACAGGAACCTCTGAACCATGTTGTTCGGGTCCGCCGTCCGCAAGCTGCTCGGCATTTTCTCGTCGGGGGACCTCTTGACGTATGATTTGTGGAAATGGTCGACCAGGACGACGGTCTTCGTGTTGCAGTCGCCCCAGATGGTCTGGACGATCCGGCCCTCTTTGTAGCTGTCGAGCCGCGACTGCGTGCTGGTGATGTACTGCATACTGAAGTCGGACTGCTGGTTGTACGTATCCGGCACGATCGTCTCGGTGCTGCGGTAACTGACGCCGCGGCTGGCCTGCACCTTCCGGGCGACCTCGGCCCAGACGACGCCGCTGCCGGAGCCGCGGAACAGGGCGACGCCGAGCAGCACGGCCCCGACAAGGGCCGCTGCGATGGCGAATTTGATAACGGGACTTCTCATGATCTTTCTCCTTGCGATGATCGGCGTGGTCGCCGATTCCGTTTCTCTTGAGGACTCGTGCGCGCCGAGGACGATGTCCCGCATACGGGCAAAAGTCCCGTCGCTCGCACGGACGTCCAGATGTCTGCTGACGATATCCTTGAGTCTATCTTCGGGTTTCATGGTCAGATCTCACCATCAAGAAGGGCCCTGAGTTTGTCCATGCCGTACCGGTACCGGCCGTGAACCGTGCCGATCGAGACGCCCTGAAGCTTCGCGATCTGCCGCAGCGTCATCTCCTGCTTGATCTTCAGGACGACGACTTCCCGCTGTTCGTAAGGCAGCTCGCCCAGCGCCCGGCTGAGCCGCTCGCACTGTTCGCTGTACACGAGCGACCGATCCGCCTCGGCGGCCTCGCCCGATTCCGGCGT
>Ga0105100_10002654_pt1 | contig 10413 bp, 8 predicted proteins | sample PPLLak12cMay2015_2_FD_87033 | JGI IMG/M metagenome (GOLD analysis project Ga0105100, IMG submission 87033) | Freshwater sediment microbial communities from Prairie Pothole Lake near Jamestown, North Dakota, USA - PPLs Lake P8 Core (1) Depth... | ecosystem: Environmental > Aquatic > Freshwater >... | reverse complement strand
GTGGATTTAAGGGTACTTTGGAACAAGCTGAGACAGCCGGCATCCCCATCGTTGTCCATAATACGGTACGTGCGGTTGAAATTTTCGAAAAGATCGTACAGCAAGCCCATCACAACGGCGAGCCAGGGATGCTCTTCCTCACTGCTGCAAACCGCTCTAACCCGGTCCCCCAGTTGTATGAACTGGAAGCCACCAATCCTTGTTTTGTTGGCGACACACGCATCCCGACTGAGTTTGGTTTACTCAAAATCAGTCAATTGTCTGAGATGGGCATCGAAAGCTATATTGCAGCCGATAACCGCGCCGCGCCGGATGGATATACGCCTGCTTCATTTGGTGTAGCCTTACGCCCAGCCTCGCCAGCGTGGATAACCCGCCATGACACACCTGTTTGGACAGTAACCACCCATCAGGGGTATCAGGTGACTGCTACACCTGACCACCGCTTTCTAACCCCCCACGGCTACAAAACGCTTCAAGAACTCAAAACCGGCGACCTGCTTCTATTGCAAAGCGGTGAAGGACCCTGGAGTCGCAAGGAGCATCTTCCAAACATGGCAGCCCTTCAAGAACGCATGCAAGTGATGGCTATGGGAGGCGACCACACCTCAGGTCAGCTTCGCCAACGTTCTGACTTTCAGGCAAAATATGCCAATCTACCCACACACTGGAGCCATGAATTAGGATTGACCTTGGGTGTATTGGTAGGAGATGGCTGGCTTTCAGATAGTAGTAACAGCCCGGTAGGAATGAGCTTCTCCAGCCCGGAATTATTAACCCAAGTAAACGACGCGGTCTCCGATTGGTTCGGAGGCGGGCATATCCACGAGCGCGGCCAGACGTGTCAATTAACTCTGGGACGAGTACCTTTTGATTTTTTCCAGACGCTCGGCGTCCTGGCAGTGCACGCCGAACAAAAACGGGTTCCTGATTCAATCTGGACCGCACCGCGTCCTGCAGTCGTTGGCTTTTTGCAAGGCTTGTTCAGCGCTGATGGCTCTGTCCAGGTTAATAACGCCAAGCAAGATTGCTCGGTGCGTCTGGCAAGCAGTTCTTCAGCCTTACTTGAAGATGTGCAAATTCTGTTGTCTAATTTCGGAATTGTCGGGCGCATATACCCCCGCCGTGCTGCTGGCGAAAAATCCATGCCCGACGGCAAAGGCGGACAGGCTCTTTATTCTTTCCGGCCCCAATACGAATTGGTCATCGGCAAAGCCAACCGAGATCGCTTTGCTGCTGAGATCGGTTTTGCCGACACCACCAAGCAAGACAGGCTCACGGGTTATATCCAGAACAAACAGCGCCGCACCAATCGCGAAATATTCAACGATCGTATTATCCGGATAGAGCCAGCCGGAAACGCCGATGTCTATGATTTATCCCAGCCCCAAACCAGCAGTCTGATCGCCAACGGCCTGGTGGCTCATAACTGCGGCGAGCAATGGCTGGGGCCGTATGAAAATTGCTGCCTTGGTTCGATCAACCTGGCCGAGCATTGTGGGCCAAACGCCACCGTCGATTGGGAGACCTTACGTAGTAATACAGAACTCTCCACAATTTTCCTGGATGACGTGGTAGAAGCTAATGCTTACGTGCCAGCAGTGCCGCAATTGGCTGAAGCTGCCCACCGCGCTCGCCGAATAGGTCTTGGCATCATGGGCCTTGCCGACTTAATGTACCACACCGGTATTCGCTACGGCTCAGAAGAAGGTCAGGAGTTCGCGGCCCAGGTAATGGAATTTGTGCGCTACCATTCCATGCGCACCAGCGTTGAGCTTGCCAGGCGCCGTGGGGCTTTCCCTGCCATAGCCGGCAGCCTGTACGACCCGGCCAATCTGGTCTGGCAGCCACCCCAACCGCTAACGCCCTATACACGTGACTGGAACCGCCCGGAAGTGAGCTGGCAAGAAATCGAGGATGGCATCCGCGCCCACGGCATCCGCAACGCCGCGCAGACCACTGTGGCCCCCACCGGCACAATTGCCACCGTGGCTGGCTGTGAAGGCTATGGCTGCGAGCCGGTCTTTGCCCTGGCTTATATCCGCCATGTCAACGATAAGGGCAAAGATTTACAGCTCACCTATACCAGCCCACTCTTTGAGCAAGCCCTGGTCTCCGCTGGATTGGACGACGCCACGCGCGCCCAGATTGTCGAACACATCATGTCGCACGGCACCTGTCAGGACCATCCCAGCGTACCTGAAGCCTTACGGCATACCTTCGTAGTCTCACAAGACATCAGCGCCGAAGAGCATGTGCGCATGCAAGCCGCCCTGCAGGTCTTCGTGGACAACAGCTTGAGCAAAACGATCAACTTCCCACCCGATGCCACCGAAGAAGATGTTGCCACTGCCTACCAGCTGGCCTGGGAGCTGGGCTGTAAGGGCATTACGGTTTACATCACCGGTTCGCGCCAGAAAGTGGTCCTGGAGACACATGCCACCGCCAAAGAAAAGCAGCCCGAAACTGCTGCCGCGACTACACTTGAAACAGCGCCATTAATAACTCCCGCCAGCGATCAAGCCTCCCTGTGGCACGACAAGAAAAAGCCTCGCCCGCGCAGCCTGCGCGGCTACACATACACGGTCAGTACGCCTCTGGGTAAAGCCTTTGTCACCATCAACGAAAACGGCGGTGACCAGCCCTTCGAGGTCTTTATCAATACCGCCAAGGCTGGATCTGATACTGCCGCGGTCTCGGAGGCGATCGGACGACTGATCTCCTATACCTTACGCCTGGCGTCCCCCATCGCTCCGCGCGACCGCCTGGCCGAAGTCCTGCGCCAACTTTCCGGGATCGGCGGCGGGCGTTCGCTGGGCTTTGGCCCCAACCGGGTGCGCTCCCTGCCGGATGGCGTGGCCCAGGTGCTGGCAGAGTATCTGGAGGCCACCGACCCACAATATACGCCTGAGCAGCCCGACAGCGAAGGTGGTAACGGCTACCACCCAAAATATGAGGCGCCTCCTACTCAGATGAGTATCAAGATTGGCGATCTATGTCCTGAATGTGGCCAGGCAGCCGTGGTGAACGAGGAGGGTTGTAGGAAGTGTTACGCGTGTGGATATAGTGAGTGTTGATGGGCAACCAACCCATTTGCCCCGATTGCAACGCATTTCTATCTGATAACCTCACCTGCCAGGATCACTTCCACCAGTTATTATTCTGGGAGAACGAAGTCCTGGCTTACGGTGAGGTGCATCATTTAACCGTCTTGTGCTACCATCTCCAGCATCCCAGCCTGTACTCGCCGGAAGGCCTGCAGTATGCCCGCAAGCTGCTGGCAGATTTCCTGGTACGCGGCCTCAGCCCCGCTGAAGTGCGCCGCCAGGAAAAAGACCAGGTAGATTCAGGCAAACGCCAGATCAAGATCACCAGCCGTCCTGGATCGCATGGAGCTTACCCAATTTTGGTGCATTGGACGATGACCATCGGCAATGTGGTCGCTGCAGGGAAAGATAATTATCTCGCTTCTGTGCGCGCCTGGGCGGATAGCATTTTACACGCCCTGGCGGAACTACCTCCACCCCAGTAACGTATCAGGAAATTTCCCGTTTTTTTCCATAAAGCAGCAGTAAAATCTCTATTAGACCGGTTCCCTGGATTGGGTATTTTTGATACAAACGATAGCCTACTCCTGGGTAAGCATGATCAATTCTGAGCATTCGCGATGCAGCAATTCCTGACCACTGAAACCCTGATTATCGAGCTTCTGTTGATTGCCTCGCTGGTGGCTATCGTCGTGCGCCGTCTGCATATCCCCTACACAGTGGCACTGGTCGTGGTCGGCCTGCTGCTGACTGCCCAATCCAACGTCAGATTTGAATTGACCCCAGAATTGATCCTGGCGTTGTTCGTGCCCCCCCTGGTTTTTGAAGCAGCATTCCATTTGAAATTAACCGAATTACGCCAAAACCTGGCCACCATCCTGGTATTGGCAGTTCCAGGTGTGATACTGACAACCATAACTGTCGCGGGCATGCTGACGGTGGGAACCTCGCTCAGTTTGCCTGTAGCGCTGGTGTTTGGCGCCCTCATCGCCGCCACCGACCCCGTGGCAGTAGTCGCCTTATTTCGCTTGCTGGGTGTGCCAAAACGGCTGTCAGTTCTGGTTGAGGGAGAAAGCTTGCTTAATGATGGTACGGCGCTGGTGCTTTTTAACTTGATGTTGGCGGTAGCCCTCACCGGTAAATTCAACCTGTTCAGCAGTCTGGTCGAATTTGTACAGGTAGCTGCAGGCGGGATTGTAGTAGGGCTGGTGTTGGGCTGGGCTATCTCTCGCCTCATCGCCCGCATAGACGATTACCTGATCGAAATCACGCTGACCACCGTGCTTGCTTATGGCACCTACCTTGTAGCCGAACAACTCCATTTCAGTGGCGTGCTGGCAGTCGTGGCGGCCGGCTTGATCACAGGCAGCCTGGGACCGCAAGGCATGAGCCCCACCACACGGATCGTGTTGTATAACTTTTGGGAGTACATCACCTTCCTGGTGAACTCGCTGGTCTTTTTACTGATTGGCTTAGATGTAGACATACGTGCGTTACTTGGAGCCTGGCAGCCGATATTATGGGCCATTGGGGCTGTACTCCTCGCTCGGGCGGTAGTGGTTTACGGGTTAGGTTGGGTTACCGGCAAGCTGGCCGAGCCAATCTCAATGCGCTGGCGGCATGTTCAGGCTTGGGGTGGTCTGCGTGGGGCGCTCAGTCTGGCATTGGTACTCAGCTTACCGGCTGCATTCGGCCCGGACAGGTTCTTATTACGGACAATGGCCTTTGGCGTGGCTTTGTTTACCCTGCTGGTCCAGGCGACTACCATGCGCTTGTTGATCCGCCGGCTGGGGATCATCACGATCAGCCCAGCACAGGCCGATTACGAGGAGCGTCATGCCCGGCTGACAGCCCTGCGCTCTGCTGAAGCCCATATCGAACGCCGCTACCGGGAAGGCTTGATTTCTGCACCGGCATGGGAAAGGATCAAACCCAAATTACAGGAGCAAACAGCCCTGTTGGCTGATTCTGTAAGAGAACTACTGCGAGTGGAACCTGAGCTGGAGTCAGAAGAATTAGACACCATCCGGCGTGAGATTTTGCGCGCTCAGCGCTCTGCTTACCTGGGCCTCCGCGGGGATGGAGTGATCTCCGAAGATGCCTTCGAAAAGCTGTCGGCTGAGGTGGACGCAGTGCTGGAGGAAGGAGGTGGACCGTACTGGTTTGTACCCCAGGAATCTCTCCCCCAAAGGCTGAAAGAGGGCATTACTGGAACTGCCCTGGTTGAAGAAATCCCGATTCAACAAGGTGCAGCCTGTGATGGGCGGCAGGTCAAGGATATTCCCTGGCCAGCGCACTTCGTCATTGTCAGTCTGCGACGTGGTACCCAGGTATTAATCCCAAAGGGTGGTACCACTTTATATGCAGGAGATATCCTGACCGCGGTAGGGGAAAACCCTGCTATTCGTGATGCTCGACGTCTCTGTCAAAAGGACCAATAATACTCACCCAAGAAGTTGGAAATATCTTCCCATTTGGAGTATCTATGGTAGCATATCGTCTCGACTATCGTCTTGTTAAAACCTCTCCCAACAGCTATGTAGAATGCCTGCCTGGCTCGCAGCCCTTGGCCAGCCCGCAGGATGCTCTGGAATTGGTGGCGGCTTGCGGTGAGCATCAGACTCAGCGCCTGCTGTTACATGCTGAGTGCTTGAGCAAGGATTTTTTCGATCTAAGCACGCGCCTGGCGGGTGAAGTTCTGCTCAAATTCACTAACTACTATCTCAAGGTTGCCGCTATCATTCCAACCGAACAGATCGGGCGCGGGAAATTTTACGAATTTGCGTTGGAGACCAACCGCGGCCAGGATTTTAGGATCTTTTCTGATCTACAGAAAGCGGTCGATTGGTTGGTTCAAGATTAAAAATTTGCGTTAACTTAACATGGATACACATGCTCTATCAAATCTCAACACCTGATTTAGCTCTCCTGAAACCACTCTATGAGCCGCTCAGCTACCACCTGGTGCTGGAATCCATCCTGGCTGGCAATTCACCCGGCATAGTGTTCACTGACCACCCCACCAGCCCACAAGCTGCCTGGATTAACTTCAAACACCATTGCTTCCTGGTCGGCGCACCTGACCTGCCTGCCTTCAACCATGCTTTACAATCCTATTTCAGACAATGTTTCATCCCTAAAGCCCGCACTCAAGGCCAGGATGCATTTCTATTCGATAGTTTTCCAGCTGCCTGGAATTCAATCCTGGATCAACTCATCCCAGGGAATCTTCCCCGCCGCTTTATGCGCCAGTACTTCGCCTGCCAGTCTCTCCAGCAAGACTGGCGCGCCTTAATCCCAAAAGGCTTTTCTCTGAAACAGGTCGATGCTGCTCTACTGGCGCAAACTCATCTTGCTAACCTGGATGCAGTGCGTGATGAAATGTGCTCAGAACGCAATTCCGTGGAGGACTTTCTGGCGCGTAGTTTTGGGTTCTGCATTCAACATGGCGATGAATTAGTCGCCTGGGCATTTTCGGAATACAATACCGCCGGTCGCTGCGAGGTAGGGATAGCCACGGTGAAGGAGTATCGGCGGATGGGTTTAGGCACGGTTGTGGCATTGGCGCTGGTCGAGCATGCCATCGCAAATGGCTATCACACCATTGGCTGGCATTGTTGGGCAAACAATATGCCTTCGGCTGCCCTGGCGCGCCGGGCGGGCTTTGAACACCGCCTGGATTACGCTGTGGATTTGTTTTTACTACCAGAACAGTAACAAATCGACCAAATTAATCCACAATCCTTTACTCCCGAAAGGCTTAGGATGAACTCAACCATCGGACTGCTCCTCAAACGAAAATCAGTGCGTGCCTATACCGACCAACTTATTACATACGCCGAGAAAGACACCATCCTGCAGGCAGCCTTGCGTGCTCCGACTGCCGGGAATATGGCGCTGTACTCCATCATTGAAGTGGCTGATCAGGACTTAAAAGACCGACTGGCAGAAACCTGTGACCACCAGCTTTTCATTGCCAAGGCGCCTCTGGTGCTATTGTTTCTGGCTGATTACCAACGCTGGTATGATTATTATCTGGCTGCAGGGGTGGAAAAAATCTGTCAGGAACGCGGAATAGCTCTGCGCAAACCGCAAGAAGGCGACTTACTCCTGGCTTGTTGCGATACCCTGATTGCCGCCCACACCGCCGTGATTGCTGCAGAAGCCTTAGGGATTGGTTCTTGCTACATCGGAGATATCCTGGAGCGCTTCGAAATTCACCGAGATTTGTTCAAGCTGCCCCAATATGTATTGCCGGTGACCCTGATCTGTTTTGGCTACCCTACCCCTGGTCAGGCTTCCCGAAAACAGCCGCCGCGTTTTGCCCCTGACGCGATCATCCACCACAACCAGTATCATCGCCTTAGCAGCTCCGAACTAGAAACCATGATGGCTTTGCGGAACACGCAGTTCCAGGCCTCGGGAGAGCGCCCCGATGGGATAGAAAATGTGGGGCAGTATAATTATGTGCGCAAGTTCTCGGCCGAATTTTCGTTGGAAATGACCCGCTCAGTTCGGGCGATGCTGCAAAGCTGGTGCAGTTAAACCGGCTCAAAACTTGCTGTGAAATGACGCAGCAGCTCTGGAGCATAAACAATCCGGTAGCCTCGTATGCTGGTTCGCTGGCGTAGGATCTCCAGAATGATATCGGCTACATAATCCAAGTGGCTCTGAGTGTACACACGCCGGGGTAAAGCCAGGCGCACCAATTCCAATTTAGGATGCACCATTTTCCCGGTCTTAGGATCAGGATAGGCAAACATCACCGAGCCAATTTCAACCGCCCGGATGCCGCCGCGCAGGTATAGCTCGGCGGAAAGCGCCTGCCCGGGATACTCCGCTTGCGGGATATGAGGCAGCAAGCTACCTGCATCGACATACACTGCATGCCCACCTGCGGGCTGGATTACACTCACACCGCCATCCAGCAGGCGCTGCGCCAGGTAAGCCGTCTGCCCCAGGCGGTAAGCCAGGTAAGACTCTTCCAGGCCTTCACGCAACCCAACAGCCATAGCATCCAGGTCACGCCCAGCCAACCCACCGTAGGTGGGAAAACCCTCGCGCAAGATCAGCTCATTTTTCGCATTCTGGAACAATGTCTCATCATTCATCGCCAGGAAACCGCCAATATTAACAATGGCATCTTTTTTAGCGCTCATGGTCGCGCCATCCGCCAGGGAGAACATCTCGCGGGCAATTTCCAGGGGAGATTTATCAGCATAACCAGGTTCACGCTGCTTAATAAAATAGGCATTCTCAGAAAACCGGCAAGCATCAATAAAAAATGGGATGCCATACTGATGATAGAGCGCAGCCACGGCGCGTAAGTTTTCCATTGAAACTGGCTGCCCCCCTCCGGCATTATTGGTCACTGTGATCATACCCAACGGGATATGCTCCACACCGGTGTTCTCGATAAAATTGTGCAGCTTGTCGAGATCCATATTGCCTTTAAATGGGTGACGATTGGCCGGCTCGAAGGCTTCATCGATCACCAGGTTGGTGGGTCGTCCACCCCGGGCGCGGATATTAGCATCCGTGGTATCAAAATGCATATTGGAGGGAATTGCATCGCCTGCCTTCACCAACAATGCTGCCAGGATATTCTCCGCCGCCCGTCCCTGGTGGGTGGGGACAAAATAGCGAAAGCCAGTGATGTCTTGCATAGTTTCAGACAGCCGGTAGAAGGAACGCGCCCCGGCGTAGGATTCATCCCCTTCCATGATTGCCGCCCATTGGTGCTGGCTCATCGCCCCCGTCCCCGAGTCGGTCAACAGATCAATGAACACATCTTCGGCAGCCAGGCTGAATATGTTATATCCGGCTGCCTGCAACGCCACCTGGCGTGCTTCCCGGTCAATTAAGCGGATCGGTTCAACGACCTTAATACGGAACGGTTCAGGGGGGTAAACTGGCATGAAGGTCCTCCGGAGGATAGGTAAGTTTGCACGCAGTGGAATTTGCTTAATCAGTGTAGCACGCTTTAGGCAGATGACAAGGACCGGAAATCAGGTAACGAGTATGACTCCTTTCCTCTATTCATTTATAATTAGGGTATGAACGCCCGCCGAATTCGCCGCCTGCTGGGTGTGTTGATCCTATTGCTTTCTGTAGCCATGCTGCTGTGGGGTTTATGGCCGGTTGGCTACGAAAGTCTTTCCATCCCGGTTCCTCCCGATAGTCTGCAATTACCAACTCCGACTACTTTACTCCTAGGATGGTTGGTCGTTTGATTGCGTCTAATTTATTACCTATGCGCACCCCGTCTCGAATGCTTCTGATCCTATTGTTAGTTACCGCATTGTTATTATCCGGATGCGGTGGTGCGCTGTCTCCTGACACACAAGGCAGCCAAAGGACACCTACTGCAGGCAGCCTGTTACCGCCGGAGGCTCCCGCCCCAACAGCCATGCCTGCCATCCAGGAACCACGCCTGCTCAGCCTGGAGTGGCCGGCGCGCCTGCGCGTGGGCGACTCTGACACCATCCGCCTGACTTTGGAGGTGGATGAAAGCGGTTCAATCACCCCGACTGCTTTGATCGAAGGGCACGAAACACGCGGCGAAAGGGTTCTCATCCCCAATCTTTATGATACTCACACTGTAATGGTCGAAGCGCGCCTGGATATAGCAGGTCTGACCTACACCCCGACCAGCGAAGTGATCGAATCGTTACTGCCAGGGCAAAGCGTCAAATTCTTTTGGAGTGTAAAACCGCAGGAAGTCGGTAGATACCGAGGCACAATCTGGCTGCATCTGCACTATTTGCCCAAAGAACCGGATGGTCAGGAAGCACGCCTGGCGCTCTCTGCGCAACTGGTCGAAATTAAGGCAGTCAATTTTCTTGGTCTGGGTGGAGGCGCTGCCAGGGTTAGCGGTTGGCTTGGAGCCGCCTTGGGATCGATCCTCAGCCTGGATAAACTCTTTGAACTGGCTGTTGGCCTATTTAAACGCCAGCGCCGAAAAACCCCTTCCCAAACAGGATGAATACCTGATGTTGGAAATTATCCCCTTTGTGCTCGGACCCGTACAAACCAACGCTTACCTCATCGCCGATTCGGATACAGGTGCGGCAGTTGTGATCGATCCCGCCTGGGATGGCGACGTCATCGTCAAGGAAGCCGAGCGACGTGGCTGGCGCATTGGCAGCATCTGGCTGACTCATGCCCATTTTGATCACCTGGCCGGTGCAGCCCAGGTCGCCGACCTCAGCAGCCCTCCTCCACCGGTTGCCCTGCATCCAGATGACTATCCGTTATGGCGCGCCCAGGGCGGAGCTCCGCTGTTTGGCATGCGCATCGATCCCGGCCCAGAGCCAACCATCGACTTGAAACACGGTCAAATCCTGCACCTTGGCGCTTATGACTT